>ENA-OWPJ01000186-OWPJ01000186.1-human-gut-metagenome-genome-assembly--contig:-NODE-186-length-81488-cov-12.5353_pt1 | contig 81488 bp, 78 predicted proteins | sample MGYA00248264_ERZ651846 | MGnify/ENA primary metagenome ERZ651846 (study PRJEB26924, sample SAMEA4378271) | human gut metagenome | biome: human gut; feature: human-associated habitat; material: faeces...
TAATGACATATCTTATATCAGTTTTTTGAGTTTACACAAAACTTGAAACGGTCTCATGTACTCTCTTTCCAAAAAACAATCTGCTAATTATGTGAACACGATTTTACTTCTTTTTAATTTCAATCAAAACCTCTTTTCCCTGTTTTAATTCCTTCTATGCTACTCTTGTAAACACAAAAGGAGGAATTGACTATGACAACCTTAATAAAATCCATTCATAAATACGAAGATAAATTTGAGAAGAAGGCGGAACGCTTTACTTTTCATCATCCATATTTTGCATTTTTTGCTCTGTTTATTGGGATGCCCATTTTTACTTTGATTGCTGTTGCAACAGGTACCACAGTGATTGTCTTGCCATTTTCCCTTGCTTTCGGTTGGGTCTAACATCTTTATGGCAACTTTATGGCAAGTAAAAAAGACTTTTACCGACTTCATGGAAAAGAGATTAAGATAATGGGAAAATCGCATTAAAGGAGGAAATAAAAATGCTTGATATTTGGATGCTGCTTCTTTTAGGTGCTTGCTGTGGAACGATTGCATTGTTGATTCATTGGTGTCAGAAACAGGTCGATCAAAACGAATAGGAAGGAGATTGTTTTTATGATGTATGTACTTGGAGGTATTCTCCTCTTAATGGGTGGCTATTTGGTGTACGCATTGGTTCATCCGGAAAAATTCTAATATGTAAAGGAGGAAAAAACGATGCTTCAACTTGTGTTGACGATTCTCATTTATTTGATTATGGTCATTCCGGTAGGTAGCTATTTATATCATATTGCCGCCGGAAAACATACCTTTGCCGATCCGGTATTGAATCGTGTGGATGATGTGATTTATAAGATAAGCGGTATTGACCCACACAAAAAGATGGATTGGAAAAAATATGCCCTGGCTTTGCTTGGTACAAACGCAGTTATGATTTTACTGGGGTATATGATTTTGAGGATTCAAAGTATTCCCATTTTCAATCCCAACGGTGTAGGAGCTATGGAGGAATCCTTATCGTTTAATACGATTATCAGTTTTATGACGAACACCAACCTTCAACATTATTCAGGGGAATCCGGTCTGAGTTATCTTTCCCAGATGCTGGTCATTACCTTTATGATGTTTGTTTCCGCAGCCAGCGGATATGCTGCCTGTGTTGCTTTTATCCGTGGGTTGGCTGGAAAAAGTAAAAATAATGTAGGAAACTTTTATTCGGATCTGGTCCGGATCACCACTCGTGTACTGCTTCCGTTTTCCATCATTGGCGGTTTGCTTCTTGTCTGGCAGGGTGTTCCGCAGAACTTCAGCGGCAATGTGATTGTAGATACCATTGAGGGTGCCAAACAGATCGTCGCACAGGGTCCGGTCGCTGCTCTGGAAATCATCAAACATTTGGGAACCAATGGCGGCGGATTTATCGGTGCAAACTCTGCTACACCTATAGAAAATCCTACGATTCTTACCAACTTGATTGAGTTGTATTCCATGATGCTGCTTCCCGGTGCTTGTGTAATCACATTCGGTAAAATGGTTCGTGACCGCAAATGTGAGGCACAGGCAGGCAGTACAGCTCTTACAGTTTGCAGCGGCGTAGATTCCCGCAGTTTTACTGCCCGTTTCTTTGGTAGGGAGGGCAGAACCATTTTTGCTGCGATGGGTATTCTTTTTGTGATTGGTCTGGGCATTTGCTTCTGGGCAGAATCTCAAGGAAATCCAGCATTGGCAGAAGCTGGATTGTCTCAGTCGATGGGAAGTATGGAAGGCAAGGAGGTTCGGTTTGGCGTTGCACAATCAGCAATGTTTACAACCACGACTACCTCTTTTACTACCGGTACAGTCAATAATATGCATGATACCCTAACACCACTGGGCGGTATGATCCCACTCTTGCACATGATGCTCAATGTGGTGTTCGGCGGTAAAGGTGTCGGTTTAATGAACATGATCATGTATGCAATTTTAGCAGTCTTTATCTGTGGCTTGATGATCGGACGGACACCGGAATATCTGGGTAAAAAAATTGAAGGCCGTGAAATGAAGCTCACTGCCCTTTGTATCATTATCCATCCGTTTTTGATTTTGGCATTTTCCGCTTTAGCGGTAGGGACACAGGCTGGTTTGGAAGGCATTACGAATCCTGGCTTTCATGGACTGTCCCAGGTGCTTTATGAATTTTCTTCATCAGCAGCCAATAATGGCTCCGGCTTTGAAGGTCTGGCAGACAACACCATATTCTGGAATATTACAACCGGTCTTGCCATGTTCTTTGGACGATATTTGTCCATTGTGATCCAGCTTGCGATTGCAGGTTCGTTTATGAAGAAAAAATTTGTAAATGACTCCGTCGGTTCCCTGCATACAGATACGGCTGCATTTCCGATTATTCTTGTCGTTGTCGTTTATATTTTTGCGGCGCTGACATTTTTTCCGGTGCTGGCTCTCGGTCCGATTGCAGAGCATCTGACACTATGGGCGTAAGGAGGCAAAACGAATATGAGTAAAAAACAAACAAAAAAATTGATGACGCCGGAAATCTTCCATCAGGCGGTCATCGGTTCCTTTGTAAAGCTGAATCCACGATATATGATGAAAAATCCGGTGATGTTCGTGGTGGAAGTAGGCTGCTTTATCACCCTGCTGCTTTCTTTCCTTCCTGGTTTGTTTGGCGATATAGCAACCAGCAATCTCAGGGTATATAACATCATTGTCTGCGTGGTGTTGTTCGTGACCGTATTGTTCGCCAACTTCGCCGAATCTGTGGCTGAAGGCCGAGGCAAGGCACAGGCGGCAAGCCTGAAAAAGACGCAAAAAGATACCACGGCGCATCTGCTCGGTTCGGACGGTTCTACAACAGACATCCAATCCAGCGAGCTGAAAAAGAATGATGTCGTTCTGGTTTCTGCCGGTGAAGTTATCCCCGGTGATGGCGAGGTAATCGAAGGAGTCGCTTCTGTGGATGAATCCGCTATTACAGGTGAATCGGCTCCGGTTGTCAGAGAGTCCGGCGGAGATTTTTGCTCCGTTACCGGAGGTACAACCGTGGTTTCAGACTGGTTGAAAATCCGCATTACTTCTGATCCCGGCAATAGCTTTCTAGATCGTATGATTGCACTGGTAGAAGGCGCTTCCCGTAAAAAAACGCCCAATGAGATTGCGCTCAATACCTTACTGGTTTCTTTGACGATTATCTTTTTAATTGTGATCGTTACCCTTTATCCGATGGCAGTATATTCCGGCGTTCAGCTTCAGATTTCGACGCTGATTGCCCTGGCTGTTTGCCTGATCCCTACGACCATTGGCGGTTTGCTTTCAGCTATTGGGATTGCAGGTATGGATCGAGTGACCCGCTTCAATGTAATCGCCATGTCCGGTAAAGCAGTAGAAGCCTGTGGTGATGTGGATACCATGATTCTTGATAAAACTGGTACGATTACCTACGGAAACCGTCTGGCGGCCGATTTCTTCCCAGTGGAAGGTGCAGACCGCAGCGAGCTGATTCGCTGTGCGGCGCTGACCTGCCTTCATGATGACACGCCGGAGGGAAAATCTACGCTGGAACTTGCTCGCCGTATGGGTGACAACAGCACGGAAACACCCGGTTCTAACTTTATCGAGTTTACCGCACAAACCCGTATGAGCGGTGTGGATCTTCCTAACGGAACAAAAATCCGAAAAGGTGCGGCAGAAGCAATAGAGAATTATGTAAAAGAACAGGGTGGACATATTCCCAAAAATTTACGAGAAGAAGTGGAAAAAATTTCTTCTCTTGGAGGAACGCCCCTGACAGTCTGTGAAAATAATCGTATTTTAGGAGTTATTTATCTGAAAGATACGGTAAAAGCGGGAATGGCGGAACGATTTGAACGGCTGAGAGCCATTGGTATCAAGACAATTATGTGTACCGGAGATAATCCGCTGACTGCCGCCACTATTGCAAAGGAAGCCGGTGTTGATGGTTTTATCGCAGAATGTAAGCCGGAGGATAAGATAGAAGTTATTAAGAAAGAGCAGGCTGAAGGAAAAATCGTGGCTATGACCGGAGATGGTACAAACGATGCCCCTGCACTGGCACAGGCGAATGTAGGACTCGCCATGAACAGTGGTACAACAGCGGCAAAAGAGGCTGCCAATATGGTGGATTTGGATTCCGATCCTACAAAAATTCTGGAAGTCGTGGAGATTGGTAAGCAGCTTCTGATTACAAGGGGAAGCTTAACTACCTTTTCCATTGCCAATGATATAGCAAAGTATTTTGCTATTATTCCGGCGATGTTTATGATGGCGATCCCTGAATTAGGGGTTCTTAATATCATGCATTTAGCTACGCCATACAGCGCCATCCTCTCTGCTTTGATTTTCAATGCGATTATCATACCGTGTCTGATCCCACTGGCAATGAAAGGTGTAAAATATCGTCCCATGTCTTCGGGGAAAATGCTGTTGCGGAATATGATGATTTTTGGTGTTGGCGGTGTCATTACACCTTTTGTGGGTATTAAGTTGATTGATATGATCATTCACCCATTGCTGGCACTGCTGGGACTGTAATAGGACGGAGGTTGATTATTCATGAAAGAGAATATAAAAGGAATGTTACATTATACAAGGCAAGCCTTTGGCGTATCTCTGGTGCTGATGTTGGTTTGCGGACTGCTGTTTCCGCTTTTACTTTCCGGTCTTTCTGCGGTTCTTTTCCCGCATCAGGCTGAAGGCAGTTTGATAGAAATAAACGGTAAGGCAGTGGCAGCAGAGAATGTAGGGCAGGAATTTACAGAAGATTATTATTTGTGGAGCCGACCGTCTGCTTACCATTACAATGTATACATAGAAAATGCGGACGGGACTCAAACTTATCAGGACGGAACGGAATTTTCCGGAATTGGTTCCGGCTCTAATAACTATGCGCCGTCTAATCCTGAGCTTGTAGAACGAGTGGAGGCAGATATGGCACTTTTTCTGGAAAAAAATCCGGATGTAAAGCCGGAGGATATTCCTACTGACTTGCTGACGGCTTCCGGCTCCGGTCTTGACCCTCATATTTCTCCAAAGGCAGCTGAAATCCAGATTCCTCGTATTGTAGCTGCTTCTGGGTTGGAGGAAGATCAGGTGCGTAAAATCATAGAGAATCATACTACCAGTAAGCTGTTAGGAGTATTTGGAGAGGAGACTGTGAATGTAGTAAAAGTGAACATTGAACTTGGTACAGCAATGGGATTGCTTCAAAACTGAAAAGGAGGCAGGATGAGATGTTAAAAGACAGGAAAAATCTTTTCCTGCCTTTTATACAATCTTAATGCGTTTCAATGTTTACTCATACACATTTTATAAAAATAAAGATAAAATGAAAGAAATACAGGTGGCTTTGAGGTCTTTGCAGCTGCGAAAGAAGGAAAGAAATGAAAGAAATTATTTTAATAGGTGCAGTCATGGCAATGTTTGTCTTTGGTTTTTATATCATGGATAAGGTAGATCATTTCTTAAACGATAATTACAGTCGGCTGGAAGTGATGGAACACACCTCTGCCCTTCGTATAGCTATGGAGGATTCCTTCATAGCTGCTTCTTTATCCGATTTGCTGGAAGAATTTTCTAAAAGAAATCCGGATTGCGATATATATTTCATGACTGGAAATATACATGAGATACAGGAAGGCTTGACAGAAAATAATTTTGATTTAGGATTTGTTGCAGCGGATTGTCAGGAAATTCAAAAGGAAGAATACTCGTCTGCACTTATTATGTTGAAGCGCAATTCTTTAAGTACATTCGTAATTGACATTCCTATTAATCCGATTGATACAACTCCGATTATGATAAAAGTATTATGGAAAAGAGAACTATATAAACGGGAATTAAATCAGTTTGTCGAACTGTTAAAGCAATATGATAAATTCTGTGATGCAATCGCTTAGAATTTAGCTGGTTTGAAAAAAAGACCGTTATATTGTATAATCTTTATGCAATCTTAATGTCTGTATTCAGATCCTTTTTGCAACTTAATGGGATATAGGCCAAACTAATGTAATGATAAGAGGTGAGAACTTTTGAGTGAGAATAATTTTATAGCTGATAAACTTTTGAAAGCAATTCAGGAAGAAGAACGAGATAAAACCAGAGGACGTTTGAAAATATTTTTCGGATACGCCGCTGGAGTCGGAAAAACCTATGCTATGCTGAAATCAGCTCATGAGGCAAAGCAACGTGGAATTGATGTGGTTGCCGGATATATCGAACCTCATGCACGACCAAAAACGGCTGCTCTTTTGCATGGTCTGGAAGTGCTTCCGAGTAAAAGTGTTCCATACAATGGGATTACCCTCCGGGAATTTGATATTGATGCGGCCCTTCAAAGAAAGCCACAGTTGATTCTTGTAGATGAGCTGGCTCATACAAATGCCGACGGCAGCCGCCATGCAAAACGCTATCAGGATATAAAAGAGCTGTTATATGCCGGAATTGATGTGTATACTACAGTTAATGTACAACATATCGAAAGTCTGAATGATATGGTTGCTTCTATTACTGGCGTTTTTGTGCGTGAACGCATCCCTGACTCCATTTTCGATCAGGCTGACCAGGTAGAGCTTGTGGATATTGAACCTCAGGAGCTGATCGAACGGTTGAAAGAGGGAAATGTTTATCAGGAATCCCAGGCAAAGCGGGCAGTAAATAACTTTTTTACTGTAGAAAATTTAACAGCTCTTCGGGAAATTGCACTGCGCCGCTGTGCAGATCGGGTAAATATCCTGACCGAAAACAGCAGAATCAAAAGTCATGGTGATTATCATACCGATGAGCATATTCTTGTGTGTCTTTCTTCCTCTCCCTCCAACGCAAAATTAATTCGAACTGCCGCAAGAATGGCAAATGCTTTCCGCAGTGATTTTACGGCATTATTTGTAGAAACACCAGCTTTTTCTGCTATGAAAGCGGAAGATAAAAAAAGACTTCGGGACAATGTGCATCTTGCCAGACAATTAGGGGCAAAGATAGAAACTGTATATGGCGATGATATTCCCTTACAAATTGCAGAATTTGCGAGACTTTCCGGTGTATCAAAAATTGTGATCGGACGAAGTGCCGCTGCGAAAAAGCATTTATTCAGCAAACCTACACTGATAGAAAAGTTGATTGCCCATGCCCCCAATTTAGATGTGCATATTATTCCCGATACAACTTTTGCCCCTGTTCCCTACTATGCAAAAAAATCAAAAAGAATCAGGCGTCTGGTATTTTCTCCAGCCGATCTTGCAAAAAGTATCGGTATTTTGCTTGCTGCAAGTGGCATCGGGTTTCTATTTCAGAAATTAGGGTTTGCCGAAGCTAATATCATTACGGTGTATGTCTTGGGAGTGCTGCTTACTTCGGCTATCACAACACACTGGATTTACAGCCTCATTTCTTCCATCGTGAGCGTTTTGCTATTTAATTTTTTATTTACCGTTCCGAGATTTTCATTGGAAGCATACGATCAGGGATATCCAGTTACCTTTATTATCATGTTTCTTGCGGCACTCCTGACAGGTTCTCTTGCTACACAACTCAAGAATCATGCCAAACAATCCGCACAGGCTGCATATCGCACCAAGGTTTTATTTGACACGAATCAGATTTTGCAACAGGAAAAAAATCAAGAGGATATTATTTCTGCCACATCAAGGCAGCTTGTCAAGTTGCTTGGGAGGGGGATCGTGTTTTATCCTGTAGAAAATGGCTTGCTTGGAGAAGCACGTACTTTTTCACCGGACGGGAATGTTTTGGATAACAGCTGCCTATCTGTAAATGAAAAAGGGGTGGCAAAGTGGGTTTTGAAAAACAACAAACATGCAGGCGCTACCACAGATACACTTTCTGATGCAAAATGCCTTTATCTTGCTGTCCGGATTATGGACAGAGTGTACGGTGTGGTGGGAATCGTCATTGGCGAACAGCCTCTGGATGCTTTTGAGAACAGCATTTTGCTTTCGATTCTTGGTGAGTGTGCAATGTCATTGGAAAATGAGAAAAACGCCAGAGAGAAAGAGGAAGCGGCAATTCTTGCCCAAAATGAACAGCTTCGGGCAAATCTTCTACGGGCGATTTCCCATGACCTTCGCACTCCCCTGACTTCTATTTCCGGCAATGCCAGCAATCTTTTGTCAAACGGAAAATCCTTTGACGAAGATACCAAGCTCCAGCTATACACCGATATTTACGACGATTCCATGTGGTTGATTAATCTTGTGGAAAATCTTCTCGCCGTTACTCGGATAGAGGAAGGGCGGCTGAATATTCGTGCGTCTGCAAATTTGATAGATGAAGTAATTGCGGAGGCATTGCACCATGTAAATCGTAAAAGTGTAGAGCATTGCATTACGGTAAAACATGAAGAAGATTTTATCCTTGCTAAAATAGACGCCAGACTGATCGTTCAGGTCATTATCAATATTGTAGACAATGCCATTAAGTATACTCCAAAAGGCTCGCATATTCAGATAAAAACAAGGAAGCAAGACGAGCATGTAATTGTTACTGTAGCAGATGATGGGGAAGGAATTCCAGATGAGCTGAAACCGAAAGTGTTCGATATGTTTTATAGTGGTGCGAATAAGATTGCAGACAGCCGGCGTAGCTTAGGATTGGGACTGTCGTTGTGCAAATCGATTATCCATGCACATGGCGGTACGATTTCTGTTTCCGATAACATACCACATGGAACAGTGTTTACATTCACATTACCTGCTGAGGAGGCGCAAATACATGAATAAACCACTTATTTTAGTTGTGGAAGATGATTCTTCCGTAAAAAATTTGATTACAACCACATTGAAGGCACATGATTACCGGCATCTAACGGCTCCCAATGGGAAGGCTGCAATTTTAGAAGCATCTTCCCACAATCCGGATATTGTACTTTTGGATTTAGGCTTGCCGGACATAGAAGGCGTGGATGTGATCAAAAAAATCAGGACATGGTCTAATGTGCCAATTATTGTTATCAGCGCAAGAAGCGAAGATACCGATAAGATAGACGCTCTGGATGCTGGTGCAGATGATTATATTACAAAACCATTTTCTGTGGAGGAGCTATTGGCTCGCCTTCGTGTTACCCAGCGGAGAATTGCAATGATGGAAAGCGAATCTTCGGCAGGTGCAGCAGTCTTTTCCAATGGACAGCTTCGGATTGATTATGCCGCTGGATGTGCTTACTTGAATGAGCAGGAATTACATTTGACACCAATCGAGTATAAACTGTTGTGTATCCTTTCTCAAAATGTAGGAAAGGTTCTGACCCACACCTACATTACACAAAAAATATGGGGGCACAGCTGGGAAAATGATATTGCTTCTCTTCGAGTCTTTATGGCGACTCTTCGTAAGAAAATAGAAATACCCCCTGAATCCCCCCAATATATTCAGACACATATCGGTGTTGGTTATCGAATGCTACGGGTAGAGTAAAGATTTGACTGTATATTCGGAAATGTCATTTATCATTCTGTTTGGACAAATACAGTATTTTTACATCCTGAAAATTATTAAGATGTCTCTTTGTGAGAAATAGACCAACATTAGAGAAGACCAGCGCTGAGATTGCATTATATCCATGCGCTGGTCTTTTTTGCTCTTTCTGAGCCAGAATATGTGTTCCGGATATAAAATACTGTATGGGAATCTATATGTCCGCTCATCTATTCGGGCTGAGATTCAGTAATGGTGACAATGACCCGATTGGGGAGACAAACAAGAAGCTCTCCATTCATGGTAATACGTCCCTGATGGATACAGACCTTATCCGGGCAGGTGGCCTCGCTGATCCAGGCTGCGCCGTCCTGAATGATCAGGTGATTGGTGCCGCCCTGATAACCCTCTATGATTGTATCCAGATTTTCATTTAAATCGTAGGAGGCGATGGCTGCTCCATCTACAGAAACCTCTACTAAAACAGCAGGCCGGCGGCTGTTCTGATAGTTTATAAAGAATCCGACTGCGGCGGCAGCAAGAATTGCAAGAATCAGAATCAGTTCCTTTTTGTGCTTTTTCATAGGAAATAACCTCTTTCTAAAATGTAAGTGAAATGATATACTATTGAAGAAACAGTACATTTCGTCAGTGTCTGAAACTATATCACAGATACCGCAGGATGTCAAATAAGAGAAAGGGACCGGAGGGAGAAATAAGATGGTCAGACGAAGGGAAGATGGCAGGAAAGGAGCACGGGCAGTAGCGCTTTATGGACTTTTGATTGCTCTGGCGTTTATTTTCAGCTATGTGGAGGCAATGATTCCGGTACCAGTTCCGATTCCAGGCGTCAAGCTGGGTCTTGCCAATCTGGTGAATGTGGTGGGGCTTTATACGGTGGGCGCAGCAGGAACAGCGGCAGTTGCTCTAGTCCGTATTGTTCTTGTAGGATTTACCTTCAGCAATCCGGGAAGTATGCTGTATGCCCTGGCCGGCGGGATTTTCAGTCTGGCGGTGATGATTGCAGCAAAGAAATACAAATGGTTCAGTGAAATTGGAGTCAGTATTCTGGGCGGTATCTTTCATAATATCGGTCAGCTGACCGTGGCGGCGCTGATTACAGGAACCGGCGGAGTTTTTTCCTATCTTCCAGTGCTTTTAGTAGCTGGAGTGATTACGGGAGGCGTCATTGGACTTCTGGGAGGACTGGTTGTTGAACGGCTTCTGCCGATGGTTGAGCGAATTTAACTGGAAATAACAGGATGTGGGAAAGCAGGGCGTGATTGCTCTGCTTTTTTGTTCCACAGGAAATTACGTCCTGTGAAACAAAAACGCTCCACGGGGACCGCCATGGGTTGGAAGAGAATTCATACGAGGAAACATTTCTGTCTGAAAATAACATAGAATCGTAAGGAGAGGGTAAAGCATGAGAGAAGGGAGCATGATATGATAGAGAAAAGAAGGGCAGGTGAAGAAACTTATGATGTGTGAAAAGAATATGGATAAAAAGGTTATGGAGAAAAAAACAGGCAGAGTAACGGAATGGAGAATCTGGAAAAAGGGTTTTCTGGCAGTTTTGTTTTCCGCAGGAATTCTGACAGGATGCCAGATGGAGAAGGCGGCGGACCCGAAAGAGCATACAGAAATACCTGCAGAGGAATTTGCAGAAAAAAGCTCAGATGTCGGGGACGAGCTTTTACAGGAAACATCTCAGGAAACTGCGGACGAGCTTTTGCAGGAATTTTCAGAAGAGATTCCTGAAGGTCAGAGAGAGATTTTTGAAGAGCAAAGAACCCTGGAAGGGATGGAGCGCTATGGAACCTTTGTTTTTTCTCATGGTGAGGAAAGCTGGGAGCTGGGGCTGTACGCACAGGAGGACATGGTGGAGGATGGAGAACTGATGCTGGATGATTCCTGCCATTTTGTGATTCAGGCAGAAAAAGCAGACGGTGTTTTCGTTCTGTTAGATGAAAAGATACAGCTCGGCGTTCCAGAAGCGGATGTATGGATGGATATAGACAACCGTCTTCATATTACTGTTCGGGATACAAGAACCGCATTATATGAAATCCGTGATTATGTATATCAGGAGAAAACTCAGGTCTTTACAGAAAAAATAATTCTGCAGGAGGAAGGAATTAACTATCTGGGAACTGTGAAAAGCGGGAGGTAGCAAGGCGAAAGGCAGAAACCTGAAGGAATGCTGGAACATTATATAATGATATAGGAAAATACAAAAAATAAATACAATAGAGAAAGTATCTGGAAGAAATCTGAAAATAAAAGAAAAAGAATCTTGACTGGATGCAGGGCTGTTGGTGTATACTGATATTATACCTATTGTTCGGATGTCATACAAGAAAGGAGATTCTCGTATGGAAAGAAAAATCACGTTTGCACAGTATGGATGTGGAAAGATGGCAAAGTATTTGATTCGCTATGCTATAGAAAAAGGGGCAGAGTTGGTGGCAGCCTTTGATATTAATCCGGCCGTGCTGGGAAAGGATGCGTCTGAGATTGTTGCTGAGGATTATCCCAAAACAGGAGTCTGCGTTTCTCCCGCAGAGAAGGCAGAGAAAATCCTGGGCTCTCTGAAACCGGATGTCTGCATTATTGCAACAAGAAGTACGGTTGCCGAGCTGGAGGATATTTTTACGATCTGTGCGAAGCATGGCATCAATGCGATTACGACCTGCGAGGAGGCGCTGTATCCCTGGAATTCCTCACCGGCTCTGACTTCCAGACTGGATGAGCTTGCAAAGGCAGGAAACTGTACCCTGACCGGCGTAGGCTACTGTGATCTGGTGTGGGGAACTATGGTAACGAATTTGGCAGGTTCTTCCTTTAAGATCACGAAGATTCTGGGCAGCAGCTGGTATAATGTAGAGGACTACGGAATTGCTCTGGCAGAAGGCCATGGCGCAGGATTTACGCCGGAGCGGTTTGAAAAAGAGATTGCAAATATTAATCATATGTCAGAAGCAGAGCTGAAGGAGCTGGTGGAAAGCGGAAAGTACGTTCCTTCTTATATGTGGAATCAGAACGGATGGCTTTGCAGTAAGATGAAGCTGCACGTTACATCACAGACTCAGAAGTGCTATCCAACAACCCATTCAGAGGATCTGTTCTCCGAAACCCTTAATGCTACTATCAAGGCAGGAGATCCTACAGGTATGCGGGCTGTGGTAACAACAGAGACCGAAGAGGGAATTACGTTTGTAACTGAGTGTGTAGGAAAGGTTTTTGCACCGGATGAGTTCGACCGGAATGACTGGACTTTGGTGGGAGAGCCAGAGACAACGATCTCTGTCAACCGTCCTGCTACAGTGGAGATGACCTGTGCAACCCTGGTAAACCGGATTCCGCAGTTGATTGATGCGCCTGCCGGATACGTAACGACGGATCAGTATCCATATAATGAATACTGTGTGCATGCTCTGAATACTTATGTGAAAAGTCGGAATTCGTAATCCCCCAAAGTATAAATTCCAGGAAATTCAAAGATTATTGTATAGATCTGAGAACGGTTTGGAGTTATACTAAAAGCAGAAATTCCACAGGAATGAAAAAGAAAAGGGGTATTTAGGTATGGTTTACAATGCAATTAGAAACCTGGTAGAGTACGGTCTGGAAACCGGGATGATTACAGAGAATGACAGAACCTATGCGATTAACCAGCTTCTGGAAGCGCTGCGTCTGGATGAATATGAGGAGCCGGCTGAAGCAGAAGCTTCATCTAAGGAAAGCAGCTCCATGGATTTGGAAGCAATTTTAAAAGAACTGCTGGATTATGCCTGCAGCCAGGGCATTATTGAGGATAGTATTGGTTACCGGGATTTGTTTGATACGAAGCTGATGAACTGTCTGATGCCAAGACCGTCTGAGGTGATTGCCAGATTCTGGGATCTTTATGAGAAGCAGGGGGCAGAAGCCGCGACCGATTATTTTTATAAGCTGAGCCAGGATTCCGATTATATCCGGAGATACCGGGTGTGCAGGGATCAGAAGTGGGTGACCAGCACACCGTATGGAGATCTGGACATTACCATCAATCTTTCCAAACCGGAGAAGGATCCCAAGGCGATTGCAGCGGCAAAGCTGGCAAAGCAGAGTGGATATCCCAAATGTCTGCTGTGTATGGAAAATGAAGGATACGCAGGAAGACTGAATCATCCGGCGAGAAATAATCACCGGATTATTCGGATTACGGTAAATGACAGTAAGTGGGGATTCCAGTATTCTCCGTATGTATATTATAATGAGCACTGTATTGTGTTTAACGGACAGCATACACCTATGAAGATTGAGCGGGCTACCTTTGTGAAGCTGTTTGATTTTGTAAAGCAGTTCCCACACTATTTCCTGGGCTCCAATGCGGATCTGCCGATTGTGGGAGGTTCCATTTTAAGTCACGATCATTTCCAGGGCGGTCATTATACCTTTGCTATGGCAAAGGCGCCCATAGAAAAGCACTACACCATGAAGGGTTTTGAAGATGTGGAGGCGGGAATCGTCCGCTGGCCCATGTCTGTACTCCGTCTGCGGGGAGAAGATCCGGATCAGCTGATTGAGCTGGGCGATAAGGTGCTTGGCGCCTGGAGAGCCTATACGGATGAGGCTGCCCTTGTATATGCAGAGACAGACGGGGAGCCTCACAATACCATTACTCCGATTGCCAGAAAGAACGGCAGCAAATATGAGCTGGATCTGGTACTGCGCAATAATATTACCACAGAAGAATTCCCTCTGGGACTGTATCATCCTCATCAGGAGCTGCATCATATTAAGAAAGAGAATATCGGCCTGATCGAGGTTATGGGACTGGCAGTGCTTCCGTCCCGTCTGAAAGATGAGCTGGCTCTTCTGGGCGAATATATTGTGGAAGGAAAGGATATCCGCAGCAATGAGGTTTTAGCCAAGCATGCTGACTGGGTAGAGGAGTTCCTGCCCAGTTATGGAGAGGTAACAATGGAAACGATTCCGGGAATTCTGCAGGATGAGGTTGGTAAGGTATTTGCCCGAGTTCTGGAGGATGCAGGAGTTTATAAATGCACGCCGGAGGGACGGGAAGGCTTTGACCGTTTCTTAAAGAGTGTAGGGTTTGCAGAGTAAGAGAAGAAAAAAGGGATGATGGACTTTTCATCATCCTTTTTTTATGCTATCATAAAAGCTATGTGTGCCAAATCGGAGGGGAATGAAGGCAGCAGAAGGATTACAGAATAGAGAGGTAAAACATGCAGGAAGGTGTAAGAAGACGGAGGAATGGCAGAGGGCTGATGTTTTTGAAATGCTGGCGAATGCTGGCGGTGGCTACCGCAGTTCTGGCTCTTTCAGGGATTGTTGCCGGCTGCGGGGCTGTGGGAGGCAGAAAGAAGCAAAAGCCCTTTGATGTGCAGTATCTGACGTATTTTGATACCGTAACCAGCATTACCATTTACGCAGAGGACGAGGAGCAGTTTGCTAAATGGGAGCAGCTGGTGCACAGTGAACTGGAGAGGTATCATCAGCTGTATGATATTTATCACAGCTACGAGGGTGTGAATAATATTAAGGTCATCAATGATCACGCGGGAATATCTCCGGTAGAGGTTTCTGAGGATATTCTGGATCTTCTGGAGTTCTCCCTGAAGGAGTACGAGCTGACAAAGGGAGGCGTTCATGTGGGAATGGGAAGTGTGCTTTCTATCTGGCATGATTACCGGGAAATGGCTCTGGGAGAGTCAAAATTTCCTATGGTGCCTTCTATGGACGAGCTGGAATCAGCGGCAAAGCACATGAACATTCAGGATATTCACCTGGACCGTCAGGCAGGAACGGTGTTTTTGGCGGATCCGGAGATGAGACTGGATGTAGGGGCAGTAGCCAAGGGATATACAGCTCAGAGGCTGGCTGATACTTTGCGGAAATCGGGTGTGACGAATGCGCTTTTAAGTTTGGGAGGAAATGTAGTCACTATCGGAGCCAGGGGAGATGGAAAGCCCTGGAGAGTGGGGATTCAGAATCCGGATCTGGGAGCAGAGAATCCTTATGTGCAGGTTGTGGATCTGGCGGATATGTGTCTTGTTACCAGCGGTACCTACCAGCGATTTTATGAGGTAGACGGAAAACGCTATCATCATATTATTAATCCGGAGCTTCTGATGCCCTGGAACGAATATCAGTCAGTGACCATCCTTTCACCAGACAGCGGAGAGGCGGATGCTCTGTCTACAGCCGTATTTAACATGAAGCTGGAAGATGGACTGTCTTTGATTGAATCTTTGGAAAAGACAGAGGCTTTGTGGATTCTTCCAGACGGAAGCCAGATAGAAAGCTCCGGCTTTCGTGCTTATACTGAAGAGGGCAGATAAAAGAGCAAGAAAAAGAAGAAGGTAAGGTAAAGAGGAAAGACGTATGGAATACAGAAACAGAAAATCAGGAGGCAGCAAGGCAATGCTGCTTTTGACCGGCCTGATCTGGGGCGTGGCATTTGTTGCACAAAGTGAGGGAATGAATTATGTAGGCGCATTTACATTTAACTGCTGCCGCTTTATGATCGGAGGAGTGATGCTGATTCCCTGTATCTTCTTTCTGCGGAGTATTGGAGCAGGAGAAAACGGACATGTAAGCAGGGGACAGAGGCAGCAGCAGAGACATATGGCAGTCATTGGAGGAATCTGCTGCGGTCTTGTAATTTGTGTCGCCAGTACCCTGCAGCAGATGGGGATTGCTCAGACAACCGTAGGAAAAGCCGGATTTATTACAGCTCTTTACATTGTAATTGTTCCGGTGCTGGGGCTGTTTTTGGGAAAAAGCACAGGTCTGAATACCTGGCTCAGTGTGGCAATTGCGGCTGTGGGAATGTATCTTTTATGTATTACGGAAGGATTTTCCATTGGACGGGGAGATTTTCTGGTATTTTTATGTGCTATTGGATTCTCGGTTCATATTTTGGTAATTGATTATTTTTCACCAAAGGCGGATGGTGTTGTGATTTCCTGCATTCAGTTTTTTACGGCAGGAATTATTTCCGGAATTCTCATGTTTTTGTATGAGAAGCCGTCCTGGGAGGCAATCCGGGCTGCATGGGCTCCGGTTCTTTATGCCGGTGTTTTCTCCTGCGGTGTAGCCTATACCCTTCAGGTTGTAGCTCAGAAAAATGTAGACCCCACGGTGGCATCTTTGATTCTCAGTTTGGAGTCTGTTTTCTCCCTGCTTGCAGGCTGGCTGATTTTGGGACAGAAGCTGTCTGCCAGAGAGCTGGTTGGATGTGTGCTGGTATTTGTGGCTATTGTGCTGGCCCAGATTCCAGAGCATTATGGAATCCGTTATCTGAAGCGGAAAGGAAGAAGCAGAAAATTAAAAATGTAAGGTAACGATTCAGAACGGCGGGAAAAGGAGGAGATCCTGGACCGTCGGAATATAAGGAACCCCCCGCAGATTCCGGAGATAACCCGGAGTCGGCGGGGGGTTTTGTTTTTGCTTTCCAGCACAGTTTGGTTTATTGCGCCGTCCTGAATTGTTACTTCAGATTATTTTTCTTCAGCTCTGCCATTTTCATAGCACGAACCTTCAGGGGAAGGCCGAACAGGGTAATGAAGCCGTCTGCATCGTGGTGGTCATACAGATCACCTGTAGTAAAGGATGCCAGAGACTCACTGTACAGGGAATAGGGAGAGGTGGTTCCGGCCTTGGTAATGTTTCCTTTGTAAAGCTTGAATTTGACTTCACCGGTAACATATTCCTGAGTGGATTCTATAAATGCCTGAACAGCCTCACGCAGAGGAGTAAACCATTTGCCCTCATATACGATCTGAGACAGTTTGTTGCTCATTTCTTTTTTTACTTCCATAGTAGCACGGTCTAATACCAGTTCTTCCAGCTGCTGATGGGCCTCCATCAGAATGGTTCCGCCAGGAGTCTCATAAACACCCCGGGACTTCATGCCGACAACACGATTTTCTACAATATCGATAATGCCGATGCCGTGCTTTCCGCCCAGCTCATTTAATTTGCGAATGATGTCAGAAACCTTCATGGCTTCGCCGTTGATGCTGGTGGGAACGCCTTTTTCGAAGGTCATGGTTACATATTCTGCCTTATCCGGCGCTTTTTCCGGAGTTACGCTCATCACAAGCAGATCATCGTAGTTGGGCTCATTAGCCGGATTTTCCAGCTCCAGGCCTTCATGGCTGATGTGCCAGATATTACGGTCACGGCTGTAGCTGTGGTTGGCGTCAAAGGGCAGGTCAATGCCATGCTGCTTGCAGTATTCAATTTCGTCTTCCCGGGACTGCATGGTCCATACATCGGTCATACGCCAGGGAGCGATGATTTTAATATCCGGGGCCAGAGCCTTGATTCCCAGCTCAAAACGGATCTGATCATTTCCTTTTCCAGTTGCACCGTGGCAGATGGCAGAAGCACCTTCTTTTCTTGCAATGTCTACCAGACGTTTGGCAATGGCCGGACGTGCCATAGAGGTTCCTAAGAGATACTTGTTTTCATAGACAGCATTGGCCTGAACACAGGGAACAATGTAATTGTCGCAGAAATCATCTACCAGGTCTTCAATATATAATTTAGAAGCGCCGGACAGTCTTGCACGTTCTTCCAGACCGTCCAGTTCATTGCCCTGTCCGCAGTCGATGCAGCAGCAGATTACATCATAGTCAAAGGTTTCCTTCAGCCATGGAATAATAGCGGTGGTATCCAGTCCACCGGAATAAGCAAGTACAACTTTCTCTTTCATAATTATAATCCTCCTCATATATGTTCCATTTTCTTTGCAATCAAATGTTATGACCTCATAAATATACAACACTTTTTTAAATAATGCAAGCATAAATTGAATTTTTATAAAAAGTATTGCATAATATTCAAATAGGCTGTATAATTACGAAATCCTGAAAAAATACTTTTCACGGAAAGACAAAATGGTTATAATGAAACAAAGTAATTTCGCGAGGCATTACTGTAATGTGATGAAATGAAAAGGAGTCTGCGGATCCTTTCAGAAAAGGAAATAAGAGAGGGAGAGAATTATGATAAGAGCAGGGATTATTGGAGCTACCGGATATGCAGGAGCAGAGCTGGCAAGGCTTTTGCTGCAGCGTGAGGATGTAGAGCTTGTGTGGTATGGATCAAGGAGCTATGTAGGGGAAGACTTCTCTTCTATATACCGGAATATGTCTCACCTGACAGATGAGCTGTGCCAGGATGACGATATGGCAAAGCTGGCTGATATGGCCGATGTTATTTTTACAGCAACTCCCCAGGGCTTTTGCGCATCTTGGCTGACGGAGGAGATTCTGTCTAAAACAAAGATTATTGATCTGAGTGCAGATTTTCGGATTAAGGATGTGGCAGTTTATGAGCAGTGGTACCGGCTGAAGCACCCCACCCCGCAGTTTCTTCCGGAGGCTGTGTACGGGCTGCCGGAGATTAACCGGGAGAAAATAAAGAATGCCAGACTGATAGCCAATCCTGGCTGCTATCCAACATGCTCGTTTTTAACGATGTATCCAATGGTAAAGGAGGGGCTGATTGATCCAGATACCATTATTATTGATGCAAAATCAGGAACCTCCGGGGCAGGACGAAGCGCCAAGGTTCCCAGTCTGTACTGTGAGGTGAATGAAAGTATGAAACCTTATGGGGTAGCTTCTCACCGCCATACGCCGGAGATTGAAGAGCAGCTGTCTTATGTGGCAGGCAGACCTGTGACCATCAGCTTTACGCCCCATCTGGTGCCGATGAACCGCGGAATCCTGGTGACAGCCTATGGTTCTCTTACCAGAGAGGCAACGGCAGAGGAGATTAAGGCAGTTTACGATAAGTACTATGAAAATGAGTATTTTGTGCGAGTGATGAATCCAGGGCAGGTTCCCCAGACACGGTGGGTTGAGGGAAGCAACTTTGCGGATATTGCATTTCAAATCGATCCCCGGACAGGAAGGATTGTGATGATGGGCGCTATTGACAATATGGTAAAGGGCGCGGCAGGTCAGGCAATGCAGAATATGAATCTGATGTTCGGGCTTCCGGAGAATACAGGTCTTCGGCAGATTGCGGTATTCCCGTAGGGAGGTTTGAAACAATGGCAGGAACCATGAGTGTACATATCCGGGAAATGACCATAGACGATTATGAAAAGGTATATGGGCTCTGGATGCAGATTCAGGGTTTTGGAATTCGTTCCATTGATGACTCCAGAGAGGGTGTGGAGCGGTTTTTAAAGAGAAACCCTACGACCAGCGTGGTGGCTGAGCAGAACGGACGGATAGTGGGAAGTATTCTCTGCGGCCATGACGGAAGAACCGGATCATTTTACCATGTATGCGTAGCAGATGATTACCGGAAACGGGGAGTGGGACACCGGATGGCTCATTTTGCCATGCGGGCTCTGCAGGTAGAGGGAATCAATAAGGTCAGCCTGGTGGCCTTCAAATCCAACAGTCTTGGAAATGAATTCTGGAATCGTGTGGGCTGGACCAGACGGGAGGATTTTAATGTGTATGATTTTATACTGAACGAGGAGAACATTACCCGGTTTAATCAGTAAAAAGAGAATGTTTCCGGTAAAAATACCTTGAAGAATCAGGAGGGTGAGAAGAAAATGAAAAAAATAGAAGGCGGCATAACTGCTGCAAAGGGCTTTATGGCAGCATCTGCAGCAGCTGGAATCAAATATAAGGACAGAAAAGATATGGCTGTGATTTACAGCCAGGTGCCCTGTCAGGCAGCAGGAACCTTTACAACCAATGTAGTAAAGGCTGCTCCGGTAAAATGGGACCAGAAGCTGGTGAAGGAGTCGGGGGAGGCCCAGGCGGTTGTGATCAATGCAGGAATAGCCAATGCATGTACGGGAGCAGAGGGCTACAGCTACTGTAAAGCAACAGCTCAGGCGGCAGCAGAGGCTCTTGGAGTGGATGAGAACAGCGTTTTAGTGGCTTCCACAGGAGTGATTGGTATGCAGCTTCCCATGGATCGTCTGACGGCCGGAATCAGGATGATGGCGCCTTTGCTGTCCGATACCCAGGAAAGCGGAACTGAGGCGGCGAAGGCGATTATGACGACGGATACGGAGAAAAAGGAAGTGGCTGTGGAGTTTGAGGCAGGCGGAAAAACCGTAACCATAGGCGGTATGTGCAAGGGCTCCGGCATGATTCATCCCAATATGTGTACCATGCTTGCTTTTGTGACAACGGATCTGGCTATTTCCAGAGAGCTTCTGCAGGAGGCCCTCAGTCAGGATATCAAGGATACCTACAATATGATTTCCGTAGACGGCGATACCTCTACCAACGATACCGTCCTCCTTCTGGCGAATGGAATGGCCGGAAATCCGGTTATTACAGAAAAAAATGAGGACTATCATGCCTTCTGTCAGGCGCTGAATGTGGTGAATGAGACTCTGGCCAAAAAGATGGCCGGGGATGGAGAGGGCTGCACAGCGCTCTTTGAGGTCAAGATAATCGGTGCAGAAAGCAAACAGCAGGCAGTAACTCTGGCAAAGTCCGTGATTACCTCCAATCTGACAAAGGCAGCGATTTTTGGACATGATGCGAACTGGGGAAGAATTCTCTGCGCAATGGGCTATTCCGGCGCCCTGTTTGATCCGGAAAAAGTGGATCTGTTCTTTGAAAGCGCAGCAGGAAAGCTGAAAATTATTGAAAACGGCGTGGCTCTGGATTACAGCGAGGAGGAGGCCACAAGGATTCTTTCTGAGCCGGAGGTAACGGCGGTTGCTGATGTGAAAATGGGAGATCAGACAGCAACAGCATGGGGCTGTGATTTGACCTTTGATTATGTAAAAATTAACGCAGATTATCGTTCTTAATCTGAGAGAAAACGGGAGTATCAGAAGAAAGGAATAAGGATGGAAAACGGAAAGAAAAAGGATAACAGAGAGGAAGAGCTGCATATGGAGCAGCTGACTGAGCGGCAGAAGGCGGAGGTTCTGATTGAAGCTCTGCCCTATATTCAGCGGTTTAACAGAAAGATTATTGTTGTCAAATACGGCGGCAGCGCTATGGTTGATGAGCATCTGAAGCATCAGGTGATTCAGGATGTGGTTCTGTTAAAGCTGGTAGGCTTTAAGCCGATTATTGTTCATGGAGGAGGAAAAGAAATCAGCCGCTGGGTTTCTAAGGCAGGCATGGAACCACGGTTTGTCAATGGACTGCGGGTAACGGATGAGGATACCATGGAGATTGCAGAGATGGTACTGAACAAAGTAAATAAAAGCCTGGTTCAGCTGGTAAATGAGCTGGGTGTAAACGCTGTTGGAATCAGCGGTAAGGACGGAATGCTGTTAAAATGCGAAAAGAAGCTGTCCGGCGGTCAGGATATTGGCTTTGTGGGAAATATTACAGAGGTGAATCCAAAGATTATTTATGATTTGCTGGAGAAGGATTTCCTTCCCATTATTTGTCCCATTGGCTTTGATAATCATTTCCAGAGCTTTAATATCAATGCGGATGATGCGGCCTGTGCCATTGCAAGAGCAGTTCATGCAGAAAAGTTGGCCTTCCTGACAGATGTGGAGGGGGTATACCGCGACTTTAACGATAAGAGCACACTGATTTCGGAAATGACGGTAGATGAGGCCAGAGCCTTTGTAGACGGAGGTCAGCTGGGAGGCGGTATGCTTCCGAAGCTTCAGAACTGTGTAGATGCGATTGAAAACGGCGTTTCCCGGGTTCATATTCTGGATGGACGGATTCCCCACTGTCTGCTTCTGGAGATTTTCACCAACCAGGGAATCGGGACGGCGCTGTTTGCCAATGGAGCAGAACGGTATTTTCATGAAATGCAGTAAGGAGGTGCATTATGGGAAAAGAGCAGTACATGGATCGGGCAGAGCATGCTCTGTATAAGATTTACAACCGGTTTCCGGTGGTGTTTGACCGGGGAGAGGGCGTGTATCTTTATGATACGGACGGAACAGAATATCTGGATTTCGGAGCTGGAATTGCCGTTATGGCACTGGGCTATGGCTGCAGAGAGTTTCAGGAGGCAGTCAAGGATCAGGTAGATAAATTATGCCACACTTCAAACCTGTTTTATAATGCTCCGTCGATCGGTGCAGCAGAAAAGCTTTTGAAGGTTTCCGGAATGGATAAAGTGTTTTTTACCAACAGCGGAACTGAGGCGGTTGAGGGGGCCTTAAAGGTGGCAAAGCGCCATGCTTTCAATAAAGGAATGGGGCAGGATTATGAGATTATTGCCATGAAGCATTCCTTCCATGGACGGAGTCTGGGCTCTCTTTCTGTTACGGGAAATGACCATTATCAGGAGCCGTTTGCTCCGCTGATTCCGGGAATCCGGTTTGCAGAATTCAATAACCTGGACAGTGTAAAGGCTTTGTTTAGCGAGAAAACCTGCGGAGTTATTATGGAAACGATCCAGGGCGAGGGTGGTATTTATCCGGCTTCAGAGGAGTTTTTAAAGGGAGTCCGCAGTCTCTGTGATGAGCATGATGCCCTGCTGATTCTGGATGAAATTCAGTGCGGAATGGGGCGGAGCGGCTCTATGTTTGCATGGCAGGAATATGGTGTGAAGCCAGATGTTATGACTGTAGCAAAAGCGCTGGGAAACGGGCTTCCCATCGGTGCATTTTTGGCCTGCAAGGGGGCGGCAAAGGTTATGGAGCCGGGAGATCACGGTACAACCTACGGAGGAAATCCTCTTGTCTGCGCGGCAGCTGACAAGGTGCTGGAGCTGTTTGAGGAGAAGAATCTTGTGGCTCATGTCCAGGAAATCGGACAGTATCTGTGGGAAGAGCTGGAGGCCCTGGCAGGGCGTTTGGACTGTGTTGCTGCACACAGAGGAAAGGGGCTTATGCAGGGATTGGAGCTTTCTATGCCAGTAGGCCCGGTGGTGAAAACGGCGCTCTTAGAGGAGCATCTGGTTCTGATCAGTGCAGGAAGTCAGGTTATCCGTTTTGTACCCCCTTTAGTCATTGAAAAAGAGGATGTGGACGAAATGATTGTCCGTCTGGAAAGAGCGGTAAAATCGGTTGTACGCTCTGTGGCAGAGGCCTGATATTGGATAAAAAATAAAAGCTATGTAACTGTTCAGGACGGGCATCTTCTTGTCCGGCAAAGCCGAACAAGAAGCATCGGAGGGATCTCCCGCCGTCCTGAATAGTTACAAAACTATTATGCACCCGCAGGTTCGCGGCAGCAAGGGCTGTCGGGGATCTGCGGGTGTCTGCTAATTTCTGTTTCCATAAAATTCAGAATGTGTTACAATAAAAAGCAGAAGTATCTGGAAGACGGAAAAAGCTTTCCGGAACTGAAAGAAAAAGGGAGAGAAATCAGGAAAGGAAAAGAAAAAATGATAGAAAAACAGACAATCGGAGGCTGGGGAGATGCTCTGGCATCGAAGGCGCCGGTGCCGGGAGGCGGCGGCGCATCTGCTCTTTGCGGCAGTCTGGCGGCAGCCTTGGGACAGATGGTGGCCAATCTCACAGTGGGAAAAAAACGGTATGAAGATGTAGAGGAGGAGATGCAGCAGAGTCTCTTTGCTCTGAATATTCTCCAGCTGGAGCTGACAGCTTTGGCAGATAAGGATGCAGAGGTTTTTGCTCCGCTGGCGGCTGCTTACGGTATGCCTTCCTCTACAAAAGAGGAGCAGGAAGAGAAACAGGGGGTAATGGAGGAGCGGCTTTTGGCGGCCAGTCTGGTTCCCCTTCAGATGATGGAAAAAACATCGGCAGTGCTGGATATTCTGGGGCTTCTGGAGGAAAAAGGAAGCAAAATGGCAGTTTCTGATGTGGGCGTTGCGGCTCAGATGGCCAGGGCAGCTTTAAACGGAGCAGTCATGAATGTTTACATTAATACAAAATCTATGAAAAATCGAGACAAGGCAGAAGAACTCAATGACAAGGCAGAAAAGCTGATTGAGGCAGGAACAAAGCAGGCAGATGAAATTTACAGTCGGGTTTTGAACAAGCTGAGAGGGTAAAGGATGCTGGAGGATAGTTCGGAAGACCAAGCGAAAGAGCGTGCGAAAGGAACGGGAGAAGCAGGAAAAATCCGGGAAACAAATCCAGAGAGGAGCAGCAGAAGATATGCAGATTCTAAAAGGAGCAGAGGTATCCTCTGCGATAAAGGAACGGGTACAGGAACAGTTGGCCGGTCTGAAAGCCGGTATACCCAGGCTGGCGATTGTCCGGGTGGGAGAACGGCCAGATGATATTTCTTATGAGCGGGGAGCTGTGAAAAAGATGGAAGCCTTCGGCCTTCAGGTACAGTGCTTTCACTATCCTGAAGATATCAGCAATGAGGAGTTTCAGGAAGAATTTTTCAAAATCAATGGAGACAGGGATGTGACAGGGATTTTGCTTCTTCGTCCTCTTCCCCGTCAGATTCGGGAGAAGGATATTGAGAATATGATTTCTCCTGAGAAGGATTTGGATGGGATTTCTCCGATAAATATTGCAAAGGTATTTGCAGGAGATGACAGTGGATTTGCTCCCTGTACGGCAGAGGCGGTGGTTCAGGTTTTGAGGCATTATCAGATTCCTATAGAGGGAAAAAGGGTGACGATAGTCGGACGCAGTATGGTAGTCGGACGTCCCTTGTCGATGCTGCTGGTTAAGGAAAATGCCACAGTAACAATCTGTCACACCAGAACGAGAGATTTGCCTAAGACCTGCCAAAATGGTGAAATTCTGGTAGCAGCAGCCGGAAAGGCCCGTATGCTGAATCAGAAGTATGTGGGGCAGGATGCGGTTGTGATTGATGTGGGAATCAATGTGGATGAAAACGGAAAGCTTTGCGGAGATGTGGAACTGGATTCTATTTCGGAGCAGGCATCGATGGCAACGCCGGTTCCCGGAGGAGTAGGAGCTGTTACAACGGCAGTGCTGGCAGAGCATCTGGTACGGGCGGCTATTATGCAGTCCTGAGGTGCTGCAGGGCGGAAGTTCTGAGGAGAGTTCAGGGCAGAAAAGAATCATGTGAATAAGCGCAGGAAACAGGAAGGGGAATATAAAATGGCAAAGGTATTATTAATTAATGGAAGCAGCAATGAAGAAGGATGTACTTATACAGCTCTCTGCGAGGTGGCAGGGGCTTTGAAAAAGGAAGGGATTGAGGCTGAAATTATCCAGCTGGGAAAAGAAGCAATCCGGGACTGTATTGGCTGCGGCAGCTGCGGAAAGCTGGGTCACTGTGTGTTTGATGATGACATGGTAAATGAAGTGCGCAAAAAAGCGGAGGAGGCAGATGGATTTGTGTTTGGAACACCGGTATATTATGGACATCCCAGCGGACGGATTTTGTCCTTCTTAGATCGCCTGTTTTATTCCGGGAGTAAGGCATTTGCATTTAAACCAGGAGCAGTGGTGGCCTCTGCAAGAAGAGCGGGAACAACAGCCTCTCTCGATGCCCTGAGCAAATATTTTGTCTTTGCAAAAATGCCGGTGGTTTCTTCGAATTACTGGCACATGGTTCACGGAAACAAACCGGAGGAGGTCAGACAGGATCTGGAGGGTCTGCAGATTATGCGGGGAATTGGTCAGAATATGGCCTGGATGATCAAATGTATTGAGGCAGGAAAGGCAGCCGGTATTTCTTATCCGGAAGGAGAGGCCAAGGTAAAGACCAGCTTTATTCGGTAAAAAACGGGATACATAGGCAGAAGTGAATGGGTTGACAGGGAAAGAAAAGTGTGATACATTGACTGACAGATAAAATAGGAAAGGGGTGAGAGGATGAAGTTATGATTTCTGCACAGGCAGCTGCACAAAAAAAGCAACAGGCGGCATTGACCGCTGCTTTTGCTGTGCTTGTTTTGCAGGAACATGATTTCATTCTCTCCCTCTTTTTTTGATGCCCGGATTTCTGGCTGGATGGTTTTTTGCCCGGATTTTTGACGGAAAGTGCGTGCTGAGGCCTGAGCGGCTTTGGCGGTATTTGATTGGGATATCAAAGAAGAAAAGGTTCTGTGTCACATATGGGGATAGTGGGGACAGATAGTGGAGAAAACGATGATTTTGTGGATTCCTGCATGTTTTTTCAGCCAGACGGTGGATAAAGGTCTGGTCTAGCAGGGAGGTATGATAGGAATGTCATTGATACAGGTACAGAATCTTAGTTTTTCTTATGAAGGAAGCAGTGAACCGGTGTTTGACCGGGTATCCTTTCATCTGGATACCAGATGGAGATTAGGGGTTACAGGGCGAAACGGAAAGGGAAAAACGACTTTTTTAAAGCTGTTGTCCGGAGAGCTGGATCACAATGGAGCCATTCAGACACAGGCTGTATGCGATTATTTTCCGTTTTCTGTTCCCCATCCGGAGCTGGATACCTGGCAGATTCTGGATCAGGTGACAGATGGAGAGGCGCAGCTATGGGAGATTCAAAGGGAATTATCTCAGCTTCAGGCAGAGGAAGAGATTTTATACAGGCCCTTTCAGACGCTTTCTAAAGGAGAACAGACGAAGGCGCTTTTGGCGGCTTTGTTTTTGCGGCAGGGACATTTCCTTCTGATTGATGAGCCGACCAATCATCTGGATCAGGAGGCGCGAACGGCGGTAAGCCGGTATTTAAGCAAACGAGAGGGCTTTATTCTTGTGTCCCATGATCGGGCATTTCTGGATGGATGTGTAGATCATATTCTGGCTTTGAACCGACAGGATATTGAGCTTCAGCAGGGGAATTTTTCTTCCTGGTATGAAAACAGAAAACGCCAGGATGCCTTTGAGCAGGCGGAAAACAACCGCCTGAAACGGGATATCCGGCGGCTGGAGGAAGGGGCGCGTCAGTCTGGAAAATGGGCTGATCAGGCGGAGGCTTCAAAAATCGGAAGAAATCCCAAAAAGCAGGAAACCTTTATTGGAACAAGAGCCTATCTGGGTGAAAAATCCCGGAGAATGCAGCAGCAGAGAAAAAATATGGAGCGCCGTCAGGCACGAGCTATTCAGGAGAAAAAGGAACTTCTGAAAAATGTGGAGACAGTGGAGAGTTTGAAGCTGTTTCCTCTTTCCTATCACAGTCAGCGGCTTGTGGTTTTGGAACAGGTTTCTGCCTGTTATGGAAATCCTCCGATACCAGTCAGCGAACCGGTCACTATGGAAATCAGAAATGGGGATAGGATTTGCCTCCGGGGAAAAAATGGATGCGGTAAGTCCAGTCTTTTTCGGTTGATTCTGGGAGAACAAACAGAGGCAGCAGGAAAGATATGGAGGGGATCGGGCCTGAAAATTTCTTATGTTTCTCAGGATACCTCTCATCTTCGGGGAAGTCTGAGAGAGTATGCCAGAGCGTTTCAGGTGGAGGAGCATTTGATTTGTGCTCTGCTGAGAAAGCTGGATTTTTCCAGGGAGCAGCTGGAAAAGCCGCTGGAAGCTTTAAGTCAGGGGCAGAAGAAAAAGGTTTTGATTGCACGGAGTCTCTGTGAACAGGCTCATCTGTATCTATGGGATGAACCGCTGAATTATGTGGATGTGTATTCCAGGATACAGATTCAGGAGCTGATTTTAAAATTTCAGCCTACTATGGTATTTGTAGAGCATGATGCAGAGTTTGCTGATCGGGTAGCAGATCAGATTTTGATGATGAATCCGGCAACAGGGCGCAGCCAGATTAGATATTGATGATGACTTTGGCGGCGGAGAGGAGTCAGAGTGGATGGTTGGCAGAGAACCCAGCAGCGGAGAGGAGTCAGAATAAATTTTAACAAGGAATCGGGAAGAAGACATGATAGAAAGGAACAGGGAGAGAAAGGGGTAATTATGGTTATCAGAAAAACATCCATGGAGGATTTGGAACAGGTGCTTCTCTTGTATCAGGAGGCGCGGCAGTTTATGCAGGATCATGGAAATCCCCATCAGTGGGGACAGTTTTATCCTCCTCGTGAAATCGTGGAGCAGGATATTCGGACTGGGAAAAGCTATGTCTGCGAGGAGGGAGGAAGTCTTCTTGGCACCTTCTATTTTGCTGTGGAAGCAGATCTGGATTACGGAAGGATTTATGAGGGAGAATGGCAGGGAACGGGGGCCTATGGGGTTATGCACCGGGTAGCGGCTCCCGGACGGAAAAAAGGAACAGCCAGCCTTTGTATTGAGTGGTGCCTGAAGGAAAGCGGCGGGGATCTGCGGATTGATACTCACCGGGATAATATCCCCATGCAGAAGCTGCTGGAGAAAAACGGCTTTGTCCAGTGCGGGATTATTCACCTTTCTAACGGAGATGAGCGAATTGCTTATGAGAAAGTTGTGAAAAATTCATAACTTTTGTAGAAATATTGTCTCAAACATGGTAAGATGGTAGTCACACGGATAAGCTGCGTGTGTCTTACGTGAGAGGAGGCAGGGCAATTATGAACAAGGTAATTACAATCAGCCGTGAATTTGGAAGCGGAGGCCGTGAGGTCGGATTCCGTCTGGCACAGAAGCTGGGAATTCCTTTTTATGACAAAGAGATTATTTCCATGGCAGCTGAGGACAGCAATATTGCGGAAGAGGCGTTCCGGGCCAATGACGAGGTCATCGGCAGAAAAGAACGGATTAACCATGATTATGTGTCAGTGAATCCTTTTTCCCCACTGTATGAGATTCCTGTGTCGGATCAGGTATTTCTGGCTCAGTCACAGATGATTCGGAAATTGGAGTGGGCAGGCCCCTGTGTGATTATTGGTCGCTGCTCTGATATTATTGTGGAAAATGGTTTCCATGTGTTTATCTGTGCAGGAATGAAAAAACGGATTGAGCGGATGCAGCGTCTGGAGTCGGATGAGACCGTTAAGAAGCTGGAATCCCGGATGCGGGAGATTGACCGGAAGAGAAGAGATTATTATCAATATTACAGCGGCAATGAGTGGGGAAATCCCCGTAACTACCATCTGAGTCTGAACAGCGGAAAGCTGGGAATCGAGCGGTGTGTGGATATTATTGCTGAAAGTGTGATGATGATGGAAAAATAAAGGGAATATTTTTGGTGTTAAGGCTGCTGCTCTATAGATGAGTAATCATTTGTGGGGCAGCAGCCTTTTCAGCAGAAAAGTGCCCCTTGCCAAGGACATTAAAGAAACAGAGCTTATATTTTCATTTTTTATTGATAGTTTTCCCGCAGAAGGGCAATTTCAGCGGCATATCCGTCCAGTTCATTGGGGGTTTCCAGGTAAAAGGGAAGCTTTCGCAGGGCCGGATGATTAATGATGCGAATCAGAGCTTCTTTTCCGATATATCCTTCTCCGATACGGGCGTGACGATCCTTGTGAGCGCCCAACGGATTCAGGCTGTCGTTTAGATGAATGGCTTTCAGGCGAGAGAGGCCGATAACTCGGTCAAATTCGGTAAGAACCTCATCAAGATGATTTACAATATCATAGCCGCCGTCCCATACATGACAGGTATCCAGACAGACACCCATATGATCAGACAGAGTGACCCGATCAAGGATTTCTCGAAGCTCTTCAAAGGAGCGGCCGATTTCGCTGCCTTTTCCAGCCATGGTTTCCAGCAACACAGTAGTGGTCTGGTCAGGCTTTAAAATTGCATTCAGCATATCGGAAATATAGGTAATTCCGATTTCTACGCCCTGCTTTACATGACTGCCGGGATGGAAGTTGTAACAGTTTCCGGGAGTGTATTCCATGCGGGCCAGATCGTCGGCCATAGTGGCGCGGGCGAATTCCCGCAGATGTTCGTCTGCGGAACAGGCATTGAGCGTATAGGGGGCATGGGCCAGAATCCGGGTAATGTTGTGTTCAGCCGCAAAGGCAAGATAAGCCCCCACATCAGAGGGAACAATGGCTTTGGCATTTCCTCCCCTGGGATTGCGGGTGAAAAACTGAAAGGTATTGGCATTTATTTTTACAGCGTCCTTTCCCATAGCAAGATAGCCCTTGGAGGAGGACAGGTGACATCCAACAGTAAGCATATGATTTCCTTTCAAAAACGTATTGAGAACATGGGGGTTCTGAATAGTTACTATACCCTAGACCAGATAAAAAGTAAAGGGAGACTTTTTTTATAAAGTATGCTAGAATATGCCGTATTGAGGTTTTCCGGAAGGAACCAAAAAAGAGTATGGGAGAGAAAAAATGAACAGTAACAACAGAAAAAAAGATAATGCAGTCAGAGGAATGTTTCTGACGCTGGTGGGTGGAACCTTGTGGGGATTTTCCGGCACCTGCGGTCAGTTCCTGATGCAGACCAAGGGAGTGACCTCCAACTGGCTGGTGCCTATCCGCCTGCTTCTGGCTGGTGCTTTGCTTTTGTTTATCTGCTGGCTCAAAGATGGAAGAGGGATTTTTCGGATCTGGATTCAGGATGCGGCTTCTATTCTGATTTTTGGAATTCTCGGTATGAGCATGTGCCAGTATACCTATTTTACGGCGATTGGCGCCTCCAATGCAGGGACGGCAACGGTTCTTCAGTATATCGGGCCGGTTCTGATTTTGATTTATCTGTCTTTGAGGAACAGAAAGCCGCCTCGTCCGGTGGAGCTTCTGGCGATTATTCTGGCGGTTGCAGGAACCTTTCTTCTGGCTACCCATGGCCGTCCGGGAAGTATGGTTCTTTCGAGAACAGCTTTGTTTTGGGGACTGTTATCGGCAGTAGCGCTGGCTGTCTATACCGTACAGCCGGGACGTCTGCTGAATGAATACGGTTCTGCTGTGGTAACGGCCTGGGGAATGCTGATTGGAGGCATTATGCTCTGCTGTATTTTCCACCCCTGGACCATTCCTGTGGAGACGGACAGCCAGGTGGTGCTGGGCATGGCTGTGATTATTCTTGTGGGAACAGTAATTGCTTTTTCCTGTTACATGGAAGGAATCCGCTGTGTAGGAGCAAAAAAAGGAAGCCTCTATGCGTCTGTGGAGCCGGTTTCAGCTACGGTATTTTCTGTTATCTGGATGCATGTCAGCTTTGGCTTGATGGATCTGATTGGCTTTGCCTGTATTATTTCAACGATTTTTCTGCTTGCCCTTGATAAGAAGGAATAGTATAATGAAATAATATTACATAAAAATGGAGTTGTGAGAAATGAATGGGAATCAAAGTGTTGTAGGAGCGATCTGTTCCTCCTACGATTCTTATTTTGAAGCAGAAAAGAAAATAGCAGACTGCATTATTGAGCGAAAAGAGGAGGTTGTGGATATGACAGTGGCGGAGCTGGCCAGAGCCAGCAAAACCAGTGATGCCACAGTCTCCCGTTTCTGCAGAAGGTGTGGATTTAAAGGCTTTCATCACCTGAAGATGTCTCTGGCCCGGGAAGTGATGGAGGAAAAAAATAACGGAGTTCAGGTATCCAACGATATCAGCCGGGATGATATCAGCCAGTCTCTGCAGAATATTCTTGCTAACAAAATTGCCGAGCTGACCCAGACGGTTTCCATGATGGATGCCAAAAGTCTGGAAAAGATTCTCCGTCTGATTGAGCGGGCTTCTACGGTTCAGGTGGCAGCGGTGGGAAATACGGTGCCGGTAGCCTTGGATTTTACATTTAAGCTGAACCAGCTGGGCATTCGCGCAGTTTCAGGAACTATTTGGGAAACCCAGATGGCCTATACTCTGACATTGACAAAGAATGATGTGGTGATTCTGATTTCCAATTCCGGCACATCAAGGCGTTTGGTGACTCTGGCAAAAGGGGCCAGGGAGAATGGCTGCCAGGTGATTGCCATTACCAACAACGGAGATTCGCCTGTAGCCAAGGAAGCAGATTATGTTCTGATTACAGCAACGAGAGAAAAGCTGTTGTTAGAGGATTTCTGTTTTTCCCGGGTTCCGGCCACTATGGTTGCGGAGATTTTATATCTTCTTCTGGAGTCTGGCCGTCCGGGCGCAAAAGAAACAATCCGGAGGCATGAGCTGTCGATTGCGGATGATAAAAATGTTTCGGATATTCCGGAAAGGATCAAGGAAAATGAACCGTAATTTTAAAATGGTGCTTCAATATGAGGGAACCAGATACAATGGATGGCAGAAGCAGGGCAATACTTCAGACACCATTCAGGGAAAGCTGGAGCAGATTCTGGAACGAATGGCAGGAGAGCCGGTGGAGGTGCAGGGCTCCGGACGCACAGATGCAGGCGTACATGCGGCAGGGCAGACTGCCAATTTCCGGATCTCTGAGGAATTCTTCCGCAGCAGAGGGCTTTTTAGGCAGGAGGAAGCCTATCTGAAGTCTTATCTGAACCGCTATCTGCCGGATGATATTGGCGTGCTGTCAGTAGAAGAGGTGCCGGAGTGGTTTCACAGCCGTCTCAGTGCCGAAAGGAAAACCTACTGCTATCAGATTGAAACAGGAGAGAAGCAGGATGTGTTTCAGCGGCGGCTCAGTTATCATCTGGGACGTTCACTGGATACAGAGGTTATGAGACTGGCAGCAGAGAGGCTTTGCGGCACTCATGATTTCCGAAGCTTCTGCGGAAACAGGAAAATGAAAAAATCTACGGTTCGTACCTTGTATTCGGTAGATATCTGTCAGAAACCAGGCAGCAGCCTGGTGACGCTTTCCTTTACGGGAAACGGTTTTCTGCAGAATATGGTACGGATTCTGACTGGAACATTAATAGAAATCGGACTGGGAGAGAGAGACTGGAGAACTGTGGACGATATTTTGCGTGCAAAGGATCGTCAGGCTGCAGGATTTACAGCTCCGGCAGAGGGGCTGTGTCTGGTCCAGGTAATTTATGAGGAAATGAAATGACAGATTTACTGGTAAAATTATTTGTAAAAGATTATGAACAGACGGAGAATCTGCAGGTACGCACCCGCTACGGGCTTTTGTCCGGCATGGTGGGAATCTGCTGTAATGTGCTCCTATTTTTGGCAAAGCTTTTTACAGGAATGATGATTAACAGCATTTCTGTTATGGCAGATGCTTTTAACAACCTTTCAGATGCGGCTTCCTCCATTATCAGCTTTGTGGGTGTGAAGATGTCTGAGAAGCCGGCAGATAAGGAGCATCCTTTTGGACATGGGCGGATTGAATATATATCCGCCTTTATTGTGGCCTTTCTGGTTATCCAGGTGGGATTTTCTTTGTTTAAATCTTCTCTGGGAAAGCTGTTTCACCCGGAGGAGCTGAGTTTTAGCCTGATTTCAGTAGGAATTCTGGGGCTGACAGTGGCGGTGAAGCTGTGGATGTGCCTGTTTAACCGCAAACTGGGAAAACGGATTCAGTCTTCTGTCATGCTGGCAACGGCAGCGGATTCTCTGGGAGATACCGGGGCAACAGCGGCAACAATTTTTTCCATTGTAGTGTATGGCGTCTGGCATGTGAATATTGATGGACTTGTGGGCATTGCTGTATCGATTCTGGTTATGATTGCCGGGATTAACATTGCAAAGGATACGCTGGCTCCTTTGATCGGGGAAGCTATTGATCCGGAAATCTACCAGAAAATTACGGGGTTTGTGGAGCAGTATGATGGCATTATTGGAAGTCACGATCTGATTGTACACAATTATGGTCCGGGCAGGAGCATGGCTTCTATTCACGCAGAGGTTCCCAGCAATGTGGAAATTGGAAAATCCCACGCAGTTGTGGATCAGATTGAGCGGGATGCCCAGAAAAAGCTGGGGATATTTCTTGTGATTCACATGGATCCGGTAGATGCGGATAATCCCATGACAGCAGAGTTAAAGAAAATGGTTGAGGAGATCCTTGCCGGACTGGATGAGCGCCTGAGTCTTCATGATTTCCGGATTGTAGATGCAGGAAACCAGATTAATATTATTTTTGATCTGGTAGTGCCCCGGGAATATACAAAAGCAAGGCAGGATGAATTAAAACAGAAGATCTATCAGAGAATAAGGGAGCAGGACAGCCGGTATTTTTGTGTGATTACTGCGGAATGCTCCTTCCAGCAGGAAAAACCGGTAAAATAAAGGAACAGAATCCACATAAGGCGGACGCCGAAAACTTCTTGTCCGCTGTAAGTGGGCAAGAAGCTGCAAAGCGGAACAGTTACAAAATAAATGTACCAGTTTCATGCAATAAGAACGAGAATTTTTGCATTAAACGATCAGAAAGGGAATTCGATTGAGCAACGAAGAGCTTTTAAGGCGTGTCAGTTTGGGGGACAGGGAGGCATTTTTGCTTCTCTACCAGAACACGGACAGAACCGTATACAGTTTTATATTGTCAATAATGAAGAATCCCCAGGATGCGGAAGAAGTGATGCAGGAGACCTATATGAAAATATGGACTTCTGCATCTTCTTATCAGTCCCAGGGCAAGCCTCTGGCCTGGATATTTACCATAGCAAGAAATCTTTGCTATATGAAGTTTCGTGACCAGAAGCATAGGGCAGATATGGGGCTGGAGGAGCTGACCGGGGAAGAAACCGGTGAACTCTGCCTTCCTCTGGAAAACCTGGCAGATGCCATGGCTCTGCGGGCAGCTCTGGAGCTTTTAAAGGAGGATGAGCGGCAGATTGTGCTTCTCCATGCCTCAGCAGGTCTAAAACACAGGGAGATTGCGGCATCTCTTGGTATGCCTCTGGCCACTGTGCTTTCCAAATACAACCGGTCAATCAAAAAACTGAAACAGAATTTAAGGGAGGAGTGACTGCAGATGAAGCAGAGATCGGATCAGGATCAATGGAATAAAGAGCAGATAGAAATTCATCTGAAATCAGCTGTGGATACACTTACTCCGGATATTTTTGAGAAGTTGGATTTGTCTGTTCCGCAGGAAAATGAGGAAGCAGTAAAAGAAAGGCAGGAGACTAAAAAAGGCGGCGCTATTTTGTTTCTGAGCCAGATGAGAGGCGCGGCTCTGGGAGCTGCGGCCAGTCTTTGTCTTTTGATGACAGGAGGCGGAGTCTGGTATTATCAGTATGAGAACCGTCAGATAGACTCAGTGATTGGAATTGATGTCAACCCCAGTGTGGAGCTTTCGATTAACAGGAGAGAGCGGGTATTGAAGGCAGAGGCCCTGAATGAAGATGGAAATCAGATTCTGTCAGATATGGAACTGAAGGGAGTAGATTTGAATGTGGCTGTGAATGCAGTTGTAGGCTCTATGGTAACTCACGGCTACCTGGATGATCTGGACAATGCGATTTTAGTGACAGTGAGCAATGACAGCATGACCAGGGCCTCAGCTCTGCGCAGCAGTGTGGTGGGAAACATTGAAAAAACCCTGGAGGAAAATCAGGTTCAGGCTGTTGTCTATGATCAGCAGGCGGTAGAGAATGATGAGATCGAGGATCTGGCAAAGCAGTATAAGATTTCTTATGGTAAGGCATATTTTCTCAAGGAACTGATTGAGTCAAATCCAGATTTGGCTATGAAGGATATGGAGTGGCTGTCTGCCATAACGATGGAGGAGCTGGCAGAATGGATCGGGAAAGACTTCCCGGCTTCTGTGGAAGAAACGGAGGTAAGCAGGGAAACGGAGACATCTGCCGAATCGGAAACGGAGACCTTGGTACCGGAAACGCCGGAAGCAGAGTTACCAGAACAGACCCAGACATCGGGCGGGGAAGAGAAGGAGTCTGTGACAGAAGATCAGAATGTGATTGCGGCCCCATCTCCGTCAGAAGAAAAAGTGGAAGAGGATCTGGTGGAGATCGATTATGTTGATTATGAAGATAACCGGATTTTCGTATATTTTGTAACCTATGTAGACTGGAAAAATCCTACGGTTCTGGTAAAGGATGAGGATGGCAGCCGGTATGCGGCGTTGGTAGAAGAAACAGCGAAGGATGAGTGTGTGATTTTTGCAGAAGGTCTGGAAGGCGGAAAGAATTACACCTTTGTGCTGGGAGGGCTGACGCCCCGCGGAGAAAACCGTGCCTCCTCTGTAACCGGATATTTTAAGGTTCCGGAGATTTCTGAACAGCTGGAAGAGGAGGAGCCGGAGGAATCCCAGGAAGAGGAAACGTCTTCAGAGGAGACGGAAGAAGCCTTGGGAGAAGAGGAAACCCTTCCTGAGGAAACAGAAGAATCTTCTGAAGAAGGCGAAAGCACTTCTGGGGAAGAGGAGGAAACATCTGGAGAGGGAAGCGAGACTTCAGGGGAAACGGAAGGAGCTTTTGAGGAGTTGGAAGAAGCCTTTGAAGAAAAGGGTAAGGTTTCCGGGCAGCAGAAGGAAGTATCAGAAGAGCGCAGGATTTAATCTGGCAGGAGGGAACTTCTGAATAAAAGTTGGAAAATTTGCCAGATGTTCCATGAATTTTGCGAAAATATAAAAAAGTAAAAAAGTACTTGACCGCAACGAATATTTCATGTATAATGACTTTCGTTGCAGTGATGGGCTATCGCCAAATGGTAAGGCAACGGACTCTGACTCCGTCATTTCAAGGTTCGAATCCTTGTAGCCCAGCTTATCCGGTTTTCGGATACAGGTTTTACAATTTTATATGGTATTGGGCTATCGCCAAATGGTAAGGCAACGGACTCTGACTCCGTCATTTCAAGGTTCGAATCCTTGTAGCCCAGCTTCTGTACAGTCCGGTTTCTGTTAGAGATTCCGGGCTGTTTTTTTGTCATAGGACGTAATTTCCCGTGACATAAAAACACTTCGCAGGTTTTAGCCAGAATGTTCAGAATCTGCCTCCTTTTTTCGGGAAATTGTTCTATTGCATATTTTCTGAAATCACTTATAATGGTAAACAGATAGGACTGTTTGATCTTGTCAGAAAATGAAATGTATGGAGGATTGATACACATGGATATTCGTTATTCCGCAAATCAGAAAGATTTTAAGCGCTATACTACAGAGGAAACCAGAAAAGAATTCCTGATTGAAAATCTTTATGTTGCGAATGAAATAGTAGCAGTATACTCTCACGTTGATCGTATGGTAACTTTGGGCTGTATGCCTACCACCGAGACTGTTTCCATTGATAAGGGTATTGATGTATGGAAAAATTTCGGAACGCACTACCTGCTGGAGAGAAGAGAGATCGGTATTTTCAACATCGGCGGTGCAGGAACCATCGTAGCAGACGGCGAGACCTTCAAGATGGGATATAAGGACTGTCTGTACATTACCAAGGGAACCAAGGAGGTTACCTTTGCCAGTGATGACGCAGCAAATCCGGCTAAGTTTTACATGGTAAGTGCTCCGGCTCACAAGGCATGCAAGACCACCTTTATCTCTATTAATGATGCAGCAAAGAAGCCATTAGGCGCTATGGAGACCTCCAATAAGAGAACCATCAACCAGTTTATTCATCCGTCTGTACTGGAGACCTGCCAGCTGTCTATGGGTATGACTGTGCTGGAGCCAGGCAGTGTATGGAACACCATGCCGTCTCACACCCATGAGAGAAGAATGGAGATCTATATGTACTTTGAGATTCCGGAGAACAACGTAGTATTCCATATGATGGGTGAGGGAAATGAGACCCGCCACATTGTAATGCAGAATGAGCAGGCTGTTATCAGCCCGTCCTGGAGTATTCATTCCGGCGCAGGTACCAGCAACTATACTTTCATCTGGGCTATGGGCGGCGAGAATCAGGAATTCGACGACATGGATGTGATTCCGACCACTGAGCTGAGATAAGAGCAGTTCATCAGAAATATACAGTGCCAGACGAAGAGGCTGACACAGGAATATGAAACAGAGGAGGATGCTATCATGATTTTTGATCAGGCAAAGAATTTGGATTTTTATCGCAATCTGGGAATTGAAGGACGTTATGCAAAGGCAGTGGACTGGCTGAAGAGTCAGGATCTGGCTTCTCTGGAAAACGGCAAATATGAAATTGACGGCAAGATGGTTTATGCCAATGTTATGAGCTACACAACAATTCCGTGGGAGGAAGCAAAGTTTGAGGCTCATGAGAATTATACAGATATTCAGTACATTATCGAGGGTCAGGAAACCATGACCTACGCTCCGGTTGAGGATCTGACAGTGAAGACTCCGTACAATCCGGAAAAGGATGTTGTGATTTTCGACAACAGCAATCCTGGTCTGAAGGTGGTTGTAAAAGCCGGCGAGTATATGATTTTCAATCCCTGGGACGGCCATAAGCCCAAAGCAGCAGCAGGCGAGCCTTCTCCGATTAAAAAAGTAGTTGTTAAAATTTGCGAAAAGTAAAACAAATCAGACAATTTTAAATAGGAGCCGGAATTTTTCCGGCTCCTCGCTTATTTTCTGCCTGTAAAATCATAACCGTCCCGCTGTACAAAGAGCCAGACAGGAAAAAATGGTGAAAGCAGGAAGCTGCATGGCTGAATTGTTATATAAAATCAGGCCGTACAGATAAAAAACAGTTGTGATTCCGCAAGGAATATGAGATAATAGCAGGAAATGAGTTAATAACACAGGAGAAATCATGTATTCGTTTGAAAGCAGGATCCGCTACAGTGAGGTGGATCAGAATCAGGAGCTGTCTGTAACAGGGATTATCAACTACCTGCAGGACTGCTCTACCTTTCAGTCAGAAGACCTGAATCTTGGCATTACATATCTCCAGGAGCATCACCGCGCATGGTGGCTGTCTTCCTGGCAGATTGTGATAGAGAGGTATCCAAGACTGGGAGAGGAGATTGTTGTCAGTACCTGGCCTTATGATTTTAAAGGGATTTATGGATACCGCAATTTTACCATTTGCGATAAAAAGGGAAATTATCTGGTTAAGGCCAATTCCATCTGGTTTTTCTTTGATACAGAAGCAGGACGTCCGGTTCGCGCTCAGGAGAGTGATATCCGAGGCTATGGAAGCGGGGAGGAAAAGCGGTTGGAGATGGACTATGCGCCCAGGAGAATCCTTATTCCGGAAAATGCGGTGAAGATGCCGGTGATTACAGTGCTGCCCCACCACATTGACACGAACCGCCATGTAAACAATGCCCAATATGTGGCCATTGCCAGGGAGGCGCTTCCGGAGGATATTCGTATCCGGGAGCTGCGGGTAGAGTATAAGAAGGCAGCAGTGCAGGGAGATGAGATGATTCCCTGTATCAGCCGAGAGGGAAGCGATTATACGGTAGCCCTCTGTGACAGAGAAGGAACGGCCTATGCAGTTGTCTGGATGAAGGCCGAAAGCGAAGGACCACGGTTGTGAAGGAACAGCCAGAAAGAGAGTATATATGATAGAATTAGGAAAAGTTCAGACCCTGACAGTACAGAGAGAGAAAGACTTCGGTGTATATATGGGAGAGCCGGGAGATGAAAAGCGTGCAGTTCTTCTTCCCCGGAAACAGGTTCCCGAAGGAACAAAGGTAGGAGACAGCCTGGAGGTATTTGTCTACAAGGATTCCGAGGATCGCCTGATTGCCACTTCCGGAAAGCCCAAGCTTCAGGTAGGAGAGACGGCAGTGCTGACTGTTAAAGATGTAGTAAAGATCGGCGCTTTCCTGGATATGGGACTGGAAAAGGATCTTTTGCTTCCTTTTAAGGAGCAGAATCATAGGGTACGTCCCGGAGAGGAATGTCTTGTGGCTCTCTATATTGATAAGAGCGGACGTCTGGCTGCTACCATGAATGTATATTCCTATATGAGCGCAGAGTCTCCTTATCAGAAGGATGACTGGGTAAAGGGTGTGATTTATGAAATCAGCGAAACCCTGGGCGCCTTTGTAGCTGTGGATAATCGGTACTACGGTCTGATTCCCAAGAAGGAGCTTTATGGCAATTATCATCCTGGAGATTTGGTGGAAGCCCGGGTTATGAAGGTCAGAGAGGATGGAAAGCTGGATTTGTCTCCCCGTCAGAAGGCCTATATGCAGATGGATGAGGATGCGCAGCTGGTTTTGAAGGTGATTGATGAATTTGACGGAGTTCTTCCATTCAATGACAAGGCAAGACCAGAAACCATTCAGAGAGAGTTTCAGATGAGCAAGAATGCATTTAAGCGGGCGGTAGGACGCCTGTTGAAAGAAAATAAAATCCGGATTACGGAAAAAACCATTGAGAGAATATAGGAGGAGCCAATTGGACACGATAGGATACTACAATAAATATGCATCCGCAATTTTTGAACAGACAGTGGAGCAGGATATGGAGGAGCAGAGGAAAACCTTTACGGAGTATCTGGAAGAGGGCGATACGATTCTGGATCTTGGGTGCGGCTCTGGACGTGACAGCCTGGCCTTTTATGAACAGGGCTTCGATGTGACCCCTCTGGATGCCTCTGAGGAAATGTGCAAGCTGGCAGAGATTCATACAGGCCTGGAGGTCTTGAATATGGCCTACGAGGATATGGAGTTCGATGAGGTTTTTGACGGAGTCTGGGGCAATGAAGCGCTGATCCATGTGCCGGAGGATGAGATCGACAGTGTAATGGAGAGGGTGATTGAAGCACTCTGTCAGGGCGGAATTCTCTACCTTTCTTTCCAGGAGGGAGATTTTGAGGGAATTCAGAACGGTCGATACTTCTGCCAGTATACACAGGAAAAGCTGGAACGGCTTCTGAAAGAAACCGGCCGCCTGGAGATCCAGAAGATCTGGGTGACAGATGGAAATGGACATGATGAGGACGAGCATCTGATCCATGTCCTGGCAAAGAAGATATCCTGACCGGTTCCTCAGAAAGGGAGAAGGTATGAATTTCAGACACAAATCTGCGGCCCGTGATTATGCGCTGATTCTGCTTGGCGCATGTATCATGGGCTTTGCCATTAAAAATATTTATGATCCGATTGGCCTTGTTACAGGAGGGGCAGCCGGTGTTGCCATTATTGTCAAGGAAAAGTTTGGGATCGATCTGTGGATCACCAATACAGCAGTGAATATTCCCCTGTTTTTGGCGGCGATCCGCCTGAAAGGCTGGCAGTTTATCAAGCGGACACTGACTGCAACTGTGGCTCTTTCCATTTCTCTGTATCTGATTCCGGAAATTCCATTTCTTATGGATGATTTGCTGCTGACAGCTCTGTTTGGTGGTCTGCTTACGGGAGTAGGGGCCGGACTGGTATTCCTGTGTCAGGCAACGACGGGAGGAACGGATATGCTGGCGGCCCTGATTCAGAGAAAGCTGCCTCATTATACCATTGCTCAGATTATGCAGGTGCTGGATGCTATGGTGGTATTTGTCGGCGCCTCTGTTTTTGGTATCACCTATGCTCTTTACGCTCTGATTGCCATTTTTGCCATGGCAAAGATTTCGGACGGAATTATTGAAGGTATGAAGTTCTCCAAGGTGGCCTTTATTATCTCAGATAAAAGCGAGGAACTGGCAGAGCGGATTATGAAAGAGATGAAGCGGGGGGCTACGGGGATTTCTGCCAGAGGCATGTATTCCGGAAATCAAAAGGAAATTCTCTTTTGTGTGGTATCAAAGAAAGAAATTGTACAATTAAAAGAGCTGGTTGTTGGGCATGATTCACAAGCTTTTGTGATTGTCAGTGATGCCAGAGAGGTTTTAGGGGAAGGTTTTATCGAATTTAGACAGTAAAGGACGGGATTTCCTTAGCCGAATTTGATGTTTTCAGCAGTTTTTTTTTCAGTTAAGCAAATGTGCCAAAAAGGGGAAAATGAATTTGGGCATTTGCAATATGGCGGAAAAAATTTTTATATTGTATCATTAATACAGAAAAAAGAGATGCGAAACAGCATCAATCAGGAGGAGAAAGTATGGCCAGTTTATCATTGAGAAATGTAACCAAAGCTTACCCGAACGGGTTTGTTGCAGTAAAAGATTTTAACCTTGAAATTGCTGATAAGGAATTCATCATCTTCGTAGGACCGTCTGGATGTGGTAAGTCCACAACCCTTCGTATGATCGCAGGTCTGGAAGATATTTCTTCCGGTGAGCTGTACATCGATGGCAAGCTGGTAAACGATGTAGAACCGAAGGACAGAGATATTGCAATGGTATTCCAGAACTATGCTCTGTATCCGCATATGAGTGTTTATGACAACATGGCATTCGGTCTGAAGCTGAGAAAGACCCCGAAGGAGGAGATTGATAAGCTGGTTCAGGAAGCAGCAAGAATCCTTGACCTGTCCCATCTGTTAGATCGTAAGCCGAAGGCTCTGTCCGGTGGTCAGAGACAGCGTGTAGCTATGGGTCGTGCAATCGTTCGTAATCCGAAGGTATTCCTGATGGATGAGCCGCTGTCCAACCTGGATGCTAAGCTGAGAGGTCAGATGCGTATTGAGATTTCCAAGCTGCATCAGAGACTGAACGCAACCATCATCTACGTAACTCATGACCAGACCGAGGCTATGACTCTGGGTACCAGAATCGTAGTTATGAAGGACGGCGTAGTTCAGCAGGTTGACTCTCCGCAGAATCTGTATGACAAGCCCTGCAACAAGTTCGTTGCTGGATTTATCGGCGCTCCGCAGATGAACCTGATTGATGCTGTTGTTGGAAAGAGCGGTTCTGAAGTTACTCTGACCTTTGACGGTCACACCATCGCTCTGCCGGCAGAAAAAGGCAAAGTACTGGAGGAGAAGGGCTACAACGGCAAGACCGTTACCCTGGGTATCCGTCCGGAGGATCTGCATGATGACGAGGCTTATCTGGCAGCATCTCCGAAGAGCGTAATTGACGCAACCATCCGTGTATACGAGATGCTTGGTGCTGAAGTTTATCTGTACTTCGATGTAAACGAAGCAAACTGCACCGCTCGTGTAAATCCGAGAACCTCTGCAAGACCTGGCGATACTGTAAAGCTGGCTCTGGATCTGAGCAAGATTCACGTATTCGACAAGGATACCGAGCAGGTAATCGTGAACTAAGATATCTGTTGCATTGTATAAAATTAAGCAGGCGAGTATCATTACTCGCTTGCTTTTTTTTTTATTTTGCATTAAGATATAAGATAGGATCGTATTAAGTTTGACAGTTTTTACGGATCATCGAGATTATCAACAAATTCACTATAAGGAGCGTGCGTTATGATTTCAAATCAGATTCTTCAGACAACCATTGACGGCTTGAAGGGAATTACCAGAATTGATCTGTGTATCTGCGACACGGAGGGAAAGGTACTGGCCTCTACATTTCCAGATGCAGAGGAGTATGAAAGCTCCATTTTATCTTTTGTGGATTCTCCGGCGGACAGCCAGGTGATTTCTGGATATCAGTTTTTTAAGGTATTTGACGAGCATCAGCTGGAGTATATTTTGCTGGCCAAGGGCGGCAGTGACGATGTGTATATGGTAGGAAAGCTGGCAGCTTTCCAGATTCAGAATCTTCTGGTAGCATACAAGGAGAGGTTTGACAAGGACAATTTCATCAAGAACCTGCTGCTGGACAACTTGCTTCTGGTGGACATTTACAACCGTGCGAAAAAGCTTCATATCGAAACCAACGTAAAGCGCGTGGTATTCCTGATTGAAACCAAGCATGAAAAGGATGTGAATGCATTGGAGACGGTGCGCAGTCTGTTTGCATCCAAGACCAAGGACTTTATTACTGCAGTAGATGAAAAGAATATTATTCTGGTAAAAGAAGTAAAGACCGGAGAGGATTACGGCGAGCTGGAGAAAACAGCCAACATGATTCTCGATATGCTCAATACAGAGGCTATGACCAAGGTTCATGTGGCTTACGGTACCATTGTAGGGGATATTAAGGAGGTTTCCAGATCCTACAAGGAAGCGAAGATGGCTCTGGATGTAGGAAAGATTTTCTACAATGGCAAGAATGTAGTGGCATACAGCAATCTGGGAATTGGACGTCTGATTTATCAGCTCCCCCTTCCACTGTGCCGGATGTTTATCCGGGAGATTTTTGAAGGAAAGTCTCCGGATGAGTTTGACGAGGAGACTCTGACTACCATCAACAAGTTTTTCGAGAACAGCCTGAATGTTTCCGAGACTTCCCGTCAGCTTTATATCCATCGGAATACTCTGGTATACCGTCTGGATAAGCTGCAGAAGAGTACAGGACTGGATCTGAGAGTATTTGAGGATGCCATTACCTTTAAGATTGCTCTGATGGTTGTGAAGTACATGAAGTATATGGAGAGCCTGGATTACTAATATGATTGAAATATCCAATATCAGCAAGACCTATGAAAACGGCGGCAAGGCTTTGCGGGACATTAATATTACCATTGAGGATGGGGAATTTGTATTTATTATGGGGCGAAGCGGCTCCGGCAAATCCACCCTTTTGAAGCTGATGCTGAAGGAGGCAGAGCCGACGTCAGGTCGGATTGTGATCAATGATATGGATCTGCAGAAAATGCCGCGGCGGTACGTGCCGAAGTTTCGCCGGAAACTGGGAGTTGTGTTTCAGGATTTCCGGCTTCTGCAGGATCGGAATGTATTTGAGAATGTGGCCTTTGCCCAGCGGGTGGTGGGGGCCTCTTCCAGAAGTATCCGAGAATCTGTTCCAAGAATGTTAAAGCTGGTGGGGCTTTCATCAAAATACAAGATGGAGCCCCAGAAGCTTTCCGGAGGGGAGCAGCAGCGGGTGGCGATTGCCCGCGCTCTGATTAACCGTCCGGAGGTGCTTCTGGCAGATGAGCCTACGGGCAATCTGGATTATCAGAATGCCATAGAGATTATGAAGCTTCTGAAACGGATTAACCGGAGGGGAACAACCGTGGTTGTGGTAACCCACAGCCAGGAACTGGTAGATGAGATAGGCGGACGTGTGATTACTCTGGATCGCGGAAGGCTTGTCAGCGATGAAGTGAGAGGTGGTCATACGGATGAGCTTTAGTACATGTTGGTATTGCCTGAAACAGGGACTGAAAAATATATGCAGAAATATCTGGTTTTCGCTGGCATCGGTGGCAACGATTTCTGCGTGTATTTTTTTATTTTGTTTATTTTTCTCGATAGTTGCAAATATTCGGTTTATGGTACACCATGTAGAAAGCACGGTGGGTATTACAGTTCTTTTTGATGAGAGTCTGACGGAGGAACAGATTCTGGCTCTGGGAGATGAGATTGGCAAACGGCCGGAAATCCGGGAGATGAAGTATGTATCTGCCCAGGAGGCCTGGGACAGCTTTAAGGCGGAGTATTTTGCCGGACATGAGGAGCTGGCGGAGGGCTTTGCGGAGGATAATCCGCTGGCAGGTTCTGCATCCTATGTGATCTTTTTAAATGACATCAGTGAGCAGGAAAATTTTGTAGCTTATCTTCAGGGGATTACCGGAGTGCGTCAGGTGAATTATTCCAGTACCACAGCAGCGGGATTTTCCAGCTTTAACAAAATGCTGGGACTTTTATCTCTTGTGATTATTGGAGTGCTTCTGGCAGTAGCGGTTTTTCTGATCAGCAACACGATTTCTGTGGCAGCGGCTTTTCGCCGGAGAGAAAGCCAGATCATGCGGCTCATAGGAGCTACGAATTTTATGATTCGGGCGCCGTTTATTGTGGAAGGTGTGGTAATCGGTCTGATAGGCGCCGTGATACCTCTGGCAGGGATGTACGTGCTCTACACGAGAATGGTGGTATATCTGATGGAGCGGTTTCATATTCTGTCTAATATGCTGTATTTTATTCCCATCGGAAATATTTATCCTGTTATGGTGGCAGTGTCTATGGCGCTTGGTGTTGGAATCGGCTTTTTCGGAAGCTTTTTCACCATTCGCAGATCCCTGAAAGTGTAGGTGACAAAATGAAAGCATGGAAAAAATGGGGGCTTCTCTGGGTTAGCCTGGCGGCAATTTTTACCACAGGTCTTTTCCCTTCCTACGCAACGAAAAAGGATGTGGAGGCTGCGAAGAAAAAGGTCAGCTCTATGGAAGAGGAAAAAAAGAAGGTTGAAGCGGCTCTGAAAAATCTGGAGGGATTAAAGCACGATACCGCTGCTTATGTGAAACAGCTGGATGGCGATTTGATGCGTCTGGACCAGGAGTTGGAGCAGCTTTCCGGAGATATTGCCGGAAAGGAAGAGGATATTGCCCGGACTGGACAGGAGCTGGAGGCGGCAAGGGAGACTGAGGCAAAGCAGTATGCAGATATGAAGCTTCGGATCAAATATATGTATGAGCGGGGCGACACCAGCTACATGGATATGCTGCTCCAGTCAGATGATATGGCTCAGTTTATGAACCGGGCCGAGTATATCCAGAAAATTTCTGATTATGACAGGAAAAAGATGGATGAATATGAGGCAACCAGAGAAACCATTGCTGCCCATGAGGTGAAGCTGCAGGAGGAGCATGCAGAGCTTCTCAGCCTGCAGGAGCAGACTCAGGCAAAGCATCAGTCGGTGGAAACCCTCCTCTCCGAGAAGAGCAGGGAGCTTCAGGGGGTGGAAAATCAGATTTCCGCAGCAGAAGGTCAGATTGAGGAATATGAAAAGGATCTGGCTGCTCAGGAGAATAAAATCAAACAACTGGAAGCAGAGATTAAGCGGAAGGAAGAAGAGGCGAGAAAAGCAGCTGAGGCAGCTGGAAAATCGTATAAAACCGTAAATCTGGGAGATATTAAATTTATATGGCCCTGTCCTTCCAGCAGCCGTATTACTTCCGGCTTTGGCGGGAGAAGCTCGCCTACGGAAGGGGCATCTACCAATCATCAGGGAATTGATATCGGCGCCAGCAGCGGCTCTGCCATTGTGGCAGCGGCAGCCGGGACGGTGGTGGTGTCTACATACAGCTATTCAGCTGGAAATTATATTATGCTGAATCACGGAGGCGGTGTTTATACTGTGTATATGCATTGTTCTCAGTTGCTGGTTTCTGAGGGGCAGCAGGTCAGTCAGGGACAGACGATTGCCAAGGTTGGTTCTACCGGATACTCTACGGGACCCCACCTTCATTTTGGTATCCGCCATGGCGGGCGTTATGTAAATCCTCAGACGTATGTAAGTCCGTGACGGAAATAACGGCGCTCTTTTCCTGCGGAAAATCAGACAGGAGTGGCCAGAAAGACAGGTGACATATTTGGAAAACGAAAAGAAAAATAAAAACAGATTCTGGAAAGGTGTTCTGGTAGGAGCGCTGGTAACTGCTTTTGCAGGCCTGGTAATCGTGGGAATTGCAGCGGGAATTTCCATTATTGGCCATACAGTGATGGATGGACAGAGCATGGCTGGAATCATCGAGAGCTCCGGAAATCCGGAGGAGGAAGCCCTGAATCTTCAGCGAATCGGCAATAAACTGGATTTACTGGAGCAGGTGGTGGATGACTATTTTCTGTTTGAGGAGGATGTGGATACAGAGCAGATGGAAGCCGGTATTTATAAGGGAATGCTGGCAGGTCTGGAGGATCCCTACACTACTTACTATACAGCAGAAGAATACCGGGCCATGACAGAGGAAACAGAAGGCGTTTACTGCGGAATCGGCGTTCAGGTCAGTCAGAATCTGGAGACTGGAATTATTACCATTTTGAGAGTGTTTCCCGGTTCTCCGGCAGAAGAGGCCGGATTGAAGAAAGGAGATATTCTCTATAAGGTAGGGGCGCTGGATGTGTATGATCAGGAACTGGATACTCTGGTTTCTCAGTATATCCGCGGTGAGGAAGGTACCTTTGTGGATCTGACGGTTTTAAGAGACGGCGAGGAGATTTCTGCTACCGTGGAACGCCGGATGGTGGAGAGCGTGACAGTGGAGGCTCAGCTTTTGCCGGATAAAACAGGTTATGTGATGGTAACACAGTTTGATCTGGTAACAGCAGATCAGTTCATTTCCGCGGTTGATTCTCTGGAAAAGCAGGGAATGGAGCGTCTGGTGATTGATTTGCGGGATAATCCCGGAGGTGTGGTGGATGCCTGTGTGAAAATGGCAGCCTATCTTTTGCCGGAGGATCAGTATGAGGGAACCATTCTCAGTACTGCTGATAAAAACGGAAAGGGCGATCGGTATTATTGTCAGGGCGGAAAGCTTCTGTTTGAGGGAAGCGGATCCAATCCAGAATATCCCATGGATGACGGACATGAGCTGGATATGCCGATTGCAGTTTTAATAAATGGAATGTCAGCCAGTGCTTCTGAGGTATTTGCAGGCGCCCTGCGGGATTACGGCATGGCAACTCTGGTGGGAACAACCTCCTTTGGAAAAGGTATTGTGCAGGCGCTCCTTCCTCTGGATGACGGTTCTGCTGTGAAGGTAACCATAGCTCACTATTATACTCCGTCTGGTCATGATATCCACAAAAAAGGTTTGGAGCCAGATGTGGAGATTGAACTGGAGCTGGATGAGGATCTGATTGGACAGTACGATGTTCCTCTGGATCGGGACAATCAGGTACAGAAAGCGATTGAGGTTTTAAAACAGTAGGAATTTTAAAATAATAGAAAAAAAGAAAACGCGTTTTGCAGCCGGAAAAACCGGAATGCAGAACGCGTTTTTTTCATTACAGATCCAGCTTCAAATCTCCCACCTTGATCCAGCCGATTTTTCGGAGTACTGCGCCGAAAATCAGAGTCAGGACAGCTGGAAGAAGGAAGCATACCAGAAGAATTCCCAGCCACATATTTATGCCGCCGCCCATGGCAGTGTAAATTCCGATGGGGCCAACCAGCCCGCAGGTTCCCATACCGGATCCGGCAGCAATATTTTCCAGGCGGAACAGGCATGTAGCAATAGGGCCTGTAACCATGGAGGCCAGTGTGGGGGCTATCCAGATCCTGGGGTTCTTAACAATATTTCCCATCTGCAGCATAGATGTGCCAAGACCCTGGGCTAAAAGTCCGCCCATACCGTTTTCACGGAAGCTCAATACAGCAAAGCCAATCATCTGTGCGCAGCATCCGGCCGTGGCGGCGCCGCCGGCCAGACCGTCCAGACTCAGCATGATACAAATGGCTGCGCTGCTGATTGGAAGGGTCAGCGCAATTCCAATAAGAGCAGAAACCAGCATTCCCATAAAGAACGGCTGCATCTCAGTTGTGGTTTTTACCAGATTGCCGAAGGCAGTCATAAAGGCAGAAACTCCAGGGCCTACAAACTGAGCAACCAGCACACCGGAAATAATGGTAACGCCGGGGGTAACGAGAATGTCTACCCGTGTTTCCTTGGAAACGATTTTTCCCAGCTCAGTGGCAACGATTGTGGCTAACAGAGCGCCTACAGGGCCGCCCAGAGCATTTCCTGCAATTCCTACAGTGGCAGCAGAGAAAAGAACCAGCTGGGGCGCATGAAGGGCGTAGGCAATAGAGACACCTAAAGCAGCGCCGGTTGCACTTTTGCAGTATTCTGCAATGGTCTGGAACAAAGCCACCTGGGTTTTATCCCCAAGGGTTCCGAAAATGGTTCCGATGAGCAGGGATGCAAAGAGACCAAAAGCCATTGCTCCCATGGCATCAATGAGATAGGTTTTGACAGTAATGTTGACGTTTTTCCGTTTCAGAAATGCTTTTACGCCTGTCTGTTCCATAATAAAATCTCCTTTGTATGGTATTGTGGGACATAAAGGCACACATTTGACTTCCCAAGTCAAAGCAGTTGAAAGTTATCTTACCATAAAATGAAAAAAATGCAAATAAATCGTGGAAAAAGTTAATAAATTAACAAACTACGCCATGGAAAATCGGAATCTCTTATGCTATACTTGTTCTAATTATGGGGCGGGGGACAGCAGAAAGAGAGGAGCAGAAAATGAAAATCAAAGACTTACTGGCAAAGGGAGAGCCGACGCTTTCTTTTGAAGTATTTCCTCCAAAAACGGAGGACAAACTGGAATCAGTGGAGGCAGCGGCGCTGGAGATTGCCGGACTGCATCCGGCATTTATGAGCGTTACTTATGGAGCGGGAGGGGGAACCAGCCGGTATACGGTGGATATTGCTTCTTCTATTATGAATCACGGAGTAACGCCTCTGGCACATCTGACCTGCGTATCCTCTACTAAAGAAAAGGTTCATGGCGTACTTGAGGAACTGAAGGATCGGGGAATTGAAAATATTCTGGCGCTGCGGGGAGATATTCCTGCAGATGGAAAGGTGGAAAAGGATTACCAGTATGCGTCTCAGCTGATTGCGGAGATTAAGGCAGCAGGAGATTTCTGCATTGGTGCAGCCTGTTATCCGGAGGGTCATGTGGAGTCTGTGAATAAAACAGCGGACATTCAGCATCTGAAGGAAAAGGTGGAGGCCGGCTGTGATTTTGTGACGACGCAGATGTTTTTTGATAATAATATTTTATACAATTATTTATACAGAATCCGGGAAAAGGGAATTATGGTGCCGGTGATTGCAGGAATTATGCCAGTGACAAATTCTGCTCAGATTAAGCGGATATGCTCCATGTCAGGAACATATCTTCCCTCCCGGTTTAAGGCAATTGTAGACAGGTTTGGAGACAATCCGGCGGCTATGAAGCAGGCTGGCATTGCCTATGCTACAGAGCAGATTATCGATTTGATAGCGAATCATGTAAACGGAATTCATGTATATTCTATGAATAAGCCGGATGTGGCGGCACAGATTAAGAACAGCCTTTCTGAGATTGTGCGGTAAAGGATGCAGTAAGGGCAAAAGCAGGCAAGTCCGGAAGGAACTTTGGATAGGGCAGCCGGAAAATGCTAGGAGAGACGCAGAAAAGACAGCCGGGAAATACTGAGGCGAGATTGCGGATAAAGCAGCAGAAAAAGGCAGGACAGGAATATGAATGAGGGTGTTTGGAAATGGAACCAGGCAGAGATTTTACGTTATCTTGGCTGCAAGGGACAGCCGGTTCCAGAGAATGTAGAGTTTCTGATTGAAGAATGCAAGCGGGAGCTGGAGCAGTGTGCCGCACCCCGGGCAGTCTGGCGGGAATTTCCGCTGGAGCTGGAGGGGGATGAAATACGGATAGGAGCCATCACAGCAAGAAGCCGCAGTCTGGGGCGGAATCTGAAAGACTGTACAGGGGCTTTGCTGTTTGCAGCGACTCTTGGCAGTCAGGTGGATATCATGCTGCATCGGTACGGAAAACTGCAGATGAGCAAGGCCGTGGTATTTCAGGCAGTCTCAGTCGCCTTTCTGGAGGAATTCTGTGATGAAAAAAACAGGGAGCTGAAAGAGGAATATCAAAAACAGGGGCGATACCTGCGCCCGAGATTCAGTCCCGGTTATGGGGATTTTTCTCTGGAATGTCAGAGACAGCTGGTACCTGCTCTTGATTTGGGAAGGAGAATCGGCGTGACCCTGACAGATAGTCTTTTGATGGCGCCATCCAAATCCATAACAGCGGTTATTGGTATCAGTGATATTCCTGTAAGCTGCAGAATTCAGGGCTGTGAAATCTGCCAGAAAAAAGACTGTGCATACCGGAGATAAGAAAGAGAGATGCGGGGAGGAAAACCGCGGAAGGGAAAATATGAGTATTTTACAGGAATTAGAAAAGAGAATCCTGTTTTGTGACGGCGGAATGGGAAGCCTTCTGCAGCAGGCAGGGCTTAAGCCGGGAGAACTGCCCGGTGTCTGGAATATGACCCATCCAGAGGTGCTGGTGCAGATTCACCGGGATTATCTGGAGGCAGGGGCAGATATTGTGACCACCAATACATTTGGGGTGGATCGGCTGAAATATAATGAACATACGAAGTATCCATTAAAGCCGGTGGTTGAGGCTGCGGTGAAAAATGCCAGAGAGGCCATTGCTCTTTCTGGGAAAAAGGCATATGTGGCTCTGGATATGGGCCCGACAGGAAAGCTGCTGAAGCCTCTGGGGGATCTGGAGTTTGAGGATGCGATCAGCTTGTACCGGGAGGTGGTAGAAGCAGGGGTGGAGGCAGGCGCAGATCTGATTTTGATCGAAACCATGAGCGATACTTACGAGACAAAGGCAGCAGTGCTGGCGGCAAAGGAGGCCTGCAGTCTTCCTGTATTTGTGACAGTAACCTTTGATGAGAGAGGAAAACTGCTCACTGGAGGAAGTCCGGCTTCTGTGGCAGCCATGCTGGAAGGTCTTGGCGTTGATGTTTTGGGAATGAACTGCGGTCTGGGACCGGCACAGATGCGGGAGATTTTGCAGGAGCTTCTGGCGGTTTCCTCTATTCCCGTTATGGTCAATCCCAATGCAGGCCTTCCCCGCAGTGAAAACGGGAAAACGGTGTATGATATTGACGCAGAAGAATTTGCGGCTATCATGGAAGAAATTGTGGATATGGGAGCGCGGATTGCAGGAGGCTGCTGCGGTACGACGCCAGAGCATATTCGAAAGGTGTATGAACGCTGCAGGGCGAAAACACCGGTTCCTGTTATTAAGAAAAGGCGAACGGTGGTATCCTCCTTTGCCCAGGCAGTAGAAATCGGAAAAACCCCAGTAATTATCGGGGAGCGGATTAACCCTACGGGAAAATCGAAATTTAAACAGGCTCTTCGGGAACACAATCTGGAATACATTCTTCAGGAGGGTGTGACCCAGCAGGAGAATGGCGCTCATGTGCTGGATGTAAATGTAGGGCTTCCGGAAATTGACGAGCCGTCTATGATGGAAGAGGTGGTGCGGGAGCTGCAGAGCATTCTGGATTTGCCCCTGCAGCTGGACACCTCGGATCCGATTGCTATGGAACGGGCCATGCGGGTCTATAATGGAAAGCCGCTGATTAATTCTGTCAATGGAAAAGAGGAGTCTATGAAGGCTGTATTTCCTCTGGTTAAGAAGTACGGCGGCGTGGTTGTGGCTCTCTGTCTGGATGAAAACGGAATTCCGGAAACAGCAGAAGGGAGACTTGAAATAGCCCGGAAGATTTTCCGCAGAGCGGAGGAGTATGGAATTGGACCGGAAAATATTCTGATTGACGCGCTCTGCCTGACAGTAAGCTCTGACAGTAAGGGAGCCTTGACAACTCTGGAAACCCTGCGCCGTGTCCGGGATGAACTGGGAGGAAAAACCATTCTGGGTGTTTCTAATATTTCCTTTGGCCTGCCTCAGAGAGAGATTATCAATAGTGCTTTCTTTACAATGGCTATGGAGTGCGGACTGAATGCTGCGATTATAAATCCCAATTCAGAAGCTATGATGCGGGCATATTACAGCTTCCGGGCGCTGATGGATCTGGATCCTCAGTGCGGGGAGTATATTCAGAAATATGGACAGCAGAACAGAGCCGGAACACAGACAGGCAGTCAGTTTTCAAAATCCCCGTCGTCTCCAGAAGGAGCTTCTGTGGAAGCGGCGGCTAATGGAGGCGGTCCAGCAGAAGCCCTGGAGACAGGAATTGAGAAAGGACTGCGGGAACAGGCATCGGCTGCAGTAGGTGAGCTTTTGAAAGAGAAGGATGCTCTGGAAATCATTAACAGTCACATGATTCCAGCCCTAGATCGGGTGGGAAAAGGCTTTGAGCAGGGAACTCTGTTTTTACCGCAGCTGCTGATGAGCGCGGAAGCAGCCAGAGCTGCCTTTGACATTATCAAAGAAAAAATGGCTGCAAGCGGAGTGAAGCAGGAAAGCAAGGGAGCTATTATTCTGGCAACAGTGAAGGGTGATATTCACGATATTGGAAAAAATATTGTGAAGGTGCTGTTGGAAAATTACAGTTATGAGGTATTGGATCTGGGAAAGGACGTGCCGCCGGAACGAATTGTGGAAGAAGCAGTAAAAAATCAGGTTCGCCTGGTGGGGTTGAGCGCTTTGATGACAACAACGGTTCCCAGCATGGAGGAAACCATAAGACAGCTGAGGGAAAAGGCTCCCTGGGCTCGCGTTATGGTGGGAGGAGCTGTTTTGACCCAGGAATATGCAGATACTATGGGGGCGGATCGATATTGCCGGGATGCGATGGCCTCGGTGGCATATGCAGAAGCATTGTTTGGTAATCAGGAAAAACAAGAATAGACAGCTTTTCTGTCACAGTATAATTGTAATAAAAATGTAATGAACATTTCATTGTTTTTTATCAGAAAGTGTCCTATATTGAAATCAATGTAACTGTTCAGGACGGGGCATCTTCTTGTCCGGCAAAGCCGAACAAGAAGCATCGGAGATTCCTCCGATGTGAGAGCTGGCAGGAAAACCCGCTTGCAAGCAAGCTTGACACGAATTTTTCTGCCAGATCTCCCGCCGTCCTGAACAGATACAATTTGTCAATTAGGAAAGGATGAAGGCATATGTTCAGAAAGAGAGGGAGACTGCGGAGGGCTGCAGCAGCGGGACTTTGTGCCCTTATGGCGCTGCAGACGCCGGTAATGACTGCCCGTGCGGAGCTTCCTGAACAGCTGACTGTGACGAACGGACAGTTTATCCGGGCCAATGGAACAGCTGTGGAGGGGGCGCTGGCAAAGGGCGTTACGATTTCAAAGTATCAGAATAAAGCAGGGGAGATTGACTGGAATCAGGTTCGCGGGGACGGCGTAACCTTTGCGATGGTTCGGCTGGGCTATCTCAATGATCTGGATCCGTATTTTGCAGCAAATATGCAGGCTGCGTCAGCCCACGGAATCCGAACTGGCGTCTTTTTCTATACCCAGGCGTTAGATGAGGAGACAGCAAGGCAGGAAGCCCGGTTTGTTCTGGAGCAGATTAAGGATTATCCCGTTTCCTATCCGGTGGCCTATGATGTGGAGTCTCAGTATCTGCTGGATATGGGAAAAACGCCTCAGGAGATTACCAGTCAGGTGAATGCATTCTGCCAGGTGATTGCAGAAGCCGGTTACAGACCGGTTGTGTATGCAAATAATGAGTGGCTGACCAGACATATGGATACATCCCAGATTCCCTATGATATCTGGTATGCCCGATATGAAACATCGGTGAACGAATATCCCAACCGCACAATCTGGCAGTACACCAAGGACGGAACGGTTGCGGGAATCACAGGGAAGGTCTGCATTGAAATTGCCTTTGCCGATTACACTCAGTTATTTCCGGGAACTGGATGGAGACCGATTAACGGAAGCTGGTACTACTATGAGAATTACCAGAAGAAAACAGGCTGGCTTCAGCTGGGAGAAAACTGGTATTATCTAAAGGAAGATGGAAAAATGGCTGTAAATGAAAGCTGTCAGATTGGTGATGTGATGTATTCTTTTGCAGAAAACGGTATGTGGATTCCGTGACAAAGAGTTGTCAGCGAAGGAATCTTTGATGTTTTCTGTTCGGCTTTGCCGGACAAGAGGATGCCCCGTTCTGAACAATTACAGAATGTGAAAAAACAGCAGTTCTGGTATAAAAATGATACCGGTCTGCTGTTTTTCCATTTCGGATGAGGGTATTGTTATAAGAAACAGGAGTTTTTCCTACTCCTGCGCCAGTGCCTTGATCTGTGTCAGGCCTTTTTTTACTGGCGGAAGAGAGATGACGATAAGCGTCAGGACGCCTTCTGCCAAAATATAGGAATAGTTATAGACAATCGGGTAAAGCATAGCCAGTTGCTGGGGGAAATTCTCCGGCATATAGTCCATCCAGTAGAGATAGCCGCCAATGACGTGAAACAGGCCGCGAACCAGAATTCCCAGGAGATAGCCTTTGACCAGACCGTTTTTTGATTTGGAGAACAGTCCGGCAAGCCCCAGTCCGGCAAAGGCCAGAACATAGTCACAGCATACCTGGAACAGGGAAAGAACATAGGGTTCCTGAATAAACTGAAGAATGCCATAGGCCAGGCCGGTCATGATTCCGGCTCGAACTCCGTACCAGTAACCAATCAGACAGATAAAAAGCATACTGAACAGTGTGACGGAACCGCCATAGGGCATTTTGGGAATCAGGCGGATGTAAGAAGCAATGTAGGCAAGGGCCATGGCAGTTCCGCAGAAAACCAGCTGTCTGGCAGAGATTTTTGTTTTTTGATTCCGGGAGATCATGCCGGCAATAAAAAAGAAAAGAGCAGCAGCCAGAATGCTGAGTCCATAGCCAAGGGCGGTCAGGCCGCCGTCAACAGTAACAATTGACATAAAAAAAGCCTCCTTTGTGAATAACAGCACAGGGGGACTTTGCGGTAAGTATTATGCTTCCTTACGCCGGTATGATCCGGATCAAGTGATGAGGGTCAGGCGAATGCCGCCATTCTCAGCCAGTAAAGGCACCCCTAGCGTGTTGTATAGAATATGATGGCAGCTATTAAAACCGCCGTTTATGAAAAAAGTATACTCTAGAGGAAAAGGATTGTCAAGCCGGGCGGAACGGTTACTCGAAAATACCGCTTGTATTTGCAGGGGGATTTCGGTAGAATAGAGTCAGGCTGAATTGGGATTCTCTCCGGAACGGAGGGAAAACTATGAATCAAAACTTATCGGAAAGCAGAACCTGGGTGAAAGCGGTCAGATGGCTGGCGCTGGGATTGGTGTTTGCAGTAGGAGGATGCTGTTACAGCTGCAGAACAAAGGACTCTCCTGTGGCAGAAGAACGATTTTCTCATGCAGAGGGTTTCCCGGAGGAAGAGGCATTTACAGAAAGTGAAGGCGGCACAGACAAAGCAGCCGAAGAAAAACAGGCGAAAGTTTCAGATGGACTTTCTGAAGAAAAGCAGGAGGCAGCTGCCGATGGAGCTTCCGAAGAAAAAAAGCTGGGAACTGCAGAGGCGGTTTCAGGAGAAGGTCTGACGGAACGAAGAGAGACAGGCGGAAAGGATTCTGACAGTGGGGATACCTTCTGTTATGTTTATGTCTGCGGCCAGGTGACAAGTCCCGGCGTTTATAAGCTGGAGGAAGGACAGCGGATTTTTGAGGCTGTGGAGCTGGCTGGCGGTTTCACCGGAGAAGCAAGGCCAGAATATCTGAATCTGGCAGAGCCGGTTTTTGACGGGATGAAGATTCTTGTCCCGGACGAGTCGCAGGCATCGAATCCTTCCTGGAACGGACAAATCGGGAGTTCGGGTACGGTTCCGGGAACTGGCGGAAGCGGCTTTGGAGCGGCAGATGCATACAGCCAGGACAGAGGGGCTGTTCCGATGAAAAAAGTAAATATTAATTCAGCTTCCAAAGAAGAACTTATGACACTGACAGGGATTGGAGAGTCCAGGGCAGCGGATATCATCCGCTACCGGACAGAACAGGGGGCTTTTTCAAGGATTGAGGATATTATGAATGTTCCTGGAATCAAGGAGGCTTCTTTCCGAAAACTGAAGGATCAGATTGAGGTATAAATAGAGCGTTTGGCAGGAGAGAGAGTAATGGCAAAGATTCTGGTGGTAGATGATGAAAAACTGATTGTAAAGGGGATTCGTTTCAGCCTGGAGCAGGATGGAATGGAAGTAGATTGCGCCTATGACGGCGAAGAAGCAATTAATCTGGCAAAGCAGACGGAGTATGATGTAGTACTTCTGGATGTGATGCTGCCTAAATATGATGGGTTTGAGGTGTGTCAGGCAATTCGTGAGTTTTCAGAAATGCCGGTAATTATGCTGACGGCCAAGGGCGGAGACATGGATAAGATTCTGGGACTGGAATACGGTGCAGATGATTATATTACAAAACCCTTCAATATCCTTGAGGTGAAGGCGCGTATCAAGGCAATTATGCGCCGCAGCTCGAAAAAGTCGCGCGGAGGCGGTCAGGCAGAGACAAAGATGATTACAGCAGGAGATTTGAAGCTGGATCGGGAGGGCAGAAGAGTTTTTATCGGAGAAAAGGAAATCAATCTTACAGCGAAGGAGTTTGACCTTCTGGAACTTCTGGTATGCAATCCCAATAAGGTTTACAGCCGGGAAAGCCTTCTTAGCTTTGTATGGGGAAATAAGGCATCTGAGTCTGGTGATGTGCGGACGGTGGATGTACATGTGCGCCGCCTGAGAGAAAAGATTGAGCCAAGTCCCAGCGATCCCAAATATGTGCATACCAAATGGGGCGTAGGGTATTATTTCCGCGCATAGGAATCGTTTTTGAAGAATATGAGAGACTATCAGGAAAGAGACAGAGGATATGCAGGATGGAAATTTTAATTAGAAAAGTTAAGCTGGAGGATCTTGATGCAGTAACTCAGGTGGAGGCGGTTTGCTTTCCGAAAGCAGAAGCGGCGCCCAGGGAATCCTTTTTACAGCGGATTTCCACATTTCCGGACAGTTTTTTTGTAGCGGAAAAGGACGGAGAAATCATCGGATTTATCAACGGATGTGTAACCGACAGCCGGGTAATCTTTGACGAAATGTTTGAGGACGCATCATATCACAAGGAGGACGGGATTTATCAGAGTATTTTCGGCCTGGATGTGATTCCGGAATATCAGCATCAGGGACTGGCTTCCCGTCTGATGGAGCATCTGATTGCAGACGCTCAGGAAAAGGGCAGAGAGGGTCTGATTTTGACCTGCAAGGATCGTTTGATTGGCTTTTATGAGAGATTTGGCTACAAAAATCTGGGACTGTCCCAGTCGGTTCACGGCGGAGCAGTCTGGTATGATATGATTCTGGAATTTCCCAGAGAAAAGTGAGGGATCTCATGGAAAGAAAAAAATGGAGAAAACGTTGGAGGAGACTGGATAATACGGCGAAAATTTTCCCGGTTATTGCCAATGAGCAGATGAGCCAGGTATTTCGCATTTCTGTGACTCTGAAGGAGCCGGTGGATCCGGACATTCTGCAGCAGGCGCTGGAGGATATTCTGCCCCATATCAGGAATTTTCGGGTGAAGCTGCGCCGGGGCCTGTTCTGGTATTACTTTGAGGAGAATACCAGGATCCCCAGGGTACAGCGGGAGAATACCTATCCCTGCCGGTATCTGGATCCTCATGGAAGCCAGCGTTTTCTTTTCCGGGTTTCCTATTATGGGAACCGGATTAATCTGGAGGTGTTTCATGCGCTGACAGATGGCCTGGGGGCTGCGAATTTTCTGAAAAGTCTGACTGCCCAGTATCTGAATCTGAAACGAGGAGAGGTTTCTGATGAATGGACCTCGGAGGATGATCGGGACGAGGCACAGCTTCGTTTTCATACAGAGGACAGTTATCTGGAAAATTATCGGGAAATGAAGCATAAAAGCTACAGCTCGCGTCCTGCCTATCGCCTGGAGGGGGCGTATCTGCCTCTGGGAACTGGTCAGGTGCTTCACGGCTATGTGAATCTGGCGCAGCTGAAGCAGGTGTGCAAAAGTCACAAGGTCAGTGTGACAAAGTATCTGGCAGCTGTTCTGATCTGGTCCATCTGGCAGGAGTATCTTCGCGGAGGAGCAGGAAAGCTTCCTGTGGTTTTGAATCTCCCCATTAATTTGAGGGCCTTTTTCGGTTCTGAGACGATGGCGAATTTTTTCGCGGTAACGATGATTGGACAGCTTTTTTCAGATCCTCACATGGATTTTGATACGCTTCTTGGAAAAATCAGCCGGCAGATGGATCGGAAAATTGACAAGGAAAAGCTGGAGCAGAATATTTCCTATAATGTGTCAAATGAGAAAAAATGGTATTTAAGGGCAATTCCCCTGTTTATCAAAGCTCCGGTTCTTCGGATGATTTTCGGAATGAAGGATCGGGCCTATACCATGACTCTTTCCAATATTGGCCCCATATCGATGGATCCGCAGTACAAAGAGGATATTAAGCGGTTTCATATGATGATCGGCGTTTCCAGAAAACAGCCGGTGAAATGTGCAGTCTGCGCCTGGGGAGAAGAGGTGGTTGTCACTTTTACATCTGTTTTTGCAGACAGCCGTCTGCAGAAGAGATTTTTCAGAAAGCTGAGACAGGACGGAATCTCTGTGCGTTTGGAGGGAAATGAGCTGTGTGCAGCCAGAAAGCGGGATATGTATCCGCGAATCCGCAAGATTCTGATTCTTCAGAAGGGTGGAGAGGAGAAGGCGGCCCGTTTGGCCCGGAAAGTAGGACGCACCGGAGGAACGGCGGCCAGAGGCATTTTTGAATATGCAAGCGGGCGGAGAAGCTGGGAGGATGAACTGAAGCGCAGATTTCATGTATAAACAGAATGCATCATAGGGATTGCAGAGAAGGACAGAATAAGTATGACAGGCAGCAGGTGAACGGATGAGAAAAGAAAAAGTCAGTTTGCGGGGCAAGGTGGTGCGGGACATGATGAAAAATATGATGGACTCGGCCATGGGACATAAGTTTCAGACAGGAGAATACCGGGCAAATCCGGTGGAGCCTGCCTGGATCTGCCCGGCAGATTACGATTATGAGATTATTGAGCTGGGGGACTGTAAGATGGAATATCTTCGGCCCTCCGGTGTTTTTACAGGCAGAGTGATTCTGCAGCTTCATGGGGGAGGCTATATTGGTCCCATGAAAAACACGTATCGGGATTTTGCCATGCAGTATTCCAAGCGGAGTCTGGGAGGCGATGTGCTGACGGTGGACTACCGGGTTGCGCCCAGGTTTCCTTTTCCGGCGGCTTTGGGAGATGCGGTGGCTGCTTATGGCTGGCTTTTAGAGGAACGCCATTATGCTGCAGAGAAAATCATTGTGGCAGGCGATTCTGCAGGGGGCGGTCTGGCTCTGGCGCTTGTTTTGTACCTTCGGGATCACGGACTTCCCATGCCAGGTGGAATGGTTTTGATGTCTCCGTGGACTGATCTGACCTGCAGCGGAGAATCCCATACTTATAATTTTGAGCGGGATCCTCAGTTTGGAGGGACCAGAGAAAATATGCTTTATAACAGTCCTTATATTGGAGATGCGGATCCGAAGAATCCTTATATTTCGCCTGCTTTCGGAACCTACGAGGGATTTCCTCCGGTGCTTTTGCAGGTGGGAAGTGAGGAAGTGCTTCTTTCGGATACTTTGACTGTGGCCGGAAAGCTGAAGAGAGCCCACAGAAAGGTACGGCTGTCGGTGTATGACGGAATGTTTCATGTATTCCAGATGGCTATGCGCCTGATTCCAGAAAGCCGGGAAGCATGGGATGAGGTCAGCCGTTTTCTGGAAATTATCTATGGAATAGAACAAAAAAGAGAAGGACGTCCGGTTCGGGTAGTAAAATCCGGAAGGAGAAGGAAACGGAAGTCGGGAAAAATGCGGGAGAGACAGGTATAGTGAAGATTACAGTAATTGCAGTTGGGAAAATTAAAGAAAAATTTTATACAGATGCCATTGCAGAATACAGCAAACGGCTGAGCCGTTATTGCCGGTTGGAAGTGATTCAGGTGGCAGATGAAAAAACGCCGGATGGAGCCAGTGAGGCTCAGGAACGGCAGATTAAAGAAAAAGAGGGGAGCCGGATTCTGGCACAGATTAAGGACGGCGCTTATGTGATCGCCCTGGCTGTGCAGGGAACCATGCTGAGTTCTGAACAGCTGGCCAGTAAGCTGAATAAGCTGGGGGTAGATGGTCAGAGCCAGATTGTTCTGATTATCGGAGGCTCTCTGGGGCTTTCTGATGAGGTTCTGAAACGGGCAGATTATCATCTGAGCTTTTCTCCCATGACCTTTCCTCATCAGCTGATGCGGGTGATTTTGCTGGAGCAGATTTACCGCAGTTATCGAATTATCAGCGGAGAACCGTATCACAAATAATAACTCGAAACGGTCCTAGGGGACAAACCGGTATCCCAGTCCCCGAACCGTAAGAATATGAGCAGGCTTCTGACGGTCATCTTCAATCTTGCTTCGGAGGCGATTGATATAGACCATGATGGCATTGTCATCTACGGCGACAGAATTGCCCCAGACAGCTTCATAAATCATATCTTTTGTAAAAATCTGTCCCGGATTCTGGAGAAACAGAAGAAAGAGAGCAGATTCACGAGAGGAAAAATCAAGTTCCTGTCCCTGTTTGAAAAAGCGCATAGTTGTATATTGATAGGAAAATGGTCCGCATTCCAGCCGGGAAGCATGGTCAAGGATTCTGTCCTTGTTGCGGCGGATCAGTGCCTTGACTTTGGCTCCCAGAACCAGGGGGCGGAAGGGCTTGGTAATATAATCATCAGTGCCTACAGAAAGTCCGTAAAGAGAATCGTAGTCTTCATTTCTTCCGCTGACGATCATGACCGGGGTTTTAATTCCCTTATTTCGAAGATGCTTGATGACATCAAAACCTTCCATATCACCCAGCATCACATCCATCAGAATCACATCAAAGGACTGGGCTGCAAGAATGTCCAGGGCCTCTTGTCCGCTTCCAGCAGAAACAGTCTCCAGATCATTGCTTCTCATAACCTTTTCCAGAAGTTTTACAATAAATGGATCATCATCTACAATCAGCACTCGATCTTTCATAGCTAATTTATCTCCCTCTGCACATTGCATATTACGAAAAATTGATATATACACAGATTTCACGATGTTATATAGTAGAACTATATAGTACAGGATAGAAGAAGTCAATAAAAATTCAAGGAAGAAATGGGAAGGAGAAAGTGAAGCAGACAGAAAGGCTTCAAGACAGAAGACAGATAAAATGAAAGCAGAAAGAAGAAAAGAAAAAACAATAGAGGATGGGGCAGGACATCAATCAAAGGAAAAGGATGACAATCAGGGAAAACGGATTCGGGAGCTGGTATACCGCCTGCGAATATGGATGGTATTATTTGCGGCGTTAATTTCAGTATACATGGGAAGCAGGATTTGGAAGGAGTATCGAGATTCCATTATCAGCCAGCAGAAGGAGCAGATGTATCTGAATGTAAGGAGCCTTCGGGACAATCTGCGTCTCTTTATTTCTGAATGCATTGCAGATTTGGATGGGCTTCACCGGCTTAGTTCTGCTCAGAGAGAGGAAAATCAGGAACTCCTGGAGGATTATGTTGGGTCTCACAGCCGTTTTGTTTATGATGTTTGTTTAGAGGAATCGGATCAGCTCTTGTATAGTACCAGGGGAAGCAAGATTGAGAAGGTATATTCTGACAGTAGAATTGACGAAACAAAGAATTTAATGCTGGCTCAGCTGAATGATGGAAAAATGTATCTGGTTCTTCGTGCGGTTCTGGAAAATGGGAACAGCCTTTCTATGGTGATTCGTCTGGAGGAATATTACCAGGCAATGATAGAAAATCTTCGGATTGGAACAAGCGGATACGTTGTAGTAAAGGATTCTTCGGGGATTATTCTTATGCATCCGGAACAGCAGCAATGGGGAATCGATGTAATTGAAGGACGAATGTCTATGTATCCGGAGCTGAATCTGGACAGTCTGTCTCAGATGATTGACCATCAAAAGCAGGGACAGGAGGGAACAGAGGAGTATTATTCTTACTGGTGGACCAAAGAGGGATATCCCAGGGTAAAAAAAATCTGTGCCTATGCACCTGCTTGGATAGGCGAAGATTTTCTGATTGTCAGTGAGGTGATTGATTATGACGATATTTATCATCCCATTGCATCTGGTGCTCTGAAACTGTTTGGTTTTTGTTTCTTTATTTTTTCTATGCTGGCAGTGATGGCTATGTCGATGCTTCAAATGGTCTGGCAGAGAAAACAGGATACCCGGCAGATTGCTTATCTGACGGAGCTGAATCGGATTCTGGAGGATATGCATCGCAGTGAGGAGACAATTGCCCACCAGCAGCGTCTTCAGATTATGGGAACCATGACAGGAGGAATTGCTCATGAATTCAATAATCTTCTGACACCGATTATGAAAGACCGCTTGCAGGCAAAGCTCACGGAAGTCATCGTAAACAAGAAATAGCAAAGACAAAGGAAGCCGTCAAGGGTCGAGATGAACACTCCGCGCCTTTGATGGCTTCCTTTGTCTTTGCTGTGTGGTAACCAAGCGGGCGCAAGCAGAAATTCGCTTGCGCCCGGTGCTATTATGACGTTTGTGCCTACGCATTTAGAGGGTAGAAAGGCCCGATACTACTGGGCGTTTCTGGTGTGGTTGGGCTGCTGGAAGTACCATACCATTCTTACCCCTGTAAATGCAGTTTGAAATGCGTAGAATGGTTTGACTTTGTGCGTATTTAGGTATAAAATAATATTACCTTACACGTTTGGCTGTAAGGGCGGAGCATTTCTGTCAAGTCTGGCCGAATTGATGTTTCTATGAGTAACGTTACACATAGAACCACCAATTCTAGGTTGGGTTCGTTGAACATGATACTCCTTTCCAGTATGATTATACTACGGAACGCTATCAGATGCACCCAGGACAATAATGTTCATGTACCTGCCTGCTAACTTAGGGATGTTGTCCCCCATGTTAGCAGGCATGATGCATTTTAGGGGGGAATTATGAAAACTCAAAAAGAATATAATCAATGTCAACAATCTATATCTTGTCATAATTGTAGTTCAAACCAGATATGTCAAGCATGGGTTGACTTTGTTAAACACCACAATGATATTAAGCCTTATGCACATTTTGATCTGCGCGTGTCGTTATCCATGCCTTCAATTAGAAAATACGTAATGGATCGGACTAAAATAGTTACACACAGTTTTTATCCTTTTATCCACTTTGAGAAGAAAAACTCTCGTTATGGAAAGAAAGGGCCTAAAAAGCCACGAGAGCTATACTACTGCTCACATTTAGATAGGTGTGTATATCAGCGATATGCATTTTTATTGAACTACCAGTATAATATTTGGGCTTGTGAAAATAACATAGATGACGTTGCAATTGCATATCGAGATAACTTAGGGAAAAACAATATTGATTTTGCCAAGGATGCTTTTGATGCAATACGCAGCTTTCCTCAGTGCTTCATTTTAGTAGGTGATTTTACTAATTTCTTCGACAACTTGGAACATCAATATCTCAAGAAAATGATGTGCGAAGTGCTTGGTGTTGAGCGTTTGCCTCAAGATTACTTTTCTGTTTTCAAAAACATCACCCGTTTTTCAAACTGGGACTGGAAAGACATTGTAAAGGCAGCTGGCGAAAACATTGCAGAAAGAGGTGTTCGCAAAAAAATCAATAGTAAAGAGACAGTGCTGACTAAAGAACAATTTCAGAAAAACAAAAAAGATATAAAAAAGAATATTTCTGGGGTGGGCGTTCCGCAAGGTTCCCCAATTAGCGCTGTACTATCCAACATTTACATGATAAAGTTTGATAAAGACATTAAGCGTTATGTAACCAGCAAAGGCGGGATTTATATGCGCTATTCAGACGATTTTATCATTGTCTTGCCATACGAGAGAGATGCCGAAATCGCGGATTTTACAAGCTACATTTTTTCCTATGTAGAATCAATGAAAGGACTTATTGATTTACAAAAGGAAAAGACTTCTTGCTATACTTATAAGGACGAAGTAATCTACGAGGGTGATCAGCCATCTAGCATAAATTACTTAGGATTTCTATTTGATGGCAAAAACATTAGAATAAGGCCACGTGCGATAACAAAATATTATTACAGGATGCGTCGAAAAGCTAATACCATTGGACTCAGTAATTGGACATCATCTAAAGGCAGGCGTATATCAGCAAAAGAACTATATAGTATTTATTCTCGTAATGATGAAAAACAAACGTTTATTGACTATGCAAGAAAGGCAAAAGGAATATTGAAACTTAATGATCAAGAAGCAAATGCCTTAATAAAGCATCATAAACGAAAAATCGCTATGGCTATAAAAGAAGGCCAGAAAAAATAAGAAGAACGCTCATGATTCTACAATTGAGAATCATGAGCGTTCTTTTAGCAGTACCTGTTTGTCAGCCGTTAAGTTCAATTAGCTCTTGATACTTCCTTATCGGTGTTCAACTAAGGGGCTGTTCTCCCTTTTTTCTGCAGACAATAAATGATTTGAGAAGTTTCCGGAAATTTAATAAAACTGAAAGATTTCCGGGAGGGTAGAGCCATTGCGGTTTTCCAGGTGTTTTTGTATAATACATATAAATGACAATGTGGAACCAATAGTTTTTAAAGGAGGTTTTACCATGAAAAAGAGCGGAATTTGGAAAAAACTGGTTGTGGCGGTGGCAGCGGCAGCTCTGTCAGCAGCCTCTGTTATGAGCGTATGGGCGGCAGCAGAGCGCTTGGATACAGTGGAGAATACCTACTGGGATGAGGAGGATGATACCATAGCCCGGTGGGATGAGGTGGAGAATGCCTATGAATATGAGGTTTATCTGTACCGCAACGAGCAGAAAACTTCTTCAATCAAGACGAAAAAGGACTATTATAATTTTAAGAAAAAAATGACTGCAGAGGGCGACTATACTTTCAAAGTTCGCGCCCTTGCAAAGAATCGTTCTAAAAATTATCGGGACGGCTACTGGTCTGAGGAGTCTGATACCTGCTATATCAGCGAGGATTATGCAGAGCTTCTGAAAAATGGCGGTGAGATCGATACGGATCATTCCGGACCGGGAGTTTCCGGAGACAGCTCAGCGGAGGTAAAAGAGACAGACACGATCAGTGTAGTGTACAAAGCTGAGTGGATTCCCACGGCAGACGGCCGCTGGTGGTACCGCAATTCTGATGGAAGTTATCCGGCTGGTGGCTGGTGGAGAGAACCGGGAACGGAAATTTGGTATTATTTCGATGCAGAGGGATATATGAAAACTGGCTGGATTGAGGAAAACGGTGTGAAGTATTACTGTCAGCCTTCAGGTTCTATGGTGACAGGGGATCAGACCATCGATGGAGTCCTTTATCATTTTGACAGCTCCGGAGCCCTTCAGCAATCATAAGATTTCCGGTATTTAGATAAAGTACAAGAATAAATCACCCTTCCTGTCATATATTTAATATCAAAGAATGTTTTTATGTCATAGGAAATTGCATCCTATGACATAAAAACGCTCCGCGAGGATCGCCATGCGTCGGAAGAGAATTTTATCGCAGAAGCGACCCGCCGCAGGCGGAGAAGCTCGCAAGTGAGCTTCTTTCTTGTCATAGGAAATTGCATCCTATGACATAAAAACGCTCCGCGGGGAACGCCATGGGTTGGAAGAGAATTGGCTGATGAGACGACCCGCCGCAGGCGGAGAAGCGCGCGAGCTTCTTTCTATCTGAGATATTACTGTATGGGGAGGGGTGATTTTGGAACAGCGGGAAGAGATTATTCGTATATTTTCTAAAGATATCAGAAGTATTCTAAAGCAGGCAGAGGTGGATTTCGGACAGGTACAGGAAGTCCGGCTTCGGATTCAGTCTCCACTTCTTATCATCTGCAGCAATCAGGAGTATTATCTTACAACAGAAGGAAAGAAAACAGAGGCTACAGCGGAAAACAGGAAACGGGCTTATGAGGTAACCAGGGCAGATTTAAAGGAAACCCTGGAGTATGTCAGCAGCTACTCTTTGTATGCCTTTGAAGAGGAGCTTCGCCAGGGATATCTGACGATTCAGGGGGGACACCGTGTTGGCGTAGCAGGAAAAACCATTGTAGAGGGAAGTGGAATACGAGGTATGAAATTTATTTCCTGCATGAACGTGCGTCTCTCCCATCAGATCAGAGGCTGCGCGGATCCGGTTATGCCCTGTATATACCGGGATGGACAGCTGGAAAATGTTCTCATTGTATCGCCTCCCAGGTGCGGGAAAACAACACTGCTGCGGGATCTGATCCGGCAGGTGTCAGATGGATGGAGGGCAGCTGGAGATAGAGAAGGCAGCAGGTGGATGCAGCCGATGACCGTTGGCGTGGTGGATGAGCGTTCTGAGATTGGCGCCTGTTTTCAGGGAGTTCCCCAGAATGATCTGGGAAGTCATACCGATATTCTGGACTGCTGTCCGAAGGCTCAGGGAATGATGATGCTGATTCGCAGTATGTCACCGCAGGTAGTTGCTGTGGACGAGGTCGGAAGCAGAGAGGATTTGGAGGCGCTGGAATATGTGATGAACTGCGGATGCCGGGTGATGGCGACTGTTCACGGAACATCCCTGGCGGATGTGCGGACGAAGCCCGTTCTTGGAAAAATGGTAGAGGAGAGCTGGTTTGACCGTTATATTCTTTTGGGAAGCCAGGGAAGGGCGGGACATGTGGAAAGCATTTGTGACAGCAGGGGAAATGTGTTGTATAAAAAGAACAGCGGGGAAGCGGGAAGGGAGATATGATCGGGGATGCAGATATGGATGCAGGCAGCAGGGGCGGTATGTATTGTATCCGGCGCTTCCGGGTTTGGATTCTGGATGGCGGGAGAATACAGAAGGCGCCTGGAACAGCTTTTGCAGCTGAGACAGATGATTTATATGCTGAAGGGACAGATTCTTTATGCTAATGCACCGCTTTCTGAGGCGCTGGAGGCTGTGGGAAAGCGGTTTGAGAAAGGCCTGTCCGAATTATTTACCGGGGCAGCCGGAAAAATTGAACAGCAGGGAGGTGAGACCTTCTGCCAGATCTGGGAGGAGGAGGTAGGGAAGATTTTAGGCATGGCTCTGACAAAGCAGGACAGGCAGTATCTGGCTGAGCTGGGAAAGCATCTGGGATATCTGGATCGTGATATGCAGGAGAGGACGCTGCTTCTGTATCTGGAACAGCTGGATGTGCAGATTCAGCTGCTGAGAGAGCACAGGCAGGAACGGTGCCGCCTGTATTCCAGCTTGGGAATTATGAGCGGCCTGTTTCTGACGATACTGCTGATCTGAGGAAAAGGAGAGGACCATGGGGGTTAATCTGATTTTTAAAATTGCTGCAGTAGGAATCCTTGTTTCTGTGATTTGCCAGGTCCTGAAGCACAGCGGGAGGGAGGAGCAGGCCTTTTTAACCAGTCTGGCAGGTCTGCTTTTGGTACTGTTCTGGATGGTGCCTTATATTTATGAGCTGTTTGAAACCATTAAAAATCTGTTTGCATTGTAAGGGACGCGGTATGTCAATTGTGATAATTGGAATTGTCGGAATTACATCTGTTCTTCTGGCAGTTCAGCTGAAGGGAACAAAAAGTGAGTATGGAATTTATCTGGTCATGGCAGCAGGCTGTTTTATGTTTTTTTATGGCGCTGCCCGTCTGGAAAGCATTGTGGAAGGAATGAGACGCCTGCAGGATTATGTAAAAATCAGACCAGTGTTTTTAAATACTCTGGTGAAAATGACAGGCATTACTTATATTACAGAGTTTTCCTCCGGTATCTGCCGGGATGCCGGATATGGAGCGGTAGGTACGCAGATTGAGATTTTTGGGAAACTGTCAATTCTTGCGGTCAGTATGCCTGTGGTTCTTGCCCTTATGGAAACTCTGCAGGGATTTTTGGGATGAGGGGGAGAAGGAGACTGATTCTGATTTTGGCAGTGTCTGCGGTTCTCATAGGATCCGGGAGGGAGAAGGTATGGGGACAAAGCCGAGAGGAGCCTTTATGGGAGAAAGGCGATGGGCAGTCTATATGGGAAATGGAAGAAGGAGGCTTGGATTGGAGTGAGCTGGAACAATTCCTGAAGGAAGAGGCGGCAGGAACCGGAAAAGAGCTTTCCTTTACGGAGCTGGTACAGGCTCTCATAGAAGGAAGAGGAAAGGATGCAGGGCGGATGATCCTGGACGGTCTGAGGGAGAGCTTTCTGGGCGAGATGGAAAATGGCGGCGCTATGGCAGTCCAGCTTTTGACGCTGGGACTTCTGGGGGCAGTTTTTTCCGGATTTTCAGAGATTTTTTCCGGAGATCAGATGTCGGAAGCCGGATTTTTTGTGATCTATCTGATGACATTCACTGTGATGGCGGCTTTTTTTCTGGAAAGTGCAGATACGGCCGTTCAGGTGTTGGAAAAACAGATCCTGTTTATGAAGGCACTGATGCCGTCTTATTTTGCAGCTGTAGTATGGGCAGGAGCTGCGGCAGCCTCCGTGGCCTGGTATGAGCTGGTTTTATTTTTGATTAGTATGGTGCAGGGAATGTACGTCCGTCTGGTTCTTCCTCTGATTCAGATATATGTGATGCTTGTTCTGGTGGGAAATGTGATGAAAGAAGACATGCTTTCCAAAATGACGGAGCTTTTGAAAACGGGAATTTTCTGGGGACTTCGCTGGCTTTTAGGTCTGGTTGCCGGTTTTCATCTGGTACAGGGGATGGTGCTCCCCTATGCAGACGCAATAAAAACCTCAGGGATGGAAAAACTCCTGCAGGCGATTCCCGGAATCGGAGCAGGAGCGGGAGCTGTGACAAAGCTGGTTTTAGGCTCCGGGGTTCTGATTAAGAATACCATGGGAGCAGCGGCAGTGGTGATCCTGGTACTTCTTAGTCTTGCGCCTCTGGTAAAGCTGTGGTTTTTTTTCATGCTTTACCGGATTGTGGCAGCCATTCTGGAACCGGTAGCTGATAAACGCCTGGTGGGATGCATCAGCGGCGTGGCAGAGGGGCAGAAAATGCTTCTTCACGCGGCAGTGTCGGGACTGGTTTTATTTGCTATTACCATTGCTTTGATTTGTGTGGGAACCAATGCTGCATATCTGGCATAGGAGAAACTCGCGAGCAAGCTTCTTTTTTTAGCAAAGAAAAAGGGCAGGCCGCAGAAAATCTGGAAAAGAGGAGGATGGAATGAAGGAATTATATCAGTGGATCCAGAATCTGACTGGATTTTTCCTTTTTCTGTCAGTAGCCGAACGTCTTCTTCCTGGAAAACAGTATGGGAAGTATCTTCGTCTGTTTTCAGGAATGGTTCTGGTTTTTATTGTGCTGCATCCATTCACAGAGGGGCTGCATCTGGAGGATACCATTGCCGGATATTATGAGAGCTTTCTTTTTCAGGAGCAGGCGGAGGATTTGAAGCAGAATATGATTGGGATGGAAAAACAGAGGCTTTCCAGTGTGATCCGCCGGTATGAGGAGGCTGTTGAGGAAGATGTGATTCAGTTAGCAGAGGAAATGGGAATCCAGGCAGCACAATGTAGTGTAACCATAGAGGCCAGAGAGGACAATCCAGCATTTGGTACCATCTGCTCGATCCGTCTGATTGTGAAAGAGAAGGAAGGAGCAGAGGCGCAGAAGCCTTTAGCAGGAGAACAGGAAGAAGAAAAAACAACAGAAGCTGTGGAACCTGTAAGACCGGTAATGCCGGTGGAAGTGAAGGTGACGGGGCGTACAGAGGTGAGGGAGCTGGAGGAACCTCAAAAGACAGAAAAAACGGAGCCGGTGTTATCCGGGAAAATTCTGGGGGAAATGGGACAGAAGGAGAAACAGCTGAGGGAGAAGTTGGAGGCTTATTATCATCTGGAGGAAAGCAATGTGGAAATTCAAATGGCCCCAGGGGCGTGAACCATGGCTGTTTTTGGTGGCAGTCGGTGTGATTTTATGTATTCTGGCTTTTCCTGCAGGACAGAGGAAATCCTTATCTGAGAAAGGAAGAGGGAGTGTGTTAGATAGGACGGAGAACTCGGATAGCGGGAGGGCAGAACTGGAAGCCGGAAGAACTCAGAAAAATTACAGGAGTGGAGAAAGCTCTTATCTGAATGGATCGGAAGAAGGAAAGTCGGATACCTTCTGGGAGGCTGCTTCAGGACAAAGTGGAGCAGCTACCTATGAACAGCTTCTGGAGCAGAGAGTACGCTCTATCCTGAAAAATGTTGAAGGGGTAGGGGAACTGGAGGTGATGATTGTGCTAAAGGCTTCATCGGAAAAAATTATTCATGTAGATGAAAATGGCTCCCGTTCCTTTACAGAGGAGAAGGACAGCGGAGGCGGCACCAGAAAATTAGAAAGCCGGGAACAGGAAAGCACTACGGTTCTGGTTTCTGGAAACAGCCAGAACCAGCCCATTGTGGAAAAAGAACTGTATCCGGAAATTTCAGGTATTATTATCAGCGCTGAGGGGGGCGGAAGTCCTTCTGTAAAAGCGGAGATTGCTTCTGCAATGGAGGCGCTATTCGGACTTCCGGCACATAAAATTAAGGTGTTAAAAAGAAATCCGTAGGTGCATAAATTTCCGTGGAACGCATAGGATAAAGTATGAATGCGGGTGGAATAAAGGAGTGCAGGGTATGAAATTCAAGAAGGCAGAAAAGCATTTGAAGGATGTGAATATGAAAAAGCTGTTTCGAAGAAATCAGATCATAATTACTACTCTGGCGATTATGATTGCGGCAGCAGGATATTTGAATTATGCGGGCAAGCAGGAGCTGGAGGCTGGAGCAGAAGGGGGAATCCTTCCGGCGGGAGCTCTGGAGATTTCAGACGAGGATATTCTGGCAGAGAATCAGGCAGCAGGATATCAGTTCTCTGGCGAAATAGAGGAGGCTCAGCCACAGAATGAAGAAAACAGCATACAGACAGGAGCAGAGCTATCAGCTTCATCAGATGTGGAAAATCCACCAGCGCTGGCTGATGGGGGAGAACAGGCAAAACAGTTAGAACCGGCAGGAACACAGCTTGCAGAAATAGACAGCTGGGATGAGGAAACAGGAATGGAGAATCCCGGAGAGGCAGTTTTGACCAGCGGTCTGACGGTATCGGACTACATAGCGGGCGTGCAGCTGAACAGAGAGCAGATTCGGGCAAAAAATAGAGAAACATTGAACAATATTATTAATAATACCAATATAGAGGAGGCTGCCAAGCAGGAGGCCATTCAGAATATGATCGCCATGACAGCAGTGGCGGAAAAGGAAAATGCGGCAGAGACACTTCTACAGGCAAAGGGCTTTTTGGATCCGGTAGTCAGTCTGACGAATGGAAAGGTTGACGTTGTGATCAATGCGGCCAGCATTACAGATCAGCAGAGAGCTCAGATTGAGGACATTGTGAAGCGAAAGACGGAGGTGGGGGCAGAAAATATTGTCATTACCCTGTTGAATCTGGAAGACTGACGGGAAATACCCCTTTGCAAATCGGACGGGATTTGTTATACTGTAAGCAGCAGTGAATCTGAATGATACAGGAGGGATTACCGTGGCAGAACAGGAAACAAGAAATACCCATAAGGTATATGAAAATGATACAATTGGAGAAGTACGGATTGCAGATGAGGTCGTTGCGATTATTGCAGGATTGGCGGCAACAGAGGTAGACGGAGTGGATTCCATGGCCGGAAATATTACCAATGAGCTTGTTGGAAAGCTGGGCATGAAGATTCTGTCAAAGGGTGTGAAGGTTGATGTGACAGAAGAGCATGTATCTGTGGATCTGTCTCTGAATATTAAGTATGGCTATAACATTCCGGAAGTAAGCGAAAGAGTACAAGAGCGGGTAAAATCTGCGATTGAAAATATGACAGGTCTTACGGTTCTGGATGTGAATGTGAAGATTGCCGGAGTCAATATGGCAGAAGACAAATAATAAAAAGCAGCCGGCAGTTCTCCATGAGAAGAAATATGGATGGATTGCGGTACAAGAAGCACAGGAAAAAAGAACAGGGAGCATATCCGTTTCTGCAAGAAACGGATATGCTCCCTGTTCTTTTTTTAAAATACCTGTTATAAAAATATCATTTGTTGATTTTTTGTTACAAAGTGCTATAATGCGTTTTCGTGAAACATGCAATAGCCGGGAACAGCAGAAAAGACAGCTGTTTCCGGCTGCTGGAAATAAATAGTAGAAGGAAGACAGGATGATGAAGACATTTATGAAGAAAATTCTTTTGCTTTTGGGAAGTGCAGCCGTATTTTGCGCCGGAATGCCGTTTCAGGTTCTGGCAGCAGAAGCAGGAAGTGAAGCGGCAGGGGCAGTTCCGCTTGCTTTGTGTATTCCCTTTGTAGGACTTTTGCTGTGTATTGCAGTGCTTCCGCTGGTTAAAGCAGAGTGGTGGGAAAAACACCAGATTCATGCAGTGGTGCTCTGGTCTCTTTTGTTTATCGTTCCCTTTGCAGTCAGATATGGCTCCGGGACAGCGCTGGAAACGGTGTTGGAATGTCTGGTGGGTGATTATCTAACCTTTATTGTACTGCTGTTCGGGCTGTTCTGTGTGTCCGGAAATATTGGAATGGAAGGGGATTTGGCCGGTTCCCCCAGAATCAATGTGGGACTTCTGATGCTGGGAACCTGTCTGTCTAGCTGGATTGGGACAACTGGAGCAAGCATGCTTATGGTTCGTCCAGTAATTAAAATGAATTATTGGAGAAGACGGAAAAGTCATATTATGATTTTTTTCATTTTTCTGATTTCCAACATTGGAGGATGTCTTTCTCCGATTGGAGATCCGCCGTTGCTGATGGGATTTATGCGAGGGGTTCCCTTCTTCTGGAGCCTGCATCTGATGCCGGTTATGGCTTTGAATGTTGCAGTGCTTCTGTTTGTTTTTTACTGGCTGGATCGGCGTGCTTACCGAAAGGACATTGCAGAAGGATGCAAGCCAGATATCAGCAAGCCGGGAACAGAGATCAGGATACTGGGACTCCACAATCTTATTTTCCTGGTTATGATTGTGGCAGCTGTTATATTAAGCGGAGTTTTGCCGGGAATGGTAGCATTTCAGAATGAGGCAGGACAGGTGAGAGGGATACGGCTGTACGGAGAAGTAAAGCTGTCCTATCCGGCGCTGATTGAGATTGCAATGATCCTTTTTGCTGCATGGCTGTCCTTTAAGACAACAAATTCAGAAATTCGGAGAAAAAACCATTTTACCTGGGGTGCAATTCAGGAGGTGGCTGTTTTATTTATCGGTATTTTTATTACCATGCAGCCTGCTCTGATGATTTTGAAAGCAAAAGGTGCAGAGCTTGGAATTACAGAGCCGTATCAGATGTTCTGGGTAACAGGTGCGCTGTCAAGTTTCTTGGATAATACACCGACTTATCTGGTATTTTTGACAACAGCAGGTTCTCTGGGATTTTCCAGCGGAATTGCAACAACCCTTGGACAGGTGCCGGTGGCTATGCTGGAAGCGATTTCCTGCGGTGCAGTATTTATGGGAGCGAATACCTATATTGGAAATGCCCCTAACTTTATGGTAAAATCCATTTCAGATGAGAATGGTATCTGCATGCCGTCATTCTTTGGTTATATGCTCTGGTCACTCATCTTTTTAGTACCTGTATTCCTGATGGATATGCTGGTATTTTTCTTATAGGAAAGGAGCGGAAACATGGAATATACACAGGAAATGCTTCGGGAACTGGCGGAGCGCATTTATGATTTGGATGCGGAGGTCTATGCACAGTTGGGTTCTTCTCTGGGGCGGGTGTTCAGTCGAGACAGAGAAGGGTGTGTCCGTGACATGGTAGAACTGATGAGTTCGAGAAAGCAGGGACATCAGCTGCGCAGTGAATTGGCCCTGATCAGCAATATGGCAAGAACGATTCAGGATAAAGAACTGCGCCGGATGATTATGTCTGAATATGACAGGATCCTTCAGGAAGTGATCTCTTTACCCACCAGCTTTGGCGAGGGAGATGTGGTGGATCAGAATCTGGCAAGCTTAAATGCTTTCAATTTGAAAAATAGATTTAAAGGCAGCGATAAGCTGATTATCTGTATTGGAAGAACCTATGGAAGCGGAGGAAATGAGATAGGATTTACTCTGGCGGATGCTCTGAAAATTAATTTTTATGATGCAGAAATATTTTCTGCAGTGTTGAAACGTCTGGAAGCAGAAAAGGACATAGTAGAGGACCAGGCCGGATATCGTTTTGGACCTGAGCAAAAGGAGATGGATCAGGCTTTTTCTAAGCCAGGAAAAAGAACTGCCCGCGAGTGTATGCGAGAGTTCAGCCGATATCATGGCTTGTCCAAGCGGGATGCTGTTTTTTTTAATCAGAGCGATTTGATTTGTGATATGGCAAAAAAAGAAAGCTTTATTGTTATGGGGCGGTGTGCTGATGTGATTTTAACAAACAATCGAATCCCACATATCAGTATCTTTATTACGGCGCCTTTTGAGCAGCGTCTGCACCGAATTATGGAGATAAACAAACTGGATGAAAAAAAAGCCAGACGGCTGTTAAAGCGAGTAGATCGACAGCATATGCAATATTACAGGTTTTATACGGGCCGCAAATGGGGAAATGCGGTGAATTACGATCTGTGTGTCAATAGTGCAGCCTACGGTATCGATGGGTCTGTGGAATTTATTACGAGAATGCTTGAGGGAGGAAAATCGGTTAAAAAAGATTAAAAAGATATATTAAAAAAGATGATTGACGACTTTAATTGTTAAAGCTGCCAATCATCTTTTTTATTTTGTCATGGAACTGCTTCGGGCATATTTTCCTGGTGAGATACCATTTAGCCGGGTGAAAACCTTGATAAAATGAGCATAGTCTTGAAATCCGCATTCATAACAGGCGTTTGTTATAGAATGTCCCTGCTTTAAAAGAGTCTGAGAATATTGGATACGTCTGGCAATAATGTAGTTCCAGAGCGAGATACCAGTATAATCTTTAAATACATGGCTAAGTCTGGAACGGCTGATATTTAAATAATCTGCAATGGCTTGCACAGAAATATCGTTTGTGAGGTTTTCGCTGATATAGGATAAAGCATCTTTAATAAGAGCAGGCGAAATATCTGGAAGGTTGATTTGATTGTCTGATTGTATAGTGGTGTTAATCAGTACCATCAGGAGTGATAAATAGGAGTGGACTCGAATATCGGCTCCGTATTCATCATTTTTTAAATATTTGATCAAAGTATGCATATAGAATTCAAACTGTTCGCAATCAGCACCACGTAAATGACGAACCTGGTTTTCTTCCAGGTTCTGAAAACATCGGAGTAAATTTGTTTTTTCCGTGGAAAGTTTTTCAGCAATTTGTTCATTGATATGAAGACTGAATCGTTCGTAAGGAGAGTTATCCTTGATAAAAAGGCCATGAATATCAAAAGGACGGATAAAAATCAGATCCCCCGGTTGCAGTGAGTAGGTTGTATCATTAATAAAATAGTCGATATTACCTTTTTTGAAAAGTGTAACTTCATATGCGTTATTGTGCATGTGAAGATGTCGAGCTGCTTTTTTACATGTAGTTTTATACACGGCATGTAATTCTTGAATGGATTCAATTTCAATATTGTTCATAAAACATCTCCTGCATTCTGAAAAAATTGTACAAAATAACAACAATAATCTAATTAAAACAGCACAATACGACATAAGTATAGCACAAATCGCAAGATAAATAAAGAAAAACAATGCTATGATAAGAAAAAAGGAGGAAAACTACACAAAAATTTGTTTCACACAAACAAGAAGGGAGGAATTGTATGAGTGTGAAACTTCAGACCCGGGGGGATGTGGTAAGTCTGTTCCTAGATACGATAAGACCTTTAAAACAGTTTTTTAGCGACGGAAAAAGTTTTCTGAAACTGGGAAATACTGGTGTTCACTATGGAGAGAAGGCAGCTAGAATGGAAGGAATGGCTAGGCTGCTTTGGGGATTGGGACCATTATGGTCGGGAAATAATGAGAATCTTCCACAAGAACAAAAAGCGGAGATCGAGGAATGGCTGAAGCAATATCAGGAAGGAATTCGGAATGGAACAAATCCGAATCATGAAGAATATTGGGGAGATCTATGCGATAAAGATCAAAAGATGGTAGAAATAGCTGCATTGGTATTTTCTATTTCCATTAACCAAGATAAGCTGTGGAACAATTTTTCTTTTCAAGAAAAACAAAATCTGTATGAATGGTTGAATCAGATTAATTTTTATGATATGCCGCAAAATAACTGGAGATTTTTTCGCATTTTAACGAATATGACATTTCGATTATTAGAATTACCGTGGTCAGAAGAAAAAATGCAGGAAGATTTTAATATTATTGAAAGTAGTTATGTTGGAGACGGTTGGTATTATGATGGCAATCCAGGTCAGATTGACTATTATGTAGCTTTTGCAATCCATTATTATTCATTGATTTATGCACATTTGATGAAGCATCAGGAACCTGAATGGTGTAGGACTTTGAAGGAACGGAGTACAGAGTTTTACGGAGATTTTGTATACTGGTTTGCAAATAATGGAAAAGAAATTCCCTTTGGAAGAAGTTTAACATACCGTTATGCACATTCTGCGCCTTTTGGTGCAATGGCTTATGCTGAACTCCCGGTAGACTATGGTGTATTAAAAAATCTGGTACTGAAAAATTTAGAAAGCTGGATGGAGCATCCGATTTTTGATCAAGCCGGTATTTTATCCATTGGCTATAATTATGCTAACTTACTGATGAGTGAACATTACAATAGCTCTGGTTCACCTTATTGGAGTAATAAGGCGTTTATTATTTTAGCACTGAATGAAAATCATCCATTTTGGAAGTCTGAAATGAAATCATATGTTTATGAACCTCAAAAATATTTTAAGCATCCACATATGTTGATTACTCATGATAAACATGATCATGTAAAAGCCTACGTTGTGGGACAGCATTCAAAAAGTGAACATGGACAGTGTCAGGCGAAATATGAGAAATCCGTCTATTCTAATGAATTTGGCTTTAGTGTTTCACGCGGCACAACATTAGAAACAGGTGCTTTTGATAATACATTAGCTGTATCAGTTAAAGGTGAAAATCGATATTGCATGAAAAATGGCTGTACTGAATTTTGGGGAAATGATAGTCAGGTTTGCACAATTTATTCACCTATAAAGGGAGTTGTAATTCACAGTGCAGTGATTCCTTGTGGTGCATGGCATATTAGGGTATATCGTTTGTGTAATGAAATTGCTGTTGATGTAGCAGATGGAGGCTTTTCTATTGCTCAGGAGCCGTGTTTTACAATAAAATACGGCAAAGAATCTGGAAAATACAGAAAGGAACAGGTAGAAATAACGGAGAATTCTGTATTTGCACGTTTTGCATGGGGAATTAGTGGGGCAGTTGCAGAGACGGGAAGTACACCAGAATTAATTACAGCAATGCCGAATACAAATTTGTTATTTAATTTAACAGTTATTCCAACTATCAAAGCGTCATTTGAGCCAGGAAATCATATTTTTGTAAATAGTATTTTCGCTGACAATTCTACGGATGCAGAAATATTAATGGAAAACAAGCCAGAGGTTATTGTGGAACGTGAAAAGGTCTTTGTAATATGGAATAATGAAAAGTTAGAAGTAAAAATTTAAATTATAAAAAAGAAAGGAGGAGGAAAATGAAGTTATCAGAACGGGAATTGACATGGGTTTTCGAGGTTTTAGAGCGTGTTAAGAAAAAAATGAAATTAGTCACGGAACGAAATCGAGGAAAAATTCCTTATACAACGGTCAATGGAATTTTTGATGATCGCTCTGGAGATGATATGATTGATTGGTGGACCAACGGTTTTTGGGGAGGTCTCATGTGGCAGCTCTATAATCTTACAGAAGAAGAAATTTACAAACAGGAAGCAATATTTGTAGAGGAAAAATTGGATAAAGTTTTGATGAATGCAAATGGTTTGGATCATGACAATGGGTTCAAATGGCTTCCGACAGCTGTTGTGAATTATAAGATAACAAATTCTGAAGAGTCTTATAATCGAGCGATTCTTGCAGCGAATAACTTTGCGGGAAGATTTAACCTTGCAGGAGGTTTTTTCCGTGCATGGAATGATAGAGCGAATATAGACAGAAGAGGGTGGGCAATTATTGATTGCATGATGAATCTGCCTCTATTGTATTGGGCTAGTGATGTAACAACGGATCCACGATTTAGGCAAATGGCAATTGCACATGCAAATACAGCTCAAAAGTATTTTGTTCGAGAGGATGGTTCTGTAAATCATATCGTAGAGTTTGATCCATTTACCGGAGAAATGAAAAAGACTTATGGAGGTCAGGGATACGCGGAAGGTTCTTCCTGGACAAGAGGTCAGGCATGGGCATTGTATGGATTTGTTATTAGCTATATTCATACAAAAGATGAACATTATTTAAATACAGCAAAGCGTGTTGCAAATTATGTGATTGCAAATATTCCGGATAACAAATTAATTCCGGTAGATTTCCGTCAGCCTTTTGATTGTGTTTGGGAGGATTCTACAGCATCTGCAATATTTGCCTGTGGTTTGTTGGAACTTTCTAAATATACAGAAGAACGAGATAGTAAGCTATATATAAAAACAGCATTGGAACTTCTGAGAACGTTAGACGAGCAAAGATGTTGTTGGGATTTAGAAAAAGACGGAATTCTTGAAAAATGTACAGCAGCTTATCATGCTGATGAACATGAATTTTCTATCATTTATGGAGATTATTATTTTGTTGAAGCGCTATTAAAATTGAGCGATAAAGAAATATTTATTTGGTAGGAGGAAAGTGAAATGAAAAAAGGTGTAGCAGGTTTGATGGCAGTGACTATGGCTGCAAGTGTATTGACAGGATGCGGTAATTCTTCAGAGGAAACTAAAGAAGATGGAAAAATTACGTTAAAAGTAGCATTATGGGATTATTCTAATCTTCAGTATTTTAAGACGATGTTTGATGCTTATACGAAAGAAAATCCCAATATTATGATTGAGCCAATTGAGTTTGCAGCAGATGAGTATGATAACACTGTAACAACACAGCTTGGTGGAAAGCAGGATTTTGATGTTGTCTTTACAAAAAGTACACCAGCATTGAGTGCATTGATTGCCCAGGGGCATGTAATTGCTCTTGATGATATGATTGCAGCAGATGAGTCTTTTGATAGCGCAAATTACCTCGGTCTCATGGAACAGCTTCAGATGGATGGAAAATCTTACTCTGTTCCATTTAGAAAAGATAATACTATGTTGTTCTACAATAAAGATTTATTTGATGCAGCCGGCGTTGAGTATCCTCATGATGGAATGACAATGGAAGAGTATTATGAGCTTGCAAAGAAAATGACAAGTGGAAGCGGAAATGAAAAGGTTTATGGTACACATCTTCATACCTGGCCGAGTTGTGTTTACAATTTCCCGAGACGCTTGGACAAGTTTAGTCAGACAGATAGCGAGAGTTACAAAAATTTAGTTGATTACTATAATATAGTCCTTAAGATGCAGGATGAGGGACTTCTTATGGATTATGGTGTATTAAAATCTTCAAATATCCATTACTCAGGTGTATTTTATAACCAGCAGGCAGCTATGGTTACTATGGGATCTTGGTTTATCAATAACCTAATGGAAAATGTCAAAGACTTCAACTGGGGTGTATGCAGTATGCCAAACTTTGAAGGAGAAGGAAACATTTCTGCAGTTGGCGGAGTTACTCCTGTTTCTATTGGTGCCTATAGCAAACATCCACAGGAAGCATGGGATTTAATTACTTATATTTGTGGGGAAGAAGGGGCAAAGGTTTTAGCAGAATCGGGTATTGTTCCTGGTTATAGTTCTGATGCGATTAATGCAGTATTTGATGCTATTCCTGAGAAGTGCCCGAATGCTCCGGAAAAACTTTCACAGTATATTGATGTTCCGAAATATCTTGCAGAGACACCGATGGGAAAAGATTCCAAACGCATTGATACCATTTTAAAAGAAGAGCATGGAGCAATTATGACAAAAAGCATATCCGTGGAAGAAGGACTTCAGAAAATGCTTGATAGAATCGCAGAGGCACAGTAATCCGAGTTATTCTGCAATGTAGATAGAAAACTTGGAAAGGAGAAGTTATGGGTAATAAAAAGAAAAAATCATTTTTCAAAAATAAAACTGTAGTCGCGTATTCCTTTATCCTTCCAAATTTAATTGGTTTTTGTATTTTTACGCTTATACCAGTTAGAGACCGTTTCAAGTTTTGTGTAAACTCAAAAAACTGATATAAGATATGTCATTA
>ENA-OWPJ01000190-OWPJ01000190.1-human-gut-metagenome-genome-assembly--contig:-NODE-190-length-79700-cov-5.1543_pt1 | contig 79700 bp, 67 predicted proteins | sample MGYA00248264_ERZ651846 | MGnify/ENA primary metagenome ERZ651846 (study PRJEB26924, sample SAMEA4378271) | human gut metagenome | biome: human gut; feature: human-associated habitat; material: faeces...
TGGCTTCCTGGTTCGAATTCAATCTTACAATTAACAATATCCTTGTGGCATTGACCGCTCGGAAGTATAAATGGGATGTTGCCCGCAATATAGTGGGTGATACGGAAATATGTGAGGCTTTGCGAACTTCCGGAGCTCGTGATTTCGGGCTTTCCGGTGAAGTGGATTTTCTGGATCAGTTAGTGAAAATCAGTGAAATAACAGAACTGGTAGAACGCGAGAAGAAGTTGGATGCTTTACGGTGGAACTGGATGGAGGAAGCTATTTTCTTCAACTATTTTACCATCGAACGTATTTTTGCTTTCTTATTGAAACTGGAAATGATTGAACGTTGGATCTCTTTGGATAAGGAAAGAGGAAATCAACTGTTCCGCAGTATCATAGAGTCACTGAAGAATGAAGTGCAAATTCCCGCAGAATTCAGGTAATCCTGCCAAACTCGGATAAATAAATTAAAAAAATATATGGCAACAAAAGGAACTGTTAGTGGCGTTATTGCCAACATGGTGACCCTCGTCGTTGATGGACCGGTAGCTCAAAATGAGATTTGTTATATCTCAACCGGTGGCGATAAATTAATGGCGGAGGTGATTAAGGTCGTAGGTACACATGTATATGTTCAGGTGTTCGAAAGCACTCGTGGATTGAAAGTGGGAGCCGAAGCCGAATTTACCGGACACATGCTTGAGGTGACCTTAGGTCCCGGTATGTTATCGAAGAATTACGATGGTCTGCAAAACGACCTTGATAAGATGGATGGCGTATTCCTGAAGAGAGGACAATATACCTATCCGTTGGATAAAGAAAGTGTATGGCATTTTGTTCCCCTTGTCAATGTAGGGGATAAAGTGGAAGCATCTGCCTGGTTAGGACAGGTGGATGAAAACTTCCAGCCATTGAAGATCATGGTACCTTTCACGCAGAAAGGTGTTTGCACGGTGAAATCGATTGTACCTGAAGGCGATTATAAGATTGAGGACGTAATTGCTGTTTTGGTAGACGAAGAGGGAAACAACGTTGAAGTGAATATGATTCAAAAGTGGCCGGTAAAAAGGGCTATGACGAATTATAAAGAAAAACCGCGTCCGTTTAAATTGCTTGAAACCGGTGTACGTGTGATTGACACTGTCAATCCGATAGTAGAGGGGGGGACAGGATTTATTCCCGGTCCGTTCGGTACAGGTAAAACCGTACTTCAGCATGCTATCTCTAAACAGGCAGAGGCCGATATTGTGATCATTGCCGCCTGCGGTGAACGTGCGAACGAGGTTGTGGAAATATTTACTGAGTTCCCAGAACTGGTGGACCCACATACGGGACGTAAGCTGATGGAGCGTACCATTATTATTGCCAATACTTCGAACATGCCGGTAGCGGCCCGTGAAGCTTCTGTGTATACGGCTATGACGATTGCCGAATATTATCGTGCGATGGGATTGAAGATCCTGTTGATGGCAGACTCTACTTCCCGTTGGGCACAGGCATTGCGTGAGATGTCGAACCGTATGGAAGAGTTGCCCGGACCGGATGCATTCCCGATGGACTTGTCCTCAATCATTTCTAACTTCTACGGTCGTGCAGGTTATGTAAAACTGAATAACGGTGAGAGTGGTTCTATTACCTTTATCGGTACGGTATCTCCTGCCGGAGGTAACCTGAAGGAACCTGTGACTGAAAATACTAAAAAGGTAGCTCGTTGTTTCTATGCGCTGGAGCAGGATCGTGCCGATAAGAAGCGCTATCCGGCTGTGAATCCGATCGACTCTTATTCTAAATATATCGAATATCCTGAATTTGAGGCATACATTGCCGAACACATCAACGACGAATGGATCGGTAAAGTGAATGAGATCAAAACGCGTTTGCAGCGTGGTAAGGAAATTGCCGAGCAGATCAACATCTTGGGTGATGACGGTGTGCCGGTAGAATATCATGTCATTTTCTGGAAGTCGGAGTTGATTGATTTCGTTATATTGCAACAGGATGCATTCGATGAAATTGACGCCGTTACTCCGATGGAGCGCCAGGAAGCTATCTTGAACATGGTGATAGACATCTGTCATACGGAATTTGAGTTTGACAACTTTAATGAGGTTATGGACTACTTCAAGAAGATGATTAACATCTGCAAGCAAATGAACTATTCAAAGTTCAAATCGGAACAATATGAAGGTTTCCAGAAGCAATTGAAGGAGTTGGTTGCCGAGAGAAGTGTCAAATAGTGGATTGTAACTAAATTGTAAATAATAACATGGCTACAAAAGCATTTCAAAAAATATATACTAAGATTACTCAGATTACCAAAGCTACCTGCTCGCTGAAAGCTACAGGGGTAGGTTATGATGAGTTGGCCACTGTGAATGGTAAACTGGCTCAGGTTGTAAAGATAGCCGGTGACGAAGTGACTTTGCAGGTGTTTGAGGGTACGGAAGGTATCCCGACCAATGCCGAAGTGGTATTTCTGGGTAAATCGCCTACGCTGAAAGTAAGCGAGCAACTGGCCGGACGTTTTTTCAACGCCTTTGGTGATCCTATCGACGGAGGACCGGAGATTGAAGGACAGGAAGTCGAGATCGGAGGTCCTTCTGTGAATCCGGTACGCCGTAAACAACCTTCAGAACTGATTGCAACCGGTATTGCCGGTATCGACTTGAATAATACCCTGGTTTCCGGTCAGAAGATTCCTTTCTTCGCCGATCCGGACCAACCGTTTAACCAAGTGATGGCGAACGTAGCATTGCGTGCGGAAACAGATAAAATCATTCTGGGAGGTATGGGTATGACAAACGATGACTACCTGTATTTTAAGAATGTATTCTCCAATGCCGGTGCGCTCGACCGTATCGTCAGTTTTGTGAATACCACGGAGAACCCTCCGGTAGAACGTCTGCTGGTACCGGATATGGCTTTGACTGCGGCTGAATATTTCGCAGTACAGCACAATCAGAAAGTATTGGTTCTGCTGACTGATATGACTTCGTATGCCGATGCTTTGGCTATCGTGTCGAACCGTATGGATCAGATTCCTTCGAAAGACTCTATGCCGGGCTCTCTTTATTCGGACCTTGCTAAAATCTACGAAAAAGCGGTACAGTTCCCCGATGGTGGTTCCATCACAATTATTGCTGTGACTACGTTGTCCGGCGGTGATATCACGCATGCCGTACCCGATAACACCGGTTATATCACCGAAGGACAGTTGTTCCTGCGTCGTGATAGCGATATTGGTAAGGTTATTGTTGATCCGTTCCGTTCATTGTCCCGTCTGAAACAGTTGGTAACCGGTAAGAAGACCCGTAAGGACCATCCACAGGTGATGAATGCTGCGGTACGTCTGTATGCCGATGCCGCTAACGCCAAGACGAAGTTGGAGAATGGTTTTGACCTGACCAATTATGACGAACGTACTTTAGCTTTTGCCAAGGACTACTCCAATCAGTTGCTTGCCATCGACGTCAATCTGGATACGACAGAAATGCTGGATGTGGCATGGGGATTGTTCGGCAAATATTTCCGTCCGGAAGAAGTGAATATCAAGAAGGAACTGGTAGATCAGTATTGGAAAAAATAGTAAATAAACGAGATGGCTATAAAGTTTCAATATAACAAAACCTCCCTTCAGCAGCTCGAGAAGCAACTGAAAGTGCGGGTGCGTACCCTCCCGATTATTAAAAATAAGGAGAGTGCCCTTCGCATGGAAGTGAAGCGCTGTAAAAGCGAAGCTGCCGATCTGGAGGAAAGGCTGGAAAAACAAATCCAGGCTTATGAAGCCATGTTCGCACTTTGGAATGAGTTTGACACCTCATTGATAAAAGTAAATGATGTTCATCTTGGTATCAAAAAAATAGCCGGTGTAAGGGTGCCTTTACTCGAGAATGTAGATTTCGAGATTCGTCCGTACAGCCTGTTTAATGCTCCCAAATGGTATGCCGATGGTATACATTTGCTTAAGGAGTTGGCGCATACCGCTATAGAGCGTGAGTTTACGCTGGCCAAGCTGGGCTTGTTAGAACATGCGAGGAAAAAGACCACTCAGAAAGTTAATCTTTTTGAGAAGGTACAGATACCTGGTTATCAGGATGCTTTGCGTAAGATAAAACGCTTCATGGAAGATGAGGAGAATTTGTCTAAGTCGTCGCAAAAGATTCTGAAATCACAGCAAGAAAAAAGGAAGGAGGCAGAGGCATGATTACAAAAATGAAGAAACTCACATTCCTGGTTTATCATAAGGAGTACGAAGCTTTTCTGAACAGTCTTCGGGAACTCGGAGTCGTTCATATTGTGGAGAAACAGCAGGGAGCGGCTGAGAATGCCGAGTTACAGGATAACATCCGTCTTTCTGCCCGTCTTGCCGCCGCATTGAAATTGTTACAGAACCAGAAACATGGGAAAGATGCGGTCATTGCAACCCATGGAGGCAGTGCTGAACGTGGTCTACAGGTGCTTGACGAAATAGATGCTCTGCAAACCGAACATAGTAAACTGTTGCAACAGCAGCAAATCTGCGGAAAGGAAAAAGATGCCTTGGAAGTCTGGGGCGATTTTGAACCGGGAGGCATACAGCGGTTGAAAGATGCCGGTTATGTGGTCGGATTCTATACTTGTCCCGAAGGTAACTACAAAGAAGAATGGGAAGCGGAATATAATGCAATGGTTATTTGCCGTATTTCTTCAAAGGTCTTTTTCGTCACCGTGACCAAAGACGGAGAAGAAGTCGATCTGGATGTAGAGCAAGCTAAACTGCCGTCGCAGTCATTGGCGCAACTTGAAATGCAGTATACCAATACCGGGATTGCACTTGAAGAGAATGAAAAGAAGTTGGTTGCTTTGTCTGAAACCGACATACCTTCGCTGAAGGAGGCTTTGAAACAGGTGCAGACTGAAATAGAATTCTCAAAGGTCGTTTTAAGTACGGAGCAGACTGCCGGTGATAAATTGATGTTGCTTGAAGGATGGGCTCCTGCTGCCAGTAAGGTTGAAATCGAAGCCTATCTGAATGACGCACATGTTTATTACGAGATCACAGACCCGACACCGGAAGACAATGTTCCGATTGAACTGAACAACAAAGGCTTCTTTGCCTGGTTTGAGCCGATTTGCAAATTGTACATGTTGCCGAAATATAACGAACTGGACTTGACGCCGTTCTTTGCTCCGTTCTTTATGATCTTTTTCGGACTTTGCCTGGGAGATTCCGGATATGGCTTGTTCCTGTTTGTGGGGGCTACCGCTTACCGTTTGCTGGCAAAGAAACTGAGTCCGTCGGCCAAATCAATCATCTCTCTGATTCAGATACTGGCTACTTCCACTTTCTTCTGCGGATTGCTGACCGGAACCTTCTTCGGTGCCAATATTTACGACCTGCCCTGGCCGTTCATCCAGCGCCTGAAGAGTGCAGTCTTTATGGATAATAATGACATGTTCCAGCTCTCACTGATTTTGGGTGCGGTGCAGATTCTGTTCGGTATGGTATTGAAGGCTGTCAATCAGACCATCCAGTTTGGCTTCAAATACGCCATTGCGACGATCGGGTGGATCATTCTCCTGTTATCGTTGGCTTTTTCGGCGCTGTTGCCGAAAGTGATGCCGATGGGAAGTACCGTACATCTGATCATTATGGGCATTGCCGGTATTATGATTTTCCTGTTCAACAGTCCCGGAAAGAATATCTTTCTTAATATCGGACTGGGTTTATGGGATTCTTATAACATGGCAACGGGGCTGTTGGGTGACGTTCTTTCATACGTGCGTTTATTCGCTCTGGGATTGTCAGGAGGAATTCTTGCCGGAGTATTCAACAGTTTGGCAGTAGGCATGAGTCCGGACAATGTGATTGCCGGTCCCATTGTGATGGTGCTGATATTCGTTATCGGACATGCCATCAATATCTTTATGAATGTGCTCGGAGCCATGGTTCACCCCATGCGTCTGACTTTCGTGGAGTTTTTCAAGAATTCCGGTTACGAAGGCGGCGGCAAGGAGTACAAACCATTCAGAAAATAGAGAAATAAAAAAGAAAAATAGTAGAATAATAAATTAAAAAATAAAATTAAGATTATGGAAATGAATTTGTTTATTGCTTACATTGGCATCGCGGTTATGGTTGGTTTGTCGGGCATCGGAAGTGCTTACGGAGTGACTATCGCAGGTAACGCTGCTATCGGCGCATTGAAGAAGAACGATAGTGCATTCGGTAACTTTCTTGTATTGACAGCTCTTCCGGGTACACAGGGATTGTATGGTTTCGCAGGCTACTTTATGTTCCAGACTATCTTCGGCATCCTTACTCCCCAGATAACTGCCATTCAGGCTTCTGCCGTATTGGGTGCAGGTATTGCCCTCGGACTGGTTGCCCTGTTTTCCGCTATTCGCCAGGGACAGGTTTGCGCCAATGGTATTGCAGCCATCGGACAAGGCCATAATGTATTCAGCAACACATTGATTCTTGCTGTATTCCCCGAACTTTATGCTATCGTGGCATTGGCAGCTACCTTCCTTATCGGTAGTGCGCTGGCATAAATGATAAGCTAATGATTTATAAAAACACTTAAGCGTTTTCAGCAAAACGTCTAAGTGTTTTCTGAAAAGACTTAAGCGTTTTCCAAAAACACTTAAGTCTTTTTTTATGCTCTGAAACCTCGTTGTAAACGCTTGTTTGTGCTATTTTGCTTATATTTTTTGTATAAAGTACTATTTTTCAATAAATAATGCGTACTTTTGCACCTGCGTAATAAAAAGAGTTTTAAACATTTATATGGTAAAAGATTTATTAACCCCCGATTATATCTTCGAAGCCAGTTGGGAAGTGTGCAACAAGGTAGGAGGAATTTATACTGTTTTGTCCACAAGGGCAAATACGTTGCAAACTAACTTCCGTGACAAATTATTCTTCATAGGGCCGGATGTGTGGCAAGGAAAAGAAAACCCTTTGTTTATAGAATCTGACAACCTCTGTGCGGCATGGAAAGAACATGCCCTCAATAAAGATAACCTTTCTGTCCGTGTCGGACGTTGGAATATTCCGGGTGAACCCATTGTTATTCTGGTTGATTTTCAGCCTTTCTTTGAGAAAAAGAATGAAATCTATACTGAAATGTGGAATCATTTTCAGGTAGATTCGTTGCATGCTTACGGCGATTATGACGAAGCATCCATGTTCTCGTATGCTGCCGGAAAAGTGGTAGAGAGCTTCTATCGTTATAATCTGACTGAAAATGATAAGGTTGTTTATCAGGCACATGAATGGATGACCGGCTTGGGAGCACTATATGTGCAGTTGGCCGTACCCGAAATAGGGACTATTTTCACTACCCACGCTACCTCTATCGGCCGGAGCATTGCCGGAAACGATAAACCCTTATATGATTATCTGTTTGCCTATAATGGTGACCAGATGGCCCAGGAACTGAATATGCAGTCGAAGCACTCTATTGAGAAGCAGACCGCACATCATGTTGACTGCTTTACGACAGTAAGCGAAATCACTAATAACGAGTGTAAAGAGTTGCTGGATAAGGCAGCAGACGTAGTGCTGATGAATGGTTTCGAGGACGATTTCGTACCTCAGGGAACGGCTTTCACCGGTAAACGCAAACGTGCCCGTTCGCTGATGTTGAACGTGGCCAATAAACTTCTTGGAACCAATATGGGCGATGATACGTTGATTATCGGTACCAGCGGACGCTATGAATTTAAGAACAAAGGAATCGACGTGTTTCTGGAATCTCTGAACCGCTTGAACCGGGACAAAGATTTGCAGAAGAACGTACTGGCATTTGTCAATGTGCCGGGTTGGGTAGGAGAGCCCCGCGAGGACTTGCAGACCCGCCTGAAGAGCAAAGAGAAGTTCGATACTCCGCTTGAAGTGCCTTTCATTACCCATTGGCTGCATAATATGACCCACGATCAGGTGTTGGACATGTTGAAGTATCTGGGTATGGGAAACCGTCCGGAAGATAAGGTGAAAGTGATTTTCGTCCCGTGTTATCTGGATGGAAAGGATGGAATCCTGAATAAAGAATATTATGACTTGATATTGGGAGAAGACTTGAGTGTCTATCCTTCTTATTACGAACCTTGGGGATATACTCCGCTTGAGAGTGTAGCCTTCCGCGTACCTACCATTACGACTGATCTGGCAGGCTTCGGTCTTTGGGTGAACAGCCTGAAGAATCAGCATGGCCTTGATAATGGAGTAGAGGTGCTGCATCGTTCGGACTATAATTACTCGGAAGTTGCCGACGGTATCAAGGATACGATCGCGCTGTTCTCGGGTAAAACGGAAATTGAGGTGAAAGAAATCCGCAAGCATGCGGCGGCTGTGGCCGAACAGGCTTTATGGAAGCATTTCATCAAGTATTATTACGAGGCTTATGATATTGCTTTGCGCAATGCAATGAAACGTCAACTAAACTAAGTATTTATTCATCAACAAGTAAACAATAACATTATGAAAATTAAAGTAAGTAATGTGAATACTCCGAATTGGAAGGAGGTAACTGTAAAGTCACGTGTTCCTGCGGAATTAGAGAAATTATCTGAACTTGCACGCAACATTTGGTGGGCATGGAATTATGAAGCCACTGAACTGTTCAGAGATTTGGATCCGACCCTTTGGAAAGAAGCTGGTCAAAATCCGGTACTTTTGCTTGAACGTATGAGTTACGAAAAATTGGAAGCTTTATCAAAAGATAAGGTTATCCTGAAACGTATGAATGACGTATATGCTAAATTCAGAGACTACATGGATGTGAAGCCAGACGATAAACGTCCTTCTGTAGCTTACTTTAGCATGGAGTATGGTTTGAATCACGTTCTTAAAATATATTCCGGCGGTTTAGGTGTACTGGCCGGCGACTATCTGAAAGAAGCTTCTGACAGTAATGTAGATCTTTGCGCGGTAGGTTTCCTGTATCGCTACGGTTACTTTACACAAACGCTGTCTATGGACGGGCAGCAGATTGCCAATTACGAAGCACAGAACTTCGGTCAGCTTCCTATCGACCGTGTGACGGATGCAGACGGAAAACCGTTGGTAGTGGATGTGCCTTATATGGATTACTACGTACATGCAAATGTATGGAGAGTAAACGTAGGACGTATTTCTTTGTATCTGCTCGATACAGACAACGAAATGAACAGTGAATTTGACCGTCCTATCACTCACCAACTCTACGGAGGTGACTGGGAAAACCGTCTGAAACAGGAGATCCTGTTAGGTATCGGCGGTATGCTGACACTGAAAGCACTGGGCATCAAAAAAGATATTTATCATTGTAACGAAGGACACGCTGCCCTGATCAACGTACAGCGTATCTGCGACTATGTAGCTACCGGTCTTACTTTCGACCAGGCTATCGAGTTGGTTCGTGCATCTTCTTTATATACGGTTCACACTCCGGTTCCTGCCGGTCACGATTACTTTGACGAAGGTTTGTTCGGCAAGTATATGGGGGGCTATCCCTCAAAGATGGGTATCAGCTGGGACGATCTGATGGATCTCGGACGTAACAATCCGGGTGACAAAGGAGAACGTTTCTGTATGTCGGTATTTGCCTGCAACACTTCTCAGGAAGTGAACGGTGTGAGCTGGCTGCATGGAAAGGTTTCTCAGGAGATGTTCTCTTCTATCTGGAAAGGATACTTCCCGGAGGAAAGCCATGTGGGCTATGTGACCAACGGTGTACACTTTCCTACTTGGAGTGCTACGGAATGGAAACAGCTTTATGCTAAATATTTCAACGAAAGCTTCCTGTATGATCAGTCAAATCCGAAGATTTGGGAAGCTATCTATAATGTGCCCGATGAAGAAATCTGGAAGACCCGTGTAACTATGAAGAACAAGCTGGTGGACTATATCCGCAAGCAGTTCCGTGAAACGTGGTTGAAGAACCAGGGAGATCCGTCACGCATTGTATCTCTGTTGGATAAGATCAATCCGAATGCGTTGCTGATTGGTTTCGGCCGCCGTTTTGCCACTTACAAACGTGCTCACCTGCTGTTCACCGATTTGGAACGTCTGTCGAAGATTGTTAATAACCCCGATTATCCGGTACAGTTCCTCTTCACAGGTAAAGCCCACCCGCACGATGGTGCAGGTCAGGGGTTGATTAAGAGGATTGTTGAGATTTCTCAGCGTCCGGAATTCCTGGGCAAGATTATCTTTCTCGAAAACTACGATATGCAGTTGGCCCGCCGTCTGGTGAGTGGGGTTGATATCTGGCTGAACACGCCGACCCGTCCGCTTGAAGCATCCGGTACATCGGGTGAGAAGGCTTTGATGAACGGTGTATTGAACTTCTCCGTGCTCGATGGATGGTGGCTTGAAGGTTACCGCGAAGGTGCAGGTTGGGCATTGACCGAGAAACGTACTTACCAGAATCAGGAACATCAGGATCAGCTCGATGCAGCTACCATCTACAGTATTCTTGAAACAGAAATTCTGCCGTTATATTATGCACGCAACAAGAAGGGGTATTCAGAAGGCTGGATTAGAAGTGTGAAAAACTCAATCGCTCAGATTGCTCCTCACTATACAATGAAGCGTCAACTCGACGATTACTATAGCAAATTCTACTGCAAGGAAGCCAAGCGCTTCAAAGAATTGTCTGCCAATGATAATGCGAAGGCAAAAGAAATTGCAGCATGGAAAGAAGAAGTGGTTGCCAAGTGGGATTCCATCGAGATCGTTTCAAGAGATAGAGAAGCAGACATTGCACAAGGCGATATCGAAAGCGGCAAGGAGTATACGATTACCATTGTCGTTGATGAAAAAGGATTGAACGATGCAGTGGGACTGGAGTTGGTTACAACTTATACGACTCCGGAAGGAAAACAGCATGTTTATTCGGTAGAACCATTCAGCGTGGTTAAGAAAGAAGGCGATCTGTATACATTCCAGGCTAAACACAGCTTGTCGAATGCAGGAAGCTTCAAAGTATCATACCGTATGTTCCCGAAAAATCCGGATCTGCCTCACCGTCAGGACTTCTGTTATGTGCGTTGGTTTGTCTGATTGGTATGTAAAGTAAAGAGAGATTTACCATAACTATTTGAAAGGCTGTTTTGAAGTGTATACTGTCAAAACAGCCTTTTATTGTTTAATATCGATGTATTATGAGAAGGTTTTTTATTTTCATTGCTTTTGCACTGTGCAGTTTCTGGCAGTTGAGAGCCCAGGCCGATACGGCTTCGTTCCTGTTTGATAAGTATGAAGATGCCCAGGTGGTTCTCAGAGCCGGTGGTGAATTGAAGTCAAAAATGAACTACAATATAGTAGCCAACAAGTTCTATTTTGTAGATCCGCAGGATAAGCAGGTGAAGGAACTTGCCAATCCGGGAGATATTTTGCTGATCAAGATAGGAGGGCGTACGTTTTATCCGGAATCCAACGGAGCCGGAATAGAAATGTTGCCGACAAAACCGGTAGTGTATGTCCAGTATAAAGCATCTGCACGTAAGGAAGCCCCTGTGGGAGCCTATGGCACCCGTTCGGAAACAACGGCAGTTCAGAGTTACGGTTCTGTCATGAGCAATGGACAATCATACCAGTTGCAAGGTGAGAAGATGATTGTCGGCAACCGGCATCATATCTATTGGGTGGAGAAAGACGATAAAATGAAACAGTTCCGCAATTTTAAGCAATTTGCCAAAATCTACTCAAAGCATCGTGCGGAAATTGAGAAATACATTGGAGAGAATAAAGTGAATTTTGAGAATGTGGATCAGATTGTCAAGCTCTGTTCCTATGCCGATTCACTGAAATAGGTTTGGTTTTGAAAGCCCCTGTCCGGGACATTTGTGAAATGAAGAGGCTGTGTCGAAACTCTTTTTACCACGGAGTAACACAGAGTCTTTTTGTTAATAATCAATAACTTAAAATCGCCTCTGTGTTACTCTGTGTCCTCTGTGGTGAGTTTTGATACAGCCTATTTGTTCAATACTTCTTCCAGTTTGGCTTGGAGCGCTTCTCCGTGCAGGCCACGTGCAAGAATTGTTCCGTCAGCATCAACCAGCATGGTGTGAGGAATACTGTTTACGGCATACAACTGTGCACCTTCGTTCTGCCAGCCTTTCAGGTCGGACATTTGAGGCCAGGTGATGTTTAGCTTCTTGATGGCATCTTTCCATTTATCAGCATCCTGATCGAGAGACACGCCTACGATTTCGAAGTTCTTGCCTTTGTACTTAGCGTAAGCCTCTACGATGTTCGGCATTTCGCGGCGGCAAGGACCACACCAGCTTGCCCAGAAGTCAACCAATACCACTTTGCCTTTTCCTACATAGTCGGACAGTTTTACCGGTTTTCCGTCGGGTGTCAGCATCTCGAAGTCGATAAATTTCTGACCGGCAGCAGTCGCTTTCTGCTTTTCGGTAACTTCTTTGATTTTCATAATCAGTTCGTCATTCTGATAGTTGGCAGGTATTTGTTTCAGCAAAGCATCATTCTCTTCGGTAGAGTTTTCATAGAAACTTTGTTTGAACAACATGATACCCACTGGGTTGGTGATGTTTTTCTGTACACCTTCTTTGATAGCCTGGCTGTATGCCTCTTCCAGCTGTGAGTATTCTTTTTGTTTTGCCAACTTCTGATCATCGGTCAGTGTGCTGTCGCCCATAGCCTGGTAGATAGCTGCCTGTTTCTGATCGATCACATTGGTCTTGTTCCGTATCTCCTGATAAGCGTCATTGTTCGGAGTACCGGTTGCCGACTTATTATCTTTAGACAGGTTTACGTTGATTTTACCGTTTTCGAGGAAGAAATCTACATATGCTCCGTCACCGTTTTTAGAGTAAGTGATGTAACGGTTCACTGCGGAATCCTGTACTCCTTCGAATGTAAATGTTCCGTTAGCGATGATGGCTGTATCCAGTTTGTTGAACTGTCTGCTTACACGTTCCTGAATAAATACGGTATCGCCGTCGGAAGCGCCTTCCACAGTACCTGTTATCACATAACCGGGTTTGCTGTTATTACAAGATGCTACTCCCAGAGCAACCGCTGCAACAGCCAGATAAGTTAACTTTTTCATTGCTTTAGTATGTTTTATGAATAAATATTTATGCAAAGATAGCCGTTTTTTTTATTCGGAATAGAATTTCTCTGTTATATTAGATTAACATGTATGTACGAATCGGATAAATGTGTACCTTTGCACCCCAAATTAGTATGAATATGCAAGAAAGCAAATCCATTATTGAGGTGAACGGTGTGTCTAAATTCTTCGGAGAGAAGACTGCCCTGGATCATGTGACCCTGAATGTAAAAAAAGGTGAGTTCGTCACCATCCTGGGTCCTTCGGGTTGTGGTAAGACTACTTTGTTACGCCTTATTGCCGGCTTCCAGACTGCTTCGGAAGGCGAAATTAAAATATCGGGGAAGGAAATCACGCAGACTCCTCCGCACAAACGTCCGGTAAACACGGTGTTTCAGAAGTACGCTTTGTTTCCGCATCTGAATGTATATGATAATATTGCTTTCGGGCTGAAGCTGAAAAAGATGCCGAAGCAGACCATTGAGAAGAAGGTGAAGGCTGCTTTGAAGATGGTGGGGATGACGGACTATGAATACCGTGACGTAGATTCGCTGTCCGGCGGACAACAGCAACGTGTGGCTATCGCACGTGCCATAGTCAACGAACCGGAAGTGCTGTTGCTCGACGAACCGTTGGCAGCTCTCGACCTGAAGATGCGCAAAGACATGCAGATGGAACTGAAGGAGATGCATAAATCATTAGGGATCACTTTTGTATATGTCACCCACGATCAGGAGGAAGCATTGACGCTGAGCGATACGATTGTCGTCATGAGCGAAGGACGAATCCAGCAGATCGGCACTCCCATTGATATTTACAATGAACCTACCAATTCGTTTGTGGCCGATTTTATCGGGGAAAGTAATATCCTGAACGGTGTGATGATACACGACAAACTGGTACGTTTCTGCAATACCGAGTTCGAATGTGTGGACGAAGGGTTCGGCGAAAACATGCCCGTAGACGTAGTGATCCGTCCGGAGGATCTTTATATATTTCCGGTTTCGGAAGCGGCACAACTGACCGGCGTGGTGCAGTCGTCCGTCTTCAAGGGGGTACATTATGAAATGACCGTCCTTTGCAACGGCTATGAATTTCTGGTACAGGACTATCATCATTTTGAGGTCGGTGCCCTCGTTGGGCTGTTGGTGAAACCGTTTGATATTCATATAATGAAGAAAGAGCGCGTGTGCAATACCTTCGAAGGCAAGCTGATTGATGAAACCCATGTGGAGTTTCTGGGTTGTAACTTCGAGTGTGCTCCTGTTACCGGAATTGATGCCGGCAGCGAAGTGAAAGTGGAAGTCGGTTTCGACAAAGTGATTCTTCAGGATAACGAAGAAGACGGTACGCTGACCGGAGAGGTGAAGTTCATTCTTTATAAAGGCGACCACTATCATCTGACTGTGCTTTCGGATTGGGACGAGAATGTATTTGTAGATACGAACGACGTATGGGACGATGGAGACCGTGTAGGTATCACTATCCCCCCGGACGGTATCAGAGTAATTAAGAACTAATAAAAATAAGAGTTAAGAGTGAAAAGATTATCGGTCTTTTTTTCATCACGTAAGAGTTGGACGCTCCCTTACATTATCTTTTCGGCGATCTTCGTCGTTATTCCGCTACTCCTTATTGTGGTCTATGCTTTCACCGATGACAGCGGACATCTGACATTGGAAAACTTTGCGAAGTTTTTTCAGCATCACGAGGCTATCAATACCTCCATCGGTATTGCCATCATTACCACTATCGTCTGTATCCTGCTGGGTTATCCGGCAGCCTGGATACTAAGCAACGCAAAGCTGAACCGCTCGAAAACGATGGTCGTATTGTTTATCCTTCCCATGTGGGTCAACATCTTGGTGCGTACGTTGGCAACAGTAGCCCTGTTCGACTTCTTCAGTGTCCCGTTGGGTGAGGGAGCTTTGATATTCGGTATGGTCTATAACTTTATACCTTTCATGATTTACCCTATCTACAACACCCTGCAAAAGATGGATCACAGTTACATCGAGGCTGCGCAGGACTTGGGTGCCAATCCCGTCCAGGTGTTTTTCAAGGCAGTGCTTCCGCTTTCCATGCCGGGAGTGATGAGTGGCATCATGATGGTTTTTATGCCCACTATCTCAACTTTTGCCATTGCAGAGTTGTTGACGATGAACAACATCAAACTGTTTGGTACCACTATCCAGGAGAATATCAATAATAGTATGTGGAATTATGGAGCGGCCCTGTCACTGATCATGCTGTTGCTGATTGCGGCGACTTCTCTGTTCAGCACCGACGACAAAGATAATACGAACGAAGGAGGTGGGCTATGGTAAAGAAGATTTTTGCCTAGACCTATTTGTGGATACTCCTTTTGCTGCTCTATTCGCCTATCGTGATTATTATGATCTACTCTTTCACCGAAGCAAAGGTGTTGGGCAACTGGACCGGATTCTCCACGAAACTGTATTCGTCACTGTTTACTACCGGCACGCACCATTCGCTGATGAATGCGTTGATCAATACCGTGACCATTGCTTTGATAGCGGCTACGGCTTCCACTTTGTTGGGTAGCATCACGGCTATCGGCATCTTCAACCTGAAGGCACGTTCGCGGAAGGCCATCAGTTTTGTGAACAGTATCCCTATTCTGAATGGTGATATTATTACCGGTATTTCCCTGTTCCTGCTGTTTGTTTCGCTCGGTATATCTCAGGGATATACAACCGTGGTATTGGCGCACATCACATTCTGTACTCCATATGTGGTGCTCAGCGTGTTGCCCCGCCTCAAGCAGATGAATCCTAATATTTACGAAGCTGCCCTCGATCTGGGAGCAACCCCGATGCAGGCACTTCGCAAAGTGATTATCCCGGAGATCCGTCCGGGAATGATTAGTGGCTTCATGCTTGCGCTGACACTTTCTATCGATGATTTTGCGGTAACGGTATTTACGATCGGTAACGAAGGACTTGAGACACTTTCCACCTATATTTATGCCGATGCCCGCAAGGGAGGGCTTACTCCGGAGCTGCGTCCCCTTTCGACGATTATCTTCGTGGTGGTGCTGGCATTGTTGATTGTCATTAACCGGCGTGCGGGTAAGGAGAAAAAGTGACGTCCTTTTTGTTTTAAATCGAAAAGAAGAGAATTTACGAGAATCAAGAAACTGTATAAAGTGCTAATGAACAAACTATTAATAACCTTTTCCCTGGCGATGTCACTTTTGTTTTCCGGTTGTTACAACTCGGGTGAACCTCGCGAGAAGGTATTGAAAATCTATAATTGGGCCGATTATATCGGTGATGGGGTGCTCGAAGACTTTCAGGCATATTATAAGGAGCAGACGGGTGAGGATATCCGCATCGTTTATCAAACCTTTGATATTAACGAAATCATGCTCACCAAGATTGAGAAAGGACACGAAGATTTCGATGTGGTATGTCCTTCGGAATACATCATCGAGCGGATGTTAAAGAAAAACCTGCTGTTGCCCATCGACACTGTTTTTCCCCATTCGCCCGATTACATGAATGACGTATCGCCTTATATCCGTGAACAGATTGATAAACTGAGTCAGCCGGGGCGGATCGCCAGTCATTATGCGGTATGCTATATGTGGGGAACCGCCGGGATATTGTATAATAAAGCTTTTGTGCCCGAAGCCGATGCCGAAAGCTGGAATTGTCTTTGGGACCGGAAATATGCCGGTAAGATACTGATGAAAGACAGTTACCGGGATGCATACGGAACTGCCATCATTTACGCCCATGCCCGTGAACTCGCCGATGGTAAGGTGACGGTCGAAGATCTGATGAACGACTATTCTCCCCGTGCGATGGAGATTGCCGAGAAATATCTCAAAGCAATGAAGCCCAATATAGCCGGTTGGGAGGCAGACTTCGGCAAAGAGATGATGACTAAAAATAAAGCATGGCTCAACATGACCTGGAGCGGAGATGCCAAGTGGGCCATCGAGGAAGCGGATGCGGTAGGAGTGGAGCTGGATTATGCCGTACCCCGTGAAGGAAGCAACATCTGGTATGACGGGTGGGTGATTCCTAAGTATGCCGGTAACCCGAAAGCCGCCAGCTACTTCATCAACTTCATGTGCCGCCCCGACATTGCCTTGCGGAATATGGAAGCGAGCGGTTACGTAAGTGCTGTGGCTTCGCCCGAGATCATGGAAGCGAAAGTGGACACAACTCTTACATATTATTCCGATCTGAGCTATTTCTTCGGACCGGGTGCCGACAGCCTGCAGATTGACAAGATTCAGTATCCGGATCGTGAAGTGGTGGAGCGTTGTGCCATGATTCGTGATTTTGGTGATAAGACGAAAGAGGTTCTTGAAATTTGGTCACGCATAAAAGGCGACAATCTCGGAGTGGGCATTACTATTCTGATTTTTGTAGTAGTGGGACTAATGAGTGGCTGGATGATTTATAAACGGGTACAGCGCTATAAACGTGAGAAGATGCAAAGACGCCGGAGTCGCAGACGGAGGAAGCAAAGATGAGATTAAAGTAACGTTGAAATTTGAATTTTGATAAAAAAATAAAAGAAAATGATGATTTTGTTTCTCAATCTATTGTAAATGTCTATATTTACCGCGTATTAAAGATTTCTGATAGGATGTGTTTTATTTCCAAGGTACTTGTAGAGTAATTTATCTCCTTATTAAGACTTCTCTAACATAACAAATTTTATTAATTGTATTAATTATTTTTTTCAATGAACATTTTTATTGCAGGCATCAGCTATAATCTTAGCAACGCCGATTTAGGAGAATTATTCGAAGAGTTTGGAGAAGTTATTTCAGCCAAAATTGTCATGGACAGAGAGACTGGCCGTTCTAAAGGATTCGGTTTCGTAGAAATGCCGAATGACGAAGAGGGAAATGCTGCCATCGCAGCACTGAACGAAAAAGAAATAGACGGAAAAACACTTTCTGTATCAGTTGCACGTCCGAGAGAAGAAGGACCGCGTCGTAATAACAATTACGGTGGTGGTAGTCGTGGTGGCTACGGTAACAACCGTGGTGGCGGTTACGGTGGTGGTAATCGTGGCGGCGGCTATGGCGGCGGTCGTGACAGATATTAATCAAAAGAGATTACCAGTCTGTCCAAACAGACTTGAAGGAGAGATGTCCGGGATTTATCCCGGGCATCTTTTTTTATGTGGTGTCCGGTGGGTGTATAATTTTGTGTACTTTTGCCACAGAGTGTGCGGAGGGTACAAAGAAAAATATTTCTTTCAGACGTACTTATAAGCAAAGGATTAAAACTCTGTGCCCTCTGTGGCGGGCCCTATTTATATAGATAAACTCTGGAATGAATAAAAAATCTACGGAGTATTCGTAGAATATTCGTTTTTATTTTTATCTTTGCATTTATAGAAAAGGAGGGTATATGAAAAACTCCGGGAAATTACTTTTCTTGAGTTCAATTCTGGGGGGAGTCTTTTTAGTCTCTTCTTGTTCGGCTGTTCCGAAGATAGAAGAGAAGGACTTATCGGAGCAATGGCCGGTTGTGGCTTCCCGTCAGTGGACCGGTCAGGATTCTGTTGTGGTATGTGATCTAAATGCACTGAAAGATACGATTGACTTACCGCTCAGCTTCTTTGTAGAGGACTTTCGGATCATCAAGTTGGATAACCGCGATGAAGCGATGGTAGGGGTAAGCAATCTATGTGTTTCCGAAAACTACATTCTCGTTTACGGTTCTGTTTATACACTTCATCCCTGCCGGTTGTTTGATAAAAAGGGAAAGTTCATTACCGATATAGGTGCTATCGGGCAGGGACCGGGAGAGTATCGTTCTATATATAAAGCCCGGATTGATGAAAAACATAATTGCATTTATCTGATCCCTTTTGCTAACAGTAATGTTATCTATGTTTACGACTTGAAAGGGAAACCGCTGCCATCCATTCCGTTGTATCGGCCTGTCTCCAAAGCCATGTTCCGGATCGATACGGACAAACGAGAGATTACAGTGGGGGCACTTCCTTTTACCGGATACCCTTTGGTTGCATGGATACAGGATTTTGAAGGAAATCTGTTGGACTCTGTTCCCACACCTAAGCATCTGTTTGTTGTTCCCGATTATAGTAATGATATCGCGTATGGGGCCAATACGGAAGCAGTCGATCTCTATATCTCAACCTTCTGGGAGTTACGCCCTGATACACTTTATCATTATATACGTTCGGAGAGCAGGTTGAAGCCCCGCTTTACGCTCGATATCGGAAATCGGAAACGTTCGATGACGATGTATTACGAGTTACCCCGGGTTTATATCGGAAAGTTGGCGGTAGATAAGCAGGTAGGTGACGGACTGTGGGAATCTCAGGATACTTCGTACTTTGTAGTAGATAAGAAATCGTTGCGCGGAACCTTTTTCCGCATAGTGAATGATTTTATGGGAGGTATGCCGGACCGGTTATGGACACCCTGGGCTTTTTACGACAGGCAGTATATACGGCTCGTGGAGCCTGGATCGCTGAAAGCAGAGATCGAAGCCTATCTGAGCGGTATGGCCGGGGAGAGTGCGAATGCCCTGCGGGAGTTTGGTCAGTCGATAGGAGAAGAAGATAATAGTTATGTAATATACGCTAAGCAGAAAGGAGCTCAATAATGAAAAAAGTATTTGGAATCTTGTTGTCGGTTCTGTTGGCCTGCACTTCGTGTGGAGATGGCAGCAGCAAAAGTGAACCTTCGTTTAAAGTATACGATGAGTACTCTAAAGAGAAGAAGGTCGAAAAGAAGAATGATATCGGAAAGGCAACCTATATTTTCTGGATAAACAAAGCGGAAGCCAAGAAATTGCGCGGGTTGACTTTTAATATTAAATGTAAAGTCACGATCAACGAAGACGGTAGTATAAAGATTTTGGGATATGAAAAAGAACAACCCTACACGGTGACCAAAAGTCTGAAGAAATACCTCAAAACTTTCCGTGTAGACGAGAAAGCTTTGAAAGAAGGAACGGTTAAAACGGGAGATCAGGTCGTTTTTCTGCGTTATGTTGTGCTGAAATAAAAGGTAGTGTTTTTGCTGCGAGGATGTGCTGAAATTCACCACAGGAGATACAGAGTACGCACACATTGAATTTTAAGTCATTAATTATCACTATTGATAACCTGTGGTGAAAAGAACTTTTGAGGCAACCCTCTGTGCCTTCTGTGGTGAATCCGGTTGCCGAATGGCCTTAATAAAAAATCCTCCCCGGTAGGACCGGAGAGGATTTTATCGTTTTAATCCTATTTACTAATGATAGATACTGCCGATTATTATTCAGCAGCAGCTTCAGTTGCAGCTTCTTCTGCCGGAGCAGCTTCTTCTGCAGGAGCTTCAGCAGCAGCCTTAGCAGCTTCTTCAGCAGCTTTCTTTTCAGCCAATGCTTTTGCTTTTGCTTCGTTTACTTTCTTTTCAGCTTCCAGACGTGCTTTTTCGTCAGCCTTTTTAGCTTCATCTTCTTTAGCTTTCAGAGCAGCCAGACCAGACTGTTTGTTGTTCTTCCAAGCTTCGAATTTAGCTTCAGCTTCAGCTTCACCGAAAGCACCTTTAGCTACACCACCAAGGAGGTGTTTCTTCATGTAAACGCCTTCACGAGAAAGGATGTTCCGAACTGTGTCTGAAGGTTGTGCACCTACCAGTACCCAGTGCAAAGCACGTTCGAAATTCAAATCTACTGTAGCAGGATTGGTGTTAGGGTTGTAAGTACCAATCTTCTCTGTAAATTTACCATCACGTGGTGCTCTGCTGTCTGCAATAACGATAGAGTAGAAAGCATAGCTTTTACGTCCATGTCTTTGCAATCTAATTCTTGTTGCCATTTTAAATAAATGTTTTTAATGAATGATTTGAATTAATGCTATTAACTCGTAATAGCGGGCGCAAAGATAGGGGTTTTGTTTTGATTGACAAAGACTTCCTGTTCTTTTTTATAATAAATAACCCCATTCAGAGCTTTTTTGTACCATCGATTATTCTTCTTGGATCAGTCTTAGCATATATACCAATGTCTGTTCCCGTGGCAGAAGTTGTTTGTCTTTGCCTGCAAATCGGGTCTTGATTGTCAGTGTATATTCTCCGGTAGGCAACGAGTCGGGTATCTTGAATTTTAAGAGGTGGGGTTCGTTCATTTCCAGTGGTGGGGCAATGCATACAGTCTCCGCATTCTGTCGGGAAAGTTGGATTGCCTCACGGACAGATTCGTTTCCGTTGTCTATTTTAATGTTATATCCGGTGACTAAAATCATTCCGCCCGGAGTAATTCTTCCGTCTATTTGTCCTGTTGTAAGATCGGTTACCAAACCGATGTGTGGCTTTACTTTTTCTTTAATCATTGTTCTGTCTGTAGTTTTTAAGGGACCTGATTACGGGGACAAAAGTACATATAAAGAGAGTAACCCGGTAGAAAAGCCAATAGATGGTTTAATCGATTATTCATTCAAAACACTTTATTTCAGCGAATGTACGGACTTTCCTGCTTTGCTGTTGACTCTCTTCTCGCTCAAATAACATATCTTTGCCGTCATTAATTTATTGGACTTCTTATATGCGATACTGTATTTTGATCTTTTGGTTCGTTTTGCTATTCTTTATTCCGGCCGGATGTAAACAATCATCCACAACTCCGTCTGTCTCTTTAGAAGAGTGGATGACCCATTATCCCGGAGAGTGCATTGAACATTATACGGGTCTGCACGATTCGCTTTTCAAGGCAGGACATTATGATTTGCTTACAGATATTTACAGTGGAATGTTCCGTTATATGCCTTCTGCACCGGCAGGCAATCCGGATACCCTTCGCAGGCAGTTGTTGCGCATCATACCATTGTACAATCAGGTTTTATCGAAAACAGGAGATTATGAAGATGCCGTGCATATGCTCGACAGTATCCGCTTGTCCGGACACCCGTTTCTGACGGGGTATTGTGCTTATCCTCTTCTGGCTTTCGAAGCCCAGAACAGCTTGATGACAGATGACAATACGCGTACGGAGGCATTGGCCGACTCTTTTGCCGCTTTACCGTCGCCGGACGACCAGTCGGTCGTAATGCTTTGTTGCCACATGGTTTCGTGGGCTTATCATTTCAGTAGTGCCCGTCCGAATGTGGCCAGCCAGATGCAGGAAAAGGCTGTAGAAGCTTACCGTCAGGGTGGAGAAACGAGGGATGCAGGGGCTATACTCGCACGCCTGGGATACTATTACAGGCGTGAAGGACGGTATGTTCGGGCTGTCGATTTGTCTCTTGAAGCCGTTGAATGGTATGATAAACATCCCGGCATAGCTACAGACGGCATGATACGTGCATGTGCCGATCTCGCTGCCTTATATTCTACACTGGCCCTGACCGAAAAAGCCTTGGAGATTAATGCGAAAGTAGTCTGGATGGCTGCCCGGAAAGACAGTATGGCATTGTGTGGAGCTTACCGTGCCCGTTCGTCTTTCTTTATGGATCTGGGACAGGCTGATTCCGCCTCTTTCTATTTGGATAAAGAGAAAGAAGTGGCCCGACGGATGGGAAAACGGAATGTGAGAACCTGGCGCAGGGACCGGGCAAAATATTGGTTGCAGATGTGTCCCGACTCCACAGCGGCGGCACTTCGTGATATGGAAGTTATTTTTGCCGACAGTGCCGGTGTGCGACCCTCTACCCATTCCAGTACCCGTTATTGGTTGGGATTGGCTTTGACCAGAAGCGGCCGGGAAGAGCGCGGACTTGCCATGATGGAGCAGGCACATCGCGAGTTTACTTATATGGATTGGGATGAAATGGAAGCTTTCGCTGCAAAAGGGCTGCTGGGAATTTATGCTTCCCGGCATTTGGCTTCAAGGATACTGGAACTTTATCCCCGGTATGCTGCTTTACAAGATTCGCTGAATGAAAAAGATAAATTACGCTATACCGCTGCTGCCAATGTCCGTTACGAGACGGGACGAAAAGAGCAGGAGTATCGTACGTTGATGGCCGAAGTCGAATTGAAGGAGCGTACACTGACCTATATTGGGATCGTAGTCGTTTTGCTTCTGATGCTTTTGGGGCTTGCCGTGATATATATGTTGCAGCGCCGGCGTCATTATCGTCGCGAAACCCAGCTTCATCGTGAGCGGCTCTCCCGGTTGATTTCCATTCATCAGGAACTGAACCGCCGCTATGAATCTCTCAATGACGAATTAGAGAAGGTAGCACACGCTGATGTGATTGATAACGTACGGCAGAAATTGAATCCGATGCTGTTGAGCGGAGATGACGAGATACGGTTCCGTCAGTCGTTTGCCGCACTCTATCCCCATTATTTGCCCGCTTTGCGCTGCCAATGCCCCGAACTGACCCGTAACGACGAACTGCTTTGTATGCTGATTTTGCTGAATCAGAGCACTGACGAGATAGCCCTTGCTTTAGGCATTTCGCGTGCCAGTGTCAATTCCGGACGAAGCCGTATCCGCAAGAAGTTAGGATTGGGCAAAGATGAATCGCTCGAAGCCTATTTACAGAATATCCGGAAGTAAGCCGTCCGCTATTCAGGAATACCTCCTCGGATAACGGAATAGAATGGCCAGCAGCGCACAGATACCCATTGTAAACGGATAATACAGGTTTCCGATGATACTGAGTGGAGAGATCTGTGCCAGTCCGGCAGCAATCAGCATTTGTGCTCCGTAAGGGATGATCCCCTGTATCAGGCACGAGAAAGTATCGAGGATACTCGCTGTCTTTCTTCGGTCCAGATGAAACTTCTTCGCGATATCTTTAGCAATCGGTCCGGTAGTGATGATAGCGATCGTATTGTTAGCCGTGCAGAGGTTGGCAATGCTCACCAGTGCGGCAATGCTGAGTTCCGCTCCCCGTTTTCCGTTTACATGCCGGGTCAGTTTGTTAATAATGAAATCTATTCCTCCGTTGTAGCGGATGGTTTCAAGCATTCCACCCGCCAGCAGAGTGATGATGATCAGTTCACCCATTCCGGTAATGCCCGTTCCCATAGCTCCGAACCAATCGAAGAATCCGAGGCTGCCTGTAGCGATACCGATTGCACCACTGGTGAAGATACCTATTATCAAGACCAACATTACGTTCATTCCGGCTATGGCCGTTCCCAATACGATAAGGTAAGGAATCACTTTCACCCATTCGATCTCCTGTACCTGTGGCGGAGCAGCTACCGAAAGTCCCTGAAAGATATAGATACCCAGTACCACCAGTGCGGCAGGCACTACGATCATGGAGTTTACCCGGAACTTATCACGCATCACGCATTCCTGTGTCTTGGTCGAGGCAATGGTTGTGTCGGAGATGAACGAAAGATTATCTCCGAAGAATGATCCGCCCACTACCACCGCTACCATAAACGGCAGGTCTATGCCGGTTTTTTCCGCCAGTCCGATGGCAACGGGAGTCAGTGCCACGATGGTTCCCACGCTGGTACCGATAGATAAGGAGATGAAGCAAGAAGCCAGAAAGATGCCTGCCAATAAAAGGTTATCCGGCAGAATATGGAGTGTGAGGTTTACAGTGGCATCGATGGCTCCCATCTGTTTGGCACTCTGCGCAAAGGCTCCTGCCAGAATGAATATCCACACCATCAGCATGATATTTTTATTGGAAGCTCCTACCGAGAACTGATAGACGCGTTGTTCCAGATTCAGTCCCCGTGTGATGGCGATGGCATAGCACGACGAGATGAGGAAGGCCACCGTTATAGGAACTTTGTAGAAATCGTTCACCAGGATGGAGGTGACCAGATAGAGGCACAAGAATACGAATAGAGGGCTGAGTGCCCACCAGCCTGAAGTGCTTTTATGTATCTTTTCTTCGTTTATCATTGAATGATTCTTAAAATTTTGAGGTGCAAAGATAGTGAATGATAGGGAGAAAAACGGTAATTTTGCACCGACAATATAAAGATTAACGCTAACCGCTTCATGCATTTAAAAATTTCCGGAGAAGAACGCTGTGAGGCGGGAAGCTTTGGTGCGAGTTAGCAACAGGGGCGGTGCGAAGTGATTCGTGCCGCTTTTTCATGAATATGGGTACTGTTCCTGAAAAAAAATGTCTTTTTGTTTTGCGGGAATAAAAAGAACTATTACTTTTGCCGCCGATAAACAGAGTATTCACCCTTTAAATAATCAGAAAGGGTTTTAATTATGTCAGAGAAATAATATCTTCAAAATTGGAACTGAGTTGACCCGTCGGGAGGATGGGGCTTTGCAACTTTGTTTTTTTATACGCATCGCAATTCTGCTGCTGGCGATGCAAGTTGATTAGTTCCACAATCACGTTTAATTTATTTATTATTCACTTCAATGCTGTGAACAGGATGTGTTATATCCTTTTCTAAAGTATTGGTATCCCGCATATTGTCTGTTGCCTGCCTATGGCAGGTAGCCGGTATTGTATGCGAAAGAAAAACAGTATGAGAATACGTTTGAAAGATTTAAGCAAACTGGGATATAGAGACAACGTGGTCCGTAGTCTGGCCGTTGCCCTCGTCAACAAGTATTGTAAACACGAGACAAAAGAGCGGATATTAGCTATTCTGGGCGATGTACTCGGAAATCCCGAAATATATAAAAACAACGAAGTATGGAGTAAACTGGCCGAACAACTTTCTCCTACTTTAGTAGAAAAAAGTTTTACGTCGTATGATTTGCTCGACGAGCCTTTGGCTTATAAAACATACGGAAGCAAGCATATTGAAACATTGGCCAAACAACAGATGAATCTGGCTATGCGCCTTCCGGTCACTCTTGCCGGAGCGTTGATGCCCGATGCACATGCCGGTTACGGATTACCCATAGGAGGAGTATTGGCTACGGATAATGCAGTCATTCCGTATGCGGTGGGAGTTGATATAGGTTGCCGGATGAGTCTTACCCTGTTTGATGCCGGGGAAGACTTTCTAAGGCGTTATTCGCATCAGATGAAAGAAGCGCTGAAAGAATTCACTCATTTCGGCATGGATGGCGGGTTACCTTTTGTACAGGAACACGAGGTACTTGACCGGGAAGAGTTCCGAATGACTGAATTGCTGAGAGGGCTGCATGGCAAAGCGGTGCGACAACTGGGAAGTTCCGGTGGTGGAAATCATTTTGTGGAGTTTGGCAGGATCAGCTTGCAGGCGGACAATGTCTTAGGAGTTCCGGAGGGTAGTTATGCGGCTTTGCTTTCCCATTCTGGTTCACGGGGGCTGGGTGCTGCCATTGCCAAACATTACAGTCTGCTGGCCCGTGACATCTGTCGCTTGCCCCGCGAGGCTCAGCACTTTGCCTGGTTGGGATTGGATACGGAAGAGGGGCAGGAATACTGGCTTAGTATGAATCTGGCAGGCGATTATGCCCGTGCTTGCCATGAACGGGTTCATCTGAATCTGGCCAAAGCTCTGGGACTGAAACCTCTGGCCAATGTGAACAACCATCATAACTTTGCATGGAAGGAGGAACTTGCTTCCGGACAAACTGCCATTGTACACCGTAAAGGAGCAACTCCGGCTCAGAAGGGCCTTCCGGGACTGATTCCCGGAAGTATGGCCACCCCCGGTTATCTGGTATGTGGAAAAGGAGTGGGTGAAGCCCTTTGTTCCGCTTCTCATGGAGCAGGACGTGCCATGTCCCGCCAAAAGGCGAAAGACAGTTTTACCCAGTCAGCACTGAAGAAGTATCTTTCGCAGGCCGGCGTGACACTGATTGGCGGTAGTGTCGAAGAAATGCCGTTGGCTTACAAAGACATTGACCGGGTGATGCAAACTCAGGAGGCATTGGTGGAAATTCAGGGTACCTTTATGCCCTGTATCGTACGAATGAATAAAGAGTAGAATGATGGAAAAGACGTATTTACAAATCACTTCGGGACGTGGTCCCGTGGAGTGTTGCCGTGTAGTGGCATTCGTGCTTGAGAGAATATTAAAACAAGCCCAGACCCGGAAACTGAAAGTGGAAATAGTGGAAAAAGAAGCCGGTCCTGCCAACGGTACATTGCTGTCGGCAGTCATTGCACTTGAAGGTGCAGGTTGCGATACACTGGTGGAAGAGTGGGAGGGAACCGTGTTGTGGATTGCCCGTAGCCCGTACCGGATTCATTACAGACGCAAAAATTGGTTTGTCGGTGTGCAGACCTTCTTGCTGTCCGAAAGCCGTGAGGCGACCGAAAATGAAATCCGTTATGAAACTTTACGGGCTTCCGGACCCGGCGGACAGCATGTCAATAAGACGGAATCTGCTGTAAGGGCTGTCCATATTCCCAGCGGAATCAGTGTAGTGGCATCCGACCAACGTTCACAATGGCAGAATAAAAAACTGGTCACCGAACGATTGTAGGTAAAGCTGACTGCTTGGAATGTAGAGCAGGCAATGATTCAGGCACAGGCCAACTGGAGTAACCACAACAGCCTTCAAAGGGGAAACCCGGTGAAGGTCATTCAAGAAGAGCTCCGGTTTTGAGTATTAACGATTAAAAGAAAAAGCTATGTTATCAGAAAAATATGGTCGTACCTACCACTATCCGTTCTCTCCCGGGACGACGAGTGACGACCGAATCAATCATACCTATTGGGAGGATATCCGGGAGATAAATACGCTGGTCCATACCGAAAAACTGGATGGGGAGAATAATTGTTTAAGCAGATACGGGGTTTTTGCCCGTTCGCATGCTGCTCCTACCACTTCACCATGGACGAGCCAGTTGCGTCAGCGTTGGGAGTTGTTGAAGAATGACTTGGGAGATATTGAACTCTTCGGCGAGAATCTGTATGCTGTTCATTCCATCGAGTACAAGCGGCTGGAGACACATTTTTATGTGTTCGCAGTTCGCTGTCTCGACAAATGGCTGTCGTGGGAAGAGGTGAAGTTTTATGCTGCTTTGTTCGATTTGCCTACTGTACCCGAATTGTGTACGGAGCAGGTAAACGGACTAACAGCCGAAACCCTGAAACAGCATGTCATCTGCCTGGCCGGGGAACCAAGTGTCTTCGGATCGCGTGATGCGCTGACAGGGATGGACTGTACCCGTGAAGGGGTAGTAACCCGCAATACCGGCGAGTATCTTACCGCAGACTTTGCCCGTAATGTGTTTAAGTATGTCCGTCAGGGGCATGTGCAGACAAACGAGCATTGGACTCGGCATTGGAAGCGTGCCCGCCTGGTGTGGGAGTCGAAACAAGAGAAAGGAGGTAACGAATGATTTGGAGATTGACAGAACGGAAAGATTGGGATTCACTGGTACAGCAGTTCAGTTGGGTGCGGGATATGGATCTGGTTCCCCAGCACGCTTTGCATCATGCCGAGGGAAGTGTAGCCGTACATACCCGCATGGTACTCGAGGCATTGCAGCAACAGCCTTCCTATCTGAGGCTTGCGGAGCAGGACCGGGAGATCCTTTGGGCAGCCGCTTTGCTTCACGATGTAGAAAAGCGTTCGACTTCGGTCGATGAAGGCAATGGGCAGATCACCTCCAAAAATCATGCGAAGCGGGGGGAAGCTACTGTACGCACCCTCCTTTACAGGGATATTTCTACGCCTTTCGGTATCCGCGAGCATATTGCCTCTCTGGTACGCCATCATGGTTTGCCTATCTGGCTGATGGAACGGGAAGATCCCTTGAAACATGCTTGTGAAGCTTCGCTGAGGCTGGACACTTCGTTACTGAAACAGTTGGCTGTGGCCGATATTTGCGGGCGTATCTGCACGGACAGGGAAATACTGCTGGAAGCTACCGAATTCTTTGAAATGTTTTGCCGTGAACAGCAATGCTGGGGGAAAGCCCGGGCATTTGCCGGTGATACGGCCCGCTTCCATTATTTTCATACGAATCAGGCTTATATCGATTATGTCCCCCACGATGATTTCAGATGTGAGGTTACTTTGCTTGCAGGTCTGCCCGGTATGGGGAAAGACTATTATATAGAGTCTCGATGTGCCGATATGCCGGTTGTCAGTCTGGATGCTATCCGACGCGAACATAAACTCAGCCCCACGGATAAAGCGGCTAACGGCTGGGTGGCACAAACGGCCAAAGAGCAGGCACGGGGCTACCTCCGGAAGGGACAGGACTTTATTTGGAATGCCACCAACGTGACCCGCCAAAGACGTGCCCAGTTGGTCGATTTGTTCATCACCTATGGGGCACGGGTGAAAATAGTCTATATAGAGAAACCTTACTCCGTCTGGCGGCGGCAAAACGGCATACGCGAATATAAAGTGCCGGAGCCGGTTCTGGATGTGATGTTGGATAAACTGGAGGTTCCCCGGTTGACAGAAGCGCACGAAGTGGTTTATGCCGTGCAGGAACAATAGGGCTACACCCAACCGGGGGGAGGGTGTAGCCTTAGGTGCCTTGGGGTGTAGCTATCCGGACCGGATGGCTACACCCTATTTATTTTCCGGCGGCATCTGTATTTTGTTTGTAATATTGTAACGGCGTTTTTCCGGTAAAGCGTTTGGAAACTCTTGATGAAATGATTTAGGTCACAATACCCATTATCGACAGCAATACCCGTTAAGTCATTCTCCCCGTTAGCCAGTAGTTCACTGTAGGCATGAACCAAGCATCGGATGCGGCCGGAACGAGAAGGGGCAAATAAACACCGATACTGTTGAGGATTTATCATTATGTGTTTATCTTTGTGCCCGGTGAATTGATAACTAACGGTAAGGAGGGATTGCATCATGATAAAGATACTGGTTGTGGAAGATGAACAGCGTGTGGCGGAGCTGCTGAAGCGCGGTCTCGAAGAGTCCGGCTATCAGGTGGAACTTGCCTACGACGGAGTTTGGGGGTTGCGCCTGTTCCGTGCCGGAGAGTTTCAGATGGTCATTTCCGATGTAATCTTGCCGAAGATGAGTGGTTTCGAACTCTGTAAAGAGATACGGAACATCAATAACCGGGTTCCGGTGCTGATGCTGACAGCGTTGGGCACAACGGATGATAAGCTCGACGGTTTCGATGCCGGGGCTGACGACTATATGGTGAAACCTTTCGATTTCCGCGAACTCGATGCCCGTATCAAGGTATTGCTGAAACGACGACTTCCCGGTATACCCGAAACACAACTTACGGAACTCGTCTATGCGGACTTGCGCATCGACCGGCAGACAAAAACCGTCTATCGGCAGGAGAGGGAGATCAAACTCTCTCCCAAAGAGTACAACCTGTTGCTTTATATGGCCGAGAACCCCGAACGGTTACTTACCCGTGTTGAAATAGCCGACAAGGTGTGGAATACCCATTTCGATACGGGCACCAACTTTATCGATGTGTACATCAACTATCTCCGCAAAAAGATAGACCGGGACTATGATGTGAAACTGATCCATACCAAACCCGGTATGGGCTTTATATTCAGGCAGGAGTTATGAAGATAGGTACCCGGCTCACTCTCCGCTATACCGGTTTCACGGCAGCCGTTTTTCTGTTGCTGGTAGCTGCTATCTATCTGTTTTCGGAGCGGAACCGGAGCAATGAATTCTTCCGTGACCTGAAAAAGGAAGGCATCACCAAGGCCAACCTTTTCCTCGACAACCGGGTGGATGCCAAGACCATGCAGTCCATTTACCTCAACAACCGCGAATTTATTAATGAAGTGGAGGTAGCCATCTACGATACTACTTTCCATTTGCTTTATCATGATGCCAAGCAGATTGACCTGGTGAAAGAGACCCCTGAGATGATCGACCGAATTTTGCAGAATAAATCTATCGAGTTTTATCAAGACGGTTATCAGGTCATCGGGCTCCTTTACACGTTCCATGGTAAACCTTACGTCATCACAGCGGCTGCTTTCGATGGTTACGGATATGCCAAGCAACACTCTTTGCAGACCATGCTGATTGTTCTTTTCTTTTTAGGTATCGCTCTTTTGGCGGGAGTCGGTTACCTGCTTTCGCGGAGTGCCCTGGCTCCTGTGTCCGATATTCTCGGGGAGGTGGAAGCTATTTCTGCTTCCCGTCTCGACCTGCGTGTGCCGGTGAAGGACGAAAAAGATGAATTGGGCGAACTTGCCACCACCTTCAACCGGATGCTGGAAAGGCTGGAACAGTCTTTCGATTCTCAGAAAATGTTCGTCAGCAATGTGTCCCATGAACTGCGTACTCCCATGGCTGCCCTGATTGCCGAACTTGAACTGGCTCTGCTGAAAGAGCGTTCTTCCGAAGAATATCGCCGTGCCATCGGTAATGCGCTCGACGATTCGCGTAAGTTGGTGAAACTTTCCGAAGGGTTGCTCAATCTGGCCAAGGCCGATTATCTGCCCGAGCAGATCAAATTGGAAGAGATCCGTCTGGACGAGCTTCTGCTCGATGCCCGTGAGATGGTGATGAAAGCCAACCCCGACTATACCATCGAATTGATATTCGGCGAAGAAGCCGATGACGACTCCGTCCTCACGGTGTTGGGCAACGGCTACCTGTTGAAAACAGCTTTTGTCAACCTGATGGAGAACAATTGCAAGTTCTCGGCCAATCACACTTCTTTTGTCCAGATCAGCTTTTGGGAGCAAAAGTCTGTTATCCGCTTTTCGGACACGGGTATCGGTATGAATGCCGATGACATGCAACACCTGTTTTCTCCTTTCTATCGGGGAAGCAATAAAGACTATGCCCGTGGAAACGGCATCGGGATGATGCTGACTCAAAAGATCATACATACCCATAAGGGTGAAATCACCGTCAATAGCCAGCCGGGTGAAGGTACGGTCTATACGGTGGAAATTCCTCATATCTGAAGAAACTCTAATAAAACTCTAATAGTACTCTAATCGTTCTCTAACGCCCCTTTTGCGGGGAGCTCCCTACCTTTGTACTGTAAAGGCAAATGAATGGGATTCTTCCAATAGGGAGCGGCCCCGTATCTCTAAAAAAAATGTACTGTGATGATTTTTAGAAAGAAACAAACAGACAAGACTGTGCAGTTCAATACCGAGAAGGTATTTCTGGCAGCAACCCAACCGCTGAAGTTGGTGTATGGCTATTTTTGTACTACCCCCCACGGACTCTCGGAGGAGGATGCGGAAGAGCGGCTTAAAAGCTGCGGTGAGAATAAAATCGTGCAAGAGACACACCCCAATCCGCTTCTGATGTTTTGCAAAACCTTTATCAACCCCTTTATCGGTGTACTGATGGCACTTGTGCTTGTGTCGTTGGTGCTCGACGTCTGGATGGCCCGGCCCGAAGAACGGGAGTGGACCAGTATCCTTGTCATCGGAAGTATGGTGATGCTTAGTGTCGTGTTGCGCTTCTCGCAGGAGTGGCGTTCCGGCAGGGCTTCGGATGCTTTGCAAAAGATGGTGAAAAATACCGCATCCGTCATTCGTAGCGGTGCCCCGGAGCCGTACGAGATCAACATTACAGACTTGGTGCCGGGAGACATCATCTGTCTGGCTGCCGGAGATATGATTCCGGCCGATGTCCGCGTCATCGAGTCGAAAGACTTGTTCGTCAGCCAGTCCTCGTTGACCGGAGAATCCGATGCCATAGAGAAGTGTGCCGTATTGGCGGAGGATCGTCACCGTTCCGGCAGTGTGGTCGAGCTTGATGACATTTGCTTCATGGGCTCCAATGTAGTGAGCGGTTCGGCACGTGCCATTGTTTTCGGTACAGGGCGAGATACCTATCTGGGCACCATCGCCCGGAGTATCGTCGGCGTACGTGCGCAGACGGCATTCGATAAAGGAATCAGCAATGTCAGTCTTTTGCTGATCCGTTTCATGCTGGTGATGGTGCCTCTGGTGTTTCTTATCAACGGAGTGACGAAAGGCGACTGGTTCGAAGCCTTTATTTTTGCCATTTCCGTAGCCGTGGGACTGACTCCTGAGATGCTTCCGATGATTGTCACCGCTAACCTGAGCAAAGGAGCTGTCTCTATGGCTAAGAAAAAGACCATTGTCAAGAACCTCAACGCCATCCAGAATTTCGGGGCGATGGACATTCTTTGCACCGATAAGACCGGGACACTGACCCGCGACCACATTGTGCTGGAAAAGTTTATCAATGCTGACGGGAGCGAGGATCACGAGTGCCGCGTACTCCGTCATGCCTATTTCAACAGTTATTTCCAGACGGGGCTGAAGAATCTGATGGATCGTGCCATCCTTTCACATGTTCGTGAGTTACAGTTGGATTATCTCAGGGATGCTTATACCAAGGTAGACGAAATCCCATTCGACTTTACCCGCCGACGTATGTCCGTGGTGGTGGAAGACGAACAGAGGAAGCGTCAGATCATCACCAAGGGAGCGGTAGAGGAGATGCTTGCAATCTGCACTCATGCAGAGTTCGGTAAAACCGTTCACGAGTTGACCGATGAGCTGCGGCGGAAAGCCTTTGTCATCAGTGAGCAGATGAACAAAGAAGGTATGCGTGTGCTGGCGGTGGCACAGAAGAGTTGGGTAGAAAAAGAACATGATTTTTCTGTCGAAGACGAATCCGGAATGGTGCTGATCGGTTATCTCGCTTTTCTCGACCCTCCCAAACCTTCGGCAGCCAATGCCATCCGGCAGCTCCATAGCCATGGAGTCGATGTGAAAGTGCTGTCCGGTGATAACGAAGCGGTTGTACGTACCATCTGCCGTCAGGTGGGAGTCGATACGGCCTGTACGCTGAACGGTACGGAGATAGAGCGGCTGACGGATGAAGAACTGAAGTTGAGAATACGGCAGACTACCGTGTTTGCGAAGCTGGCTCCCATGCAGAAGACCCGTATCATCACCTTGCTGCAGGAATTGGGACATACGGTGGGCTTCCTGGGTGACGGCATCAATGACGCTTCCGCCCTGCGCCAGTCCGATGTGGGTATATCTGTGGATACGGCTGTGGACATCGCCAAGGAGAGTGCCGACATCATTCTGCTGGAGAAGGATCTGATGGTGCTTGAAGATGGAGTGATAGAGGGACGCAGAACGTTTGGCAACATTATGAAGTACATCAAGATGACTGCCAGTTCTAACTTTGGCAATATGTTCAGCGTGCTGGCTGCCAGTGCCTTTCTGCCTTTCCTGCCTATGCTGCCTGTCCATCTGCTTGTTCAGAATCTGCTGTACGATACGTCGCAGTCCACCATTCCGTTCGACCGGATGGACCCGGAGTACCTGATGAAGCCGCGCAAATGGGATGCATCCGACCTGAGCCGTTTTATGATTTTTATCGGTCCGGTCAGTTCTATTTTCGACATAGCCTTATTTCTGGTCATGTGGTATGTGTTCGGTTGCAACTCTCCCGAACATCAGACTCTCTTTCAGTCCGGTTGGTTTGTAGAGGGCTTGCTGTCGCAAACGTTGATTGTACATATGATCCGTACCCGCAAGATCCCGTTTATTCAGAGTACGGCATCCTGGCCGGTATTAGGACTAACGTCCGTCATCATGGTTCTGGGAATCGTCATTCCCTTCACGCAGTTTGGGGCTTCCATCGGGTTGATGCCGTTGCCGCTCAGTTATTTCCCCTGGTTGGCAGGCATCCTGCTGAGCTATTGTGTGTTGACGCAGCTTATTAAACAATGGTATGTGAAGCGGTTTACGAAGTGGCTGTAAACACGAATAAAGACCTTAAAAACGGGTCATCCTGTTGTTATAGCAGGATGATCCGTTTCTGCATAATCTCTTTGAGCTGTGCCTGTAACTGGCGCGCATTGATGGGTTTGGGCATGTATCCGTCGAAACCGCTTTCCATCACCCGCTGTTCGTCCGAAGCGTAGGCAAAGGCCGTAACTGCGATGATAGGGACTTTGGCCGAATATTTACGGATCTCTTTAGTGGCTTCATATCCGTCCATGACCGGCATGTTGATGTCCATCAGGATAATCTGCGGATCTTCTTTGCGGAATATTTCTACGGCTTCGCGGCCGTCCCAGGCATGAAGCAGGCGGTAATCCTGGCGGAGGATGGACTCAAATAACCTGAAGTTGCTTTCGTTGTCTTCGGCAATCAGGATGGTCAGTTTGTCTTTCTCTACCGCAATGGGCTGTATAACTGCTTTCCGGACAGGTTCGGCTGTCGATGCAGCTTCGTAAGGGAGGGTAAACCAGAATGTGGAACCTTTACCTTTCTCAGACTCCACACCGATGTGTCCGCCCATGTGGTTGACCAGTGTCTGGCAGATGGATAGTCCGAGCCCTGTGCCTTGTGCGAAACTGTTCAGTTTGACGAATCGGCCGAATATGCTTTCCTGCTCGTCCTTGGCAATGCCGCAACCGGTGTCGGCAACGTAGAAATAAAGCTCTTTTCCGCGAAGCTCGTAGCCAAAGCGGATACTCCCTTTCTCGGTGAACTTGATGGCATTGGTCACCAGATTGATGATCAGCTGGGAAACACGGTTCTTTTCCAGATGAACCAGGCAGCGGTCTGCCGGAGGTACGAATTCCAATTTCACAGCTTCGGATTTCATCTTGAGCTGCAACGTGCTTTCCAGCTCTTTCATTACGGCATTCAGCTCGACGTTGGAGTATTGGAACTCAAGGGTGCCGGCTTCTATTTTCGACAGGTCGAGGATGTCGCTGATCAGTTGTAAGAGCAGGGTGTTGTTATTTTCGATGATGTTGACGTATTCCCGTTTTTCTTCTTCCTCATCGGTAGATGCCAAGATACCCAAAAAGCCTACGATGGCATTCAGCGGAGTACGGATTTCATGGCTCATGTTGGCAAGGAAAGCTGATTTCAGGCGGTTGGATTCTTCGGCGCGGTCTTTGGCCGTGGTAAGTTCCATCTCCATCTTTTTTCGTTTGGTAATGACCAGTGAAGAGCCTACCAGCGTGGTAGGATTTCCGTTTTCGTCGCGGGATTCTACGGCGGCCTGAGCTTCTACCCATTCCACTTTGTGGGTGTGGTTCTGTACGTTGATAACCCGGTATTCCTCCTTTACCTTGTCCGTGCGACCTTCAATCAGGTCTTTGTATGCCTGTTCCACCCGTTTGCGGTCTTCTTTGAATATCTTTGAGAAGTATTGCGTGTCCGGCACGGCCAGTTGCTCGTCGTTCACGCTGTTGCCGGGTGAACTGAGTTCGATGGGTTTGTTGATGTCACACAGGATGGTTTTGCTGAGCAGATCCCATTTCCATGGAATGATATTTGCCACATCCAATGCCATCGACAGCTTGTGGTTGGTGGCGGTCAGTTTTTGTTGTGCCAGGTGTAATTCGGTGCTGTCCAGACAAAAAATATCAACCACGTTATTCTGATGGGTACCTTTGAGGACAATATCATAGAATTTATTGATTTTCCTGAAATAGTATGGGAAAGTAACAACCCGGTTTTCCTTGAGTGACATCTGGATGAAGTGCAGGAACTCGGGGAGGGATTCGGGAAACATCTCACTTGCTTTCTTGCCTACTGCATCTTCTCTGCGGAAAAAATTCTGTTCGAAATGGGGGTTTACGTTCAGGTAGATCAAATCTATGCCTATACCTTGTTCGTTTGTTATCAGCTTCTCCTGCATATAGAGGATGGGCATATTGTTGATCAGGTTTTTATAGCTGGTCATGGTCTCTATCTCTTTCAACTGTGTTTTCTTAAGTCTGTTCAGTGTGCGGATGCGGTACTGGAAAAACAGGACGAGCAGGACGATGGAGATGCATGTACCTATAAGGAAGTAGCTGTATTGTTCCCAGAAGGTGTGCGGTTTGTTGATGAAATACGTGTTGGCCGGACATAAGTCGGGAGAAAATCCTTTATGGATCAGTGTCTCATAATTGATGATGGGCATACCGTCCAGAGGATAATAGTAAGGGAGGGTGCGGGGTTGCCTGCCATTCAGTACATCGGAAAATATACCGAGAAGCCGCTTGTCGAATTCTGTCTGATTGTAAGAATATCCTCCGGTCATCCCGCTGCTTTTGTCTTTTACGTCAATGGTGCTGAGGGCAAACAGGGGAGGTGAAACAGTAGAAACAATTTTGGGTGATACGATAGACAGTGAAGTGTTGCCCGCAAACTTCCGCTTATAGAACCAGGAAGAAAACAGGATGCCGGTGGTCCGGGGATCGACAAAGTTGAGAGAGTCGATCAGTTGGTTGGTTTCCAGAATATTCTCAGGAGATAAAAAAGTATATTGGACTCCGGGATGGCTGGATTGTAATACTTCCTGTATTTCTATACTGTTCGTTTGATTGACGAATCTCTGATCGCCTACATAAATCAGCTTTTTCATATCGGGAAGGATATGAAACATTAACTCCAGGTTTTCACGTATGTATTGGTTGGAGTAAAGAAGGACGAGATTATAGGGGTGGGCCAGTTCGGTCAGCGGGATTCGTTCGGACGGAGGGACGGGGTGTTTCTTCAAATAATATTCTCTGGGACCGATGTAGTCTTTTTCGGAGCAGAGTATGATCGGGACATCACCCCATACCTTTCTGAAGTCGTCCCGCAACATCAAGGTGGAATTACCCAGCAATAATAGTGCGCGCGGGGAATGGGAACCATACTTCTCGAACAGGTTGGTCTTGAATTCACACAGTGTACTGTCATTATCCATCATCAAGAGATTCATGTGTTCGGCATAAATGGCTAAGTGAGGATCATCCTTGACAAATTCGGTTGCTGTAAAGATCAGGCGGTTGCTCCATGCGAAGGCTTCCGTATAGGTGTTAATGACCAGAATATAGTCTTTGGTATTCATTGCCTCTTTTTGGGCGGATACAGGGATTACTGATAGGAAACATGTGAAAAGAACCAACAGTTTTCTCAGTAATGGGGTACAGAAAATGGATGTTACTCCAAAGGAAGTAGTCATAAAATTCTATTGAATGATGGCGATGTTTTGTTTATTCGACTGTAAAAGTATTAATAATAAATGAATTATGACCTGTTTTTACTTGATTATATGAAAAGGTTGAGGCAGAAGATTGAGTGAGGGTGGAAAACACAAAGTGTGCCGGGAAGCAGACGGGGCGTTATGAATAGCTTCCGGCACACTGTCGTGATAAGTGCTGTAACGGAGGTGTCCAGCGTTACTTCTTCAGAGCCTCAATCAGCTGAGGCATCATTGTCCAAAGGGTGTTTTCATCTTGTGCGGTATAGAAGTTACCGTCAATTTCCGATTTCCCATCAGTCGCCTGTCCCGTCTGTATAGCGGGTTTGGCAAGCGGGTGGACGGCCAGCCTCTTTCCGGCGGTGATTCCGGTGAAATTGAACATCATGGCGGCGGCACAATGGCCGATCATAAGTTTGCCTTTTTCACCAAATACTTTGATTACTTCCATCAGGTCTACATTGTAGGCCTTTCCTGCATTGTCTTTGAATACCGGCACTGCGTCGCCACAAGCGAATACAAGTGCGTCAAATTCGTCTTCATGCCCTTTGAGATTGGCTATCACGTCATCGGCAAACAGGGTGATGCCGGAATTGGTCTTGATCTCCCGGGTATCTGACACCGCGAATACTTTGTACGGAATACCATTCTCGAAAAAACTTTCCAGATACTGGAACAAACCGAATCCGTTGACCGGATTGACTGCTAATACTGCAACTTTCTTTGCCATAACATAAATTATTAAGTGAAACAATAGTTCTCTTTCGTAAGTTTATTACTTTTGTGCTTGCAAATGTATGTTTCTCTGTGCGGATAAACAAGAACGAACTTCAGAATAAGGAACTTACATAGAGATAACTATTGCTGGAACTCAATGGAATAGAAAAGATTAAAAAATGAAAAATTTTCATCCTACAGGGACATGTCCTATCAGGGACGTACTGTGCCGGCTGGGCGACAAGTGGTCGATGCTGGTATTGGTAACGCTGAACGCGAATGGAACGATGCGCTTCAGTGACATTCATAAAACGATTGATGACATTTCGCAACGGATGCTGACTGTCACGCTTCGAACACTGGAAACCGACGGATTGGTACAACGAAAGGTGTATGCGGAGGTGCCCCCACGAGTGGAGTATTGCCTGACGGAGACGGGACGCAGTCTGATTCCGCATGTAGAGGCGTTGGTAGGCTGGGCACTGGATCACATGACAGTGATTCTTGAACACAGGGAAGGAGAAAGGAAATGAAGGTAGAGCAAGTGTTTTCTGACAAGAAGCGTTTCCTCGATTTGCTCCTGCTGGCAGACGAACAGGAGGATATGGTGGACCGCTATCTGGAACGTGGGGAGATGTTTACCTTGTACGACGGGGGAGAGCTCAGAGCGGCTTGTGTGGTGACCAACGAGGGGGAAGGTATTTACGAACTGAAGAATATCGCGACTTATCCGGAGAGCCAGCGCAAGGGCTACGGCAGATATCTGGTTGAATTCCTGTTCCGTCACTATTCGGACAGATGCTCGGTTATGTTTGTGGGGACGGGCGATACTCCACACTCACTTTCGTTCTATCAGTCTTGCGGATTTGTCCCTTCCCACCGCGTTGAGAATTTCTTTACCGACCATTATGATCATCCCATCTGTGAAGATGGAATTTTGCTCCGGGATATGGTTTATCTGAAGAGGGAAAAGTTATAATAGTCGATGTTTTCTTTGGTCAGAAGGTCAATTGGCATGTAGTTGGTGCATGTCACCTCCTTTTTGAATATCAGGTGGTCACATAGAGTCCTGATACTGTTGAATCCTTGCAACTCGGGTTGCTGGGCAATCAGGAAAGAGACGGTGCCCTCCTTCAGGCAAGCCACGTTCCGTTCGAGCAGGTCGTAACCGATCAGGTTGATATCATTTTTCCGACGCATTTTCAAGTATTCACCGATGATGTATACTTTCGAATTGAACGTGATCCCGTTCTTCACTTCCGGATGTTCGCTGAAGAAGTCGTCCAGCATACGGTTGTCTTCAATGTTCGGGTCGGCGTGCAGGTCGAGTTCAAGGATATTGCAGTCGGGATGATGCTCCCGCATATATTGGCGGAAACCGATTTCACGGTTTTCCTGCTGGTTCGATCCGATCACCCCTTCGTGTATCTTACGGAAAATCACGATCTCCCGGTCGTTTCCGGCAAGCAGCATCAGCATACGTGCCGCAAAGTATCCGCTTTGGTGGGAGTTCTGACCGAAGAAGGCGAGGGGAGGGACATCTTTTATTTGTGAATCGATATATATATAAGGTATACCCAACCCGTTCAGTGCATCGGTGAATTCTTTTGTGTATTGCGGTATGGTAGGAGCAAACATCACTCCGTCCGGGCGTTCTTCAATGACAGCCCGGCTGGTTGCTGCAAACGAATTGTAATCATAAGGATCGTAGTGAGTGATGTCCACTGAGATATTGAAATCGGAATATGTGCTAACCGCTTCACGGATACCTTTCTGCACGTCTGTCCAGTATTCACCTTCCAGATGCTTGGGTAACAGGCAGGCAAAAGTGTATTTCTTGTTGGAGGCCAGTGCGCTGGCATACATATTGGGCTGGTAGTCCAGTTGCTTCAGGATTTCTTCCACCCGTTTCCGGCTTGCTTCCGATACTCCGCTACGGCCGTGGAGCACGCGGTCGACAGTTCCTACAGATACGTTTGCCAAACGGGCAATATCCTTGATTCTGATTCTTTCTGGCAATTTATTCATGCGTCTTCTTTATTTATGCGGGGTTTTGTGCCCGGACACAATAATAGTTTTATTTCTATGGACACAAATATATAATAATTTTTGTAATCATGAAAATCTGTGTATCTTTGTGTCCGCACACGGACTTTGCCGGTGTCTATTTTATACATTGCTATTGTTCATATATCCAGTATGTTATTGAGAAGATTGGGGGATGAATAATAAATTGTAACTGAACAATTAAGATCGATCGTTTTAGAATAGAAACGAATTAAACTCAAAACTAACTAAATATAGAATTATGAGAAAGAAAGTCGTTACGTTAGGCGAAATCATGCTCAGGTTATCTCCTCCGGGAAATACTCGTTTTGTTCAATCGGACTCTTTCGATGTGGTGTACGGTGGGGGTGAGGCTAACGTAGCTGTGAGCTGCGCTAATTATGGCCATGATGCTTATTTTGTAACCAAGCTGCCTGAACATGAAATAGGGCAGTCGGCTGTAAATGCACTCCGCAAATATGGTGTGATGACAGATTATATTGCCAGGGGAGGCGACCGTGTCGGCATCTATTATTTGGAGACCGGTGTTGCCATGCGTCCCAGTAAGGTGATTTACGATCGTGCGCATTCCGCCATTGCCGAAGCCGATGCGGCGGATTTCGATTTTGACAGGATTATGGAGGGAGCCGACTGGTTTCATTGGTCGGGTATTACTCCCGCCATTTCGGACAAAGCAGCCGAATTGACCCGTTTGGCATGTGAGGCTGCCAAGCGTCACGGGGTGACCGTGTCGGTCGATCTGAATTTCCGTAAGAAGCTGTGGACAAAGGAGAAGGCACAATCCGTGATGAAACCTTTGATGAAGTATGTAGATGTCTGCATCGGTAATGAAGAAGATGCGGAGCTTTGTCTGGGATTCAAGCCCGACGCGGATGTGGAAAGCGGACATACGGATGCCGAGGGGTATAAGGAGATTTTCCGGCGTATGTCGGAAGAGTTTGAATTCAGCTATGTTATCTCGACACTGCGTGAATCTTTCTCCGCGTCACACAATGGCTGGAAGGCCATGATTTATAATGGTAAGGAATTCTACGTTTCCAAGCACTATGACATCGATCCGATTGTCGACCGGGTAGGTGGTGGGGATTCGTTCTCCGGAGGCATTATCCATGGTCTGCTTACGAAGCCTACACAGGGTGAAGCGCTTGAATTTGCCGTGGCGGCATCGGCATTGAAGCATACCGTCAGCGGAGACTTCAATCTGGTTTCTGTGGCAGAAGTCGAGGTGCTGGCCGGAGGCGATGCGAGTGGACGTGTACAAAGATAAATTCAATTGTAAATAAATAGATATGGCTAAATTTGATAAAATGGCTGTCTTGACTAAGATGGGGACAACGGGCATGATTCCTGTATTCTATCACGAAGATGTGGAAGTGGCGAAGAAAGTGCTAAAGGCCTGTTATGAAGGTGGCGTCCGTGCTTTTGAATTTACAAACCGGGGGGATTTTGCCCAGGAGGTATTTGCCGGAATCGTGAAGTTTGCAGCCCGTGAGTGTCCGGAAATGGCTATGGGTATCGGTTCTGTGGTCGATCCGGCTACTGCGGCTTTATATATACAGTTGGGGGCTGACTTCGTGGTAGGGCCGCTATTCAATCCGGCGATTGTTAAGATATGCAATCGCCGGCTGATTGCATATACACCGGGATGCGGTTCGGTTTCGGAAGTGGGCTTTGCGCAGGAGGCCGGCTGTGATCTTTGCAAGATATTTCCGGGAGATGTATATGGTCCGAATTTTGTAAAAGGCCTGATGGCTCCGATGCCATGGTCCAAGTTGATGGTGACCGGTGGGGTGGAACCTACGAGGGAGAATCTGACATCTTGGTTCAAGGCAGGCGCATTCTGCGTAGGCATGGGGTCCAAATTGTTCCCGAAAGATAAAGTAACGGCCGGAGACTGGGGATATGTCACCGGGAAATGTGCCGAAGCCTTGGCTTACATTGCCGAAGCAAGGAAATAGGTGAAGTTTTCCGGTGTTTTTTTCACCACAGATTACACGGATTCCCACAGATTTTTGATTGTTCTTATCCATAAGATAAATCATTAATCTGTGGGAATCCGTGTAATCTGTGGTGAGCCTTTCTGTCAGCCCTTCTTTACCAGCTTCTTCAGTAAACGTGTAGCTGTGAATGACTGGCGGTGGAAGATAAATACCGGTACGGCAGCTCCTACAACCAGGGCAAACAACACAAAGATAGTGGTACTGCCATTGTGGAAGAAATCTACCAGATATTGCAAGGAGGCAGTTTCATCCTTGGTCTGCATAAACTTTGTCAGTGCCAGGATACTTTTATAAGCGAACATTCCCGGAATCATCGGCAGGAGAGACGGGAACGAGAATACCTCCGCCGGACAATGGATTGCCTTGGCAAAGGGGATGGCTAACAAACCGATGGAGACGGCAGCAAAGAAAGAGGCTGTGGCGATGTCCATCGTGAACAGATGCGTATGCATCAGGAAGTAGCGTAATCCGTGCCCAACGGCCGCCAGAAAAGCAGAGATCAATATGGCTTTCCGGGGTGGATTGGAGATGATGGCAAATCCGATGGCGGCAATGGCGGCGAATGCGCCGTCGAGTATAATGGCGGTTATAAATTCTATATTCATCATAAAGTGCTGATTCCGGTGATTAAAAGGGTCATTGAAAGGCCGATTGCTATACAAATGATAAGCAGACAGGCATTAATAAATCTCGATGTTCCCGCCAGTACATGTCCGTCGATGATGTCCATGATGGAGTTGATCAGTGGTACACCCGGGATCAGGTAGAGGACGCTGGTACCCAAAGCCATATCCGGAGTGGTTCCCCAGTGCATCAGGTAGCCTGTGCTGCCGATCATCGAGGCGATGAACGAAGAGATGATGAATACTGCCAGATGATTCCAGTGACGTCCCATTAGTTCGGTACGGACGAAGAAACCTGCCAGGGTGGCGGCGAATACGATCCCCATAGAAATAAAGTCACCTTGGAACAGGCGGCAGAATGACGCATTGGCAAAAGCAACGAGGATCAGTACGAGCCATTTGCTTTCGCGCGGCTTGCTGACTATTTCGTGATAACGTCGCTGGAGTTCAGTGAGAGACAGATGCTCGTCATACGCTTCCCAGCTCAGGGTGCTGAGGGCGGAGTTGATGGCGAAATTCAGCCCCATGGGTTTGATTTTGTTTACTGTGCTGTACGAGTGTGAGTTATCGGCGTCGCGTAACGTCATGATGATGGTTTTCTGAAAGATGGTCATGTCACAGAAAAAGCCGAAAGACTCGGCAATTCGCGATGTGTTTCGTACGATGCGTGATGTCTGTACACCTACGGCCATCAGGCTGGTGGAATATTCAGACAGGAATTTAGATAGTTCTTTTAATTCTTGGTGGATGTCCATAAGGTTTTGATTAATTATGAGCTTTTCTTGTCTTGATGATGCGGTGGATTATCAGGGCAGCAATATAGGCAACGGCAAATCCGATAATGGAAAAGATGGCCGTTTCCTGTTCTTTGAATGATTTCCGGTGCATGGCCGGTGTTGTGGCTGTGTAAGCGGTGGTGGAAGTAGTGGCTTCCGTGGAATAGGTTGCTAACATTTCTTTTTACTCTTTCTTAAATCAGTGATACATACATGTTGCTTTTCTACATTTCCGGTGAAGGGAATGCGGTTGATGTGTCTGTATAGTGCTTCGATTCCGGTTTAGGTCTTAGATGGGGGATACCCTTTTTAACGGGTGAATTGCGTCTTTTCGGGGGACAAAGGTAATCAAAAAAATTGCAGGCAAAAGGAGAAGCAGGTTTCTTTTTGGAGAGTTGTTGATCTGTTTCAATTGAAAGGAAATGATATTTGCATAAAGGCGGAATTCCCGGAAAGTTTGTTTCCGGTTGTTATTCAGAGCCGTGAGACAGCATTGGGCTTTTGATTCGTGGGGGGAGAAAAAGATTTAAGAGTTTCCGAAAAAGACTTAAACGTTTTCTGAAAAGACTTAAACGTTTCGCTGAGAATGCTTAAGTGTTTCACTGAAAAGACTTAAATGTTTGAGGGCAAAAAGGTTCAGGTCTTTTGTTTGCCGGCCGACAACCGGATACTGAAATTCCCGTCTGCAGAGTGCCGGATGGGTATATCAGCAGTTCACCACAGAACAGCAGGCTACACAGAGAAGATAATTGCTTGGATTATCTGTAAACTGCATCTCTGTGTGATTTGCTGATCTGTGGTGAAACAGACTTTTGACATGCCCTTTTATACGCTGTTTGCCAACTTTCGGGGGACAGTCCTGTCGAGAGTACTTATTCTTCTGGGACGTAGATGATTTCCCCGTTATCTAATTCATAGGCAATACCTACCTTCTTTCCCTTCTTGCCGCTTTTCTGCTGGTCTTCCGAAGGAGTATAACGGTTGATCTTCTGTCCTTCTTTGGTGATGATTTCCATATTCTCTTTTCCGGGGTTTTTCACCATGGTGTAGTCTTCCTGAGAGAACACTTCGGTCATGTTGTAGCGGCTGACAAGAGCTACCATCAAGGCTACGGCAAATACCATGGCTACATCGAACAGGTTCGATACGACGCTGATCGGGTCGGCATCTTCTTCTTTTCTGAGCAGGTTTCGTTTCATCGGGCCGCACGTTTTTCGTTCAACAATTCGGAAAGAAACTCCAGATTGGTCATATCCTGAAGATACCAGCGCTGTTTCACCTGTTGAGTGAGGAACCCTACGGCTCCAGCTACCAGTCCGACAACGGTAGTGGCAAAAGCGATCTGCATGTTATAGGCCATCGAAGCGATGTCACCGCTTGCCAGTCCGGCAAGGGCGGGACCCATCGGAATAAGCGTGCCCATCAGTCCGAGGATAGGCCCGAGCTTGGTCAATGTTTTAGAAATGGCGAGGTCTTTGTCGGCTGCAATCTCGAAGTTGGCGAGCAGGCGTTGTACCTGTGCCGGACTATCGTGTGCTTCGAGTACCTGGCGGATATAGGATATGACGAGGGATGATGATTTCTCCGGCAATTTGGCTGCCAGTTCAGTAACAGTGGCAGGAGTGAGTGCGTTCAGTTCGTTGCGGAGCAGTGCCTCTGTCTTGCGTATCGAAAGATACTGTCCGTAGAAACTGCCGACCAACAGAAGTGCACGGCCGAATAATACGATAAGCAATACGATAACAGGAACGAGCAGTCCTGTAGAAATCCAATATAAAATGTCTGATATGATATTCATTGTCGATCAGTTTTAAAAAGTTGATTTACCTGTTGTTTTTATGATTGATTACTTTTTTTCTTCAGTCTCCACCATCCGAGTCCGATGGCGCTGCCGATGACGGTTATTCCTCCGACGCCGGCCAGTGCTCCCCAGTTCACTTCACTGACTCCGGCTACGGAAGTCCGTCCGTTCACGGTAGCGACAATCCCCAGGATGGCTACCAATGCGTTAGTGAGGAAGAAGAGTTCCAACCGCAGTTCTTTCTCCGGAAGGAGATAGAGCAGCACCCGGCGTCCCACGGGGATGGCTATTAACACACAAGCGGCATACCCCCACGCCACGGTGGTGAATGGTGTCCCCGGGAAAGCAAAGATAAGATAGACCAGCCCGCTGAATAATACCGGGAAGATAAGCAGTCCCGGAAACCATCTCAGGAATCGGTAGGTGAGCAGCGTGCGGGGCTTTACCGGATAGGCACTGGCAACGTGTACCGCCAGCATGGCATAGGCCATCTGGAGGCTGACCTCGATAGTCAGTAAAACGGAAGTGTCCAGCATCAGGGCGGTGTTGCCCAGCCAGTCGGCAATCTGTGTTTTCGACTGCTCGATGGCATACGGCCACATCAGTCCCGCAAACAGGGCGGCAACGGCAGCGATGATGCCTACCGCTACTGCTTTCCAGAAAGTCTGTTTCAGCAGAAAGTTGAATGCTATTAACAGCATTAATACAAGTACGACTGTATCCATACTCCTGATTATTCTGATGTTTTACGACGTTTGCGGACAAAGAGTACGAGTGCCAGTATCACCACTACTACGGCTGCACCCACGGCAATGTTGCTCAGGGTTGTCTTTTGTTCTTCCGGTGTCTGGTTTATCTCTTCTTTCTTCATCACCATTCCTTTGGCATCGCCCGAAGCTTTTGCTTCACGTATCCTGGTGATGTTTTCCTTGTACTGTGCGGCAGCCGGAGCATCCGACTTGGAAGCGATGTATTCGCGCAGTTTGGCATTGTCGCATACAAAACCCGAGCACGACGGACGATACTTGTTTACCGTTTCGGTATGGAGTTTTGCCAGTTCGGCAACCTGCTCGGCGCTTGCTTTCCACAGACCTTTGCGGGCACTTTCGAGCATGACGGCAGTCATCTCTTCAAGGGCGGCGGGACTTTGTGTTTCGAAGAACTCTTTCACGTTCAGATTGTATTCGTCTTTTACGTATACATTGTAAATGTTGTCCCAAAGTTCTTTGTCGATGGCGGCAGGTTTCATCACGTTCCAGCCATATGTATTGGTTACAGTTTCGGCAAACTCGGCGGCAGAGGAAGAACCGCCTTTCATCTTCTCTTTGATGTAAGCGGGGTTGAGGATGGTGGTGCGGCTTTCTACACCGACAGCCTCTTTGACTTCTTGCATGCGCATGTGGTTACGGTTGCGATAATCGCTCAGGTAAGCGTCGGGGTCCTTGCCGGTCACGTTGCGTACGGCAAGGTTCATGCCCCCCATAAACTCGTATACGTGGTCGAGACTCAGTGCCCCCCATGTATTGCTCTGACGGGGCTGAACCACTACATCCGTACGGGTCAGTGCGGCTTCAAAAGCATATTTCCGGAAGGCCTCCCAGTTCTTTTCGCTACCGTAGTAAGCACCCATATTATTAAGGTAAGTGGCGGCTATTTCTGATTCATTTTCCCAGCGGTCACCGGATTCGACCATCTCCTGGATACCTGTACCGTACATTCCGTTGGCACCGCCGAACACACGGAAAGCAGCCATCTCACGGGCATTCTTCGGGCTTACCCCTTTCTCCGTCAGTGCCCGTTCGGCTTCTACCACACTTGCCGCTACCTGGTTTTCATATTTGTCGTCTTTGGCAGCCGCGGCCATCTCTACCGCACGGTTGATCAGGAAAAGGCGGGATGCTGCAATATCACGGAGCTGTCCCGATGTCTGTACCACTACGTCGATACGGGGGCGCCCCAATTCGGCCGATGGAATCAGCTTCAAGTCACTGACACGCCCGAAGGCGTCACGAACCGGCTCTACACCGAGCATATACAATACCTGTGCGATGGTAGCTCCTCCCGTTTCAATGAATTCGGCAGACCAGAGTGTGTAGCTGACTTTACGGGGAATGCTGTCGTTATGACGGCTTCGGTAAGTTTCGATGGTCTGTTTGGCCAGTGCCACTCCTTTTTCCCAGGCCGACTCCGAAGGAGTGGCTTCTGCATTGATGGCGTACATGTTGCGTCCTGTAGGCAGAGTGTTGGGGTTCGCAATCGGATCACCACCGGGTGAAGGCGCAGTGTATCCGCCATTCAGGGCATTGACCAGGCTGGCGAGCTCTTTCTCGGGACTGTCGGCCAACTCTGTCTTATAGTTACCCACGTTTCGGATGGTGCGTTCCACCTCCGTCAGGGCAAGGGCGAAGTTGATTTCCTCTTTGCTGTATTCTTTTTGGGCAGGTTTCTTTCCCACTTTTTGAGGATTCATCTTTGCTTCCATCTTCTTCAGGGCTTCCGGACTGGCACCCATTTTCTTTGCCATTTCCATGGCCTTGGACGAATCCATGTGAGCACCCATCTCTTTCATTTTCTCCTTCATGGCTTCCGGCATCTTATGTGTTGCCTTTCCGGTCTTGTCCTCTGCCTTGTTTTTGGCAGCGGCAGCCATCATCATCGCCATCATTCCTTTCGGAGCATTGCGTGAAGCTTCTATTTCGCGTGCTTTCGCCAGTTCTTCGGGGATGACACCGGCTGTACGGCAGATCAGTTCGTCTGTTGCCAGTTCAGGGTTGCTTATCAGTTTTTCTACCAAAGCACGGGCCGGATTCAGGTAACGCTGCGTAAAGAGGGAGCGGTGCTTCTCTACATCGGCTGTCGCTTTGCCACGTTGTTTGTCGAGTGACAGGAGGCTGTAAGCTATCGGCTCGGTTGCCATGGCAAGTACGGAAGAAGTGATACGCTCCGCTTCATAGGGTATACCCATTGTATAAAGCTGTCCGGTGATTTTTTCCGTGGCCAGTTCTTCGGCGAAGTTCTCCACACGTGCCACTTCATCCTCGCTGTATGGGCGGGTCAGTAAGCTGTCCAGTCCCAGTTCACGGTGAATGCCCAGTTTCACGGTGAGTGCTTTCACGGCAAGCGACTGCTTCTCTTTTGATCCGGTGGCATTATTGTAAATCTTGATTTTCTCCATCAGGTCACGGTAGATACCCCGTACGCTACTTTCGAGGAAAGGAGGCGTGAGGTAAGATTGCAGGGTGGCATACGAACGGCGTTTGGCTATCATGCCTTCTCCCACGTTGCCGATGGAATAAATGTAAAGGTGCGGAAGAGTTCCCACAAGGCGGTCGGGCCAGTCGTTGCTGCACAGCGCCACCTGTTTCCGTGGAGTGAATTCAAGGCTTCCGTGCGTACCGAAGTGAATCATCGCATCTGCCTTGAACCCGTGCTGCATCCAGAGGTACGAAGCGATGTAAGTGTGGGGAGGTGCGGCATTGGTGCCATGCACCACCTGGAAGGCATTGTCTCCGCTGCCGGCTGCCACCTGCGGCATCAGTACTACGTTGCCGAACTGCAATCGTGCGATGCCCAGACGTCCGTCGGACGTAGTCATGTATTGGCCGGGGAACTCACCGTTGGCAGCTACCACTTCAGCGTATTTTTCGGGACGGAGCGATGCTTTCACCCAGCTTTCGTATTGCTCTTTGGTCACCAGTTCGGGGTTACCGGTTTTCATAAATTCATCAAAAGCTCCCTCTGCATACATGCCGAATACGGCTCCCTGTGCCTGGATCATTTTCTCCAGGTCCTTGGCATTGGCAGGGAGGTTTTCCACCCGGTAACCTTCTTTCTTCATCCTCAACAGCAGGTTGTAAAGCGAGGGGCCTACTTCCATTCCGCTTGCTGTCAGCGCATTCTGTCCGGGACCTTTATAGTAGACGATGGCTATGTGCTTCTCGCTGTTGGGTTTTGTTTTCAGGGAAAGGTAGTTGTTCACTGTGCTTACGAACGTTTCCAACCGTTCGGGAACAGCAAATGAATGTTGCAATCCTTCGTCATCTTTGTATTGGGCAAAGAGGGCGAACGGGCGGATGGCACCGTCAATTTCCGGTGTTACTACGCTTTGCGAAAGAAACCCGCCGGACATACCCATCGGGTCGTTTTCCCAGTCTTCCACCAGACTGTTGATGGTGAGCGGGGCGAAGAGAGGAATGTTGTGCTCTTTCAGATATTCCACCATGGCGTCGCCCATGCGTCCGTGTGCCATGTTGATAACGGCATCCGGTCCGATTTCACGGACGAACTCCATGAACCGGGTGAAAGAAGAGACCGGATACACGTTGTGTCCCGCCTCTTCGAGTGCTTTAATCAGTTCCGTGGCATCCGCCATCTGTCCGGTGATCACAATCTTGCGTGCCCCCTCTTTATAGAGTCCGTTTTCGCGGAGAAACTTTTCATAATCGGACACGTTTAGGAATTCCATTTCGTCATCCGGATTTTTCACTCCGGCGTGGTAGAGAAGATCGGTCGGTTTCTCTACCGGTGCTTCCGGTGCAGGTGCCGAGATCAGCTTGCCGTCAATCTCTTTGCGGACATACGAAAGCAGATTCCGGTAGTTTACCTTTCCGGCATGGGTAAGATATTGGCGTATCTGTTTCATCTGTACCGAATCGAGGTTGCAGATATTGTTTGCGGGGTTGGTTGCCATGGAGGTGTACACCGGTACGCCTTTGTCGGCTGCCTGTTGTATCAGTTGGCGCTGCTCTTCGACGATGCGCAATCCCATACCGTTGACGAACACCATATCGTAGTTCGTCAGTTCGTCCAGGTGATCCGTAGAGACTTCTCTTAATTTGACAAACGAGTTGTCGTTCGCCTTTGAAATATTTCCCAGATTGATGGTCTGGAAATTGACAAAGGCAATCTTCGTGGCACTGAAACAGGTCCGCCAGACAAATACTCCGACGAGTATTGCCGCGGCCACGCAACAGGCTGTGATGATTTGTTTCTTTTTCATATTGCTTCTTGTTCTTTGGTTTATTTCGTTCTTACTAAATGCCGATCGTACGATCGGAAATACCGGCTGACTTAGCCTCTTCCGCTATTTTCTGAACATCTGATCGATGTCCAGCGATAACCCTACGGAAAAGTTGGTTCCCGTTGTATAGGGCGAATTGGCGTAATAATAATCGGGGCGATAGTTGAACAGGTTGTTGACAGCCATATTCACATTGATTCCCTTCCATACTCTTTGTGTGAGGATCAGGTTCCACATGGTATATCCCGGATAAGTTACTTTTTCCGTCCCTGCATTCGGATCATTGGAGGTGTATTGGTTGGTTTTCACCTGTGACAAAGCCCGTCCGTCCAGTGACAGATTGAAGTCATAATGATCCCACGTCTTGCCGTATTCCAGCCGTACCGTAGCCGAGTGGGGGCGGGTAGAACTGAGTTTCGTTTGTCCGTTACGCATGAACTCGTGGATGTACGTGTACGAGATGCGTGCACCTATGCCGCAAGGATATTTGGCGGAAGCATTGGCATCGATTCCGGCAATGTCTACCCGTGGAGTATTGATATACTTTTGTGCGATCATTCCGTCGGTATCTCTGAAAGAGGTGTACTCGATGCGGTCGCGCATCATGTTATAATATCCTGTCAGCGTAAAATTATAACGGTTTTTGGTGTATTCTCCCGAGAGCGAGAAGTTATGGCTGGTTTCCGGGTCGAGATCCGGGTTACCGTAAATCATCATGGTGTTTGCCATGTAGAAATTCATGTGCATCTCCTTCAAAGTTGGCGAACGGAATCCTTGCGCATAAGAGCCCCTCAGCGAACAGTTGCCTATCTTGTACATCAATCCCAGATGGGGTGAGAAATGGCGCACGTCCGATTCGGAGAAGTAGTCGAATCGCAATCCGGCAATTACGTTGAAATGCTCTGTCGGGTTCCAGTCAAACTGCCCGAAAGCATCGGCGGAATGCATCGTATAATCACCGCTCTCCTTGAATTGGTACGACATCAGGTAGTCCCTCAAATAGTCTCCTCCGACCGTCAGCGTATTTTTATCGTTGAAAGTATAATTGTAAAGGGCGCGTACACTATGTTGCACATTGCTGTAGTCGCGGATATCATTTTTGTACGATACCAGATAGTCGCTCTTGTCATACTGGTCGAATGTATAAGCCAACTCCAGATTGCTTTTCGTGTTGAAGTCATAATTCCCTTTCAGACCGCCACTGAATCCGCGATAGCGGTTCTTGGTCTCTGAGGAGGCATCCCGTTCGCGGAAATAATAACCGGCACGTGCCGTCAGCCGTAGCTGTTCGTTCGGGGTGAACATCAGGCGTTCCTTTACGTTCCAGGTCTTGTTGCTCCTAATGGTTGTATAGTCTCCCCGTTTTACGTGGATGGAGTCTATGTTGGTATATTGTACGTTAGTCTGGCTGTAGAACTTGCCGGCATTGAACCCTACCGTACCTCCATGTCGCTGATCGTTATGTACTCCGAAACGAGTATTGAGGTTTAGGTTCCAGGGATCGTCCGAAGCCTTGGTGATGATATTGATTACCCCTCCAATGGCACTCGAACCATACAGTGTAGAGGCCGCGCCTTTTACTATCTCCACTCGTTCTACGTTGTCCAGGTTGAGGCGGTTATAGTCTATATTATCCAGTGTTTCTCCAGCCAGGCGTTCGCCGTCTACCAGAAAGAGGACGGCATTTCCGCCGAATCCCTGCATATTGAGCTTTACCTGCTGATCCATTGAATAAGAAAACTCAATACCCGGAAGCTCCACTTGAAGCAATTGCCCGATGTTGGTTGCGTCCACTTTTTTCAGATCGCTGGCTGTAATTACCCGGGTGATGATCGGAGCGTCTTTCAGCAGTTTCGGAGTACGTGTTCCGGTGATAACTACGGTACCCAGATCCATCTGATCTTCTTTCAGGATGAAGTCGAGACGGCCTTGCCGGGCGGCCGTTGTTTTCTTTGTAGTGGTTACATATCCGACGAAGGAGACTTGAATAGTGTACTCCTTCTGGTCAGGCAGTGTCAGGGTGTAGTGTCCTTCCGTATCGGTAGTGGTACCGACGGATGGTTTTTCTTTTAGAGTAATGGTAGCGCCTACCAGTGATTCTTTGTTGGTATCGATCACTTTACCGGTTATTTTATGTTGTGCGGCAGCTGCTGTCGTCAACAAGAGGGCTGCGAAGAGGCAATATGCCGATTTTAGTAGTCTTTGCATATCTATTTTTATTTGTCTTTATCAGAGCATTATGGTTCGTATGGGTAGAGGTAATCAAAAGTCATGTACCCCTTTGTGCCCGCAGCATTCATATAACTCACCAAGCGGATGGCAGCCATTGTGCCGTCTTTCATCTTGAGCAGATATACTTTGTTGGACGGAGTGTAAATGGGGGGCATTTCACTGGTATCGACGTTGAGCCATTTCGAAAGTTCCGGATTGTAGTCCGATGGGGCGTAGATCAGGTATCCGTCATCTTCCATCATGTGTGAAACATCGACAGCTATTTTGTTCGTTGTCCATTCGTCGGCGACAAAGGCACCTTGAGGCATGCTGCCTGCGTTTTTCAGTGCATTCAGGCTTTGGTATTCGGTTTCAAGCACTTCACCGCCATTGGTCTTTACATCATATCGATGAATGGCAAGATCCCATGCGACCGGATCATCCGCACCTTCTATGGTAACCTTGGCCGAGTCAATCTGCAGGCTGTGCAGGTTGATATAGTTCCACTTTGTATATTGGGTTGCGTCCACCCGGACTGTACCGCTGTGATTGGCACGGTCTATTGCAATGAAACCGAAATCCTTTGCAGTTTCCGGTTCGTCATAGATGTTACTCAATATCCCATTACAAGCTGAGAACGATATGAGTATCGTTCCCAGCAGAGTAATGGCTAAACAAAACAAAGTCGCCTTTTTCATCTTTTTATTTCTTCCCTTTAAATTGTGCAGTAATATCAATTGGCATGGCACCTGGTTTGAAGGTGAAAGTAATGTTAGCTTCACTATTGGTCACCGTACCCGAAATAGTTCCGGTAATTTTGGTGTTGTTGGTATCAGTAGCGCTAATGCTTCCCTCTATTTTGAAAGTGCTATTGTCTGCACTGGTAACTTTAACATCTGTTACAGTGAAGTCTCCTAAATTCATACCTTTGCCTGTTTCAGATTTATTCAAATTGGAGAGTCCCTTAAGAGTGACCTCTACAGTATCGTCAGATGAACGTTTCATGCTGACTTTACAGTCTGTAATATCCGGATACGTAGTCGATCCGACGCTGACTGATAAATTGGCTTCTTTGCTGTAAGTGCCCGAAACATGATATGACAAAGGTAGTGTTCCCTGGATAAACTCAATGGCAAGCCCTCCCATCACACTTGGTACATTAACTTTGAGGGTTAGCTTTTTCTGATCATCTACACTTCCCGTGAGTGTAAAATCCTTTGTGCCAGCAGGTTTATCGTTCATAGAAAGTTCTACCTGGCCTGATCCCTCGAATGTTTTGGAAGTAACTTTGATATTATTCAATTTAAACTCACCCGATCCGGAATCATAATTTATATTAATAGTGCCATCCTCATTAGGCGCAATTGTTACTACTGACTTTTCTCCCATTACGTAGTCAGTAAACATTGCACAATTACCTATTGAGTAACCTTCGTATTTTCCGGCTACATCCTGAGGCTTATTCGTACCATCATCATCGTTATTACATGCGCTAAAAAGAGATAACATTCCCAAAAGGAGAAGTGTGCTCGGTGTAAATAATTTCTTTTTCATTGTTAAAAATATAAATGTTAATTAATAGTGCTTGTCCTTCTTATTGTATTGTATCGTCATCCCACATATTTAAAGTATATCGTGGAATCCATAATCTTGAATTTGTATCGTCTTCTGATATTGTTCTAAACTTATAATCTGTACACAGAAATTTGTTTAAATGTTTGTTTAAGACTGTTATATAACCATCCGGAGTGAATTTTAGACTCCAACTTTTTTCATCGTGACTGGCTGGGGCAGATTGATATGGTTGGAAATCACGATATGATAGAAGATAGCTCATGAATCCTATTGCTGACATTTCTTTTCCATATTCACCTTGGCAATAGAGAGGAAATTTATAACCTTGGTCACTTGGAGCTTTTGCTAATTCTCCGGTTTTTTCATTTTGTAGTTTATACATAGGTGTACTTTTGCCTGTAACTATCTCTCCGCTTTTACTACCTATTATACCTAAATTACTCCCTCTCTTTTCTAATTCAGCAAGTATTTTGGTTTTTATTTTAGGATCATCTACAAGTTCCCAAATACCAATCATTTTCTTTGTGTCACTAGCCACTAAAACAGATGTCTTTTTATTAATACTTTTTATCCATTCCTTGTAATTGAAAATATCTGAGTTGATTGTCCCATCTTCTTCTATGTATCTTTTTACAGCCTGAATTTCTGATCCCCCTGCTTGGAGAATAGTTAATGATGTGTTCTTTAAGTAGTTACTTTTGCTTATTGAAGAGGCTGTAGATGCACTGATTATTTTAAAAATTTTGGTTGAAAACTTAAAGAGTTCATCTTTATTATCAGAATGATCTATAGCTGATGTTACTACACTTAATTTTCCACCTAAAACGAAATCTACAAGTACATGTGTACCGTAATCATTTATGATTTCTTTTCCGCTGGCATGCTTTAATGCATATCTAAATTCATCAGTTAAGAAGTATTTTAGACGTTCTATACTTGAGGAACTTAAGTATAATCTACGGACATTTCGAATAATATCCATCTTATAAAAAGAATATTCATCTTTTGTTTCAAAATTACTGTCGTACTCTGCAGAAAATTGTATTCCTCCCCACGGAAGAAAACCTAGCTTTAGTTTACCTTTTGCGGAAATGGATTTTTTAAACTCTTTTTTGGATTTCTCAAATACTTCGGTAGCTGTGACATCTCCATGCATCATGGATTCTTCTATAGTACCTTTTGGAAATATTTTTTTTTCACCTGTTATTGGATCTATTCCCACACCTGACTCGAATCTTTTTAAATCGATAACTTTATTAGCAGCTCCGTTTGGATTATCTCCTGTTGCATATAAACAGTTATATCCATAACCTATTAAGTCATTGACTCCATCCCCCGAAGAACGAGTTATTTGAGGAGAATATGTGATAGTTTTAATTGTGATTCCATTTTCTTGTGGCAATTGATCCAATTCATTATTAGGATTATCTGTGACCAGATCTGTTTTATTGCATGATACTATAATGAAACTGATTCCCAAAAGACTTAGTTTGATCAATAGTTTGGAATAATTTTTATATGAAATTTCTTCTCTTTTCATTCCTATATTATTTTATTTATAACTGTTTGCAAAGGTAGGTGCACTAAAAAGGTGTTACAATACCTAAACAGAATGAAAAAGGTTGGCTTCAGTACCTATTAATAAGTAGATGTGTTAGCGAATAGAGAGCGAAAAGCTGGTTTGTGCTATGATCTGTAAAAATATGGTATATACAAGCAAGGAAATACAATTTTACTTGGCTATCTATTTTGTATATTGTCATCATATGTGTGGTGAAGAATTGAAATATCATGTAGTAGTTATGAGTCTTCTGAAAAGTGATCTAAGTGTTATGTTATTGTCTGAAAACAATTCAGTTATTGAAGACAATAATATTCCATGTAAGAATAGGAGTAGCATTGCGGATGGTCGTAGCGGAAGTTTTGGTGAAAACCGCAGTAAGGGTGGTGAAGTATCCCACCGCTTCTGAATATTGAGATCTCTTTATACTATAATAGTACGATAAACTTTGCTCCCTATATGTGATTACCGGTTGCCTGATAATTAGGCATTAATAGGTATTGTCTTCCCACAGTGCTCTGCGTACTTTTGTGCCATTACTAAAATTTCGAAGTTATGATGGAATTAATCAGCAAAACCCGTAATGGAATGATAACCTACTGTGCCCACTGTAAAGTGTATCATCTGGAATTTGGCAACCTCTTCTTTCGTCTGTCCGAGGCTGGTCTTGAATGTCTCCGCAATTATATTGTATCAATCAACGGATCTTATTGTGAGAAGGCAAACCGGAAAATGAATGCTAACCGGAAGATCTTTCTGAAGTTGCCGGCACAGAATGTTTATTTCTGTGTCTGCCAGGCTGAACTTGAAGAACTGAAGTCTCTGGTGTTACTACAGGCACCGGCCGGTGAAGAGGCAGACAACCTGATCTCTTTTATGTATGATATTTCATTGAACTAATTTGTCTGCCGGACTGTTTTAAAAGTAGATAAATATCTTATCGATAATGGTACATTCTCACGAACATCATCATGAGCACGTCCATGAGTTGACGTCGCTCAATAAGTCTTTTATAATTGGCATTACGCTGAACATTTTGTTTGTCCTCGTTGAGTTCGGCATCGGTTTTTATTATGATTCTTTGGGTTTACTCTCCGATGCCGGACACAATTTGGGCGATGTGGCAAGTCTTGTGTTGGCTATGCTCGCTTTCCGGTTGGCAAAAGTGCACCCTAACAGCCGTTATACGTATGGTTATAAAAAAAGTACGGTATTGGTATCTTTGCTCAATGCTGTCATCCTTCTGGTTGCTGTCGGTATTATCGTCACTGAAAGTGTGGAGAAATTATTTCATCCTGTTCCCGTTGAAGGTGCTGCCATTGCTTGGACAGCCGGGGTAGGGGTAGTCATCAACGCCATCACAGCCTGGCTCTTTATGAAGGACAAAGAAAAGGATCTTAATGTGAAGGGAGCTTATCTGCACATGGCTGCCGATACGTTGGTATCAGTGGGAGTAGTCATTTCGGGTATTGTCATCATGTACACCGGCTGGACGATTGTCGATCCGATTATCGGTCTGGTGATTGCTGTTATAATTGTTATATCAACCTGGGGCTTGCTGCATGACAGCCTTCGCCTCTCACTTGATGGAGTCCCTGTAGGCATCGATAGTGGGAGGATCGGACAGGTTATATTGGAACAATCTGGGGTAGAGGGATACCATCATCTACACATCTGGGCGTTGAGCACTACCGAGACAGCCTTGACTGCCCATATTGTGATAAACGATTTACGCCGCATGGAAGAGGTGAAGCACAAGATCAAGAACGAACTGGCACATGCCGGTGTCAGCCATGTCACTTTAGAGTTTGAGTATAAAGGGGCTTGTTGTGAAGGGGAAGATTGTATGTGTTGAGAAAATCAGTTCTTCTTGAAAAGCAATTTGTCAATCTGATATTTAAAACGTGTCAGAATCCCCTCTTTGGCTTCCTGTCCGGAGGCCTTGGAAAAAAACGCAGGGAAATCGCTTCACTCTTTTTTGTATTGGCAGATATTACATCCGTCCGGTTGCCATCCGATAGCAATTGGAATCCATTTTGGTAAATAAGGGTCTTCTTTTATATTTCTACTTTCTATTTGATCATTTGTCTATAACTTGGACAGTAGGTGAAATAGAAGGAAAAGATCTTTCCAATGTCTTTTCCTCACTTGGATAATACCTTCCACTCCGTATCATTATGGCATATTAGCCGGAGGGTTACGCCATCCCGGCCGGATGGCGTAACCCTTTTGTGTTTATCCTTACCCGTTTTTTCCCGGAAGTCCGTAAATTCACCCTGCTTATACTGCCCTGGGAAGGGGGGAATCCGTTCGCTTCTGCCGAATTTTCTTCTGTTTGCTCTCTTATTGCGGTTGTACGTGTTAGTGAATTCTTTTCTTTTGTATCTTTTTGTTAATGATCTACCCCATATGTCTATCTTTATGTTTATAAATACTTTGCAGACCTTGGAAATTACTTCTTCTTTTACTATAACCGAAAACAGTTTTTTACGTACCTTTGCACCACTAACAACTAAAATTAACCTTTTTATTTATGTTTACTGACTTATTGCACTCCTCTTATTTCTCGCTCTTCCTTATCGTAGCGTTAGGCTTCATGTTGGGAAGAATCAAGATCAAGGGGCTATCGCTCGATGTGTCGGCGGTCATCTTCATTGCCCTTCTTTTTGGGCATTTTGGTGTAATTATCCCAAAGGAACTGGGTAATTTCGGATTGGTACTTTTCATTTTTACGATCGGTATCCAGGCAGGTCCGGGATTTTTCGATTCTTTCCGTAGTAAAGGGAAGACGCTGATCATCATTACACTTCTTATCATTGCTTCGGCCTGCTTTACGGCTATCGGTCTGAAGTATGCTTTCGATATAGATACTCCCAGTGTGGTAGGTCTGGTTGCCGGAGCGCTGACCAGTACGCCGGGTCTGGCTGTTGCCATCGACAGCACCAATTCTCCATTGGCGTCTATCGCTTATGGTATTGCCTATCCGTTCGGTGTGATTGGTGTCATCCTGTTCGTGAAGCTGTTGCCTAAGATTATGCGTATTGATCTTGACAAGGAGGCCCGTCGCCTCGAGATAGAACGCCGGGGACAATTCCCGGAGTTGGGGACCTGTATCTACCGCATCACGAATCCGAGCGTATTTGGCCGCAGCCTGATGCAGATCAATGCACGTGCCATGACAGGAGCCGTTATTTCACGTCTGAAACATCAGGAACAGATATCCATCCCGACAGCCCATACAGTGCTTCGTGAAGGAGACTACATCCAGGCAGTGGGTAGCGAGGAAGCATTGACCCAACTGGCCGTACTGGTGGGTGAACGTGAAGAAGGTGAACTTCCATTGGAAAACACGCAGGAGATCGAATCGTTGCTGTTGACCAAAAAGGACATGATAAATAAACAGCTGGGCGACTTGAACCTGATGAAGAATTTCGGCTGTACCGTGACCCGTGTTCGCCGAAGTGGTATCGACCTTTCACCGTCACCCGATCTGGCACTGAAGTTTGGTGATAAACTGATGGTGGTGGGCGAGAAGGAAGGTATCAAAGGAGTAGCCCGTTTACTGGGAAACAATGCCAAGAAGCTGTCCGACACCGATTTCTTCCCTATTGCCATGGGTATTGTGCTGGGAGTAATTTTCGGTAAGCTTAATATCTCGTTCCCGGGAGGATTATCTTTCTCACCGGGATTGACTGGTGGTGTGCTGATGGTGGCTTTGCTGCTGAGCGCGGTAGGTAAAACAGGTCCTATCCTCTGGTCTATGTCAGGCCCTGCCAACCAGTTGCTCCGTCAGTTGGGATTGTTGCTTTTCCTGGCCGAAGTAGGCACATCGGCCGGTAAGAATCTGGTTGCTACTTTCCAGGAGAGCGGTTTGTTGCTGTTCGGAGTAGGTGCAGCCATCACCCTCGTACCGATGTTGATCGCTGCGTTCGTTGGGCGTCTGGTGTTTAAAATCAGTCTGCTCGATTTGCTGGGTACCATAACCGGTGGCATGACCAGTACACCGGGGCTTGCCGCTGCCGATTCCATGGTAGACAGCAATATCCCGAGTGTAGCTTATGCAACGGTATACCCGATTGCAATGGTATTCCTGATCCTGTTTATACAGGTGATAGCAACGGTAGTATACTAAGTTATTCCACCGGAGAGTTCCGGGGGCATGTCAAATTTTACCACAGAGGACACAGAGTGACACAGAGATAATTCTAAGTTGTTGATTACTATAGTAAATACTCTGTGCTACTCCGTGGTGAAAAGACTTTCGACGCACCTCCATGACTTAAAAATCACTCTGTGTTACTCTGCGCCTTCTGTGGTGAGTTTTTCAGTGGAATCCGATTCCTTTTTCTTCCCTTTCCAAACCTTTTCTTGCGGATTTTGTTTCCATCCTTGTAACTCTAATCCCAAGAATTATGGACGCTGCAAATACATCGAATACTTCTGATAAGAAAAAGTTTATCTGGCTGGTGATATTGCTTATCATCGCTTTTGTTGTTGCCATTGTATGGTGGTGGAACTATCGGAAATACGTCTCTACGATAGACGCAAATCTCGATGGCGGCCGTGTCAACGTTTCCGCCCGTGTGATGGCTCCGCTGTCTGCGGTCTTCAAACACGAAGGAGACAGCGTGAAGAGAGGTGAGTTACTGGCCATGCTGGACAGTACGGCGACTGAGAATTACCGGATCGTTTCGCCGGTAGATGGCCTGATAGCCAAACAGTGGGTGGTTCCCGGCGATTTGTTGCAGCCGGGCGAAAACATCTTCACTCTGAACGAAGGTAAAGAACTCTGGGTGGCTGTCTATTTGCAGGAGACTAAATTTAACGAGATCCGTATGGGACAATCGGCCCTTTTCACCCTCGACGCCTATCCCGGACTGACGTTTTATGGAAAGATTTTCTACATCGGTGCCAACGCTGCATCCGAGTTTTCCCTGATTCCTCCCGATAATGCTTCCGGCAATTATACGAAGGTAGCCCAAAGGATTCCATTGAGAATCTCGATCGACCGGGTGGAAGGGAAAGAGAAATTGAAAGCAAATCTCCGCCTGCTTTCGGGGATGTCTGCTAACGTGAAGATTATCAAAGAATGAAAGAAGGTTCTTCTTATAAGTGGATCGTACTGGGCAACATTATGATAGGCACCTTTATGGCGGTGCTCGACTCTACTGTTGTCAACACCGGACTGCCTGTGATAATGGGTACGCTCGGTGCGGACATCAATGTGGCCGAATGGGTACTGACGGGATACATGCTTTCGATGGCAAGTATTCTGCCTGCCGCCGGATGGCTGTCCGAACGCTTCGGTTATAAAAAGATCTATTTCTTATCCTTGCTTGTCTTTACAGCCGGCTCCTTCATGTGTGGAAGTTCGTCCACTATCGAAGAACTTATTTTCTGGAGGGTGATCGAAGGCTTTGGATGTGGCATGCTCCTTCCCGTCGGTATGGCTATTGTGAGCGATGTATTTCCGCCCGAACAACGGGGGACGGCATTGGGATTCTGGTCTATCGCTTCCGCCGCTTCGGTCTCTTTTGGTCCTACCATTGGTGGATACCTGGTTGATTACATGGACTGGAACTATATCTTTTACGTCAATATCCCGATAGGGATTCTCGCTTTGATCGTAACTGCCATTGTACAGAAGGAACATGTGAAAGGAACCAAAGTTCCCTTCGATATTCCCGGTTTCATCACTTCTGCCATTTTCCTGCCTGTCTTTATGTATGGGCTTTCCGAAGTTAATTCGTCCACCAACTCCATGGGATGGAACAGCCCCGTAGTGCTCGGAGCTATGTGGATTGCGGTGGTCACCTTTATTTTGTTTCTCTACTTTGAGTTCACTGTCAGGACACCGCTTATCAATCTGCGCCTGTTTGTTGACAAGGACTTTGCGTTATCCAACCTGATCCTGTTTGTCTTTGGTATCGGTATGTTCGGCAGTACGTTCCTCATTCCTCTTTATTTGCAGGACAATCTGGGGTACTCTGCTTTGCAGGCCGGTATGTTTTTTATGCCTGTGGGCATTATCCAGGGGGTCGCTTCCCCTTTATCGGGTAAACTGATGCAGCGCATCAATCCCAAAGTCTTTATTGTGTCGGGCATTCTGTTGATGGCCGTCAGTTTCTATATGAACTATTACCTCTCTTTCCTGACCGAAAAGTGGTACATTATGCTGAGTCTCTATTTGCGCGGGTTGGGTATGGGCTTGCTTTTCACTCCGTTGCTGACTCTGTCGTTGGTGAATATCCGTAACAGCGATATGGCACAAGCCTCCAGTATCACCAATATTGTCCGGCAGATGGGAGGAAGTTTTGGGGTGGCCATCTTCAGCCATCTGCTGACGCAGCGTACGGCTTTTCATACACAGCGATACAGCGAAGCCCTGAATTATACAGGAGACGTATACCGCCAGACTATTCACTCTTTAAGCCGCTTCATAGAACATACGGGAGGCAACACACCCGATACCGCCAAGGAAGTGGCAGAAATGCTGGTGCTGAAGCGTATCGATCTGGAGGGATATATCAGTGCCATCAACGACGATTTCTTCATTGCCTTTATTGTCACGTTGCTGTGCGTTGTTCCGGTACTGTTTCTCAGGACGAAAAAAAGATAATGTGTGTAGTTTTGTACTTATATATAGGTATGAAGTGAATGATTTATCACTTCATTTTATTACTTTTGCCACTTATTCAATAACCGTATCTTAAAAACAACAAAAAACATGCGACAAACAATTGCTTCAAAAACTCCCCGTATCGAGGTTGTAGATGCATTGCGCGGCTTTGCCGTAATGGCGATCCTGCTGGTTCACAACCTTGAACATTTTATTTTTCCTGTGTATCCCGATGCTGCTTCCCAGCCGGAGTGGCTCAATATTCTCAACGAAGGAGTGTTCAGTGTCACGTTTTCCCTGTTCGCAGGAAAAGCCTATGCCATCTTCGCTCTGCTCTTCGGATTAACGTTCTACATACAATATGCCAATCAACAGAAGAAAGGGAAAGATTTCGGTTACCGTTTTCTCTGGCGTCTGCTCCTGCTGGGTGGTTTTGCCACCTTGAATGCAGCGTTCTTTCCGGCGGGAGATGTCCTGCTGTTGTTTTGTGTGGTCGGTATCTTTCTGTTTATTGTCCGCAAATGGAGTGACCGGGCAGTATTTATCCTGGCTGTCTTCCTGCTGTTGCAGCCCGTGGAGTGGTACCACTACGTGATGAACCTTGTTAATCCGTCCCATTCCTTACCCGATTTAGGAGTAGGGCAGATGTATGCTGAAGTGGCGGACTATACCAAAGAGGGAGATTTCTGGAAGTTCATCTGGGGGAATGTGACCTTGGGGCAGAAGGCGAGCCTGTTTTGGGCGATAGGTGCAGGGCGTTTCCTGCAAACGGCCGGACTGTTTTTGCTGGGAATGCTGATCGGACGGAAACAATTATTTGTCACCTCGGAGAGCACGACCCGTTTCTGGGTAAAAGCACTGATCTGGTGTGCTGTGTTATTCGGTCCTCTCTATCAGTTGAAAGTACAATTGACGGATGCCGGCCAGCCGGACATGATACGCCAGACGGTGGGTGTGGTGATGGATATGTGGCAAAAGTTTGCTTTCACAGTAGTGCTGGTTGCTTCGTTCGTATTGTTATACCAAACGGAAAAGTTCAGGAAGCTGACTGCCGACTTGCGCTTTTACGGTAAGATGAGTCTGACGAACTACATCTCCCAGTCCATTGCCGGAGCCATTATCTATTTCCCGTTTGCGCTCTATTTGGCGCCTTATTGCGGGTATGCCGTCAGTTTGCTGATCGGTTTTCTGTTCTTCCTCTTGCAGGTTCGCTTCTGCAAATGGTGGTTGAAAGGACATAAGCAGGGACCGTTGGAAAGCCTTTGGCACAAACTGACCTGGCTTCGTTCGGAATAAACGGGTGGAGTGAATCCATCGGCCGTTCGTACACAAAGCGGCTGTGTCAAAACTCACCACAGAGGACACAGAGTAACACAGAGGAGATTTTAAGTTGTTGATTATTAATAAAAAGACTCTGTGCTACTCTGTGTTACTCTGTGGTGAAAAGAGTTTCGACACAGCCCCGCTTCTGTATATGACACCGTTATACTTGCCAGCCCATTGTTTTCTCTTGTATGGACCATAGCTTGTAATAGAGTCCTTCCCGTCCGATCAGTTCTCGGTGTGTACCTTGTTCCGTGACGCATCCGTTTTCAAGCACGATAATCTTATCCGCGTTCTTGATGGTCTTCAGGCGGTGTGCGATGACAATCACCGTCCGTCCGGCAATCAGCGTATTGATTGCTTTCTGTACATCTACTTCATTCTCCGGATCGAGGGAGGCCGTTGCTTCATCCAGCAATACAACGGGAGCTTCTTTCAAGATGGCACGTGCGATGGAGACGCGTTGTTTTTCTCCTCCCGAAAGCGTACAACCTCCTTCGCCCACCATCGTGTCGTACCCATTGGGGAGTTTCATGATGAATTCGTGGCAGCAGGCTTTCCGGGCGGCATCTTCGATCTCTTCATCCGTAGCGTCTGCTTTTCCGAAGCGGATGTTGTTCTTTATGGTATCCTGAAACAGATAAACATTCTGGAAAACCATGGAGATCTGCTTCATGAGGGCTTCCGGTTCTATCTCCGACATGTCGGTGTTGTTGAAGGTAACTTTTCCCTGTTGCGGGTCGTAGAAGCGGGCGCATAGTTTGAGCAGCGTGCTCTTTCCGCTGCCGGAAGGGCCGACCAGCGCAGTAAGACATCCTTGTTTCAAAGTGACGGAAATGTCATGCAGCACTTCCGTTTCTCCGTAGCCGAAGGTGACGTGCTCAAAACGGATGTCACCGCTTTGGGGACTCTGTTTGTTCCCTTGCATTTCTGGTTCGCGCATCAGGCTCAGGATACGTCCGCCTGCGATAGAGAAGTAGCGGAACTCCGCAAAGTTGGTCAGTGCCGAAGTCAATGGATCGAACACACGCGAACCGACGATCAGAAACATGACGAAAGTCAGCAGGGAAAGTTCGCCGCCTATCAGCAGATAGGCACCGCAGAGGATCATCAGTGTCAGTCCTGCCCGGATAAGCGTGATGGACAATAGCACAAAGGGACCCATTAACGCTTCCTGACGCATGCTGGCACGACGTAATTCTGCGAAGGCATGGCGCAGACGTTCGAATTTTCCTCCTAACAGGTTGTAGGCTTTGATGATGCGTATTCCCTGCAAGTATTCTTCAAGGCGGCTGCCGGCATTGATTTTTGCCCGGATATGCTTTTTACCGAGACGCATCTGCAACCGGTTGCTGCCCAGCAAAACCAGTACGGCCAGAGGGAGGGCTATGAACATGGCTACAGACATGCGCCAGTCAATCCATAGCAGAGAGAAGAAGGCGAGGAGAGGCATCACAAGAGCCCCCATCAATTGAGGCAGATGGTGGGATATGCCTGTCTCGGCAAGGGTAAAGTCGCTGATCATTATGCTTGCCAGGTCGCCCGGATCATGACGGAACAGGCTGCCAAGGGGAAGTTTACGCAAATGCTCTGCGAGTTCGATCCTTCCTTGGGCACTCATTTCGTAGGCTCCGCGGAAGTTATATCTGTATGCCTGTCTTTCGGCCATAGCCATGACGAACATATAGGCGACAAGGATACCGAAGATGATCCACAACCGTTGCATGTCCGGTCCCTGCCCGCTGCCGTCAAAAGCGCGAAAAAGAATATTGACCACTTCGATAGACAGCATAAACGGAATAATGTTCACTAAATTAGCGAGTACAGTGTAGCCGACAGGTTTACGCAGGCGTTCCGTGTGGCCGATGGTGATATTTTTAATTGCATTCATTGATTTATTTATATTTTAGAAGATACATCAGTCAGGATGGGCATTCGGTTTTCAGAGTCCATTGGAAGGCGTCGGTGTAGGCATCCCACATCTTTTTATATACTCCTTCCTTCCGGCTCAGTTCGGCGTGTACGCCTTTCTGTACGATCTCTCCTTCTTTCAGGACGATGATTTGATTGGCAGAGATGATGGACGACAGGCGGTGGGCGATGATAATCACCGTTTTATCTTTGATCAGTTCCTGCAGAGCCAGTTGCATTTTGTATTCGTTTTCGGGGTCGGCAAAGGCGGTGGCTTCATCCAGTACCAGGATGGGAGAGTTCTTCAGGATGGCACGGGCGACAGACACTCTCTGTTCTTCTCCTCCGGAAAGATATACACCGCCTTCTCCTATCAGCGTTTGGTAACCTTGGGGCAGTCGTCCGATAAATTCGTCACACTGTGCCGCACGAGCTGCCGCATGCACTTCCTCTTCCGTAGCGTCGGGTTTGCCCACGCGTATGTTTTCGTAGAGAGTGTCGAAGAAGAGAAATGAATCCTGGAATACGAACGAGACCCGGTCCATCAGTTGCCCGGTCGCAATCTCCCGGATATTGATTCCGCCTATTTTAATGGCTCCTTGTGTGACATCCCAGAAGCGGGGGATCAGGTTGGCGATGGTCGATTTACCGGAACCGGAAGGACCTACAAGTGCGGTTATTTCGCCGGCATGTGCGGTGAAACTGATGTCTTTCAATGCTTCTGTACGTGTGGTTTCCTTGGTGTTTTCGTACGAGAAACTGACATGCTCAAAGCGGATATCGTGCTTATGGGGTGATTGCGGTATGACGGGTTCCGGCACTGGTTTTTCTTCAAAGATGGCATCCAGGCGGCTGACTCCTTCATCAATCTCCCGAGTGTTCGATGCGAGAAAAGTGAGCTTGTGAAACGGGGCGGCTACACCCGGCCCTAATATAATGAAGAACAGATACACTCCGGCCAGTACCACATTGCCCGGTTCGCGGCTCAACAGCAGTAAGCCCACCGGGAGGATGAACGTCACGATGGAGTTGAGCAGTACGGTGAACCACACCATACCCGGTTGGTAGGTGTCGCATACGTGCAGTGCGTATTTTTTGAATGCATAAATAGATTGGCTGAACTGACGGAAAGACGCGACTGTCTGCCCGAATATCTTTACGACCGGCATGCCTCGTACGTATTGCACGGCAGAGGCACTCATCTGTTCCGATGTGTCAAAGTATTGGCGGAAAAAATCTTTTGACTTCCGGCCGAACATCAGTGAGAATTGAACGAGTATGCTGATGACAATGGCCAGCAGGCAGGCTGCTGCCATCCATCCGTTGAGGCTGAAAAAGAGGACGAACATCACTGCTACCGTGGCGGCCGCATTCACCAGGTCGGGGATGGTGTGCGCGATAAACAATTCGATCTTCTCTACATTCTGTTCAAGCGCTTTTTTGATCGCTCCGGTAGAACTGTTGTTCAGATAGCCGAGAGGCAGTCTTCCGATATGTTCGGACAGCCTGACCCGCAGTCCGTAGAGGATACGGAAAGCGGCCATGTGTGAGGACATCAGTGCGCCGTACAGAAGTAGCAATCCGCCGATGAGTCCGGCAAAAGCTATCCAGCCCCAATCGGTCAGATACTCTTTGTCGACGTTGTTTATCTCGCCCGCATTTTCCAGTAAATTATTCAGTACCTGGTAGACTGCCAGGTAAGGAATCAGCATGCAACAGGCACTGAGTGCCGATAATACACCTGCCAGTATCAGCAGGCCTTTCTTCTCGCCCGCTATCTCAAACAGGCGGGGCAGTCCTTTTTTCTTTTTCATGTCCTATATCAATTAAATTTAGAGATGACGTTAAATGTGTTTCACAAAGGTGGTGACCATTTTCTGAATCTGAAATACCTAATAATGATGAAAATGTGTGAACAATCTACCTTGAAGCGGTGTTACACTTATTATCCCCATAAATAGGGATTGTTCCGTAAGGGAATACTTCTTATCTTTGCCACAAAACTAAACGGATGAAACAATGCTGTCAGAACATAATGCGATGGTTTTTGCCTGTACTCTTTATATCGTACATGGCAGGTATCACGCTCTTTACCCACTCACATGTAGTGAACGGGGTGACCATTGTCCATTCGCATCCGTTTAAGAAAGATTCTCCCCATAGTCACACCACAGTCGAATTTCAATTGATTCATTTGCTGAACCATGTGGTGACTACCGGAGCCGGTCTCTTCTTTCTATCCCTTCAGTTTATTGCTTGTCTGCTCTATACGCTTTCGTGGCGTCCGGAGAGGGCAGGATACCATTCGTCTGTTACAGGCGTGGTATCGTTGAGAGCGCCGCCTTCAGCCGTATAAAGCATCTCTCTCACTCTTACTGCTTTATTTAGAGAAACTTATTTAGTAATTTTACTATCCAGAAACGAAAATGAAGAAATATATATTTTTCCTCGTTAGCCTGTGCTGTGCCTTGTTGCCGGCTATGGCCGACCAACCGGAACACCCGGAACTGAAAGCTTCCGATGCGAATATCATCGGACATGTACTCGATAAAAAAACGGGTGAACACCTCTCTTATATAACGATTGCTCTGAAAGGAACCACGATTGGCACCGTGACGGATGCCACCGGACACTATTTCCTTAAAAACCTTCCCGAAGGGGATTTCGTCCTCGAAGCCAGTTCGGTTGGTTATAAAACCATCAGCCGCAACGTCACGCTTAAAAAGGGGAAGACGCTTGAAGAAAACTTCGAGCTGGAAGAGGATGCCGTAGCCCTCGACGGAGTGGTGGTGTCTGCCAATCGAAGTGTGACCAAACGGAGGCTGGCACCTACGCTGGTCAATGTGGTGGATATGAAGATGTTCGAGAATACGAACTCGCCTACACTCTCGCAAGGACTGAACTTTCAGCCCGGTGTGCGTGTGGAGACGAATTGCCAGAACTGCGGGTTCCAGCAGGTGCGCATCAATGGTCTGGACGGCCCCTATACGCAGATTCTTATCGATTCGCGTCCCATCTTCAGTGCCCTTTCCGGTGTTTATGGTTTGGAGCAGATTCCTGCCAACATGATTGAGCGGGTAGAGGTGATGCGTGGTGGAGGTTCTGCGCTGTTTGGTTCGTCTGCCATTGCCGGAACCATCAATATCATCACTAAAGAGCCGTTACGCAATTCGGGGCAGTTGGCACACACCATTACTTCTATTGGCGGCAGCTCGTCTTTCGACAATAATACCTCGCTGAATGCTTCGCTGGTGACCGACGATCACCGGGCAGGACTCTATGTGTTCGGTCAGAACCGGCATCGCGATGCGTATGATCACGACGGGGACGGTTATTCCGAAATGCCTAAACTCAAAAACCAGACAGTAGGTTTCCGTTCGTTCCTGAAAACAAGTACATACTCCAAACTAACGTTTGAGTATCATCACTTGCAGGAGTTCCGCCGTGGCGGCAACATGCTGAACCGTCCGCCTCACGAAGCCGATATTGCCGAGCAGATTCAACATTCCATCAATGGTGGGGGATTGAAGTTCGACTATTTTGCTCCGAACGAAAAGCACCGCCTGACACTGTATACATCGGCACAGCATACGGACCGCGACAGCTATTACGGTAGTAAAAAGGACCTGAATGCCTATGGAAAGACGACGGACCTGACCTTTATCGGCGGTTCCCAGTATGTGTACAGTTTCGATAAATGCCTCTTTATGCCTGCCGATCTGACTGCCGGGCTGGAATATAACCGGGACAATCTGAAGGATGATATGTGGGGATACAATCGCTATACCAGGCAGACGGTGAATATTGGTAGCGCTTTCTTCCAGAACGAATGGAAAAATGAAAAGTGGAGTATCTTGCTGGGCGGACGTCTGGACAAGCATAATCTGATCAACCATGTCATCTTCAGTCCCCGTGCCAATTTGCGTTTCAATCCTACACAAGACGTCAACCTCCGTCTGAGCTATTCTTCCGGATTCCGTGCCCCCCAGGCTTTTGATGAAGACCTGCATATTGAGAATGTGGGCGGAACGGTGTCTATGATTGAGCGCGCCAAGAATCTCAAAGAAGAGAAGTCGCAGAGTTTCAGTGCTTCGGCGGATATGTATCACCGCTTCGGTGCTTTTCAGGTGAACTTCCTGGTAGAAGGTTTCTATACTAAGCTGTCGGATGTGTTTGTTCTCGAGAACATCGGAGAGCGGGACGGGATTCTGATTAAAGAACGTCGCAATGGTTCGGGAGCGAAAGTGCTGGGACTGTCGATGGAAGGAAAAATGGCTTACCTCTCTTTGTTTCAGTTGCAGGCGGGAGTCACCTTGCAGCAAAGCCGCTATGACGAACCCGAAAAATGGAGTGAAACGGCACCGGCTCAGAAGAAGATTTTCCGTACTCCGAATACCTATGGATATTTCACGGCAACCTATACCCCTGTCAAACCGCTCTCCGTTTCCTTGTCGGGAACCTATACCGGTTCGATGCTGGTGCAGCATATGGCAGGTTATATTAAGAATGACATAGCGGTCAATACGCGCGATTTCTTCGATATGGGAGTTAAGTTGGCCTATGATTTCAAACTTTATAAGACGATAGACCTCCAGTTGAGCGCCGGTGTACAAAATGTGTTCAACGCTTATCAGAATGACTTTGATCAGGGAGTGGAACGTGACTCCGGATATATCTATGGGCCGGCTGCTCCGCGGAGCTATTTTGCCGGAGTAAAGATCAGCTATTAAGCCCGTTGCAATTAGTCTGGAAACCGAGCCTCTGCTTGGTTGAAACGAAGGCTCTGTCCCGGTCGGACGGAGCCTTTGTTCTGTCCGGACCGAGCCTCTGTTTTACTTCGGCAGAGGCTCCGATTGAAAAAAGTATCTCTCTGAACACAAATATCTGATTTATTGTTTTTATATTTGTCGGCAGATTGGTTCGCCAAAGCTTTCCTGCTTCTGGCGATTAAAAGGGAACCGGGTGTGACTCCCGGACAGTCCCGCTGCTGTGAGGCTTTAATACAAACATTCCGATCGGATACTCTTTTGCCACTGGCTCGTGTAAGCCGGGAAGGCGTTCGGAATGGAAGCTAAGTCAGAAGACCTGCCACTCTCGCTGATAAGTCTTGGTTCCTCGTGGGTTAGGAGCAAAGCACAATAGTAACAATCAATATTAAAAACGTAGAGCGTATGGAAAAAGTAGTTCCTCCGTTCAAAGTAGACGTTGCCGGTACTTTTCTTCTGCCTCCTGCATTGAGAGAAGCCCGTGAGCAATATCGAAACGAACAAATCAGCCTGCTTACTTTGCGTGCTGTCGAAGATGCCGAAATACGGAATCTGGTAGACAGACTGAAGGCAGAAGGGCTGAAGGTGGTCACCGACGGCCGTTTCCGCAGTGATGCGTGGCCGCTCGACTTTATGTGCGGATTGGATGGCATCCGATTCCGGGATGACAGAAAGACTTCTGTCGAACTGACCGGCAGGATCGATGTGCATCGTCATCCGGTGCTCGATGATTTTGTTTTTCTTACCGGGGTAACCGGCGGAGATGTAATAGCTAAGCAGGTACTTCCGGCGCCTTCGCGCCTGCTGGCCGAATTGATGAAGGACGCAAACCGGACGCAACTTGATCTGATTTATCCCGAACTCGAGACACTGCTGGTGGATATTGCACAGGTGTATCAGAAGCTGATTATGGAATTGTATAAATCGGGTTGCCGTTATCTGCAACTCGATGACGCAACGCGCACGGTGACAGATAATGCTATTCGTGTCAACAACATGGCTTTGGAAAATCTGCCTGCCGACCTTTACATTGCTTTTCACTCGCCTACCGAAATGCTTTTCTCACTACAGGGCATCAATGCTTTTTTCCTCGACTATGATTCGGAATGTTGTGGCAAAAACCGTTTGCTGTGGTTCATACGGGAAAAGCAATCGGTTTTTGGTTTCGTCCTTTCCCATTATCCCGTAGAGGAAGAGTTGGAAGAACTAAGGGCTAAGATCGACCAGATTGTACGTTATATTCCCTCGCACCGCTTCTCACTCTGCATTCCCAATGCTGAGGTACTACCTTCGGAATCTTATGAAGAGGCTGAGGAGAAGCAATGGCATACGCTGAAAATGGCTGAAATGGTTGCGGGAGAACTTTGGCCCGAAGAGGAATAGAACTTCTTTATAACTATAGTATATTTTCGTGGAACAGATTCGTAAGAGCCTGTTTAGAGGGGCCCGGGCGATGTGATTTCGACCGGGCTTTTTTATACCTTTTTCAGAAAATGATGTATCTTTGAACCCTGAAACAACTATATCCCTGTTTTTACAACTATGATGACACATAAACTACTATTAGCCGCACTGATGGGTTCTGTCTGCATCTCGTGCGGACATCCGCCTCACAAAGGCGGAAGTGAAAAAGAAGCGTTGGGTAAACTCCTCTTCCATGATACTTCGCTCTCTGAACCATCCGGACAGTCGTGCGCCACTTGCCATGCCGTCTCCCGGGGATTTGCCGATGAACAGTCGCGTGCCATATCCGAAGGCGCAGTGCAGGGACTCTTTTCTCAGCGCAATTCCATGTCGGTATGTTATGCCGCTTTTGTGCCTGAGTTACATTATGATGATGAAGATGAAAGCTATGTGGGAGGTCTGTTTTGGGACGGCCGTTCTCCTTCTTTGCGGGATCAGGCGGGTGTTCCTTTGCTGAATCCGGTGGAAATGGGGAATAAGGACAAACAAATGGTGGCCGAAAAGGTGAGACGTACTCCGTATTATGACCGTTTGATACGGATATATGGCGAAACGGGTAATGCCGATTCGCTGTTTGCTTACGTTACGGACGCATTGGCGGCTTATCAGTCATCCAAAGAAATCAATCCTTTTACATCCAAGTACGATGCCTATAAAAAAGGAAATTATCAGCTGACCGCACAGGAAGCGCGTGGAAAGGAGCTTTTCAAGGAGAAAGGGCAATGTGCCGAATGCCATGTCCTGGATCGTGACAAGCGGGCACACCGCACGTTGTTTACCGATCATACTTATGATAATCTGGGTATACCAAAGTTGCCGGATCATCCGCATTATAAGGTGCCGGCAGAATATTTCCTGCTAACTGCCGATTCGGTGGATTTGAGGTTGGGGGCTATTGTCAATGCTGAAAGTGAGAATGGCAAGTATCGTGTGCCTACGTTGCGCAATGTGGAACTCACGGCTCCATATGGACATAACGGTTATTTTAAGACACTTGAGGAGATTGTGCATTTCTATAATGTGCGGGACGTGAGTGATGAATTTCCACCTGCCGAGTATCCTGCTACCGTGAACAAGGATGAATTGGGAAATCTCGGACTGACACAGGAAGAAGAAGCTGACATCGTGGCCTTTATGAAAACGCTGACCGATGGCTACATGAAAGTTCATAGATCAGAAAAACGATAAATTCCCCAAAAACGGCCTCAGTACCGGTTTGCCGGGTGAGGCCGCATCATCGTTTATGGTTTCAACAGAACTTTATCGATATACCCTTTTAGTTGCTCTTTGGATAAAGCCCCCATGCTTACTTGGGGCTCTCCCTTCATCGGTACAAACCAGAGGGTGGGAATACTCTGTATGCCGAAAGCCTTTGCCAGTTCCGGTTCTTTGTCTACATCTACTTTATAGATATAAATCTTTCCGGCATACTCTTTGGATAATTCTTCAAGGATCGGAGCGACCATTTTGCAGGGACCGCACCAGTCGGCATAAAAGTCTACGATAGCTGGTTTGTCACCCAGGTATTTCCATTCCTTCGAATGGTTTTCATAGTCGGCCACCTTCTTTAGAAACTCTGCACGAGTCAGGTGGATGGTTCCCGGTTGCGGTTTTTCCGTTTGTACCGTATCTGCGCCGGCAGTTGTCTTGTTCTCGGATGTCCCTTTGCAAGCTGCAAAGGCCAGCAATCCTATAAATAGGAAGGGGATAAGAATGCTCTTTTTCATTTTTCTGCTTTTTAATGGTTATTAATGGACGATCTCTTTTTTCCAGGTGATGCCACTGATGTCGGTCAGTACCAATTCGTATTTTCCTTTGGGCAAAGTTCCCATAGCCGGATCATTGACTGTAAGGGTTGCTTTGCTTCCGAGCGGAATCACCAGGCTATGCTTACCCGGAGCTACCCGGGCAATGTATTTGTTATCGATATTTCCGATTGGGAAGTCAGCCAGTTCTTCTCCTTTCTTTTCTAACACAACGTGTCCGTTGGCGTCTTTCAGGCTGATACCGATCAGGAAAGAGCCGTATACATCGGCACCTTCAACACGATAAACACTGAATGACAAAGAGTTGTTCTCTATTTGTGCGTCGGATATTTCAATCTTCGGTTTGACGGACTTATTGTGCAGTGGTCCCCAGACACCGTTGTGAAACTCTTGGTTGGTGTACAGGGTCAGTACGAAGATGACGATGGCACCTGCCACACTGATATTGGCAAAGCGTTTGGTCTTTAAAGGTAATTCTCCGGAGGTCAGCCATACCAGCCAGCCTGCTTTCTTCCGTAAGGCGAATTTTCGCTCTGTCAGATAATCGACCGAGTATCTTCCACCACCGGAAAGGAAGATAGTGAATCCGGCAGCTACTCCCAGAATACCGATCTGCCATTCGTCCAGGCAGGTTGTTCCTAACCATCCGGACCCTAAGAGGATACCGGTGGCCAGACTGAATACACCGATACTCATCAGGCGGGTGAAGAACCCTAACATATAGAGTAACCCGACTACCCCTTCGACAAGGGTGAAGATCACCATTGCCCACCACAACATATCGGGGGTGGATACCAGATATTCGATTACCGGACGGATACCTATCGAGTTCGGAAGGAAATGGTTGAACTTTTCTCCGATGTATCCGGCACTGTCCGGTATCAGTTTATTTTCGAGTACAAGGCGTCGCCAGAAGGCTGAAAAGTAAGTCCATCCCACTACGAGGCGCAGTGAAAGCGTAAACATGCCTGCAAGTAAGTAGGCTCTTGATTGTTCTTGTTCGTTTGCGGTTGCCATAAGATGTGGGATTAGTCGGTTCTTTTCGGGGTACTGCCTGTCTTAAACAGGTTCAGTAGTAATCCGCCCATCACAGCTCCCCAAAGGGTGCTGTTGACCGGCGAGGAGGTAATGGGACAAGTGCCGCCGGTGCAGCCTACGTATTTCCAATACAGGAATCCTCCTACAGCTCCTATTGCCAGTCCGACAAATGTGAGCAGGTTCTTTTTGAAGAATGCTTTAATCATCTTGTTTTCGGGTATTTTTAATTAATTGTTTTCTTATAAAACAAATTTCCAGCGGAAAGTACTACGGGGATAACATTCTTTATGAAATAGAGGTAGGCGAAACCGGCACGGTTTATCCGGCGACTGTGTGGTTGTATGGGGGCAAGTGGGCTCGTTACAATGTGACACAGAGTTCCGCAGGGCTGGCTGTTATTTTCCCTCTGCGAAACTCTGTGTCATTCTGTTGGTTCATTCCGGCGTGGCTGTATCCTTCTGCCGGATGAACCGTGTCCTTGTACTGAAAACAATCTGAAACTTAGCCGGCAATCTTTATATTTTCTTTTTTACTGCAATATCGTTTACATTGTTGGCAGATATCGTATCCGAGCATGGCGCCTAATATGAAATCTTCTTCCGGAGTGAGATGGTTCAAAGGCCGAATAATGATATGCCGTATGGCTTCCATACATTCGGCCTTACCAAAGAACAGATTTATCTTATTGGTGTTTACTTCTTGTATCAGGTAACTGATATTCTGTTTTTCCAGACGTTGTATGGCAAACGCTTCGTGCTCCTTATTCATAGTGTAGAGCACCATGTTGCGTATCCCTTTCTTGAATTCGTATACATGGTTCAGGAAAATTCGTATTTCACCCGGAACCTTTCGTTCGATAGCCATAACGTTCGTTGGAATTTTAAATTAGTTGATACATTCTTTTTTTAAAGATTCAGTCCATTGGGCAATACGCTCGTCGGTCTTGTTATCTTCGTTAACTTCATCCAAAGGAAGTCCCACGAATTTACCGTTGACTACTGCGACAGAAGAGTCGAATGTGTAGCCGGACGGGTCGGTTGCTCCGCAGAAGGTGCAATGGGTGTCTTTCAGCTCTTCGTACAGGATGCCGATGCCGTCGCAGAAGGTATCGCCGTATGAATCTGAGTCGCCGCAACCGAAGAGCGCTACAAATTTGTGAGACAGGTCGGTCTTCTTCAGCACTTTAATGCCATCATACCAATCATCCTGAAGTTCGCCTGCTCCCCATGTAGAGGTGCCCAGCACTAATACATCATACTCTTTCACTAACTCGTCGTTCAGTTTTGAGGCATCGTGGATGTCACCTTTAGGAACGTTCAGTTTTTCTGCAATCCGGCGGGCTACATCTTCGGTAGTCCCCGTTGTGGAACCGTAAAATACTCCAATTTTATTCATTTTCTGATCTTGTTTTTAAATGATGTGGCAAAGATAAGAGGTTCGGAAGAAACAGAAAATCCCCATTTATAGTGGAAATAACAGGGTAGTTATCACTATAAATGGGGAGTGAGGGGGGCGATTATTATTAATGATGGAATAGCCGGATGCCTGTAAAGGCCATTGCTATGTCGTATTTGTCACAGGTATCTATCACATGGTCGTCACGAACCGAGCCACCGGGCTGGGCAATGTAGCTCACACCGCTTTTGTGCGCACGTTCAATGTTGTCTCCAAAAGGAAAGAAGGCATCCGAGCCTAAAGCTACGCCCGATTGCGTATCGAGCCATGCACGCTTTTCTTCACGGGTCAGCACTTCCGGTTTCCGGGTGAAGAACTGTTCCCATACACCGTCGGCCAGCACATCCATATAGTCGTCCGAGATATATACGTCGATCGTGTTGTCACGGTCGGCACGGCGTATCTTTTCTTTCCAGGGCAGATTCATCACTTTCGGATGTTGGCGCAAATACCAGATGTCGGCTTTGTTTCCCGCCAGGCGGGTACAATGGATGCGTGATTGCTGTCCTGCACCAATGCCGATGGCTTGCCCGTCTTTGGCATAGCATACGGAGTTGGACTGTGTATACTTCAAAGTGATCAGGGCGATAATCAAGTCACGTTTGGCATCAGCCGGAATGTTTCGGTTCCGGGTAGGCATTTCTTTTAGCAGGCTTTCGTCAATCTTCAGTTCATTGCGTCCCTGCTCAAATGTAATGCCGAATACGTCTTTATGTTCGATGGGGGCTGGACGGTATGCCGGATCTATCCTGATTACATTATAAGTACCTTTCCGTTTGTTTCTCAGAATCTCGAGTGCCTTCGGAGTGTAGCCGGGAGCAATGACTCCGTCCGACACTTCACGGTTGATAATGCGGGCTGTCGGTTCGTCGCAAACATCAGAAAGGGCGATGAAATCTCCGTAAGATGACATCCGGTCGGCACCCCGGGCACGGGCGTACGCAGTTGCCATCGGAGAAAGTTCCATGTCGTCTACGAAATAAATCTTCTTCAATGTTTCGCTCATTTCCACTGCTACCGCAGCACCTGCCGGACTTACGTGCTTAAATGAAGCGGCAGCCGGAAGTCCGGTTGCTTCTTTCAGTTCTTTCACTAACTGCCAACTGTTCAAGGCGTCCAGCAAATTGATATATCCGGGTCTGCCGTTCAGGACCTCGATGGGCAGTTCGCCTTCCTTAATAAAGATACGCGCGGGTTTTTGGTTGGGGTTACAACCATATTTCAGCTCCAGTTCGTTTGTCATATTGTTATGTTTTAGTTGATTGATACAAAGGTAAAAAATAGTGGTGAACGATGAAGGATAATCCATGATTTTGTTGTTTACATGCCGTCCTGTTTCGTCATTTCTTGTGTTTTTTTAGTTTATTTATCGTGAAAATACCTATTTATAGTGATTGCGTACCATCTAAATATTGTGTTTCTTTGCACCCGTAATATAATTAAGGTGTTGATGGATAAACTACAAAAATATAAACCAACCGATAAAATGATCGACCTTATCGGTGATAATTATTCTCTTTTACAAGTTATGAGCCGCTTTGGGCTTTCATTAGGGTTTGGTGACAAGACAGTGAAAGAGGTCTGTGAGATGAACAATGTAGATTGCCATACATTTTTGGTTGTTGTGAATTTCATGGCTGAAGGGTTCTCACGTATGGACGGCAGTGCCGATGATATTTCCATACCGGCTTTGGTCGATTATCTGAGACAAGCGCATATCTATTTTCTCGATTACTGTCTGCCGGCTATTCGGAGGAAGTTGATTGAAGCCATTGACTGTTCGCAGGACGATGTTTCATTCCTTATTCTGAAGTTCTTCGACGGATATATGCGGGAGGTACGCAAACATATGGAGTATGAAGAAAAAACAGTGTTTAAGTATGTGGATACGCTGATTCATGGCAATGCGCCTAAGAATTATCAGATCAGCACTTTCTCAAAACATCACGATCAGGTAGGAGAGCGGCTTACGGAGTTGAAAAATATTATTATTAAATATTGTCCGGCCAAGGCAAATACCAATGTGCTGAATGCAGCCTTGTTTGATATTTATGCTTGTGAGGAAGGACTTGAATCGCACTGTAAAGTAGAAGACTATTTGTTTGTTCCTGCCATTCTGAAACTGGAAAGGAGGATGCGAGAAAATGAAAAATAACGAATCAATCCGTATAGCTGTAGCCGAGACGTCGGTGATTATTCGCAGTGGTCTGACGCTGGCTTTGAAACGTTTACCCAATTTGAAAATTCAACCGGTAGAACTGCTGTCGGTAGAGGCACTCAACGATTGCCTGCGTACACAGTTCCCCGATATATTGGTGGTCAACCCTACATTTGGCGACTTTTTCGATGTGGCGCGTTTCCGTGAAGAGACTGCCGGCAAGGGAATCAGGGTAGTGGCATTGGTCAGTTCGTTTATCGATGCTTCGCTGCTCAGTAAGTATGATGCGTCCATTTCTATTTTCGATGACTTGGAGGCGTTGGCCAATAAAATCAATCTCTTGCAGAATATAGAACCCGAAGAAGAGGAGGATAGCCAGGAGGCTCTGAGTCAACGTGAGAAAGAGATCGTGATTTGTGTGGTGAAGGGAATGACCAATAAGGAAATTGCCGAAAAACTCTTTCTTTCTATCCATACGGTGATCACACATCGCAGAAATATCAGCAAGAAGCTGCAAATACACAGTGCGGCCGGTCTGACCATCTATGCTATTGTAAATAAGCTGGTTGAGTTAAGTGACGTAAAGGATTTATAGCTCTAAAAGAATGTTATAAAACATAAAACCGCTTGTCGGGTTAGAAAAAAGCCGTATCTTTGCAGTGCAGTTGGGAAATTGCTTTTTAAGGTAAAATAGAATATTAGGTATTAGATAAAGATTTAAGGTATTAAAAGTTTCAAGTGATTTTCAATTAGGTAAAGATTTTTAAAGGTAAAAGAATAATAGGTATTGAGAGTTTTTTAGGTAAAAAGAAGATTGTGTTTTTAGGAATTTTGAGGTATTAAAGAAAAGCCTTTATGGCTTTTCTGATGTGGGGCGGGTAATTCTACTGAAGAATTTACTCGTTTTTTTATGCCCGGATTTTACTGTTTTCTCTTCACTGTTTCATATCCGGTTGATCTGTCCGGTAACCATATAAATAACAAAATCCCGACGAAATCACTTCGGCGGGATTGTTCCTTTTACTCAAATGTGGCTACGTAATAAAATTATGACTAATTAATTAAATTCTGATACTGCAAA
>ENA-OWPJ01000194-OWPJ01000194.1-human-gut-metagenome-genome-assembly--contig:-NODE-194-length-79007-cov-4.5817_pt1 | contig 79007 bp, 74 predicted proteins | sample MGYA00248264_ERZ651846 | MGnify/ENA primary metagenome ERZ651846 (study PRJEB26924, sample SAMEA4378271) | human gut metagenome | biome: human gut; feature: human-associated habitat; material: faeces...
TCTGTATTCAGTACGTTTTAATTATTTGTACTGTCTACTTTTGAGAATCGTATCACTGCATGTCGCCTTATCTTTCATTAATAATCATTTGCACTATGCTCTCCTGAGGCATGTGAGTTCTCTGCTTTGATTTCAAAATGAATCATCAGTGATAACAACGCACGTAACAGGATAATTGCGCCAAGTATGAATATTTCATTCATACTTCTCACAAGAACGGTTTTTAAAATCTCCGCTCCCATTTTAAATTCCAGACCTAATGCCAGAGCATTTGCTAATTCAATTCGTAAAGGGTAATTTTTATTTGTCAGATATGCTTTCATATAGTGATAAAAGGCTTTTAAACAGCCAACACTAATGACAATAATACCCATGATTTCCAAAATGGATACGATTTCGGGCAAAAATAGTTCTATGTAATGTTCCAGCATATATTGTCCTTTCTATTTCTTATTCAGCGTAGCGAGCAACAATGTCACTTACTGCTCTGTTTTCTTCCATTGCCTTGATGACTTCACCAAGTACTGGACCAACAGATAATACCTTCATTTCAGGGTATTGTGCAGCTTTTTCATTGTTTTCAATTGTGTTTGTACAGATGAATCCAGCCAGTTTCGCTGCTTTCAAACGTTCGATTGCAGGACCTGATAATACACCGTGTACGCAGCTAGCGTATACAGCAGTTGCGCCTTTGTCATACAGCATCTTGATACCAGCTGTAAGTGTTCCTGCAGTATCAACGATATCGTCAACCATGATCGCTACTTTGCCATCAACATCCCCAATGATGTTCATTGCTTCTGCTACATTTGGTTTTGGACGACGTTTGTCGATAATAGCCAGAGGTGCATGTAGAATTTCAGCAAGTTTTCTTGCACGTGTTGTTCCACCGTGGTCTGGTGATACAACAACAACATCCTTAAGATTTAAATCTTTGAAATATTTTCCAATGATAGGAATTGCACTGATATCATCTGCAGGAATATCGAAGAATCCCTGAATCTGAGTTGCGTGCAGTTCCATTGTAATTACACGGTTAGCTCCTGCTGTTTCTAACAGGTCAGCAATCAGTTTTGAAGTGATTGGCTGTCTTGCTTTTGCTTTTCTATCCTGTCTTGCATATCCAAAGTATGGCATGACAACAGAGATATGTGCTGCACTAGCACGTTTACATGCATCAATCGCAATCAATACTTCCATAATGTTGCTGCTTACTGGTGCACATGTAGACTGTACGATATATACGTTTTTACCACGTACAGATTCTCCTAATTCTACCATGATTTCTCCATCAGAGAAATGTTTTACATCGCATTGTCCTAAAGGAATACCTAACTGACTTACGATTTCATTTGCTAATCCTACACTTGATGTTAACGCAAAAACTACTGTTTTCTTTTCCATTGTACTAACTCTACCTGTTCCTTTCCTATTTGTTTTTGTACTTCGTTCCATATCCTTTTTTAATGGACTGTCTAGCTCTAGCGATACCCATATCACCATCATCTACTGAATCAGTGATTGTAGATCCCGCTGCCAGTAACACGTTTTCTCCAATTGTCACAGGGGCAATCAGGTTACAGTTACTTCCAATAAATGCACCATCTTTTACTGTTGTACGATATTTGTTTTTACCATCGTAGTTAACAGTAACCACACCACAGCCGACATTGATCTTTTCTCCAAAGTCACTGTCCCCAATATATGTTAAATGCGCGCATTTACTTCCGTTTCCAAAGTGGGAATTCTTAAATTCCACAAAGTTTCCAATACGGCAGTTTTCACAGATTTCCGTATTGTTTCTTAAATGGGACATAGGCCCAACAGTTGTTCCTTTTCCAACCTTGCTTTCAACAATCTTGCTAGAATCAATAACTACATCATCTGCGATTGTTGCATTGCGAAGGAAAGAATTTGGCAGAATGGTAACGTTTTTACCAATCTTTGTATCTCCTTCAATGAATACATTCGGATAAATCACAGTATCTTGTCCGATTTCTACATCGACATCAATATAAGTGTTTTCTGGATCAATAATGGTTACTCCATTTAACATGTGTTTTTGATTTACATGTAATTTCATCCATTTTTGTGCTTTTGCTAAATCTAAACGATCGTTGACACCCATGGTTTCATCTGGATCCTCCACAATCATAGCATTAACACTTTTTCCCTCGTTATGAAATATCTCAACCAAATCTGTTAGATAATATTCATTCTGAGCATTTTCGTTTTTAATTTTCTTTAAGCCTTCAAATAAATCTTTGTTTTTGAAACAGAATAAACCGGTATTGATTTCTTTAATTTCCAGTTCTTCTGCAGTACAGTCTTTTGCTTCTACGATTTTTTCTACCTGTCCATTAGGATTACGCACGATTCTACCATAACGTTCTCCATCTGGTAATACTGCTGTTAAAACAGTACATGTGTGATCTTTGTTTGCTTCAAATGCAGCCTGAATTGTTTCTGGCTGAATCAATGGTCCATCACCACATAATACGATGGTATCCCCATCATTTCCCTCTAATGCATTTGCCTGCATAACTGCATGTCCAGTCCCAAGTTGTGGTTCCTGTAATGCATATTGTACATCATCTTTTAAATATTCTTTTACACTTTCAGCCCCATGGCCAACAACAACGACGATATTTTCAACGCCTGCTTTTTTCAGACTTGTAATAATATGACCAATCATTGGCTTGTTACTTACTGGATGCATCACCTTGCATAAGTCAGATTTCATTCTTGTGCCTTTGCCGGCAGCTAATACGATTGCTGATTTCATTTCACACGCCTCCATCATTACTATTCTATCAAAAATCGTCCATAAAAAAAAGGCAATATGCCTATTTATTAGCGATTTCTGTCGATACCTGCAAAATTTTTACTATTTTTTTCAGGATTTTCCTTAATCACAATGGACTTATTGCTTTTCTTCTATTTTTTTAATGGAATCATACACTCTACACAATAAGTGGACTCTTCATCATTTATAATGATTTTTCCATTCATTTGCCGTATCATTTTATCCATACTCTTTGTGCCAATACAGGTACTTTCTTCTTTAAACTGATTCATTTTCTTTTGATTTTTTACTTGAATGTGAAGTTTATTTTCTTCGATAAACAATGCTACCTTTACTTGCTCTTTCTGGGCATATTTTATCACATTAGAAAAGATATTATCAAAGATACGATCGATTAATCCCATATCTCCCTGAAGAATACCATCCTCCTCACAATATGTTTCTTCTACCTGAAAATCAGAACTCATTAATTCCAAACAACAATTAGACAAGGTTTCTTTGATTTGCTGGGTGGGGATATCTACTAATAATATATCATCATCTTGTGCATAGACAAAGAAATGTGTAAATAATCGATCAGACATGGTTTTGATTTGTTCCGCTTTTTGTTTACACTTTTCAATATAGGCATCATGATCTGCTTCATTTTTATAGATTTTCATTTCCAGAATATCAAGATATCCCATAAGGGAGGTCAAAGGTGTACGCAAGTCATGGCTCATGGTAGTAATCAACTCTTCATTTGCCTTTCGTGCTTCACTTTCTTTCTCCATATTTTCTTTTAACGCAACCCTTAAATGATCGAGCTGTGTAGCAAGGGAGCCTATTTCATCATTGCCAACGCATTCTATCTGATGTTGAAGATCACCACTTTCAATCAGCTTCATTTCATTTTCCAACCGTAGTACGTACTTCATTTTTTTACGTACAAAATGTATTGTAATACTAAAGAACAATCCCAAAGCTATGGTAGAGGATACGAATAGATATATCATAATAAAGGTCATACCCTGATAGGACTGCACAATCAGGTAACAATCTCCATCATAAAACTTTAATTGAAAATCTTTCTCCTCTGGATAGTATAATTCCACCCAGACAGAACGTGTATTGATAGAAATTCCTTCATCACTTAGGATATGATCTGCGATATATTCTCGATCATTACTATATAACTGCATAGATAACGATGGATATTGTTTCATCAGCTCTAAAATTGCTTTTTTATCTTTTCGCGATATTCTGGTTTCCGTGATTTTCTTCTGCATATCATCTATTTGTTCGGCTGGACTTTTTAAATCCGTATAATTTGCGATATAAAAATCCATGGCCCGATAGCGATTCGCAAACAGGATGTAAAACAACAGCACAGATCCTAAAAAGGACAACACAACAACCATTAGAAACTTATAACTCAGTTTCATCATATGTTTACTCAAAACGGTACCCCTTTCCCCATACTGTTTTGATATATAAAGGACTTTGTGGGTTTATTTTCAGCTTTTTTCTTAAATTTCTAATATGGACCATAATGGTATTGTTTGCGGTATATAAATAGGATTCATCCCATACATTTTCGTATAGCTCCTGATTGGAAAATGTCTTTTTCGGCTGTTTCATCAATAAGACAAGAATGCGATATTCTAAATCTGTCAACATCACTTTTTCATCATCCAGGTATACTTGGTTTTTATCTAATTCTACTTTCAGATTATACATTTCCAATATGTTTTCCTGTTTCTTGACTTCCTTGCCTTTATAGACTGTATACCGGCGCAGAAGTGCTTTTACTCTGCCAAGCAGTTCTCCATAACTAAATGGTTTTGGCAGGTAGTCATCTCCACCGCATAAAAAACCCTGCGTCTTATCTTGTTCCATACTTTTGGCAGTCAGAAATAGAATTGGCGCATTGTTTGTTTCTCTTATCTTTTGACATACCTCGAAGCCATCCATATTGGGCATCATGATATCCAATATAATCAGGTCTTTGTCATTGGCTTTTTTTATTGCCTCAAAACCATCACAGGCTTCTTCGATCATATAGCCTTCATTGCTTAACAGCACATTGACGACTTCGCGGATTTCTGGGTTATCATCTACAATTAATATCTTATAGTTCATGGTGATCCCTCATTTCAACATCATTATAACGCATGTTTTTGTTTTGTGTTTTATTTTTGCTTCACTTTTAAGAATCCTTAAGAAAATAAGGCGAGAATATCGCCTTATCCAATGATCTTCGTCTTATATACAAAGTATCCTTCTTTATCATATTTATGATATGCTTCTTCTATCAAAGCATGATTCTTACTAATCGCAAACACGGTACTGCCACTGCCTGACATCAAGACACCATCAAATCCCATACCTAACAGTTCTTGTTTGATATCTTTGATTAAAGGTACGATTTGAAATGCCGGTTGTTCAAGGGTATTGCCTAAGCTTTCACAAAAGGCTTTATAATCTCCTGTTTCCATAGCGTGTTGGACTTTGCGATAGTCTGGATGTTCACAGGTTTGAAAATCAATCATAGAGAATGCTTTGCCAGTCGGTACTCCCTCCTGTGGTTTTACCAACAGGATTTCAAAGTCTAGTTGACAATTGATCGGTGTTACATCTTCTCCAATCCCTTTCACAACAGCCGGGGTATCATATACACAAAATGGCACATCCGCTCCTACTTGTTTTGACAACATACTTAATTCACTTATAGGAACCTTTAAATCAAGCAATGCATGGATGCCTTTCATTACCGCAGCACCATCTGCACTACCACCAGCCAAGCCTGCCTGCATAGGAATATGTTTTTCCATATGGACATGAAAATGTTCTTTGATGCCATAGGTATCTTTCATTAACTTTACTGCCTTGACAACGGTATTCGATTCATCAATCGCCAAGCCTTCTATATTACAGCTGTAACTGTCCTGTTCACTTAATTCCACTGTTACATCATCATGAAGGGTGAGTGGTACCATAATCATTTCTAATTCATGATAGCCATCATCTCTTTTTCTTACGACATTTAAACTAAGATTTACTTTCGCATGTGCTTCAATTTTCATGGATACATACCTCATATAAATGTTTGAATTCATCAATTGTTAAACTTTCTGCCCGGCGTTTTTCATCAACACCCGCATGTTGCAATACTTCTTTTGCCTTTGTTTTATCACCCAGATATTCGCCAAAGTTATTCAAAATGGTTTTCCTGCGTTGTTTGAAGCAGCCCTTTACAAGTTCAAAGAATGCTTCTTCATTGATAGATGCATCTTTTTCTTTGAAGGTAAACTGCAATACGGCACTGTCTACATTTGGCTTTGGCATAAAGACATTCTTTGGCACCTTCATGACATTTTTCACATGACAGCGATATTGTGTCACAATGCTTAATGCATTATATTCTTTTGTATTCACAGATGCATGGAAACGATCCGCTACTTCCTTCTGCATCATAACGGTGATCGCAGATACAGGCGCATTGGATTCAAATATTTTAAACAGGATTGGTGTTGTGATATAGTATGGCAGATTCGCTGCAATGACTACATCATAGCCCTGTGCAGTATATTGTTCCACATAGGATTTTAAATCAATATTCAAAAAGTCTTCCATGACTAGAGTAAAGTTATCATATTCACTTAAAGTATCCGCAAGAACGGATGGTAATCGCTCATCAATTTCAAAAGAAATGACTTTTTTCGCATATTCACATAAGTATTGTGTCAAAGCACCAATACCAGGACCGATTTCAATGGCAACACAGTGATCAGAAACCATCGCATCTCTGGCGATTTTTTCTACGACTCCTGCATCTACTAAAAAGTTTTGTCCATAGTTTTTCTTTGCGAACATATCATGTTTTGCCAATATTTCCTTTGTTCTAGAAGGTGTCGCAATGGGTTTATTCATGTTTGTTCTCGCTTTCTTCTAACATTTTTTCAATCTGTGCTTTATCCAGCTGTAACATATTCAAACGTTTAAACAGTGTTTTTGCGTTTGGTTTTCCAAGATATAAACGACGTGCGATTTCTTCACGTCTTTGTCCACTGTCACATCTTCCCTGAAAGCCTAAATCGATATAATCCTCATAGGACAATGTTTCTTTTAATCCTTCATCATAGGTCATCAGATTATTTAATGCTTCCAGGATATCTTGTTTATTCGCATGCTCCACACCTACTTTTTTCGGTGTCTTTGCCTTATGTACATCAATAAAGGCATTTTTACAGCCTGGGATACGTTGATTGATTGCCGTTCTGATTTGTTCCCCTGGATGATCTGGATCTGTAAAGATAATTACCCCACGGGTTTTTTGCGCCTGTTCGATTTGTCGAAAGACTTCTTCTCCAAGGCTTGTGCCATGGGTTTCTATGGTATCGCATTCTAGATAGCTCTGTAATACGTTTGTGTCATTTTTTCCTTCACATACAATAATTTCTTTTATTTTCATATTTATACACCACACTCTCCCCTATTTTAGCTTATCTATGGAAAAATTGAAAGAACTATTCGCACATGTTGGAAAAGAAAAATGAAGGAAGTGAAAAAAATGCGCCCTACATAATTACAGCTATCCTAAAAAAGAACCGCACGATATACGGTTCTTTCATTCACTATTCACCTTTGATTTTATGTTTTACATTACGCAGGCTCTGATATAAACGATACATTTTTGGATTCACGATATAATCAAAGTCCCCAATCAACTCCTGGATTTCTCCCTGGAAGCCTTTCTTAAACAGATAGACACCATAATCTTCTGCCTGTGGATCAAAGTTTCCACTCATACCATATAAATTATAACGTTCCATACCATGTTCTATTGCGTAATTCATCATCTTCCAATGCATCGCATAAGGTGAGGCAAAGCGCATGTATTTTTCATATACACCACTCATCAAACACAATACTTCTCTGCCATAGGTAAAGAAAACACCACTGGCCAGTGTCAACACCTGTCCATCGCTTTGGATCAATTCATCCGCTTCTTTCAGTTTTTCGTTTAACTGATCAATTTGTTCCTGTGCAAGCTCCATCTTCTTTTGAATCTTTGGACTCTCTTGTGTTTCCAAACGTTTTGCGCAAGTATCACGCTGTTTGGTATTGGTTTCCAAGTCTTTATATAAATCTTTCTTATAATCCTCTAAATCAAGGGTAGCACATAAAAATTTAATATATCCTTCAGGATGATAGAAATCATATAAACGTTTATGATATTCTTCATCACGTCCCTGAAATCCTCTGCGTTCTCCGGTTTTCTGGATAACTTCTTCATACACAGAAATATGATCACGGTCTAATTCATTGACCTGAATGTTATACTTCAATGCCTTTTTGACAGAACGAAGTGTTTTACGTTCCATCTGTTTTAATACTTCATCAGGTGTTTTGTCCTTCAGATTGATCGTATAGATCCATCTAGGTTCTCTTGATAAATCAATACCACGAGTAAAGCCTTCATGTTGATAACCTAAATCTAATAGCATATCCACAACATCACTGTTGTCAAAGCCACCTTCAACCAATTCCCCTTCTAAATCTCTTTCTTTATAAGGCAAATAAGGATCAATATGAAAGTACATGCATTTACGGGCTTTTAAAAATTCAACCAGATGTTCATGAAAGAACGTGTATAAAGCTTTATTTTTAAAATCAATCAGTGGTCCTCTTAATAATTGAACCATTTCATAACCCATAAACACAGGCAATGCGGATAGCATACTGCCTGCGATGATGTTTCCATCTTCTTTTACCCCTACATAATATGTATGAAAACCACGCTGTTCACGCATCTTTGCCATCTGGGTAGTCTGCCAGAGGTTATTTAATTCATGATGCAGCGCGAATTGTGCAAATTCATTTTCCGTTAATTCAACAAATTCCATATCGTGCGCCTCCTTTTGCTGTTTTATTATAGCACAAATCTATTGGATATCCATGCTTATCGCGTAATCTTCCTGACAACTGTGAAAAACCTGTGCAGAATATGCACAGGTTCTTTAATTAAGCACCAGAACGTACAATTTGTACCTTTGGTGTTGTTTGTAATACATGCTGAACAGCACCTGAAGATTCACTTCCGATATATAAATCTAAGTGTCCTCCATAAATGGCACCGCCACGATCCAATACGATTGCATAGAATGGTTCATCTAAAGATATCCCACTGCCACTCAATCCATGGTTGCTGATTTTCAAAATAGAATACATTGGAATGCCAGGATCTGCGGCTACTACATAATAGTTGCCATATTTGATACCAGGCTGAAAGCTTCCATCTGCCTGTTGTACACCCTGATACATATCCAGAGCGATACCTGTTGCTGTACTGCCTCGTCCATTTGAAAATGAACAGCCGTAACAGTCTACTCCATAAGTTGTAAGTTTCCCTACGAAGGTAGAAGCTTCTTCTTCCTCTTTCTGTTTCTTTAATGCTTCAGCTTTTTTCTTTTCTTCTTCTAATTTCTTCTGTTTTTCTCTGACCTGTTTTTTGTAGTCTTTCGCTACCTGCTCCATGGCGATCTTTGTGGAAAGCTGACCACCTAAATTTCTAACTCTTGGCTGATCATTATACGTTCCATTAATCACACGCATAATATCTTCTTTTTGTACGCTGTCTTTTCTAATAGGCAGCAACATACTGTTATCTGATACATTCTTCAATGTCATCTTGTCGATATTGACTGTCAGGCTTCTTTGCGAAGCAGATTCTGATACAGAACTGACACATCCATATAAAGCGAAAACACAGGTGAATAAAGCGAATAATAAGATTCGTCTTGACTTCATGAATGTTCCTCCTTTAATGAAAACATGCTATAGTCTATCACAATTTCAAAAACTTGTCCAATTTTTTTGTTTTTTAACATGTCTTTTGGTCTTATTTTACCCAACATATAATATTTCATACCTATGCTCTCGCTTGTATTTTTATTCCAAATCCCTTAAACAAAGGCGTTTGTTTAACTTCAGGCAACTTTTGACAACTTCTTACATTTATTTTCATTTGTGAAATTTATCAATTCAATCACAAATTGGTTTATTTTTTTATTTTACTTTTTTTATTCAAATATCTAAAAAGCCTTATTTTATCGTATTATATGAAATTCGTCTTAGTTGTGAAAAAAACACGGGTTTCCAGCCAATTCCATAGCCATTCCCGTGTTTCTTCATCCCATTTTTAGGGCATTTTATTATGCTTTTTCTCCTATATTTCGTCCAATTTTACCATAAAGTGGATACTAGAACCATTTTTCTTAAAAATCAGATTCATTCGCTAAATACTGTTTATAGTTAATTTTCAAAATTTTTTGGCCCTTTCAAATGTAAGCGGTATATCAAAGCTTCTTTTTAAAAGCCAAATCCTCAAGTTTATGAAGTGTGATACCCTCCAATACCTCATCCACCAGATGATATGCATCCACATCCGCATATTTTTCAGGTTTGTGGGCATCTAATCCATAGATTACTTTCACAGGATATTGTGCCGCTACCTCCCAGAATTTACGGTATGGATAACCAACACGTTTTTCATTACCTATCTGTCGGATACCATAATGAATCCCATTCAAATTGATTTCGATAGGAATATCTGCATTTACAGCCGCTTTCACGATACGATGCGCTGCTTCCTCACATGCGGGTGTCCATTCTTTCTTATCAAACATAAACAAATCTGGATGTCCAATGATATCAGGAAGGCCTTTCGTACATGCTTTTTCAATCAAGGATGCATACAATAAAACAGCTTCATCATCATTTCTTGTATAAAACTCTTCTTCAAACAGCTTTGGGCCATGTTGACCAATGATCAGATAATCCATACGTTCCTTATATTCCATTAATTCAACCAATTGATCTTCAAAGTATTCAAATTCTAAGCCAATGCGAATATCAATCTGGTCCTTATATTTTTCCTGCAGGACTTTCACACTCTCAATATAGGAATCCAATTCTTCTTTATGCATACGCTCTCCTGGCGCATATCCATTACGATATGGCGCATGATCTGAAAAGCCCATTTTCGTATATCCATTGGCGATTGCTGCCAATACGTATTCTTCATCCTCACCGATTGCATGTCCACAACGTTTTGTGTGACTATGATAATTAAATTTTTGCATAATGTCCTCCCTTATAGTTCTTCTTCATATGTAAAGCCTAATCCCTGTACCTCATTGGTTTCAGTAACGATTACAAAGGCTTCCGGATCCGCATGCGCAATCATATACTGTAATTGTGGCAACTGTTTTTTACTAACAACGACCATAATCACTGGTTTTTTCTCCTTAGAGAATCCACCCATCGCCTGAATAATCGTTGTACCTCGTTCCAATTCATCATGAATCATATCCATCAGCTCTTCATACTTCTCAGAGATAATCATAACACTTTGTGCTTTATGTCCACCAATCATCATCGTTTTATCAATCAGCATACTGCTTACCCAAACCGATAAGATACCAGTCAAAGCTGCCTGAAGATTATAGGTAAACACACCTAATAAAACCGTTAACGCATCCGTGATCAATACCAAAGTCGGTAGTGGAATATGCGTATATTTATTCACGATCAACGGTGGGATATCCATACCACCTGTACTTGCCCCTGTACGAAATACACATCCAATACCAATTCCCATCAACGCACCACCATAAATGGTTGCCAAATATTTATCCATAATGAAGGTATCCGGCGCAATGACTTCACTTGCCAGATAAGACATCACAGATAATAAGGTAGGATATAAAATCGTGCTTAATATCGTTTTCATTGCGAATTTCTTACCAAGAATGACTGCCCCCGCAAGAAACAGCACGACTGTTAATGCATTGATCATAAATTCTGGTTGTATATGAAACAACGGTTCTAGTGCAATTGCGACGCCAGCCAATCCTCCTGTTAATACATTATTCGGTAGAATAAACCATGCGACACCAATCGCCAAAAACAAATTTCCAGCAAGAATCCATAAAATATCAATCAGTGCTTCTTTATTCGTTGTTTTCATATACCATACCTCTTTCCTCAACATTTCTATTATATCATTTCCCATATCCCATGGTCTAATCAAAGAAAATATTTCAATTAGGAAAGATTTTTCTCTTTCCTATATATATGTATTGTGTATGGTATGCATTTTCTTAATTTTCACTTAATCTATATTATCCTTATATAAAGCTAAGTTTTTTCTTTTATGATATTTACAGATAATTCTTGCGCAAAAAATATGGAGAAACGATTATGATTAGAACCAATAAATCCAAACTCATCACTATAGGACTCATGATTTCCATTATGATATTTCTAAGAATGAATAATCACGATTATTTAAGTACGATTGATTATGAATTGAATTGTATGGATGCACACCCTACTTTCTTGATTGTAAGCATACGTGAAATCTTATCTTCCAGCACATGAGCTTTAGGGATATTATTATGTACTACTGTTTTTTTTGATTATAAGTCGTCATCATCCTCTTAACAACAAAATAAGAATCATCAAAGTTTCTTGTTCGATTTTAATGGAAGATATTTAAAATTAGTAAATCAAGCTTGAAGAAAGAAATAATTTGTATTTTCCCCATTTTACCATCTCCAATGCCATTATATCAAAATGAGTTCGATTAAATAAAAAATCGTAAAACATAATATTATTTTATTTACAATTAACTAATTTATGTTAAAATTATTTTAGAAAACGTTTTCAGACTTTATATAAAGAAAACAAAAGCATAAGAATGATAACCATATATAAATGTAAGTGAGGGATATATTTATGAAAAAAACGAAGACATCGATTAAACTATTTATATTGATTGGCATCTGTGTGTTAATCATTTTTATCACTTTATTCTCATTAAATTCAAAAGAAAAAACATCATGTAACATAGAAGATAAAACCTGTATAAACACTGAAATATTGAAAAAGAATAAAATGATATTAAATCCAATAGATTCTTTTAAAGATATTGAAATTTCAAATATTTATATAGAAAATGATTATCTAACAGCTAAAGTGAAATTTACTATCGCTCCTGAGTTTTACTCTTTAAATGAATTAAATATTTTCTATACTGAATATCCTTTCAAGGTAACGATTAATCCTAATACGAACGAGTCCTCAGTATATCCTTGTGATCAATTATATAAATTGGATATTAAAGATCAAGAAGAAAGTGAAATCCTTATAAAGGAAAAGATCACAAAAGATATTCAAAATTCACTACTCTCTAATGAAGATGAATTCTTTAGTATTTCTTTATCATTCAAATCTCCAAAAGGTGAAAACGAACAAATACATGAACAAAGTTTTGTCTTTCCTAAACAAGAGATTAATAATAAAAACAAATAGTTTACAGTGATAATGCCTTATATAAGCAGGAATATTTCATCATTAAATATTTCTGCTTTTTATTTTGCATAAAGAGATTCTATAAGCTTTGTTCCGGCATTTGTAGCAAGTTTGTTCCGGCATTTGTAGCAAGTTTGTTCCGGCATTTGTAGCAAGTTTGTTCCGGCATTTGTAGTAAGTTTGTTCCGGCATTTGTAGATTTGTAAACTGTACTAACGCAAAGTTTACTGCCTCTTTGCATATTATCAAAAAAAGAAAGCCATTTTATGTAAGGAGCCTGTACTCCCTATCCACAATATAACTTTCTCATTCATTATTGTTCATTTCCCAGAAAATAATTTCTGTAAGAAACTTCTTGGTTGTACCTTTTCTATACAGTACGCCTGATTAATTAAATCACCACGCAGCACGATACCTTTACCATCACCCTGTGTTAAGACAAGTTTGCCTTTCCATTCCGCCTTGATGTTTTTATCAGAAAATCTTTCTATATTATATATAACCATGGTATTTTGATCATCCTCATGCAGGCCACTTACTAAATCCTCAAAAGTGTTCATCATATTCTTCTTTACCTGATATGTTTCCTTTGTTTTAGAATCATAACGGATCTCAAATGCCACTGGCTGTGACTGTCCACTAATATGTATGGTACAAATGCATACCCAGAAAACTAAGAAACACGCAATATATCTTTTCTTCATTCGTTTCACCTCATTGGAAAGTATTACCAACTGCATGCATAATATACATCACATTTTCATCATACGAAAGCGTTTACATTTTATCTTGAAATATACATAATGCATGATATAATGAAGTTAGGTAGAAAGGAGAATTTTACCATGAAAAAGTTTACGTACATGACAACGCTGGCTCTTGCCGCATCGATGTTTGCTTTAGGCGGATGCTCCTCAAACAGCAGTTCTTCACCTACTACACCTACGATTGCTTATAATGAAGCTTCTACATCCCACTATGATGTCGTCAAACGAGATAAATCAATTAACGTTGATGGCAAGCTGGATGATGAAGTATGGAAGGATATTCCAGCTATAGCCGGTGGTTTTCATTTTCCATGGGATAAAAAAAAAGCTCCATACACAGAATTTAAAGGATACCATGATAAGGATAATTTCTATTTCTGTTTTACAGTAAAAGATAGCGAAGTACTTCAGGATGATAATTGGAAAGATGATGAGAGTACTGTTGATATGGAAGATCGTGTAGAACTATTCTTTGCGGGATCTTACATTGATAAACCTGGTCCTGATGGCATGGAGAAATATTACGGTTTAGAAATTGATCCAAAAGGCCGTGTTCACGATTACTCTATCGAATATTATCGAAAGTTTGATGGTAAATGGAATATGGAAGGTTTGGAAACAAAAGCCACAGTAACAGATGATGGTTATATTGTGGAAGGCAAGATTCCAATGAAATCTTTACAAGATTTAAAATTAATCAATCATGATGTCATGCGTGCGGGTATTTATCGTGCAGAATTTTCTAAACCAGAAGCCTCTGGCAAGGATCCTAAGATAGAATGGATTTCCTGGGTTGATCCTAAAACCGCAAATCCTGATTTCCATGTTGCATCCTCATTTGGAGAATTTAGATTCTTACAATAATTAACAATACAAAAGGCCAAAAGGCCTTTTCTTTACTACTCCGCAAGCGTTTTCATAAAGTTTTCATAAATAATACTGGCTTTATTTTATAAATATGATAAAATACTTTGGGAAATCTCGTGAGGTTCCCGTAAAAGAAAGAAAATATGGAGGTGTCTTATGGATTTTGACTTAGTGATTGTAGGTGCTGGACCTGGTGGTATCTTCTCTGCTTATGAAGCTTTACGTTTACAGCCGGAATTAAAAATTGGTCTGTTTGAAACAGGTAATCCTTTAGAAAAAAGAAAATGTCCGATTGATGGTGTGAAGATTAAATCATGTATCAATTGTAAAACCTGCGCAATTATGAATGGATTTGGTGGTGCTGGTGCGTTCTCTGATGGAAAATATAATATTACCAATCAATTTGGTGGTACACTTTATGAATATCTGGGAAGAAAACAGGCAATTGATTTAATGGAATATGTGGATAAGATCAATATTGAAAACGGTGGCGAAGGAACAAAGCTGTACTCAACAGGTAATACCAAGTTGAAGAAAGAATGTATGCAGAATGATTTACATTTATTAGAAGCACAGGTACGTCATCTGGGTACAGATAAGAACTATGTCGTTTTAAAAAATCTATATGAACAACTGAAAGAAAGAGTAGAAATTCATTTTAATACCCACATTGATTCCGTGGAAAAACTAGAAGATGGTTATGCATTACATAGTGGTGATCAGGTATACACTGGTAAAAAATGTATTATCTCTACAGGAAGAAGTGGAAGTAAATGGATGGGTAACGTCTGTGATACATTAGGTATCAAAACAAAGAGTAATCGTGTAGACATTGGAGTGCGTGTAGAGCTTCCTTATAGTATCTTCTCTCATTTAACAGATGAACTATATGAAAGTAAAATTGTATATCGTACGCAAAAATTTCAGGATAAGGTAAGGACATTCTGTATGAATCCAAGAGGTGTTGTTGTTAGCGAAAACACCAATGGAATTATTACTGTAAATGGTCACAGTTATGAGGATCCTAACCGTTATACGGAGAACACAAACTTTGCTTTACTTGTCAGCAACCACTTTACAGAGCCTTTTAAGGACAGTAATGGTTATGGTGAAAGTATTGCCCGTTTAAGCAATATGCTTGGTGGTGGTGTTATCGTTCAGCGCTTTGGGGATTTAATTCGTGGTCAAAGAAGTACTGCTGGAAGAATCGCAGAAAGCTTTGTGACACCAACATTGTCCGCAACACCTGGTGATTTAAGCCTTGTAATTCCAAAACGTCAATTGGATGATATTATCGAAATGATTTATCAGTTAGATAAAGTCGCACCTGGTACAGCAAACGATGATACATTATTGTATGGTGTAGAAGTTAAATTCTACAATCTGGAAGTAGAAATCGATGAGCATCTAGAAACAAAACATGAAGGATTGTTTGTCATTGGAGATTGTAGTGGCGTAACACATTCCCTATCCCATGCAAGTGCATCTGGTGTTTACGTTGCCAGATACCTATACGAAAACAAGTAATTGTAAGAAAACCATTCTCGTGAAGGAGGATGGTTTTTTGATTTACAAATATCTAATTTCTTTTATCAAACAGTTGCTTTTATCTAATATTCGGCTAATCTAGAGTCAGACTCTAAATTAGCCGAAATAATAGGCGATTAATTTCTTGACTATATATATCCTATTGAAATAAAAATGACTGCCAATCCTATAAAAACAATGGCAAAAAATTTCGATGTATTAAACAAAATTTCTGATAAAAATATTGGTAATGGCATTATCCTTTGCCAATATGATAAAAAGACATATCTTAAAGAAGATTTACTTGCTTTACCTATCGAATATATTTAAAAAATCATGGACCCTATATCCATGATTTTTTACTCTCTTAATATACTTTCTGGCGTGTATCTTTGAATGAATAAAGCATATGTAGTAATCACTGATACCAATAGTAAGAATATCATTAATATCGCAAATTTTATATTCGCAAGCAATATATCCATAACATTTAAACAGACTCCACCTATTGCCAATATAATAAATCCTAGAATCATTGTTATCACAAATTTCATTATCAGTTCTAAAAGGCATAGCCATATTAGATTTCTTTTTGCCAGTCCATTGATCATCAATAAAGCGAATTCTTTTTTTCTCTTATACAAATAATTCAATTGCTGGAAAAGATTAATCATGATAAAAATAAATGCAATACCACAAGCTAACATCATTTGCATTTTCTCTCTGGTTGTGAGGGTATCTTGAAGTGATTGCATATCAATTGTTCCCTCATTCACTCCCAGTCCATTTGATAAAACTTTTTCTTTTAAATTAACCAGATATTCAAACCTGTCTGCTGTAGCAATATATGCAATATATTGATCACTATCAGACGTTTGCTTATACATCTTTTCCATATCTTTATAATACATATAAATATAATTGGTGCTATTTTGAAGATAAGAAACCTTTTCTTTACTACCTAATACTCCTTTTACATCTATCTGAATTGTCAGAACATGTTGTTTTACTTTTTCACCTTTATGTTCTCGTATAAGTATATCCATTGGCAGCTTGTTGTCTTTAATATCTGTTTCTGATAATCCTAAGTAAAAATCGTTACTTAAATATATACCATGCTCTGCGACACCATTTAAAGTTTTAAATAAATCATCATTCATATGAAAATCATCAAAATATGGCAATATGATACATTCATTTTGTCCTATCACTGATGCATACATTTGATAATATGGATGTAACTCTATTGTTGAATCTCTAAATTTTTGTATATCTTTTTCGTTAAGATAATCTATCTGTTGATCCAAGTAAATATTATCTTTTGATGATGTAATCAATAGCTGTTTGTTACTAATGCTTTCTAATTCAGAAAAGCTCTTATTCGCATAAATATCATAATATGTTAATGAACCACATAGACAACTAATCGCAATCACCAACATCGCCATCATAAAAACGTTCAGTTTTCTAAATTTCAGAAAGAAATATTTTATGTAAGATGTATAGAAACTCAAATGTAATGGCTGCATTTGATCTGTATCCTCATGGTTAATGTTTATCGAAGTATCTTTTAAACATTTTATTGTTTGATCTTCGATTGTATATAATTTATCCGCATATGCTTTTGCTGTTTGACTATGGCTGACCATAATGATACAAAGCTTCTTTTCATATGCAAGGCGTCTTAGAACTTCAAATAATACCTTTTCATTCTCTTTATCTAAAGCACTAGATGGCTCATCCAGTAATAGTATCTCAGGTTTTTTACACAAGGTACAAGCAATCGCTAATCTTTGTCTTTCACCACCAGATAACGTTGTAATATCCTGATGAAGGGAAACAGATAATCCTACCATAGACAGCATTTCTTGATATTCTTGTTGCGTATATTCCAGACCTTTAAATGATGCATATAATTTTAAATTACCTAATACATCATATTGATCAAATAAAATATAGTCCTGCAACAGATAGGCAAACTTTTGCCTTCTAATTTGGCTGATTGCATATTCATTATTTAAATCTATTTCCTCTCCGTCAATTTTATAAGTTTCATCATGTTTTGCAGAAATACATCCGATATGATATAAAAGAGCTGTTTTCCCAATGCCGCTTTTCCCTATGATTACATTTACAGTTCCATCTGAAAAAGATAAAGATCCATCTTTGATTAGTTCTTCATTCTGATATGCAATATGAATATTTTTTATTTCAATCATTTAGGCCCCATCTTCCTTTCAAAAATTATTGGCACTATAAATTCTAATATAACACTAGCACATATGAATGTGAAAACGATTTTCTTATTCAATACAGTAAATCCAATACCTATATAATCAAATAAGAATATTAGTATCATAAATATGATAAAGGATATCATGAAAGCAATGATTGTGTTCTCTAAGTACCTTTTTAATTTCACTTTCCTTATTTCATTTTTTGTGAAATTCAACTGCAGCATATAATATTGATTGATCTTACGTTCTCTTATTCGGTTGTTATATTTAATTACCAAATAGATACACAACAAAATGACTAACATTCCTTTGGAAATCATTTTCACTGCTTTTTGTAAATTTTTTGTGGATTCGCTAATACTTTTATAGCTGGCAAATTGTGAATCAACTCTTAATCCTGCTTCTCTAATATTTTGAATCACTTCATCTAAATGATCAATGTCATCTACAATTACTGTATACCCTGTTGGTTCCCAAGGTGTTTCCACGACTGTATGCGCAACATTCTCTTTTTCATTTTCAGGTAATTCATTAATATAAAAAACTTTACTATCGGGTAACATGGTATATATTGTTCTAGATTCTGTCTTTTTATGTTTTTCAATAAGTGGCTCTATTACATCTCGATCAATATACATTAATTCTCCAAAAGTAGTATATAGCCCCATATCAGCTCCTTTTAAAACACCTGCAATCGGCAATGTGAGTTCTTCAAAACTTCCAGCATGAACATGTATCAATACTTCTTGTTCATTTTCATCATATATCCATGCAAACCCATAAGAATCATATTCTGGGATTGGCATTTGGAAATTAATATACTTACCTTTTAAGCTAGATAAATCATCTGTCAAAGAATTTGCTAAGTCCTTTGATAAATAAATACCTTCATTATTAAATTGATATTCAATGAAGCTATCATAATTTTCATCGTGTAAATAAGTGCAAGCATATATGTTATCCTTCGTTCTATCCTTTATGATTTGTTTACTTTCATTAAATAAGCGAATATCAGCTAATTCATTATCTTCACTTAAATAATTTTCATCACTTACAGATAGTAAATTTGTTCCTAGACCTGTATCAAGTCGCCATTCAACTCTTTCCACATGTTCTAAATTCTTTAAAAAATCTACTTCCTCATGTGTGATTGGTTCATTTGTTCCTAGCAAATCATATTCATCAAAATAAGATAATCTTTTATATACTGTCAACTCATTAGACATCGTACTTTTCATATTATTTGCGTCTATTTCATAAGCATAATTACTAAATTCTAAACTTAGTGCACAGAATATAATACAGAATATAGATAATCCCCTTAACATTCCATAATACCATGGATGATGTTTTTCCATCTTGAACATATAATCAGTTACTACTTTTGTATTTTTCTGACATGATCGTTTTAATGGTCCTCCATCTTCGATATTTGTACTATTTTTCACACAGATTATTTCTTGATTTTTTATTTCATAAGATACATCACTATGTTTCATCATCAAATCATCGTGCGTTGAAATTATGATCGTCTTTCCTTTTGATGCCAGATATTCTAATAGTTCTATAACAATCTTTTTCTGCTCATCCTCTAATGCAGCTGTTGGTTCATCTAATAAGATGATATCTGTATTTTTCATAATGCATAACAATAACGCACAACGGAATTTTTCTCCCCCTGATAACTGATTAGGATACTTATCTAATAATTTTCCTATTTCTAATTTATTTATTATTTTACTAGTATCCATGTTGATCTGATATATTTCAGATATCTGTTTCATATGATTTCTAATTGTAAGATCATCTAATAATTCTGGCTCTTGTGTTACATATCCTATATGATGAAAAAGATAGTTCTTCTTATCTTTATCCGACATTTTTAAAATATCCTGGTCATTTACATAATATTTTAAAAGGAAATCATTCCTACATGCGATTGTGTTTAAAAGGGTTGTCTTTCCACAACCACTTTCACCATAAAAACTAATAATTTGACCACTATAAAACGCTAAGTCTAGTGACATTAAAATATATTTTTGTAAAAAAAAGATTTTTGATAGTTTTATCTTAACCACTTTATTCACCTCTTAAAAATGAAAAAGCAAAAAAAGTTTATCTCGCCTTCTTTGCTTTTTCTGACTCATTAATACACCTTACTACCATTAAAATTGAAAGTATAACCAAGTGTTTTGGATCCGCTTTGATAGTTATAATTTGTCATGTTTAGAGTTACATTAACTTGATATTGCTTATCAGTTATCAAAGTTGCTTTTTCAGAAGTATAGTAATTCTTAATATCTCCAGGAGAATTCAATACTACAGTATCATATGAAGTCCATTTTGTATTACCACTAGTATGACGTGTAGCTTTAACTGTTGTCTTGGCACTTCCCACTGAAGTTCCAATTGTTTGTGTCTTAGATGCTGAGTAATCAGCAGCCATAACATTCATTCCTGCCATTGTGATGCAACCAGCACATAATAAAGCACTTAAAACTTTTTTAGATTTCGTCATTTTCTTTTCCTCCTTTTTAGACTTTCTGGTTCTTTCAATTGAAACATGCCTTTTTGCGATACAGAATTTGCTGCACTCAAGGCCTCTTTATACGCAATTTTTGCAAACATTTGCATTACCTTTTTAATTGGTGAATTCATATACTTCGCCTCCTTTCTCCTATTAAAACTAAAATTGCGTTTACAGACAAAATATAAACAAATTCAAAACATATTAACAGGTTTATTTTAGAGATAAGAAAACTTCCTATCACCATCATAATAACCATAATCCTTGACTTTAATCTGAATTGCCTATATTCATCATTTGATAAAGGTTTATTTTTATGCTCACTAGGTGCATAACACCAAATAAGTACGCTTGAAAACAATTCCATTAGGAAAATATTTTGAAATTCCCATTCTAAACCTATAAGGAACTCAAATATCAAATATATTGAAATATAAGCAACATTACAGGTGAAATATGTTTTACAATGATACCCACCCATAATTGTTCTTAATCTAGTGAAAATGAATAAATATATCATAGCGTAGAATAGATGGTTTGTCAGTAAAGATATTAACAACACTGTTGCAAAACTTATTCCTGTCGACAGACATAATGCTATTCCAAATTTATAAATTTCTTTATCGTCAGATATAATATCATTTCTGAACATACTTTCTGTAAGTTTATCAGCTATCCTCAATATCACGCTACTCTTTAATCTCCTTTATATATTTTATTTACGAAGAAATCATATATTACAAACGCTTACATTTCAAGTGGTTTGTGACGAACTGCAATATTTAGTGACGAACTACAACATTTATATCAAAAACTATATGGCAAATAAACCATGCATCGTTTTCTGTGAAGCGAATTGCACCATGATATTTAGAAACTATCTTTTGACAGCTAAGAATTCCTAAACCATGTGATTGCTTATCCTTTTTTGATGTATTTAAATCAGGATTGTCTGTTAGAATAGATTTATCTATCGTATTATTAATATAAAAATGTAAATCATTCTCTTTTAAATAACCTATAAATTTGATTTGTTTATCACCACCACAATGTTCGATGGAATTATCTAGTAAATTTCCAAGTAAAATATAGATATCAATATTTTCAAATGGCATTGTTTCTGGTATTTTCAAACTACAGCTTATCTTAATATTTTTAGATTTAGCAATTGATATTTTATCTTTTACAACCATATCAATTAATTGATTTTCACAATATTTATAAAGACTTGTCTGATTTAGTATTTCATCTTGATTTTGTAATTCTTGAATGGTTTTTTCTATTTCATTATGCTGTAATAAATTGATCAAATACATATTGACCTGCTTTTGATTATGACGCATTTCTCTTAATTGCTGGTGAATTTCTTTTTCTTTTTGATAGTTAGATAATTGATTTGCGTAAAGATTATTAGACAATTGCAAACTAAAGTATTCTTGATTTTTCCTCTGCACTTCAAGAAAAAGATAGCAAAAGCAAAAAATCAGTAAGGATAAAGCAGTAATTATTTGTATAACTAACTTTTTATCGATATATGGTGCATAAACCATTGGAAAAATTAGATCCGATAGAACATTAATAATAAAAATACTAAAACAGAATGGTTTCCAAAGATTATTAGAATTGTTTAATATCTCCATGTATTTCTTTTTTGTTTTATACATGAAAAAAATAAACAAACAATACATCACCTTTGATAAAATTATTGTTAAATGAAAAACAGAAATATTTAAATAAATTTGATTTATTTCTATATCAAAAATAATTGAAGAGAGTATCAATGAAAGGCTATTGGTCATATCAAGAAATAATAAAGTTAACATACTTACTGAAGCAAGATAATATACTGATTGCTTTGAGCATAACTTGAGTAATAAAAATATCACCCCTATACATATAAAATTCAAACTGATGTAATTGAAATTAATGACTTCTGAAAGAATGGTAAATATGCTTAAAATACACCATAAGAGAACAAAATTCGATTTCTTTTTAGTTATTGAATAAGTTAATGTAAATGCCATAAAACTTAATAAAAAAGTTTCAACCAAATCATTTATAAAATCAAATGCATTCATATAAACTATCCTCTAATAGAAAGTTTTCATATTCTGATTTTACATAATCTTTTCTTCCTCTGCTAATTTTTAAGAACTCGCCATTTATTATTTCTATTTCTTGATACTTACACCATTTTACAATTTTATACATATTGATAATCATAGATTTATTGATTCTCACAAACCCAGATAACTGCATTTTCTCAATCTTTTCTAAAGGTATCCGAATACAAATATTTTTTTTATTATTCATTACAATATTACAATCGTTTTTTTTAGCCCTGAAGTATAGAATATCATTTAATCGAAGTTTAATATCTTTATATTCAAAAATTTTATCCATTTTTTCTTGTCTGATCTTTAATTCATTCATGCATATGATTATTTCTTTTTGAAAATTCTCTTTATAAATAAACATGAAAGGATGTACCTGAAAACTTTCATGTTCATAAGAAGAGTGCCATGATATAAAAACAATTGGTATATCATGATATGTTTTTCTCAAGCGTTTCGCATATGATATTCCATTCTCATTTGGCATATCAATGTCTAATAAGATAGCATCATAACAATTTATATCATTGAATGGCACCTTAGAGCAATCAGTATAATAATCAACTATAATTTTTTCATTTTTACAGATATAGGAAAGCATCATTTTTATATCATTTATAGAATCATCAATTAATATTAACTTCATAATATGCCTCCTTGTTAAAAAATCTTTTATATAAGATATTATAACAGTTTATTCCTTTTTTATTGATAGATGTTTTCCTAAGCTGGTGAAATATATTTAAAAAAAGCACCTCCACTTGTTTAAAATGTTGGTACTTTTATAGATTTAGAAAAATTTACTCATCATACTCCTGCAACACCTGTATTTTACCTTCTTCAATTAATTGTACAAATAAATTGGCCAATTTGGGATCAAATTGTGTATTTGCACCTTTTTTGATTTCATCAATCGCTGTAGATAGTGGCAAAGGATCACGATAACTGCGTTTTGTAGTCATTGCATCAAAGGTATCTGCTACACAGATACAACGGGCCGCAATAGGATTTTCGTCACCTCGTAGTCCTCTTGGATAACCCTTTCCATCCCATCGTTCGTGATGACCTAAGACGGCAGGGATTACATAGTCCAGACTAGGCAAATGACGAATGATAGAAATTGAGTTTTCTACATGTGTTTGAATTAAACGATATTCATCATCTGTTAGTTTTCCTTTTTTATTTAAGAGATCTTCCGGGATGCCTATTTTACCGATATCATGAAGCAAAGCAGCTTGACGAATCAATTCGATATGTTCCTTATTTAAGCCAAGAGCTTTGGCAAGGATTGTCGCATATTGTGCTACATTGGCACTGTGATGGAATGTATAATGATCTTTTACATCAATCGCTGCCGTTAATGCAGATATCGTTGGTGCATATTGGGCATATACATTTCTTGTATCTTCTTTGATTTCTTCCTGTCGATTCACAATTTCTTCCATTGTGTAAACAACTGTTCGGTTTTTTCCATTTTGTTTTGCGGTAAATACAGCCATCTCTGTATTTGTGATTAGTTCCTGCATACTAGAAGATGCGAATGGATATATACCGATACCTACACTAAGTGTCATGATTTTTTTCCACTTGGCGCTATCTAATTCGTTTTGTTTATGAATCTGATCAATGACCATCTTGATTTTACGTTTGACGCTTAATAAATCAATATCATAAAACAATATCGCAAATTCTTTTCCACTATATCGTGCCATTAAAACTTGATTGTTTTTAAATGCAGCTTTTAATATCTGTGCAATACTCTGTAAAGCATGATCTCCTTGTGTTCTACCATATAGTTCATTGTATAATGAGAAATCATCAATGTTTAAAATTGCCATGATGATTGATTCATGTGGCAATAAAAATACTTTTTCAACTTCACGGAAAAAGAATTCACGATTTAACAAGCCTGTCAGATGATCACTGCTGGCTTTTTCATATACGCTTTGATATAAATAAGCATTGTTAATGGCGATTGCACTGATACTTGCAAGACTATCTAAGAACGTCAGTTCACTTGTGGAATATGGTTTTGTTTTATGGGATAAAAACAGGATACCAATAAGTTCATTTTCACTTAATAATGGCACCATGCAATCAATCTGCATCATCTCTAAAGCATGTTTTTCATTTTCCCACATGGATTTATACCAGACACTTTGACGAAAAGCCTTCATAACAGAGCTTCGCTTTGTTTGTTTCAGGTATTGAATACATGGATTGCTTTCAATCATTGTGAAGTTTTTCCTTGTCAGTGTACTGGAGCAGTAAACAGTCTGATATTCTCTTTCTGTTTTCAAACATAACATGATTTGTGTTGTTTCCATAGCTTCTTTAATGACATCAACCAGTTCTTTACAGATTTCTTTCAGTTCTAAACAACTAGCGATATTTGCGCTATAGTTTCTCAACAACTGTGCCTGCTTTTGATCTTCTTTGATAAATAACAGGTCAATAAACCATTTTAGGAAGAAGAAAATAGCACAGGTTAATAAGGAGAATAATAATACAACAATGGTTGTGATATAATCCTGTAAGAATGGAAATGTAACACTTAATACATCTACCACTGGCTGAATCACATTCGCAGAAAATAGTAACAGCACACCACCTGTTAATAAATAAGCTGCCCCTCTGGATATCACTAACGTCATATTAAATAATCGTTGTTTATACAGGGTATATAGTAAGCATAATGCATTTACAATTCCACTGCATGTATCGATTGGATATTTTCCAATCGCAGGTATCGTAGATGCTAATGTACCAAACGTCAATACAACGATTCCTATCATCATAGGGATATAATCATTGATTGTGTGTCCTTTTTGTTTAATGCTGTGTATAAGCTTTTGGACAACTGTAATCGCCACAAAGATAACATAACCAATAGGTATAATCATCCAAAACGTAGTGTTAAAGTCAAAGGTTGCCATATTATTAATATGAATCACCTTAGGATCAGATAATAATTGATCAGATAATAATAAAATCCAGCATATGATCACCAATACAACAAATATCCGTTGACGAAATTTTCCTTTATCACCCAGATATGTACGAATAAATTCATAATAAGCAATTGGAATTCCAAACATGCCAAAGATGGATAATTTACACCAGAAGATTACGCCTGGATATAATTGCGCACGCATCATGACAGAACCAGCTGTCCATAGTATGAAATAGATGATCATTGCCATGAAGTTATATATCAAACGATCTTTTTTAGCTGCTGTTAATGCCAGAAACAGAATGGTGTAGAAAAACAAAGCGATTCCCGGAACGATAATCAGATGCATGATGCTTCACCCCGCTTTGCCTGGCTAAGTGCCAATAAATCCTGTATATGGTGTTTGGAAGGATTCATTTTAGGTAATTTTTCATTATGCAGCTGATGATATAAATGGAAGGTATGACAGCGCACAACTGTGATTTTCAATGGATCAATTCCCAGCATCGTCTGTAGATCTTCATAGTCACTATCAAAGTATGTAAAATAAATCTGTAAGTGTTCTTTTAATATCTTCTTTAAGACTGCATCCTGACAAATGCTGGATTCACTCATTTCTATAATTAAATGCATATAGGGACGGAAGTCATCGTACTCTTTTAACGCTACCCATTCTATGATATCCAGTTTACTCATTTTGATGACATCTTCTATTGTTTTTTCACTAATTCTAGTAAAGCCTGCTATATCAATGATATCCAAAGAACGATCAACATACGTAAAACGAGGCAGCTGGATATGGTCTTCACTATCATGTGTGGCAATGCAGCGATAACGGTCTTTTGTCATATATCGGGCAAAAGCACCACCTTTGAATACTGTCACAACCAGTTCATATTCTTCATGTGGTATGACTTCATCCATCAGGTAGGTTCTAGGTTGATAGGTATGATCTTTTGAGAAATGTTTCGCTTCTTCAATCGGCATAAATTCATAGAAACACGCATCGGGGAAGAAATACATTCCATTACGACTCCAGTTTTCACTTGCGATACAGGTAGGTTCAGTACCCGCAAAGATTTCATGTGGTCGTTTACCCCAAAGCTTCTCTAAAACCGGCTTATACATTTGACTGTCTGTTCCAGCACATAAGAAACATTTCATATGAAATACATCTTTTGGGAGCATACTGCGGTTTTCTTTTTTAGCCTGATAACTGCCTTTTAACAAGCGATATGCCATTTTAGGTTTTATCTTTCCACTTGAATGAGAAGAGGAAGAACTGGTTTGACTTTGTAAAGAGGAAAATGCCATACTGACATAATATGCCACAGAGCTTAAGGCAAAGAAGATATCAATTCCCTGCTTCGCACCCATTTTAAAACCTAGTACATTACGTTCTTTAAAGCCAAGTTTTTCTGCTTGCTCCACTGGCGGCAAGATATCCAGAGTTAATTCTTCTTCTACCAGAACTGGTAAAAGTCCTGTTGCATATGGCAAAGATGCTACACCATACAACGCTTTATCATGTGGTCGCAATACGACATCATTTCTTGTTTCACTTCCCGCAAGAATTAAACAAGCCATCATATTATTTTTAAATACCTGAAGCATTTCCTGGGTATAGGGTGCACATTTCACTGGATGTCTGCCTGCTTCCCATGTGGTTTCTATCCATGTGACTGGTTTTCCCGGCAAATCTTCTTCTTTTCTATTTAATAGGATATCAGCATAATCTTCATAAGTGGTAAGTGGCACAAGATAACGAAAATCCTGAATATTCTTCAGGTTTTTCCCTTGCATAATACTTTGCCCTAATGGTGAAACAAGCCAATTAAGCATCTGTTCCTCTAATAACCGGTATTGTATATGCATATATTCCTGTATTGATAAATCTAAAAAGCCACAGTATTCTTCCCAGATATCCTCATACTTCTTTTTCCTCAATAATTCCTCAAAATGCATATGGTCCATCCCTTTCATGATTGTAGACTTCTTTTAATTGATGCAATGGTTGGTATCAGGAATGGAACATGCTTTTGATAATCTTCATATCCTTCCAAAGTGATTGGAAAAATCATGCGATCTTGCATATAGGCGTATATAAGATTCATTAAAGAGAATAAAACAGCCGCAATTCCTATTTCAATTGAAGATAGTGTCATCGCAAGAAACGAATAGGCAAAGAAAAACCAAAGGATACCCGGATGACGGCATAAGGCATAAACACCCTGATCATAGACCTTTAAGTGGTCTTGTTCAACATAGGTTCCCTCAAATGGCAGTGCAAAGAACAGTGTATAAATTAATAGGAGTGTATTAATCATACACAAAACTGCCGCAGCCAAATGCCCAATATGGAAGGTTTTTTCATCATATAGATGTCGACTGATCAATAACCCTGTCACAATCAAAAGTAGAAAACACCCAGCCATAAATGTATATTTTCCCCATCGCAAATGAAATTTTACCTGATTCATATCATTAAACATCATTAATAAAAATGCAAAGCATCCTAACACCAATAACATACCATACCACTTCCTATTTTACATGGTATCTTTATTATAACGTGATTTGCGTGAAATTTATATAAAAACTTGCTAGATATTAATATTTAATTATTATAAAAGATAAGCGTTATACTGTTTTAATTTATTTATGCAATCATTACAAAAGCAGCCATAAGGCTGCCCTATTCATGAAACTTTCCACTGATATGGTCAATTTCTATTTTTACAATACCTGTATTTTCAATTCCCTGTTCAATATATGCTTTCCCTGATGGTCCCTGCATAGGACAATATTTCGCAATCAACAAGGTTAATGCATGAAACTTTTCCTTTTCCTCTTCAATTATAGAAGCTTTTCCATATGCCAGCACACTTTGATATTTCGTAGAATATTTTTCTGGAACGATTTCATCTTCCGCAATCACACAAAAGCTTACTTTCGGATTCTTTTGTATCACATCTAGCTTATGCCCGCTCTTTGCGCAATGAAACCAAATTGTATCATTCTCATATACAAAGTTCAATGGAACCATTGTTGGTTCATCTTGATAGGTAATTGCCAGAATTCCTGTTTTCCCCTGTTTTAGTATTTCTTTTGCCTCATCCAAAGGCATTTGCTGCTTTATTCTTCTCATTGTAGGATACATTCGATAACCCCTTTTCTTTTTGATTAGTATAGCGTTCAAACGTATACCATGTCAATAATTTATGGTAAAATAATACCCAGGAAGTGATGATATGAAACAACCCTTGGCATTTCGTATGCGCCCACAGCATTTAGATGATATCATTGGTCAACAACATTTGATTGGTGAAGGTAAAGTACTTAGAAAATGTTTAGAAGCAAAGCGTTTATTTTCAATGATTTTTTATGGTCCTCCAGGAACAGGCAAAACAACGTTGGCAATGGTTTTGGCAAATGAATTAGGTATGCCTTATCGTTTATTTAATGCAGTGACTGGCAACAAAAAAGATTTAGAAACTATCTTTCAAGAAGCAAAGTTCTATGAAGGACTGGTCGTAATCATTGATGAGGTTCACCGTTTAAATAAAGATAAACAGGATTTATTATTACCACACGTGGAAAATGGCAATATCACGCTAATCGGCGCTACCACCAGTAATCCTTTACATGCAATCAATCCTGCTATTCGTTCCCGTTGTCATTTATTTGAAATAAAGCAAGCCCAGCAGGAAGATATAGAAAAAGCTTTATTAAAAGCTATACAACATCCAGATGGTTTAAATAATGAAGTAAGCATTGAAGATGAAGCACTACATATCATCGCAAGACACAGCAATGGAGATATTCGTTATGCATTAAATATTCTTGAAATTGTCGCAATCGCAAGTGATGGTGTGATCACAAAAGATCTTGTTTCTCAATATTCTCAAATTCCAAATATGAGCATGGATAGTGATGGAGATGGCTATTACGATGTATTAAGCGGTTTTCAAAAATCTATACGTGGCAGTGATGTAGATGCTGCTTTATATTATCTTGGTATCATGATTGAAGCAAATGACATGGATAGTATTGAACGCAGATTATTGGTGACTGCTTATGAAGATATTGGATTAGGCAATCCTGCCGCAGTAGCTCGTTGTGTTCAGGCAATTGATGCCGCAAAACGAGTTGGTTTTCCAGAAGGAAGAATTCCTCTTGCTATGGCAGTCATTGATTTAACATTATCCCCTAAATCAAAAAGTGCAGAAAACGCAATTGATGCCGTTATGCAGACAATCAGAAATACTTCCTACAGTGTGCCAGATTATTTACGGTTCACTCCTGTAAATATGAAAGAAGAAGATAAATATGATTATGGTCGTGCTGATCTATGGGCAAAGATTCAATATCTTCCAGATAAATTGAAGAATGAAAAATTCTATATGCCACAAATGAATTCTTCTTATGAAAAAGTTCTTGCACAGAATTTAGAGAAATTACGCAGTGTAAAACGTACAAACAAATTGGCATCGTTGAAGAAAAACACAAAATAAAGAGTCCAGTAGATGTAATATTATTTACTGGATTTTTTTATTTCTATATAACCATCATTTTAGCTATATGAAGCGGCAAATATGCCCCTTAAATTGAGTTTCGTGCTAAATAACTACATATAAAACGCGGTTTCGTGTATAAATAACCATATATAAAATTGAGTTTCGTGTCAAATCAGTGTTATGAAAAGCTTGGTTTCGTGTCAAGCGATATAAACAAACACCTTATTTCTAAACAATATAAAATTCATTTTTTATAAAACTTCACAAGCTTAAATATCAAAAACTCATAATTCCATAATAAAAACAGGAAGCTACCATTTTAATACTTTTAGCTTCCTGTTTTTTTTCAATTATAAATTCGCCCACTGTTTTGCTCTTTGTTGTTCCTTTTCCTCTAACATCTGTCTTTTCTGCTGACGATAAATCTGCATGCCTTTGAATATTCCAATGATGGTGGCAATACCTAATATACTTTTCTTCTTTAATTGTGCCATAATTTTGTTCTCCTTTACTGTTTTATTTAAGTTACTTATATTATAAATAATAATTATCAATAAAAAGTTGAAGAAAAACAAAAGAATTTCTTAAGATTATATAAGAAAAGAAAGAATCTTATGCTTATTCACAAAAGATTCTTTCTGAAATTCTAGTATTCAAACTGACGATAGTAACGGCGAATTGTTAAATCATGTCCTGTAACACGTTCATAGTGAATCGCAAGACGTTCATCTAAGATCGTCGTCACAATGGAACTCGCAATGATTTCTTTAAATTCATCATCCACATGAGGGGTTTTAAAATCTGCTACATCAATAATGACTGCTTCATCTGATAACTTTTTAATTAAGTTTTCTACACGATCATCAATTGGTCTAGTAGCATCTACGCCTTTCACAAGGAATACTGGTGTATCTTTTTCAATTACTTCCAATGTTCCATGGAAGAACTCTGCACTTTGAATTGATTTTGTGCGAATCCATTGCATTTCTTCTAAAATACACATTGCATGTAAATAAATTTCTGGTGCTAATGATCCACCACCAATCCAATATTGAATATTAGAGTTATGATATTTCTCTGCGATAGCAGCTGCTGTTGGTTCAAATTGTTCCTTAATTGCGATTAAATCTTCTGGTAATTTTTCTAATTGTGCAGCTAATCTTTCATATGCATCAAATTCTCCATTGTTGTATAATAAACGGAATGCTAATAAGTAATGCTGAATATATTCAAATTCAACAGCATCTTTCGCTTTCCCAATAATGGAATATGTCGCAAGCTGATCAACTGGTGTATCTGGTTTCCCGCAGAAAGCAATAACACGGATATTTCTTTCATTACAATATTGAATAGCTTCTACTGTTTCTTTTGTTGTTCCTGATTTACTAGATGTAATGACGATAGAATCCTCATTTAACTGTGAGTTTCCTGTCAAAATTACTTCTGATGCGATTTCACAGTATGTTGGAATTTTTGTTTTTGAACGTAATAGATATTGGATTGGTCGCATAACCGCCAAAGATCCGCCTGAAGAAATGAAGAAAATATTTTTAAATCCTTCTTTTGTGACTTCATCAGCCACTCTTTCAATTTCTGCTCTTGTTTCATAAGTTAATTTTGCATCTGTATAGTATGCGTCTAAATCAAAGTTATACATATCGTTTTACCTACCTTTCTTAAATTATATACGACATTTATTTTTCACCCATCATCATGATCATTACTGTTCTGGATTGAGGCCCATCAAATTCTCCTAAATAAATTTCTTGTGCCTTTCCCAGTTTTATTTCACCATTGATGATTGGAAATACTGCATGATTCCCTGTTACCATTGCTTTCAAATGCCCTGTTGGATTTCCTGCCATTGCTCCATAGCTTTGAAGAAATCTTGCGTGATAATACTCACCATCTTCAGGAAACATCATAGAAAGCTGTTTTAATATATCATCACTCAAACATTCTAAATTTTCATTTACAGTAATCCCTGTTGTTGTATGCTTTGTGATGATGTAAATAATCCCATTTTTTACCTGACTATTTTCTATACATTCTTTTATTTCTTTACTGATTGGCACAAGTTCATTATAGGCTGTTGTATCAAACGTTATTTCTTTATAATCAATCATGGATACATCCTCCTTTTAAGAACGTGATGGCATTTTCCCCTAGCACCATTTTCTTTGTGGACTCGCGCCAGTTCATTTGTCGAATCGCTTCTATCATGCGATGTTGTTCTAAACGTGGTTCTTCTGAAGCAAACATTACCTGATGACGTAAGCTTCGATCAATCCAGTGTTCACCAATATCTATGCCAAATGACTGGTGATAAAATTCTTTAGGATTATCAAAATAGAGTAAGGATGTATCTGTATAAACATTTTTATATTTCAATAACAGCATACATACTTCTCTTATCCATGGCCAACCAAAATGCTGTAGACAAATTCTTAAATCTGGATATTTGCATGCGACTTCCTCAAATCTTAAAGGATGTGAGTACTTACTAACTGTATTTGGTCTTACCGACATTCCACTATGGAAAATAATCGGCTTATTATGCTGTATACAAAGCTCATAGATTGGATACATCCATTCTTCATCTGGATAGAATTTCTGTTGGGATGGATGCAAGAACAAACCTGATAATCCTAATTCTGTAAAGGCTGTTTCTATTAATTCTAATGCATCTTCACGATGAGGATCTACACTGGCGAAAGCAATGAATAATTCTGGTTCTTTATGAACAAGTTCTGATACCTGCTCGTTTGTACCTAAATTGCCTTTTTGAAATAAATCTAACGGAAGCAGGCACAATTTATCTATACCAGAAACGTTACATAAGGTTTTCATTGACTGTATAGATATTTCATCTGTCTTATATAATCCCATTTGATTTCTACAAAAAGCTAGTTGTTCATCGCTTGATTGCAGTTCCTCTATAAATGCAGGTGAAACATTCATATCTATTACCATCTCATACCTCCTTTTCTAAAAGATTTTTCTTTATTCATTAACAAAGGATGCCTAACCATACACATAAGATACCAAATAGTGCAGTACCCACAATCATTGCGATAACATTCACTTTCTTTTTCAAAAGCCAGTAATATATACCCATAACACCTAAGCTCATCATACCAGGCATAATACCATCAAGAATTTCCTGGATACTTGCTGCAGCATCCCCTGTTCCAATCGCAAGTGGTGTTGTTACCGTGATTAATTCTTTCGTCATACCTCCAATAACCATGACTCCAACGATAGATGCAGCCATCATAAATTTATCCATCATTCCTGATTTTTGTATTTTTTCAAGATAATTTGCGCCTAGTTCATAACCTTTCATCGCTCCGAAATAACGTACGAGGAATGCCGGAACATTAAATACAAGTAAGAATAGAAGTGTTCCCAAAATATTTCCTTGTGCAGCTAAAGATGTACCAATACCAATTGCAATAATTCTTATCGTACCAAAGAATAAGGAGTCCCCGATACCTGCAAGTGGCCCCATCAATGCGACTTTCATCGTACTGATAGATGTTGGATCAAAATCATCCTGTTTCGCATTCATTTCTTCCATAGAAGCTACAATACTACCAATAAACGTTGTAACATACATAGAACAGTTAAAGAATTCCAAATTTCTTTGTAATGCTTCTTTATATTTTTCTGGATCATCTTTATATATTTTTTTCAATGCAGGAATCATCATAAACTCAAAACCCATATGCATCTGTCTTTCATAATGCCATGAGAATTCCATTGGTAATGATCGCCAGAATATTTTACGTAAATCTTTCTTTGTGATTAATTCATTATTAGAAGTCATCATCTTCACCTCCATCAACAACTACCTCTGTTTTATTTGAGAAAAAGTCAACTTTTAAGAATGCGGCGATTACACCTAACAATGCGATTCCTAAAACTGGAACACCAATATATGCAGATAATAAGAATCCCAGGAAGAAGAATGGTACCACTTTTTTGTTTAACGTCATTTGCGCAAGCATTGCAAACCCCATACCAGGTAATAAACCAGTTGCTACTGTTAATCCATCTGTAATTACAGAAGGAATAGAATTTACCAATGTTTCAACCTGACTACTTCCTAATAAGAATCCAAATACTACTAATAAGCCAAATGTTAAACTCTGAACGATTCCATCGCCAATATGTATCATTTCAATGGCACGTGCATTACCTTTTTCCGCATACTTATCTGCCCATGTACCAGTTAACGGGAAGATTGCGGACATAAACAGATTTTCAAAAATACTTGCTAATAAAGCAATCGGATAAGCTAGTGTTACTGCTACCTCTGCACCTTTTCCTGTAGATATTGCAAATGCTGTTCCTAGTACACCCCCAACAACAACGTTTGGTGGCACAAATGCCCCAACAGATTGTGCACCGATAAAGGCTAATTCAAGAATACCTCCAATAATAATCCCCTGTGTGACATCACCCATAACCAATCCAACAACCGGACCTAATACGATTGGATTTTTGATTAAACTTGTACCTAACGCATAATCACAATTTCCTATAAATGCAATAATTCCCAACAATATAGCCTGAAGCATATTAACCCTCCTTATTCAACGCATGTCGTGCGTCAATCGATGTATCTAAAGGAATCATACGAATTTCTACATCAATACCGCTATCCAGCATTTCTCTAATCCTTTCTTCTTCTTTCTTTGTTACATTCACAGCTTTTGAGATATTTCTAGTTCCTTCTCTTGCCTTGGTTCCTCCCAGATTTACAGCTTTGATTTGTGGACAGTTCTTTACAAGCTGATATGCATCTTCAATAGATTCCACAACAATAAATAATTTATATTTATCAGTAACTCCACTATTAATTGCTTTAATAGAATCTTCTACTGTTTTGATGACCAGCTTTACACCACTAGGTTTAGCAAGCTTAATGGTTGTCTTACGAATTTCATTTTGTACAACATCATCATTTGCGATTAATATACAATCTGCGCCAAGTGATGTTGTCCATGAAAATGCTACCTGTCCATGTAATAATCTGTGATCCACTCTTAAACACTTGATCATATTTCATTCCTCCTTTAAAATTCCTCATCATTTTCAATGATCAAATCTTTTCTTGTCATTTGTGTTAAACCTTTTTTCGCATTTGTTAGTAATTGTTCTGCCTGTTCATCATCCAGACCTTCTTGATAAGAAAGTAATAAATCCAGTACAAGATTCATATTGGTACCACTGAATACACGAACATTTGAATAAACACACAATTGGCTCAATGCCGTATGCACGCTCCCTCCTTTGATATCACACAGAAATATATATTGCGTATTTCCGTTTTGTCCAATTTCTTTTTCCATTGTTTCTTTGAAATCCATAGGACTTTCTGATGGGTAAAGGCAAAATGTATCTATTTCATCTGCCATTTCTCCCACAATCATTGTTATAGAATTTTTTAAACCTTTTGCGAATTCACCATGTGAGGCGATGATAATCTTTCTCAAATTCATATCTCCTTTCATTTGTATCCAAGCAAGTTATGTGCCATAACTTCTTTTTTATTTCCAATATCTTTACATCTTCATACAAGCAAAATCTGTGCCACAGCATTTATTTTCTTTTAAATTCTTTTACGCTTGCTCATTTGTATACAAGCAAACTTTGTGCCATACAAAAAAAGAGCAGAACTTTTTTCTGCTCATCATATACAAAATCCTCTTTCAATAAAATTTTTATCATTGCGTACATAATCATAAATATAGCCTATTTCTGCAATTGGTATAGTCACTCTATAGAAATTCTCTACATCTTTAAATGATTCCTTAATATAAGATATAAAAAGTGCATGCTCTTTCTCAAAGATATTCATATCCGGATAGATTTCTATTTCCTTCTGCATAACTTGTCGTTCTATCAGACAACTGATATGTACATATAATCCAAAACATGTATTATTAGAAAAATTAAAATCCAGTGCTATCTGTAAACGATCAATGGCATCAGCGACATGTTCTAAAAGCTTATTTGGATTCAAGATAGTCAAACTGTTCATAATATTTGATAAAGAGAAATTCTTTAAAATATTCTTCTTAAAGTCCTGTAGCTGTTCTATTGTCATAGAATCTTCAAGATAATTATCCAGCTCACCTAAACAATCGTTAATGATTAAGTCTTCAATGGGTACGAAATTCATTTGTTCAATATTTGGATTTAATGTTCCAATGACACATAATACATGATAATCATCAAATAATGTGCTGTTCATTCCTTTCTCTACCAATTCATTATAATCATAAACTCTGACAGATATTTCTGATTGTAAAGGTAATGAATCTTCCATGATCTGTTTCAATTTTTCTGCAGTTCCTACACCACTTGCACATGAACATAATATCACTTTCTCTTTCTGACGATTACGTTCAATATGATAACTTGTAGAACTATATGCAACAACATCTTTGAAGATATCTTCCATTGCACGATTTTGTAAGATACCATTTCCTATTTCCAACGCTGTTTTTGTGCTGATGTTATTAATAATTCCAACATTTACATTATCTAAATGAAGTCCTTTATATATTTCTTCCAAGCTTCCCATGTCCACAAGCAGAAATAACTCTTCGGTTTTTCCTAACTTTTTCATATAAGAATTTAATTGCTGGAGAACAGAATTCATATCCACATTTACCGGCATATCAATCGCATCAAATACATATTTCCCTAAAAATTTATTTACAGCATCAGCAATACTACTCGCTGTAGAAAACCCATGTGCAAGAATCACACCTGCACGTTTTTGATAAGTATCATCCTTTTTTAAGCTTTGGAAATAAAAGATAAATGTTATCATTGCCATAGGCAGTACATCCATATCTAAATAAGATGATAAATACTTCCCTATTTCTTCAGATATACTATACTCACGATGATAATGCTGTTTCATGAATGAATAAAAAGTTTCTACTACTTCATTATTTTTAACAGACCAATTCCGAAAGCTATGATAATCCTTTGTATATGCATTTAAATAGCTGCATACAGATAAAATATCATTATTCGTAACTTCAAATTTATATTGTCCTGCAACTAAATCAAGGATATGCTGGATACCATTTTGATAGAAATCCTTTTGCTGTTCTTGTTCTTTATAAATCAAGGTACTATCAAAATATTTCCATACAGTATCTCTACATCGTTCTATACACTGTTCTTCATTGATTATTCGTTGAACACATTCTTTATAATGCTTCATCAATTCTTCATTTAATCGTATTATATTCTTTTCTTTATGTATAAAATTTTGTAAATCATCAATCTTGATATACTCACTGGCAGATGTATATACCGCACTTTTTTCAGTAATATCATTTAAAATACTATTTGGTAAACTTTTTAACTGTATCAGCATATCGCCTTCATCATTTTCTTGAAATAAAGAATTGATACAACATGATTGTACACAGCTTTTTAATCCCCCTATGTTACCAGGAAATTCATGTGACAGTAAGATGTTATACGCTTTCGTGCTGATACTGATTTTCTTATGTAAACGCTCTTCTTCCTCTTTGAACATTGAATATATCAACTGTACCTTTTCCTGCATTCCTCTTTGTTGTAAAGATGGTACAGTAATCGTCATTGGAATTCTTCGCTGTAATGTTTTTAATAATACTTTTTCCGGGTTCTCTGTTGTCGCAAGAATCAATCGAACTTTTGATGTATACCACGTTTCATTATCCCCAACGCGATGATAAATAGATTGATCCATAAATTGAAATAGTTTTTCTTGGCATTCGGCTTTTAGATTATGAACTTCATCCAAAAACAATACGCCACCATTCGCAAGTTCTATCAGCCCAGCTTTATCTTTCTCTGCTCCAGTAAATGCACCTTTTACATAACCAAATAAATTCGCAGTCAATAACTCTGGATTGTTCGCATATTCACTACAGTTTACCGCAATAAATTTTCCTTGTGCTTCTAATAAATTTTGATTTTTCGCATACTCATATGCCAGCTTGGCAATAAAACTTTTTCCTGTTCCTGTAGGCCCATATAGCATCATAGGAAGCCCATCAGGTGGATAAGCAATTGTCGCTTTACACTGATTGATTAAATCAGACAAACTGCCATCATGTCCAATCAATTTATCAAAATCACGTACACTTTGACGACTTTGGTTAAGCAATAAATCTAAACTTTTAAAAACGTCTTGTTCTATTTTCATATTATATTCATTTTCAAACACTTGTTTATCAATGTAATAAGCAGGGCGTTCTTCTATCTTCATCAAAACATGACGTGCCACAAGCGTCTTTAATATCGTAGCTACTTCATTACGACTAACATGTACAAGTTCACTGATGTTTGTGGCAGTATTATTTTCATATTTATGACTTTGAGAATTTTCTTTTATGATAGTAAGAATTTCTTCATTCATCTTATCACTCCTTGTATATAGAATGGTAAATTCTAAAATCATAAATGTCAAGGAAGAAATTATACCCAAAAATTCTATTTTAATAAAAATAATTATTTTTATTTTTTTTATGTAATCGTGCTGCTTATGGCACGTTTTTTGCTAGAATAGATATAGAAAGGATATGATGATGATGATGAAACAGGATTTGATTTTTCAACAAAAATTAACACAAACATTACAGCTTTCCATGTCAATGAAAAATTCTTTAGATATTCTAAAATTAAATCAGGAAGAGCTATTAGATTATATTGAGGCATTGGTAGAAAAAAATCCTGTTATCGCATATAAACCATCTACGGATATGCATACTTTACTGCATGAAACACTGTCACAAACACGTACGTTAAAAGATGATTTATATATGCAATTACATACATTTCCATATGCCTATGATGAGCGTATTTGCACTTATTTAATAGAATCCCTAGATGAGCATGGCTTTCTGACTTCCACAATTAAAGAATATGCACAATGCCTTCAAGTTAGTGAAGATACAATAGAAGATCATTTAGAGATCCTCCAGTCTTTTGAACCATGTGGTATTGCGGCATTTGACAGTGTCGACAGTATTCGTCTACAACTGCTACATAAACATCTGTTTGTGTCTGAATATATCTTTTCAAATTATCCAGATGATATCATAGAAAAAAACTATTCTAAAATTGCTAAGTCATGCCATCTTAGTATTTCTGAAGTCATGGAAGCTTTGGATCATATTAAAAACTGTACGCCGTTTCCTTGTAGTAATTATCAAAATACAAAAGATCCTGTAGTTCTTCCAGATTTTGAAGTAAAAGTTATCGGACAAGAGATTGAATTAATCCCAAAACAGCCAGGTCATTTTACAATTGAAGATGAATTAGCTGTTATGAAAGAAGAAAGTGAACAGATAAAACAATATTTTGAAGAAGCATATTACTTTATCGATAACCTTAATAAACGTAATAAAACTCTTATGATAATGGCAAATGAATTATTCCATATACAGAAGAATTACTTTCTTTATCATGACGAGTTACAGCCTTGTACATTAGCCGATATAGCCTTAAAAACCGGATTTCATGAATCAACTGTTTCCCGTACATTATCAAATAAATATTATATCTTTGAGAATGAAATTTATCCTGTAAAACAATTATTTATATCTTCAACAAAAAGTGGCAGTAGTAAAGATTCTATCCTGAAAGCTATACAAAAATTTGTAAAAGAAGAAGATAAAACCCACCCATATAAAGATGAAGAACTTGTTGATTTATTAGCCGAAATCGATTTATATGTTTCCAGAAGAGGTGTAGCAAAATATCGTTCTTTATTGGATATTCCCGGTTCTCGTGAACGACGATTGAAATATTAAAAAAATCATCAAAATTTATGATGATTTTTTTGTTTATTATTTAATTTTCAGCACCATCTTCTTCAACCTGTCCACGCTCTTTTTGTTTAGCTGCTGCTTTTTCTTTTTTCATATTCATATATATCTTAGCCCCACCAAATACACCTACACATGTTGCGATACCGCCAATGACTGCTTTTTTTACTTTACCTTTTCCCATAACTGTCCTCCATTTACACACACTCATTTATACGGTTATTATACAGCAACTACATGTGAAAAGTATCAAAATTTTATGGCAAAATTATTAAGAATTATTAAGAATTTAATCGTATTTTACAAGCATGACAACTTTTGCAAGCTTTAGATAAACATATTTCCTTTAATTATTTTTAAGATATTAATTCATTTCCAATCTATAAACTAAATATTGGTATGTTTGCTAAAACAAAACGTTTAAAAAATAGAATAACTGTATTATACTTATATATAGAAAAAGGGAGTCTATTTTATGCCATTTGAAGAAAAAATATTAAATACAAATATAGAAAAAAGTAAACGATTAGGTGCATTTATTCGTTATCATCGTGAGGAAGAAAAAATGTCATTAAGTTTTATGGCAAATACAGTCAAAATATCCAAAGCATACTTAAGTGAAATTGAACATGGTAAAAAAACACCTCAACCTTATACTCTTCAACAAATTTTAAAAGTTCTTGAAATCAAATTTTATCCAGAGATGGACTTATTTTATCAATCAGAAAACTTATTAAAACAATTGTTTGAAAATTATAGTAACTTAAATGAACAAGAAGAAATTCGTTGTTTTGACATTTTAAATGAGAATTCATACTTCGAGTATTCATATGGATTTTTACAATATTATCTCATGAAATTTATGTACGAGCTTAGATTCCACCATAATCAAACTAAAATAAATCACTATAGAAAATGTATAGAAAAGTATATAAATTTATTGAATGAAGATGAACAAAGTATCTTTTATGATTTATGTGGGCAAGAAAATATTCGTAAAGAAAATTATTTAGAAGCGGCTATGCTGTTAAATAAAAGCCTTGCTTGTCAATCTTCCATAACAGAACCAATGGTTCATTATCATTTATGCGCTATACATCAATATTTAAATAAAGCAGCAATTGCACTATCTCATTGTTTTAAAGCACAAGAATTATTCAACAAACAATTTGCTTTTGAACGTATGTTGTATTTGGCAATATATGAAGCTAATTGTTATTCAGGATTACGCAGCTATGACAAAGCAGAAGAATTATACCTTTTTGTATTACAAAAAACAAATCTTACTTCTTTAAAGCACATTCAAATCACAATTTATAACAATCTTTCATGGAATGCATTAAAACAAGAAAACTACAAGAAATGTGTTACTTATGTGAAACAAGCAATCCAACTTAGTTCTAAGTTTATTGATATTTTTATTTACCTTCCTATTTCTTACTATTATCTTTCTGATTTTGATATGTGCAAGGCTAGTATAGAAAAATATCAAAGTACATATACTGATACAAATTATCATAAATATGTATTAGAAGCATTAACATTTATGATGAATCATGATTTTATACAAGCTTTGAATTCCTTGAAAAAAAGTTTAAGCTTGTGCAAGGAATATGAAATGCGTATTGTTATTTTGAAACAAATTTGTTTCGTGCTAAACAAATTAAAAGCATATCCTGAACTTTGTGAATATCAGGATATGCTGCTTCATGCATATGAAGGATACTAATTCATATTTTGTTCTATGATATCATTAAGATACTTTTTAATAATATATTTCATCACAAGAATAAGTAGAACTATTAGAAATATAGAGTATATTATTAATTGAATCAGGAACATGACAAATGATATATTTAAATTTAAATATAAACTTACTAATTTGTTTAATCCTAATAAAAGAATAAACGAAATACATAAAGAAATTACAGAAATCACCATTATTTGTATAATATATTGCTTAGATATATCTTTTCTTGTCATTCCTGATGTATATAATAAATAAGTATCTCTTGCTTTACTTAGGAAATATTGAAGGGATATATTGTAAATAATACAAATACTAACCATGATTGCTGTGAAATAAAACCCATAAATAAATATTTTTATAGCATTAATATCTCTTTTATTTTGTTCCATATTTTCTTTATTATCTATTAGATATAAATGATCATTTTCTGAAATATTCCAATAGCTTTGTAATGACGCACCTTTTTGTGAAGCTTGAGGACCATTCAATTTTAAATTGCCTTCTACATATGTTTCCGGATATGCATCTTGCCATTGTTCTGTTAATGTGGCAGGGACAATCACTACAGGTGTATCAAATGACAGTGTATCATCTTGAATACTTTCACAAGGATACTGTAAATAAGCTAAAGTTTCACCCCATTTTTCATTTATATGTATAGAAACTTCTGTATTTGTATTACTTGCATTCACGACAAGGATACTTTCTTTGTCTTTTATTTGATGTCTTTTCAATAAATTTTCATATGTTTTATCATCTATTGTATAGACTTTATCTATTTCCTCATTCCCTGCCTTTGCATCTGCCCTTACACCATAATAATACTGGTATGTGCCCTCTTCTCCTTTGCACACTTTATCTAAATCCTGTATAAGATTATGGATTTCACTACCACTCTTTTGAAAAAGATCAAAATTAGCAGATACATCCGCAACATAATCTACAGAAGATAAACTTGCTTCTTGCCATACACCTACTATTAAATTTGTGGATATGCAAAATAAAGTCACAAGTATCATAATAAAACTAATTGGGATACCATAGCTAGTTCTTAACGTATCTCTTATTGCTATGCGAAAATTCATAGAACCCGCTGTTATATATAGCTTGCGAAAATGAAGTTTTGTTGATTTTGGCTTTTGGTGTTTTATCAACAAAAGTATAAACGTTATGATTAACATTAAAGTGACAACGCATGATATGATACTTAAATGTTTCACATTAGCACAAAAGGTTAAGTGAATAGATAAATCAAATATTTTCGTTATACTTTCGCCAAATGCATTCATAACAATAAACCAAAAACCTACACTGCATCCTAAACAAAGTAAACCAAATAATCCATTTACCAAAATAATTTCATTAAAAATGAAAGTACGTATTTGTTTTTTTGTTGCGCCTGCATAAGATAATTGTTTAAGTTCATGTCCTCTTTTTTTCAAATACATGGCAGAAACATTATAAATAAAGAGAAAACAGCATATGCCAATTAATAAAGTAAATGCATAAAATATGAAATCAAATCTATAATTTAAATGATATTTTTGATTAATTAATCCATCATTTACTTCCAATGTCAATGGCTTATTTTCCAAAAAGGTTTGAATAGAAATATCTTGTTTAAATGTTGCATATACTTCCGTCAATAGATTTTTATCTTTAGAATCCATCAATGTCCAGAAAGAAAGTGTCGGGCGCCAAGTATTTTCTTTAAAAACCCCAGATATTTTATAATTCACTTCCTGATTCTCATCATCAAGTAATGTTATATAATCACCAATATGAAAATTATTTTGTTTGGCGAATGATTCATCTATTATAATTTCTTTATTATTTTTAGGATATGTACCTTCTAGAACTGTAATAGGATAGGTATCATCAAAGCAAGATACCGCAAAAAAAGCATAGTCATTACGATTGTTTTGATAGGATAAAGCTAAATTTTTGCGATAGTTTTTTGTGGTCAAATAAGATGAATATTCATCATCTAAATCTTCCTTTTGTTTCGTATAGTGAACATCCCAGTTACCAAATATTTTTTCACTTAGTTTTAAATCATATTTATCATAAGAATCTTTGATAATCACAGTGGAAGATAACATAAATATTGACAAAAAAATGATAGCTAACATGGGAATAACAGATTTTTTATTGCTTTTCAAATAGGCTTTAGATATCTTCAATAAATATTTATAGTTCTTCATCTGCAATCTTTCCATCTTTCATATATACAATACGATCTGCCGTATTTGCGACATGCTTATCATGTGTGATCACGATTATAGTTTTCTTTTTTTCTTTCAATTTTTTAAATATATCTAGTATAATCTGTGTATTTTTGCTATCTAAATTACCTGTTGGCTCATCCGCTAAAATGATTTCTGCGCCACTCAATAACACTCTGGCAATACCAACACGCTGTTGTTGACCTCCTGAAAGCTCACTGATAAAACAGTTTCTTTTATTCATTAAATCAAGTTCTTTTAAAACTTCAGCTAAACGTTCTTCTGATATTTTTTTGCCATCTAATTCTCTACTTAAGCGTACATTTTCTTCTACTGTTAAGGATGAAATCAAATTGAAAAATTGAAAAATTACACCAATTTTTTGCCTTCTTTTCTTGGTCATTTCATCCTCAGATAATGTTTGTATATTCACATCATCTATATAACAATCACCTTCATATTTACGATCAATACCACTTATAATATTGAATAATGTTGTTTTTCCACTGCCGCTTGTTCCACAAATAGCAACAAATTCTCCATCTTGAATGGATAAAGATAAGTCATTTAAAGCAACACATTGATTTTGTTTGTTGCCATATATTTTTGTAATATGTTCTAATCTTATTGCCATTTTTTACCCTCCTTTTTTATAATTATACACTTTTATAAAAAAGCAGTCTACAGAAGAGCGTTAGCTAACACACTTTTATTGCCGGTTTAGTCCAAGCAATTAAAACACGATATATTAAATTCTGGCAAGCTGTTAAAAAAAAGGATCTCATACATATTTCAGTATAAAATCCTCTTTTCTTCTTAACCAAATAGCTCTTTTTCTCTTAATCTCATTCGTTCACGTTTATCCTTCAGATATAATTTCATACCTCTAAACGCCCCAATACATGTTGCGAACACTTCGATCATGAATGATCTTGCATTATTCAGCACGCTTGACTCCTCCTTGAATTAATGAAATTTCGCTAAAGCTGTTTTTTCATATGCTTCATCACTGATGTTTGCTTTCCAGCGATAAAACAGAATAGATAATACAGAGAATATAATGATCATTCCCACAAACACCATAATATCTGGTGTGATATTACCACCCATTGCTAATGTATGACGGAATGCCTCTACACTATACGTGAATGGCATGAATGGATGAATGACATTATAGAATACGCCGGATGTTTCAATTGGATACGTACCAGCTGCACCACCTAATTGTAATACCATGAAGATTAATACGATAAAACTTCCAATCTTGCCACATGTGATACTAAAGAACACGATCATTGACATGAATGCTGCTGCGACTAATATTGCCATACCAAAGGTTCCTGCGACCTGATATGGAGATAAGCCATTCACAAGCATTAATGCACCGATCATTACAATTGCCATAATGGTTGAAATCACATACATCACACCTGCTTTGCTAGCCCATAGCTTGAATCCAGATTTTGTTTGAATGTTGTTTTTCAATAATGGATACATCAATGTAAATGCCATACATGCGACATATAGACCAACAGACATCATATATGGTGCCATGGCATGACCATTGTTTTCAACCGTACTGATTTCCTGATGCTGCAGCGTTACAGGACTTGCCATCATATCTTTGGTTTGATTACTGATATCCATATTGCTTTTTTTCGCTCCATCTGCAAGCGATGTTTGTAATGTAGACGTACCAGATTTAATGGTAGATAAACCATTGTATAGACTATCAGAACCAGTTGCCAGTTGGTTTGCGCCATCACTTAATTGTGTACTTCCGGATTGTAGTGCCTGTGCACCATTTAAGATTTCAGGGTTATTAGACACCAGTGTATTAGCACCTTGTGTTAAAGATTTACTGCCTTGTGCAAGTTCACTAATTCCCTGTGTTAAAGTAGGAACATTATTGTTTAACGCCTGACTGCCTTGTGCAACCTGACTGGCACCATTTCGTAATGCATCACTGTTTGCCTGAATTTGTGATGCACCTTGTGATAAAGCACGCACACCATTGGTATATGTTTCTACACCTTTCACAAGACCCTGATCACTGTTTAGACTTTGATTTAAAACGGAAAGATTGTTTTGTAAAGTTTCCATGCCTTGTATAAGTCCCATATCTTCAGCACTTGTGCCTTGGGCATCTAATGCTGTTTTAATATCCTGCATACTTTGTGATAATGTGGTAATCGCCTGATTATTACCGTTTAATACAGTTTTCATCTGGTCGCTTTGTGTAACCAGCGTATCTAATACTTGTGACAGCTGTTCATAATTAGTATTTGATGCTTCCATGCCCTGAATGACTGCATTCAATTTTGCGGCTGATACTGCATCACTTGTTTGCACTGTTTTTAAAGTATCAATTGTCGTCTTTTGTGTTTCGCTTGCGCTATTTAAAGCATCTTTTAACTGTTGTGCCTGTACTTTTAAGGTATCCATACTGGAAGCACCTGCTTGATTGCCATGCATCAGTTTTTGAATATCCGCTTTACTTTTTTCCATGTTATCTCCAATTTGATTAGACATGGTTTTTAATCCATTTGTGATATTTTGACTGCCCTGATATAAAGCTGTACTGCCTTGTGCTACCTGCTTGATACCGCCAACAAGTGTTGCATTATTCTCAACTAATAAAGCACTGCTGTCTGATAATTGATTGACACCGCCAGTGTATTCATTCACACCACTTTGTAATTGTTGGCTGCCATCTGTTAACTGAGCGATACCACTTGCAAGTGCTGGCGTATTGCCATTTAACTGTGTTAAACCATCTTGAAGCTGTATAGAACCTTTTTGTAATGAAGTAACACCATTTGTATAATCAGATAAACCTTTCACAAGGGTGGAAGTACCATTTTCAAAGGTCAATGTGCTGTTTGCCAGAACCTTTAAATTGTCGTTAATCAACTTACTGCCATCCTGTGCATCATTCACACCATCATATAACTTCGTACTGCCATCGCTTGCGTCTTTTAAACCACTGCTTAACGTCTTTACCTGTGAGAATATTGTATCCGCGTACGTCTTTGTGACAGAAGCTGATACACTTTCTTCAATCTTAGACACTGCTGTGTCATCCATTTTTGTGGCGATATAATTGGTACCCGGATTGGTTGTATATTCTAGTTTCATTTTTTCCGGATGTTCATCCAATAATGTTGTCGCATTCTTTGAAAAGTCAGATGGAATGGTGATTACCATATAATATGTTCCATCTTTTAATCCATTCATTGCCTGTGTTTCATCCATAAAAGAAAACTTCATTGACTTGTTATCTTTCAGATTCTTCACCAGTTCATTTCCTACATCCAATGTTTTATCGTTGTAAGTAACCTGTTTATCGTTATTCACAACAGCAACTGGTATATCCTCTGCCTTCCCATATGGATCCCACATAGATCCTAAGAAAATTCCCGCATATAACATTGGTATGGTGATAATTGCTACTAAAACGATTTTCAGCCATGTGCTGTGCAGCACACCTTTCCATTCTTCTCTCATCGTATCCTTCTTTCTATCAATGACATACATTATAATCTTGTATTCATCACAAACAATGTACAAAATGCTAGCTTTGTCTAAGTATGCGGTTTCATAACGATCGATGATGAAATTATAAAAATACTTTATATTGTATGTCATAGAAAATTTTTTGTGATATGCTGTCACAAAGAAGGAAAAGAATTGTCTAATTTATAGAAAGAAAAACAGGAGGATAGTTTTTATGAATAAAATTGAACAAAATAAGTATGTAGAAGCTGCATTGGAAGGTGATTCTCAGGCATTGGAAACCCTTTTAATAGAGGTAAAAAATTTTATATTTAACTTGTCATTGAGGATGCTTGGCAATGTACACGATGCACAAGATGCGACACAGGATATTCTAATACGTATTATGACACGACTAGACAGTTTCCACCAAGAATCAGCATTTACTACCTGGGTTTATCGTTTATCTGTGAATTATTTAATTAATTATAAAAAATCCATCTTTGCTCAGCACTCATTATCTTTTGAATTTTATGAACAGGATACCAAAAATGGTTTTATGGAAAAAAATGAAGCCTTGTTGCAAGGTATAGATGAAGATGAGTTGGCATGGGAGCTTCGTATGTCATGTACAAATGTCATGCTGCAATGCTTTGATCCACAGACCAGATGTATCTTTATCTTAGGAACGATGTTCCATTTAGATAGTAAAATTGCTGGAGAGTTATTGGATATGAGTCCTGATAACTATCGCCAGAAACTTTCACGTGCTAAGAAAAAAATGACCAAGTTCTTAGGTGAAAACTGTGGACTAACGAAAACTGGTTATTGTGATTGTAAAAAAAGAGTCAGCTATGCTATTGCAAGTCATCGATTACACCCTAATCATTTGGAATTTAATACACTTCAGCCTTTGAATGAACAATTATTAACAGATGTTACCAATCATATGGTAGAGATCGATAAACAAGTACCTGTCTTTGAAGATTTACCTAATTATGAACCCCCTATATCTGTCGAGGCATTCATGAAAAATCTTCTTGAGTCAGATGATATGAAAGTAATACAATCTTATGATAAAGATGAGGTGATATCCTAATGGCTGATTTACAAATAATCTTACATTATCTATCTGACTTAAAAGCAAATAACAATCGAGAATGGTACCATGCGCATAAAAAAGAGAAAATGGAAGCAATGAAGGAATTTGAAAATCTTGTACAGGATTTGATGATTATCATTTCAAAAGATGAACCAAATATATTACAATTTCAACCAAAAGATTTGATTTTTTCATTGGTCAGAGATACACGATTTTCAAATGATAAATCACCTTATCGACCAGCTTTTCGTGCTCACATATCCCAAAAAGGAAAACTGCCCATTCCTGTAGGCTTCTTCATTTATATAGAACCTGATGGAAACTCTATTATTGGCGGCGGCTTGTTTGCGGATATGTTTCGTGATGCAACAAACATGATGCGTAATTATCTAATTCAACATGCAAAAGAATTTGAAAATATTCTTTCAAATAATCGGTTTTCAGCTTACTTTCAATTACTTGGCGCAAAATTAAAACGGCCACCAAAGGGATACGATCCTGATTTTCCTTATATTGAATATATAAAATATAAAAATTGGTTTGTTGAATACCATTTAGAAGATGTTGATTTATTAAAAGGAGATATGTTTGATAACCTTATCGAAATGTACCGTGCTGTCAAACCATTTAATGATTTTATCAATAAGGCACTAATTGATTTTAAAATGCCAACACGATGATTCCAAAAAGATAGGCAAAATTGCCTATCTTTTTGGTGTATATAACGGATAGAGATATATATTAAAACACATCGTATCTTTATCCTATAAAAAAGACCATCCATTTATGTAAATAATCATGAAGGATGGTTTTCTTAATTACTAATCTTTTAGAAATATTTGATATAGTGTTTTAAATCACGTTTGTTTTCAAATCCATTTGATACAAGGAATTCATGTAATAAATCACGTTCCACATCAGCTGTTAAACGAATACCATGATATCCATTTTTCTTTACACGCTTTTCAAACTCAAAGAATAATTCCCCTTTGGCCTTTGCGTCTATTTCTACTGAATTTGAGAAAACAATCGCTACCATATTAATCAGATTATCAGTGTATAATGTATTATATGGAATACCATGAATATATCCAACTACTTTTCCCTCTACTTCCAGAACTGTAATGATATCTGTACCTGCATCTAACAGATTAGATATGCGCTCTTTTACTTTATCTTTATCATATTCGTAGCCTAACTGTTGATTTAATGCATGAATATCCAAATAATCATTTTCTGTAACTCTCCTTATTTCATACTTCATAAATATGCTCCTTTCAACCTCTGATATTAGTTTAACATGTTTCGTACATGCTTGCATATGTTTTTTAAAGTATTCCCAATAAAGATGTTTTTATTCTGTAGTAATTCGTTTATTTTTATCTTTGTAATACGTAAAAGTCCTGTAATAAAGCCTAGATATATGTTTTGCATATTGTTCCATTGCTAGAGATAAAGAAGGTTCTCCCTCAATTTTTCGTTTATAAACTATATCTTTTACATCAATCAAATTGACCTCTCCTAAATTCATCATCATCTGGATATGCTGGAGTACATAATGATTGACTTTAATATAATTCCATAATTCTCTTTGATTATCAACACCGATACGTTGTTGATTCACAAGGAACAACAACTGTTCCATTTCCGCAGCCATGCGCCAAAAGATTAAAAGGATATCTTGATAAAAAGCTTTTTCCTCACCATCTAATTTAGAAACATGCTGATGCAGTTGTGCATATACCATATGATAGCTGGTTAAGGCATCACAGATCACACCATAGTCAATTTGTTTTTCTAGTGCAGAACGAAGAATCATAAGATAGGCGTGCTGCATATGGAACATCCGTTGTAAATTATAACGAAACTGCGTTGTCATACTGGTTGGAAACAGGAATCGATTCACAATCAATACAAGGATAATCGCAAGTACAACATAAGTAATTCTTAACTCAATTGCTATTTCCTGTTGTAGAGCCATAGTGGTCATTGTCAAGGCAAAACAGGTTGAAAACATCGCCTGCATCCAACTACCTGGTGTTGCTGTATACATACAGGTAACCATGATTGTCGCAATGATGAAATGAGCGTTAATCCCAGGGAAGATACTTAGCAAAATATATACACCAATACTTCCAGCAACCGTACCAATAAAACGGGTTTTTAAACGATAGTTACTTTCTTCATACATAGGTTGAAGTAAAACAATCGCATTTAATGGGAGCCAGTAAGAATGATTCCATTGTGTAAGGTTGGAAAATAAAAATCCAATAACCATAACACAGCTTAAACGACAAGCAAAACGAAATTCAAAACGGTCAAGATGAAATTTAGCTTTTAATTGTTCTAAAGGATGCAGATGTTGTGGCATACGCCATTCTCTCATTGGCTGATTATCTTTCCCTTCCTCACGTATATCCAGGATAATCATAAACAATCGCATAAAATTTTGTATAAATGCACAAATATCATTATCTTCTTTGGATGATGCTTCTTGTAAAAGTATTTCTCCTTCTTTCTGATACGTTTTTTTATCATTTAATATATTAGACAGATGCTTGGTATAAGCAGAAAATGTCGCAAATAATGAATAATCATTTTCTTTTTCCAACATATCCTGTTCATAACGGCTTTCAAAGAAATATATGGTTCTTTGCATCAACAAGGCAAACATATAATGCAGTTTCCCTGATTTTGTAATCACATAAGTTAAACCACGACTTTGATATGCTTCCTTATATAAAGCCTGTTGTGTTAAAATCATCGCCTGTATCTGATGAGCAGGATCTTGATGATGAAGAATCAACTGCGTTAGATCATATAGCTGTGTATTTGCTTTTTTAATCAATACATAACTATCTTTATGTCGATGGGTAAAGGCTACAATAATTAAAGCAACTGCCAATACAAGAATAGAATAACAGAGTACTATTGTTAATGGCCAGATGCCACTCCATCCCACTGGACGAAGCTGTAGTAGTACAAATGCCATCATATTTGCCATATAGCCTTTTTGATTAAACTGGGAAGCCTGAACAAAAACCAGAATAAATGGTACAATGCAGTTTAATAGTACGGATAATGCAGGATGAAGTGTCGCAAAAAATGCGAGCATTGATAAAACCAGTAACTGTACTGTAATGCTCAGCATCTTTTTTATAGTAAATGATTTGTTATATTGTATTTTAAAAATAATTGTTATAAAAGATACGATTGTCATATATTGTACGCCAAAAAATATTAAAATCGTATAGAATAAAAAGAGAAAGAACACGATTGTTGGTACTGCCTGTATAAATTGTTTTTTTATTTTATCTATTGTCTTTTTACGATTTTTCAATAAAACTCCTCCAATACACATATTGTTTTTTAAGTATATCACGATTTTTCACAAAATAATAGTTGCATGCGCAACAATCTAAATAAATTAAGCAACATATATATAAATTATTAATTATATGATTAAAACATGATAAAAAAAGAGTAACATCATAAGACGTTACCCTTAATGTATTTTTATTTCTTAATAATGCTTTCGTTCCAGTGTTCATTTGGTGCAACTTCTAATAAGTCAGCTACTGTAGCAGCAACATTTGATAAACCTAAGTTTTCATCCTGTTTCAATTCTACATCAGCACCATAGATAATGAATGGAACTTTATTTAATGTATGAGAAGTTTTTGCTTTGATAGGCGCATCTTCTTTTTTCTTCTTTTCATACATTTCATCAGCGTTACCGTGGTCTGCAGTTACGATTAAGATACCATTGACTGCATCAACTGCTTTCTTTACACGAGCAAGCTGTAAATCTACTGCTTCTACACCAATGACAGTTGCTTCAAAGTTTCCTGTGTGTCCAACCATATCTCCATTTGGATAGTTAGTACGTAAGAAATCATAATTTCCTGATTCGATTGCAGCACATAATACATCAGTAATTTCAGCTGCTTTCATCCAAGGACGCTGTTCAAATGGTACAACATCTGACTGGATTTCTACATAGTCTTCTAAAGCAGGATTTACTTTTTCACTACGGTTTCCGTTCCAGAAATAAGTAACGTGTCCGTATTTCTGAGTTTCACTGATTGCATATTCACGGATATTGTGTTTGCAAAGTTCTTCTGTCAATGTATATTTGATCTTTGGTGGCTGTGTTAAGAAATTCTTTGGAATGCATAAGTCGGCATCGTACTGTAACATACCAGCATACATAACGTTTGGTACACGTACACGATCAAATTTATCAAAGTTTTCATTATCGAATGCCAATGAGATTTCCTGTGCACGGTCGCCTCTGAAGTTGAACAGAATAACACTGTCGCCATCTTCGATTGTTCCAACTGGTTTGCCATCTTTTGCGATTACAAATCCTGGAAGATCCTGGTCAACAACACCTGTTTCATTACGATAAGTTTCGATAGCTTCTCTTGCACTGGCGAATTCTCTACCTTCACCTAATACATGTACATGCCATCCCTGTTCTACCATCGCCCAGTTTGCTTCATAACGATCCATTGTGATTGTCATACGACCACCACCACTTGCGATACAAGCGTGGAAGTTATCATCATTTAAATCAGCCATATAAGCTTCGATATCATCTACGTAAGTCAATGCACTTGTTTCTGGAACATCACGTCCATCTAATAATGCATGGATTCTTACTTCTTTAACACCATCTTCTTTTGCACGTTTGATTAGCGCTTTTAAATGATTGATGTGAGAGTGTACATTTCCATCAGATAATAATCCTAAGAAGTGCATCTTTCCATCTTTACAATTTGCGACTAAATCTTTCCAAGTATCTGTATTGAAGATTTCGCCTGTTTCAATATTTTCGTTTACCAGTTTTGCGCCCTGAGAATAGATCTGTCCACATCCTAATGCGTTGTGTCCTACTTCACTGTTTCCCATATCTCCATCTGTTGGAAGTCCAACAGCCAATCCGTGTGCTTTAATTTCTGTGTGTGGGCAAGTTCCCCATAATTCGTCTAATGTTGGTTTGTATGCAGCTTTCACGGCGTTACCGAATTCGTTATCACTGATACCAATTCCGTCCATGACTACCAATACAACTGGTCTTTTACTCATAATATATACCTCCTGTTTACCCTAATAATATAACACTATTTGCAAGTTTTAGAAACTGTTTTGTTCTCTGTTTTTAACTTTTTGATAAGATTTTCACAAGAATTATACAGAATTCTTCCTTATCTCAAAAACTATCGCAATTTTATGATATTGAGGATATCATTTTTAGATACTTTTTTTAACTAAGAGTGCGTTTAAAATTATAAAAGCAAGACCTGAAATTATCGTCAACGATTTTTAATGATTTTCATTATTTTCTATTAGAAATGGATTATTGTTAGAATTGTTAAATTTAAGCCATATTTTATTAATTTATTACTTTTTAAATTATTATTACAATGTATTAAAATATTTACAATACTCATACGTATTTCTAATTAAATATAGTTATAAAATTAATGAGATATATTTGTCACTTTTTTATTGTTTAAAAATTTAAAATGTGATATATTTATATCATAAAGTGATAAATACATCACTACCTACTGGAGGAATATTATGAATAAACGTAAAGTAAAACATCTCATCTATATGGGAATAGTATGTCTATTGCTGTTGGTTTTATCGTCTATATATGCAGTTTTATATAATCATGGTCGATTAGTAGAGCCTATGGATTTTTCTACCTATACCTTTCATATAAAGGACACGCCAATGGTATTATCTGGCATTTTGCTCATTATCTATATAATCTATATGACCATCTTTATTATAAAATACAATATGAGAAAACCTGTAGATACCACGCACACAAAGAAATTATCTCCTTATTTAGGTTTCTTAGGATTTTTCGGATTCTTTGGCTTTGCAGGTTTTTGGACCTATAACAGCGCAGGCATCATATATCCATTTATATTCTTTATCTTTTTTGGCTTTTTCGGGTTTTATTATGATGGAAAACTATCAAATACATTAAGAGATGAACTATTTGAACAAAACGTAAAAACTGCATCTATCAAAGCTTATAAAACAGGATTTGCGCTCTTATTTATTGTAATATGGGGTATTGGTATGGGGATGTTATCAAAGAACCTGGAATGGTGTGCTATTTTTATGTTAATATCTATATCCTTAATTTATGCCCTTGTATTATTTTTGGATAAATATTATTTATATCGCTTGGAAAAAGAGGATTAAGCTATGGATGAGCAGTTTCAATGTAAATTAAAGCTATATCGAATCGCACAAGGATTGACGCAGGAGCAATTAGCAAATAAAGTCGGTGTAAGAAGAGAAACAATCATGCGCCTTGAAAAAGCACAATATAATCCTTCTTTAAAGCTTGCGATTGATATATCTAGAGTTGTGAAAGTACCTATTGAGGATATCTTTATATTTGATAAACCAAAAGAAAAGTAGAATGATTTCTACTTTTTTAAATATGTAACGTGAAGTCTATTTTGCCTAAAGAAACAGGCTCTGTCAAAAACATAACCATATACAAAGGAATATATATCAAATCTTCTGTTTCTTCGATATTCCCTATGCAAAATACGATTGGCTTTTTCATCTGGTCATCTTTCATTTCGATTACATGATTTAGTGCAGGATGTTTTTTATAATTGTTCCCAGATTTAATTTCGATTGGCTGTAATTTATTTTCTGATTCAATCACAAAATCAAGCTCTCCAAATTTTTTCTTATCATAATAATAGATTTTATAACCATTACTTACAAGTTGAGTCGCAAACATATTTTCCATGATACTGCCTTCATTGACATCTAAATCATCAGATATAATCATATATTGTATATTTGATGAGGACATTGCACATAGAAGTCCTGTATCATTTAAAAATAATTTAAATAAATTTCTAGAAAGATTTATCGCAACTGGTTGCTTTAATTCCTGTAAGTTATAACATGGCAGTGTTACTCCAGCATCATTTAACCAGTTGAAGCAAGATTCATATCGCTCACTTCTTGCGCTCTTTTTTAAATCACTTAAGATGAATCGTTTATTTTTATTATTCAATTCAGCGGGAATTGCATCAAATATCATTTGTATTTTATCTTTCCCTTTTTCAGCGTATTTTTGAACATCTTTTCGGTATAATTCTAAAATACCTTTCTGTTCATTGATAACTTTTCCCATATCTTTTGTTTGAATAAATGCTTGTACAACAGCTGGCATTCCCCCTACAACACAGTAAAATTTAAATAATTTCATCATTTCTTTATGAATAAAATCATCCACTGGTTTCCTATTTATGTATGCTTCCTTTAATATATTCAATGTGCTTTGTTGGATTCCCATTGCAATCGCAAATTCTTCAAAATCCATTGGATACATCGTATGCGGATCTTCATAACCAACTGGTAAGGATTTAACATTTTGATAGGTTACTCCCAATAATGATCCAGATTCTATATAATCAAATCTTCGATCTTCCACTAAAAATTTAATGGCTGTTCTTACTTCCATACATTCCTGAATTTCGTCGAAAAAAATCAATGTATCATGGGGTATCAATTCTGTTTTAAAATAAGCTGTGAGTTTTGTGATCAACAAATCCGCAGACAAATCTCCTTCAAAGATTGTTTTAGCTGAAGGTGTAGTTATAAAATTAATTTCTAAGAACTTTTTATAATTTTTTTTACCGAATTCACGTATTAACGTCGTTTTCCCTATCTGCCTGGCTCCATTAATGTATAATGCTTTTTTATTCTTATCTTGTTTCCACTGCATCATATATTCATAAAATTTTCTATACATCATATATATCACATCCTTTCTCTGCGACGTTTTTCCATATAAATTATAACACTTTTGCGACGTTATTCTATATTTTTTATCCAAGTTTTGCGACGTTTTTCTACATTTTTCACACGTAATCTGCGACGTTATTCCAATGAATATCAAAAAAAGATACAGATTGCTCTATATCTCATAACCTATAATATTCTTGTGAATGCTAATATAATGAATAAGATACCACTAATCCAGCTTAAATCAATATCAGCTTTATGAAAGATTCGCTTTCCCAAAAAGGAACCAAGTAATATCACAAAGACTCCCATCAGAAAACTAATTATCAATACTTGTAATGGATGAAGAATACTAATTCCCATCGCAAACCCACTAACTAAAGAATCTATTGATAATGCAACTGCAAGATAGGCAGCTTCTTTTAATGACAAATACATACTACAATCGCTATCCGCTTTTGTTTCATCAAGGTATACATCTAATACAAAAGATATGCCACTATATTCAAATTCTAATTGTTTCCTTTTATATTTACGAAGGATCCTTTTGATGGTTCCCTGAAATATAGAACTAAGTCCAATACATAAAAAGATTGTAAAGGATATTCCAGAACACAGCCAATGCGGAATGAACTGTTGAAGAAATTTTGCGGCATACAATGATACCGATAGAAATAATACTCCAATGGATGATATCAGAACTGCGCTTTTCACAGGTATTTTGATATGTTTGGTGCCATAAGCCAGAGCCGCAAGAAAACTATCCAGGCTTAAAGCTGTCACTAACAAGAAGGAATGCAACACATTTACCAGCTCCTCTTTATTAGTCTATTGTCATTTTATTTTTATGTGAGCGATATGTTTTACAGTTTTATAGAAAATTTATGTTAATATTAACGTTTTTTTCAATAGGATTGATTTTTCTTTAATATTTTTGTTATCAATATTATGATTTTCTTTTGAATGCAAATAGTCTTGAATTCTAATAAGGAAAAAGATACAGTTTATTTCACTGTATCTTTTATTGTGGGCATATGATCCATGTACGTTCTTATAATTTTTTGATCAAGACAATTATTTTTTGCGATATCTCCATAAAATTGACCACTTTGTTTTAACTTTCTATCGAATGTTTCTGAATCTACAGTTGCTAAACCAAATGTAGGATGATAGGTCCCCCACTCCCAGTTGTCTAATAGGGACCAATGTAAATATCCAATCACCTGCGCACCTAAATCCATTCCCTGTTTCATGGCCTGAAGCATTGCCGCAAGGTATACAATTCTAATATGATCATCTTCTACTGCAATACCATTTTCTGTAATCATAATTGGTTTATCTTTGAATCGCATCAACATCTCAATCATGATATCCGGACAGATTTCTTCTGAGAAAAACGGTTTGGATAATGCATGAAAATGTGTTGCCTGATAATTATCAAAACGAAAGGCCTTTTTACGACTATTGATAAACTGGCGAACATATGTATTTAATGCCCAAAAATCACAAGTATCTTTTACTTCTGGAACATAGACTGCATCATGAAATGGCATAACGATTTCACCAGTTTTTATCGCATGTATGAAGAATTCATTTTCTACATAATCAATGTAGTCTGCCATAACACAATCTGCTTTATCATATCTTCCACGAAATGGTTCTTTCATGGAATAAGACAATGTTGAACTAACAGGAGCGTTACTATATTTTTTTATAATATGATAACCCCGTGCATGATATTGCAACATATTGATTCTTTCTTCTTCACTGTATTCAAACACGATATTCATTTCGTTGATCACAATCCAATAGTCTACATAATCTTTATATATTGGCACAACTTTTTCTATATAACGTTCCCAATCCGGCATATTATCCATGGTATGGAAAGCCTCTTGTTCATGGAACCATACAGGATGGGACACGTGATGAAGTGTTAAACATACTTTGATATTTTCTTCTTTTAACCGTTGTAGAATATGCAGATAATGCTGTATTGCTTCATCGTTAAATACTCCTTTTTGTGGTTCTATTCTACACCACTCAATAGACATACGATAGATACCTAAATGCATTTGTTTTAAGAGTTGAATATCATCTTCAAAACGTTCATAACTGTTACACGCTTTACCAGCCATTTGATATGGAACGCCACCATAAGCAAACTTTGGCGCATATTGTTTATCATCGTGATAGGAACAATTGTTCCCTTCTACCTGTTGTCCAGCTGTTGTGGCTCCCCATAAGAAACCTTCTGGAAACGTGATATCTGGATACTGAAATATATCTATCATAATAAATCCTCGAATGATTCTTCAGCGGTTTCTACAGCATTCTGTTCTTCATCAAATGCTTGTTTATCCAATATCTTGAAGAATGGGAAATAAATCATCATTGAAATAACAGTCGCAAATAATTCATAGATACCAAAGGACAAACTACCTTGTACGATACCATGTACAAGTGGTGGTAAAGAACCAGCACCTAATACCCCGATGGTTGGTGTAATTACATGAATCTGAATTAAGAAATATCCTAAGATTACAATAATAATTGGTGTAATCAAGAATGGAATCAGCATCATGACATTTAACATTAAAGGCATACCAAATACGACTGGTTCATTGACACCGAATAAGCCACAAGGCAATACAAGTTTTGAGAAAGCTTTATATCGCTTACTTTTTGAGAAAAAGAACATGACAATTACCAAGCCAATTGTTGCACCACATCCGCCAAGACATGCTAAGTCATATAATCCAAAGTTAATAGCGTTTGGCGCAATCTGTCCAGCTTCAACTGCAGCTGTATTTTCCGCAAGATAGCCTAAGAATACAGGGAATAAAATTGGCAATACAGTCATGGAGCCATGTACTCCAAAGAACCATAACAATTGAGCTATAAAAATCAATACCAAGAATGCTGGTAGACTTCCAGTTAAAGACTGAATAGGTGTTTGTAGCATTGTATAAATAAAGTTATTGGCTGTTTCATATGTAGTATTCGCAAAGCCTAGTTTGATTAATCCAAATACTAATACAATGACAGTTGCAGGTATCAATGCAGAAAATGATTCCATGACCATACTAGGGACACCATTTGGCATTTTAATCGTAAAATTTTTCTTCACAAAAAACGCAAGAATTTTTACTGTAATAATACCAGTAATCAACGCAACAAATACACCTTTTGCGCCTAAATAACTGATATCAAGGAATGTAGAGCCTTCTACTGCAGTACTGTTAATTGGTGTTAATAATAAGAAACAAACCAGTGAAATAGCACCTGCGTTGAATGCTTTATCTTTGATATCAAATACTTTTGCACCCTGATATCCAATAGAAAAAGCCATGTATAATGCTAATAAATCAATAGTGAAGTCTGGCACATAACCAAACAAGGTTCCTAACCCTGTAGATGTTAAGAAGCTTTGATAAGGTTCCCACGTAATAGAAGAAACAACTGTAAATAAAGATCCTAACATAATGATGCCAAGTAAGGACATAGAACCATTACTGATTGTTTTTAAATAACGATTACCAGATACTTTATTGGCTAAAGGTACTAAGTATTTCTCCATAAAACTCATAAATTTATTCATCTTTTTTTCCTCCTCAAATTGCGTTTTCTTTGATTGTTTTTTGATACCAGTAAAAACTATTTTTTGGTATTCTTTTGCATTCTTTAACATCTGTGTCGCTTCGATCGATATAGATTAAACCATAGCGTTTCGCAAACCCTTGATGAGAACTCAATACATCAATAAGTGACCATGGGCAGTATCCAAACAATGGATATCCCTGTTTGATCAAATCATGACATACTTCCATATGTTCTTTTAGATATTCAATTCTATAATCATCCTCTATCTTTCCATCTTTTAGTTCATCAGAATAAGCCAGCCCGTTTTCCGTAATCATTACAGGAAGATGATAACGTTCAAATAATTGCTGGATACCAATTTCAAGTCCTTTTGGATCAATGCCAAACTCCATCCATTTGGTTTTCTTTAGATGTTCATTAGATGCTATAGAGAATAATTGATTGCGATAGAATGGTGGCAGTTTACTTTCATCTTCTGTGATATCTTTTGCTTTTACGCAGTTGCTGGCATAATAATTTACACCGATAAAGTCAGGTTTTGATGATGTTAATATTTCTTCATCCTGTACTTCTGTGATTGGATATAATTCATTCTCTTTAAGATAATGTGTAACCCGTTGTGGGTATCTTCCATAAACACTCATATCCAATAACATATTCTGCAGCATATCCTGTGCATCATATGCGGCCTGAATATCCTCTGGTTTTGATGATGCTGGATAAATGACCTGCATCGAACAAACAACACCAACTTTGGTATTTGGAGATATTTGTTTCAAAAGCTTCATAGCTTTTTTCTCAGCCAATGACATGTGATAACTCATTTGATACATATCTTTTATTTTTTGACTGCTTTCTTTATTCCCATTTAAATCTGATGCTGCACTTGCAATCAATTGTTCATTGATCGTTGCCCAATAAGGTACCTGATCTTTCCATCTTTTAAAACATATACTAGCATAATTAACGTAATCATCAATGCACTCTCTTGATTTCCACCCTCCATAAGCATCTACTAATGCTTGCGGCATTTCAAAGTGGTAAAGTGTTGGGAAGGGAATGATTCCATTCTTTATACAGGTATCAATGATATGATCATAAAACTGCAGACCTTTTTCATTCACATGTTTCCCATCTGGCATAATTCTTGCCCAGTTGAATGAAAAACGATATATTTGGATTCCTAAATCCTTCATCAACTGTAAGTCCTCATCTACATGATGATAATGATCACTTGCGACTTTACCATCTGCAATACCCTCAGGAACATTTCGACAATCCGTTGTGGATAATCCTTTTCCATCTTCCAGATAAGCTCCTTCAATTTGAAATGCACTTGTACTTGCGCCCCAAAGAAATGATTCTGGAAATGTTTTTTTATCTTTCATAACTTGCCTCCTCGTTTTACATATAAACTTTATCATGAAAGGAAGAAATCTTAGTCATCAAAAAGGCCTGCGCAATTTCAAAAAAACACAGCCAGTTTCAAAAAATGAAACTGACATAAAAAAAGATGATGGCATCCGTTATTAAAGCCTAATCATCTTTAGATATTATACATTTGATAATTTACAAAATAATACATTAATAAAATTTCAATCATATATAGTAATGTAATTCTACCTTCTGTATTGCTGTTTTCTTTATTACAAATCAAGATTTCATCTACATCTTTCATTAGCTTTGTATTTTCATTCATTGTCATTGCGACAATCGTCACATGTTTTTCCTTTAATATTTCCATGACTTCATCATTACGATAGAAGTAGCCGCCTTCTAATGAAGCCACAAATACCAGTGCTCCTTCATGAAGATTAGCTGCAATCACCTTTTGTTCCTCATATGTTAATCCAAGTCTGACAAGTTTATTCATACTTGCCATCTTTACTTGAAAGTGCTGACCGAGCAATGTCGCAAATTCTAATCCGAAAAACGCCATTTCTTTTGCTTCAAACATCTTTTTTGTAATACGCTCCAACTGTTTAAAATCAAGCTGTTGAAATGTAAAATCAATATTATTTTTTATATTCTCAGTATAGTGTTTTAAAATAGGCCGCATATCATCAATACTTGCTTTTGATACTTCTTTTGAATAGTCAACTTCTATTCCAATTTCTTTTTGGCATGCATTTCTAAATTCTGTATAATGATCAAAGCCAAGCATTCTGATAAATCTTGATAGTGAAGCTGATGATATAAAACATGTATCTGCCAGTTCATGAATTGTCAGACTTGGAATTTCATGATAATGCTGCATCAAAGCTTTTGCGATATCATAAGAGCTTCCTTTCTTGTTTGTCACATTGATTTCACGTAATAATAATGAAAGTACGGGTGTCTGCATTGCCATGGGATACATCTCCTTCTATCTTTTATTATATTCTACTATAGGTTTCATTTAATGAAAAGAAAAAGCTGTGCCTACACACAACTCATTTACTATTTATCTTCATTTTCTTTACGAGGTGATTCATATGTAATCAACTCATCAATTGAACAATTTAAGTAATAACATAACTTACAAATCAAACCAGCGTCAATTCTTTGAAATTGGTTACGACAATATCTATTTAAATTAGGACGTAATATATCAAGATCCTTACATAATCTGTTTTTACTAATACTTTTTTCTTTTAGTATTTTTTCAATGTTAAGCGTGACTTTCCCATAGTCCATTGTATCACCTACTTGTTTGTAATTATACATTATAATATATGAAATCGTAATTTGTTATACAAGACCTATTTAAATAGAACCACCCTATATACTTACAAACTGTATTGTGATATCATATGTATAGTTTTATAAAAAAGCAAGGAGAAATGACCATGTATCTATTCGATTTTTTTCATTCATTAACATTATTAGATAAGGCAAAAATACCAGATATTTCTATATTTCCTAATCAAGATGTATTTTATTTTGGCTATTGTGAAAAAGATGATATAAAAGATGTTATATGTGGTAACGATCATTATCATGTTGCTTATGTTTATCGAAATGATGTTAAAAAATTGAATTATCTTGGTATAGATTACATTGTAGAATATATTGAGGAAATAAACAGAGAGCCATATTATACCTTTCCTGGTGAATATGCGGCAATTTATGAAGCAGTTTGGTTATTTGATGAATTGAATGTAATTGATAATCCTTTCTTTAATATGGTACTATCCGTACCACTTCCCAGCATTTCTTCTTCTCTTTCTGATGAAAATACTGATGATGAATTAACCATTGTGGATTTTCAAGGTAATCCTTTAATCAAGAAGTTATATATGGCACAGTTTATGTATTATATAAAAAAGTATCTTGCAGTTAAATCTAAGCAATATACGATAGTAAAAGAAGCGTCAGATGTCTTGTTGGAAGCTAGAATAATGGATGTTATGAAAGATTATTTACAGAATATCCCTTTAAATTATAAATCCCAGATTTATACAAAGGAAAATAATCCAGAGTTTGATGATTTTGTCCAACAAATTGGTTCCATCGCAGAGCATGAGCTTTGGGATTAACAAAGATATCCTATTCATACCTGCATTAAAAAATGGCATTCACTTTCGCAAACACCATTTTCTATGATTATTTTTTATTTTTCAATTACAGTGGGACGAATTTCTTGAGGTTGTTCTAGCATTGCTTTTACTATTCTATACTCTTTAACGCCTCTACCATGTCAATTTGATTCAAGGTACGATTCGTCATAAAGTTCACTATCAGCGCAAAGCCTAATGATAGTAAAGCCGCATATAAATAGCTCACTGGATATACAGTTACTGCGAAATGAATGGAAGGCATTTTTAATGCGCTTGTTAACATGCCACTTAATACTCGTCCAAGTGGTAATCCACACAATATACCAATACCTGTTAATATCACTGTTTCTTTATTTACATAAAGATGCACTTCTTTATCAAAGAATCCTAGTACTTTAATTGTCGCAAGTTCTCTTTCACGCTCAGATATATTGGTTGTGGATAGTGTGAATAATACCACAAAGGCAAGTCCTGCAGCCATAAACGTAATCAGATAAACCACTGCATTGATCAACGTAAATGCATCAGAGAATTGATCACGCAATGCTTTTACACTCACAGCAGATAAAACATGATCTTTCTTACTGAATGTTTCCACAAACTGTGTCTGTTTCTCATATCCATCCTTAAAATGTGCTAGATAGCCATTTCCTTCATACTTTCCAAATAATGATTCATATGTTTTCTGATTCATATAGACCATATTTCCCAGGTAATTTTGTACGATTTTCTGTACCTCAACGTCCTGTTCAATCAAATCCATATTTTGAATAAAAATATGGTCATGTTTATCAAAACCAAGTACAGTAGAAACATTTTCAGTGATGTATATTCCATCATTTAATGCTATAGCTTTACCATTTGTATCCTCTAAGCCAATATATCCTTCTATACTTTCTCCATTAGGAATGACCATCATAGAAACACTTTCTTCCTGACCATCATGTTTTGATTTTACTTTCACATTATCCATACGTATACCAATCAGATCTTTTATATTTTGATCTTCTACAAGTTCTTTTTTCATAGATTCATATTCTTTACTAGCTACAACACTCATAAAATCATATTGATAGATTTTTTCATATTGTTCTGGCATAAGTTCATTTACAGAATCCTTAATCGCAAAGCCACATAGAATCAAGGCAGTGCACCCCATAATACCGCCAATTGTCATAAACATACGTTTTTTAAATCGAAACAGATTACGCATAGTGACCTTATTCAGGAAAGATAAACGTTTCCATATCATTGGAATATATTCCAAAATCACCCTTGAACCAGCACGTGGTGCTTTTGGTCGCATCAATACTGCGGGCATTTGTGATAGTTCTAATCGACATGCGATAATTGTCGCAAACATAATACCAACAACAAATAACAAGACCCCACCTACACCATATATGAAATCAAAGCTTATCTGATATTCTGGTATTTTATATAGAACCTGAAAAATTGTAAACAGAAACTTTGGCAATAGCCAAAAGCCGCAAGCATCCCCTAAAATTCCACCTATGAAACAGGCAGAGAATGCATATATTAAATACTTACTGTAAATCGACATATCAGAAAAACCGAGTGCTTTGTAAGTTCCAATCAAGCCACGTTCTTCTTCAACCATACGGGTAATAGTGGTTAAAGATATTAAAATTGCGACGATTAAAAAGATGATAGGAAAAGCTGTTCCTACAGTTTCAATAGAAGATGCATCACTTTCTACTGAGGTATAAGAATCCATTGCATTACGGTCTTGTACATACCATGTTGCTTTATCAATTTTTTCAATATCTGCCTTTCCTTCCGCAAGCTTTTTCTGTGCTTCTTCTTTTTGTTTATCATAATTATGCTGTTGTACAGACAGTTCTTTTTCGCCATCTTGTAATTGTATTTCACTTTCTAATAGCTGTTGTTTCCCTGATTCTAATTGTTGTTTAGCGTCATTTAATTTCTGAATAGCGAGTGCCTGCTGCTGTTTCAGGTTCATCTGGGAATCTTCTAATAAACTTTGCGTTGCATATAATTTCTTATAACCTGCCAGTGTTTTTTCCTTGCCATCCTGTAGCTGTTGTTCTTTTTCCTGTATTGTGGAAAAACCTTGTGAAAAACCTGCCACTGCTTGTTCCTTCTGTGAAAGCAACTGTGTTTCCAGATTTGATATCACCTGTAAATTCGCCTGTATTTGTCCTTTTTGTATGCCTAAAGCAAGAATTGCTTGTGGTAATGTTTCTAATACTTGTATCTGATTTTCGATTATTTGTTTCTGTGTTTCATAATCTGATGATGTGATATCCAATGCCTTTAATTGTGCTTCTAATTGCTCCTTCACTGGTTCTATCTGTATGGATAATGCAGATAGTAACTGCTGCTGTTGAAGTTCATATTGTTGTGATAATGTTTCTTGCAGCCTCTGTATGGTAATCGTTAATACTTCTATTTGTTGTTTTGCATCATCACTTTGTTGTTGGGATAATGCTTGTATTTGAAGCTGTAGTTGCGCTATTTTCTGATATGCTTGCTGAACAGCATCAATATATGTTTCCCACTCATGATGTGGCCAATTTTGTAAGCTAGTAGATAAAGAAGTTTCCTGCGTAGATAAAGCTTGTAAAGCACTTTTCAAATCTATGATCTGTGCTTCTATCTCCTTTTGTTTTTGATCAAGTTTTATCAATGTATCATCCTGTTGTGTTTTTAAATCATCTTTTGCCTTTGTCAGTTGAACTTCCCCATCCTGCACTTGCTTCATTGCCTCATCTAACTGTTGTTTCCCTATATCTAACTGTGTGAAACCATTCTGAAGTTTTGTATAAGCATTTGCCATTTCATCATCAAGCGTTTGGGATTGTTCCTGAAGAAATTGTTCATTAGCCTGTAACTCCTGCCATCCTTTTTGTAACTGTATTCGCCCATTTTCCAGTTCTTCACGAGCAGATGCCAGTTTTTCATCTCCTTTAGAAAATTCATTGTCCATCTGATCTTTATTTTTATCATATTGTTTCCATGCATCATCTACAACCATTTGATATCTTGCGTTTTCACGATCTGTTTTTATACTTTTCTCAATCTTTTCCATCACTTCATGAACCATTTGTTTATATGTATCACTATAACTTCTCGAATCCTTGCTGCCTTTTAATGTCATATACAGTGATGTATAAACATCATAATCAAATGCATCTAATTGTACATAAAACGTATCATCGACATTGGAAGTAGAACGAAAAGATGTTGCTCCTTCATCAACACTGATATTCATTGCATCTAAGATCACGCCACAGATTGTGAATGTTTGGTACTTTAATTTAGAATCATCATCCGAAAAAGTGATGGTATCACCAATCTTTTTACCTGAATTACGTAAAAACTTTTCACTAACCGCAATTTCTTTCGTATTTTTCGGTAAACTTCCATCCAAAACATATGGTTCATTGATTCCTGATTTTGTGATGGCATTCAATTGAATACTTTGTTTTTTATCCTGTACCTCTAATATATGTGTTTCAGAATAGCTGCCCACAATCTGATCAATTTCATCAATATTAGAAAGTGCTGAAATATCTTCATCTTCTAAACCCAAGGTAGATACCACCTGAATATCATAAAGTTTTTGCTTATCATAAAAATCATCCGCTGAATTACGTAAATCCACACAGCCCGCACGAAGTCCTGTGAGCATTGTGACTCCCAGCATCGTGATAATTAAAATAGAAATAAATCGTTTTTTACTTTTAACGATTGTCCGCCAAATATCTTGCCAATATGCTTTATTCATTTAAAATCACCACTCAATATTCGCAATTGGTATTGGATTTTTTTGAATCTTTTCTTCCAATACTTTACCATTTTTAAATCTTATTAATCGATCAGCCATTGGCGCTAATGCGGAATTATGTGTGATTAAAATCACAGTCATGCCTTCTTTTCGACAAGTATCCTGTAGCAGCTGTAAAATCTGTTTTCCTGTATCATAATCCAACGCTCCAGTTGGTTCATCGCATAACAAAAGCTTTGGATTTTTTGCGATTGCCCGTGCAATGGATACACGTTGTTGTTCCCCACCAGATAATTGAGAAGGAAAATTATTCAAGCGCTCTTTTAAACCAACTTTTTCTAATGTGTCAACTGCATTTAAGGAATCTTTACATGTATGCGCCGCAAGTTCTACATTTTCTAACACGGTCAGATTAGGTACTAAATTATAAAATTGGAATACAAATCCAATATCATTCCTACGATATAATACCAGTTCTTTTTTCTTATATGATGTGATATCTTTCCCATCAATAATCACATGACCACTACTTGCGCTATCCATACCACCTAATATATTTAATGCTGTTGTTTTACCAGCGCCACTTGCCCCCAGTATGACTACCAATTCACCTTTTTCAACTTGAAAACTTGCGCCGTTTAATGCTTTAATAGATGCCCCTTCTGTATGATATTCTTTTACTACATCCCGAAATTCAATATATGCCATATAAACGCCCCTTGCTCAACAACGTGTTGTTTTAATTATTATAACGCAATCAAAAATCATCATCAATGAACAATCTTTCCCTATATGTTGAAACAGCTTGTTCCTACATATTTCCTGTGTTATCATAACAAAAAGAGAGGTATAGAATATGCAAAAAAGGAATGAATTGACACAGCAGACGAAGCAAAATTTAAGGGAAGCTTTTTGGTCATTATATATTCAAAAACCGATTGAAAAAATAACAGTAAAAGAGATCACAGATATCGCAGGATATAATCGTGGTACCTTTTATCTATATTATAAAGATACCTATGATTTACTTGCAAAGATTGAACAGGAATTGTTGGAAGTAGTGGATGCCTTAATTACACAATGGCTAGAAAATGATGCCCTACATAACCTTCCAGATCATATGGAACATTTGATAGAATTGGCACAAACATATTCTTCTTATATGGGTGTTTTATTAAGTGATCAAGGGGATCCAAAATTCGCATCACAATTAAAAGAAATATTAAAACCTTTAATTGCCTGTTGGCTGCAGATTGATGATACAAACAAGGAATCCTCACTGCTATGTGAATTTTATTTATCTGGTTTATTGTCAGTGATCTCTATTTGGCTTTGTGAAGAGAAGGATTTAGATATTGAACAGTTTGTACAGTTCATCATTTCACATATATTTTCGATAGCAAATATTAATTCAAGTCTTGCTACTAGATAGATTGAAGGATGAATGATTGATATAAAAAATGGAACGATAATAAATCCTTTCACAATATTAACTTTATTTACTTTATCCTAAATTTTAGGAGAAATTTACAAGCTCACAAATAGCATTACGACAGGCATCTTAATACATGCTGTATAAAATAATTTTGTGAAAAACATCTTATTGATTTTATAACAGTAGTGGTTTAAATCTTTTTTATTTGAATTCTAGTATCAATTCTCAGTTTCTGTCCTGTTCTTTTATAATAATTTCGTTTAACATGAGAACTGAAAAAGAAAGGAAGTGTCTTTTATGAATCAAGAAAAAATTGGTAGCTTTCTATCAGATTGTAGAAAAGAAAAAGGATTAACACAAACGCAGCTTGCTGAAATATTAGGTGTTAGTGATAAGTCTATTTCAAGATGGGAAAATGGAGTTTCCCAAACAAAAGGATATTAAGAAATAACCTGTGTTTTCCTGCTTGCAAATAGAAATACAGTAAAAAGATACTTCACATTAGAATAGAGGTATCTTTTTTTGCTTTATAAAAAATAAAAAGAAATAAAAAATAAGATTTCATAAATATTTCATAAAAGCAATTTATACTATAGATGATAGGAGGTATGAAAAAGGATATGCTAAGAAATTCATTATTGTATATTAAAAGAAAGAAGAAAAAATCTATAATTGTATTATTTATACTAACAGCAATTTTAATAAGTCTTTATACATGTTTATCTATAAATAAGTTTAGTAATAATGTGGAGAGTATTATTTATAGAGCAGCCAATTCTTCATTTATTCTAAAGAGTAAAAACAGCCAAGAGTTGATTGATACAAAGGAAGTTGAAGGTATAAAGAACTTAGATAGAATTAATGAGTATAATCTTGAATATGAAACACTTGCACAATTAAAAGGTGATGATGTTTTTGGTGGCGAGCAAAAAGTTGAAATATCAAATTTAAATTCTGAATATGAAAATCTTTTAAAGATTTATGGAGTAAGAGATTCTAGTTTAAGTAATGATTTTACAAGTGAAGTATTTAAAATAGTAGAAGGAAGACATATAGGAAAAGATGATAAAAATAAGATAATAGTTCATGAGGAGTTAGCTAAACAAAATCAATATGAATTAGGTGATAAAGTTTCAATAAAACAAATTAAACAATACGATCCTGATGATGAAGATATTAACTCTAATATTGGATTAGAAAATGAGTATGAAATAGTTGGTATTTTTTCTGGGAAGAAACAAGAAAGTTATACTGGATTTTCTTCCGATTACAGTGAAAATATGGCCTTTATTGACTATAGTTCAAGTCAAAAAATATCTGGTATAGATTCTAATTATGAAAAACTAAATCAAGCAACGTATTTTGTGAATAGTCCAGAAAATATGGACAAGGTAATTTCGAGTATAAAAAATATGAATATTAATTGGTCCAATATTGATCTTGAAAAGAATACAAAGATCTTTGATGATATATCAACTACTGTAGGATCAATTAAAGGAATAATACAAATAATTACATATTCAATTATAGTAGGAGGTTGTATAGTGCTTTCTTTAATATTGATACTATGGCTAAGAGAGAGAATTTATGAAATAGGAATATTATTATCAATAGGAATAGGAAAGCGTGAAATTATAGGGCAATTTATATTGGAGTTAGTTTTTATATCTATCCCAAGTTTATTTATTTCAACTTTAATAGGAAATTTAGTAACAAGAAAAATATTAAGTGAAATTATATTAAAAGAAAAAATTATAAGTACTTTAAGTAATGCATCTAATAAGATATTTGGAAGTGAAAATATTTTTATTATTTGTCAAAGCTATGGGTTATTAATTTTAATAATATTATTATCAGTTTTAATCACTTCAGGAATAATATTGATGAAAAAGCCAAAAGAAATTTTATCAAAAATGAGTTAAGGAGTAAAAAAATGAGTATATTAAATATGAAAAATGTTAGTTATAATTATAAAAATTCAAAAGAGAAAATCTTAAGAGATGTAAATGCAAATTTTGAATTAGGGAAATTTTATGCCATAGTAGGAAAATCTGGAGTAGGAAAATCCACTTTTTTATCACTATTAGCAGGGTTGGATGTTCCGGTAAAGGGGGAAATACAATTTGAAGGTGTCGATATATCTAAAAAGGGATATAGTCATCACAGAAGAAAACAGGTTTCTTTAGTATTTCAGAACTATAATTTAATTGACTATTTAACACCTATGGAAAATGTTAGGTTGGTAAATAAAAAAGCTAATAAAGAAATATTACTAGAATTAGGATTAGATGAAAGTCAAATTAATAGAAATGTAATGAAGTTGTCTGGAGGACAGCAACAAAGAGTTGCGATAGCAAGGGCGCTTGTATCTGAAGCACCTATAATTTTAGCAGATGAGCCAACAGGAAATCTTGATGAAAGTACAGCACTTGAAATAATTGAAATGCTTAATAAATTAGCAAAATCAAGAAATAAATGTGTAATAGTAGTAACTCATAGTAAAGAAGTAGCAAAGGCAGCAGATTATATTTTAGAAATAAAAAATAAAAATTTAAAAGAAGTTAATTTTAAGAAAAATAGTTAGTTTAATAAAGGAGATAATAATAAATGTTAAAAAATGCATTATCATATATAACAAGAAAAAAACTTAAGTCAATAATTATTTTTGCAATTATATTAATAATGGCAACACTTAGTTTAGTAAGTATATCTATAAAGAATGCAACTAATAACGCATCAAAAGAGACGTTTAAAAATATAACAAATAGTTTTTCAATGCAGATAAATAGAAGGGTTAACCCTGGAACAGCAAGAGGTGCAGGAAATGTAAAAGGGAAAGACATTAAAAAGATAGCTGATTCAAAAGAGATAGAAGGTTATATTAAAAGAATCAATGGTGTTGGAGATCTTGTAGATCATGATATAATTGAAACAGAAGAAACAAAGAGAAACCAAAGTGCTGAAAGAAAAAAAAGTTTTAAAAATGCAGTAATGGTTACAGGAGTTAATGATTCATCTAAAGAAGATAAATTTGTATCAGGTGCCTTTAAGCTTGTAGAAGGAAATCATTTAAAAACGGGTGATAAAGGAAAAATTTTAATACATAAAGATTTAGCTACGAAAAATAATCTAAAAGTTGGAGATAAGATGAAGATAAAATCAAATCTTTTTGACGCAGATAATGAAAAACAAGCTAATGAAACTATAGAAGTAGAAATAATTGGATTATTTGAAGGAAAGAATAAATCAGGTGTTTATTATTCACAAGAATTTTACGAAAATAATGTAGTTACAGATATTGATACTGCTGCTAGGTTATATGGGAATACTGAAGATACAGCTATTTATCAGGACGCAACTTTCTTTGTAAAAGGAGATATAGATCTAGATGCTGTAATAAAAAAGATGAAGAGTTTAGATATTGATTGGAAATCATACGATTTAATAAAGAGCTCAAGTAATTATCCAGCATTACAACAATCTATTTCTGGTATATATAAAGTAGCAGATAAATTATTTTTAGGTAGTTTAATTTTTGCAGGAGTAGTCTTAAGTTTACTATTATTATTGTGGATAAATGCAAGAAAAAAGGAAATAGGAATTATGTTAGCATTGGGAATAACAAAGGCTAAAATAATGGGACAATTCATTATGGAATTAATGATAATAGGATCCTTTGCATTTGCTGGATCATTCTTCTTGGCTAGCTATACAGGCAAAACAATTGCAAATAAAGTACTAAACAGTGTTACATCAGATATTGCAAAAAAAATGGCATCAGATGCATCTTCAGCAAATCTTGGAGCCGGAGTTGAAGTTGATGGATTTAATAAAACTCTAACAAGCCTTAATATAAATATAAATTCTTTAGATATGGTTTATGTAGTTATATTTGGTGTAGGAATAATGTTAATAGCACTTCTTATAGCATCTAATAAAATGCTAAGAAAACATCCAAAAGAATTATTAACAGATATTGAATAGAAATACAGATTTAGCTGTTTTATATTGTAGAAAGGAAAGTTAAAAGATGAATATACTAGTAGTAGAGGATGAGGATATGATTCTAGAAGGGATATGTGAATATTTAGGTGAACATGAATATTATTGTATTGCTGCATCAGATGGACAAAAAGCGATAGAAAAATTTAAAAACAATGAAATTCACTTGGTTTTATTAGATATTATGTTACCTAAATTAAATGGAATAGAAGTTTTACAATATATACGGAAAACTAGTAAAATTCCAGTTTTGATGTTAACAGCTTTTAATGATGATGATTATAAAATTAAAGCTTTTTCAGGACTTTGTGATGGATATATTGAAAAACCTTTTTCACTTTCTTTGCTTGAAACAAGAATTAATGCCTTGTTGAAAAGACATTATTCCAATTATTCAATTTTCAACTACAAAGATTGTCAAGTTAATTTTACAAGTTATAAGGCAACATATAAGGGAGAAGATGTATCTGTTAATGCAAAAGAACTTAAAATACTGGAGCTTCTTTTAAAGAATGAAAATATAGTGTTAACGAGAAATCAGATTATAGATGGCGTTTGGAAGGAAGATGAATCGATTCCATATGATAGAGTAGTAGATGTTTATATAAAAGAACTTAGAAAAAAATTAGGATTGGATTGTATAAAAACTATAAGAAATGTAGGGTATAAGATAACGATAAAATGAAAAAGATAAAATTATTTCCTAAGATATTTTTATATACATTTGCTATTATGTCATTTTTAATAATAATTAGTCACCTTCTAATTTATTTTATATTTCCAATTACATATTTGGAGAATAGAAAAGATAGTATAAAAAATACTGCAGATATTTTAGCGGAAAGTATAGATGGATTAGATAAGTCTTTTATTAATAAATATTTAGAACTGTTTTCTAAAAATAATGAAGTTAAAGTTTTTATTAAAAATGGAGCTATAGACAATGAAGTAAATTTAGAAAACAAAATAGATATAAATCTTGATAGTGAAAATAATTCAGTTATTATAGAAGAGAGAAGTGTAAAAACTAGAGAAGATGAAAATTTAGTTTTATATTTTGTAACTTCAAAGGATATGAAAAGGGAGGCTAAAAATATTAGCTTATCATTTTTACCATATACTTTAATTGTTAGTTTTATTTTTTCTATTGCTATTTCATATTTTTATACAAAAATAATAGTATCTCCAATAGTTGAAATAACAAAAGTAACAAATAATATGATGAAACTAGAAAAAGATGCATTACTAAAAGTAAAATCTTATGATGAAATAGGAAGTTTAAAAAATCAAATTAACACATTATATATTAGATTGCTAGGGGTTATAGATGATCTAGACAAAAAGAATAAAGAAATTATAGAACTTGAAAAAATGAAAGTTGAATTTCTAAGAAGTACATCACATGAACTTAAAACACCTCTTGCAAGTTTAAGAATTATTTTAGAGAATATGAAATATAATGTTGGTAAGTATAAAGATAGAGATAAATATCTTAGTGTATCTATTGAAACTATTGATAAATTGACAAAAATGACAGTTGAAATATTGAAAGTATCTTCTTTCCAAGAGTTAAAAGACGATAAAGAACTTTTAAATATCAATCAAGAGGTTAAAACTATTTTAGAAGATTATATGGTTTTATCAAACAATAAAAATATTGAAATAAATAACTTTTTAGATGAAGAAGAAATTTATATGTCTAAACTTGCACTAAGAAAGGTTTTAGCAAACTTAGTTAGTAATGCAGTAAAGTATTCGTATGCAAATGGTAAGATAAATATAGGAGTAAAAAATAATTATTTTTTTATAGAAAACTCATGTGAACCTTTAAATGAAAAACAGATAAAAGAATCATTTGATTTATTTTCTGGAGTTGAAGATAAGAGTAGTAATGGATTAGGCCTTTTTATTGTAAAAAATATATTACTTAACTATGGAATCAATTATAAATTCGAGAAAAGTGATATAGGCATGATTTTCTATTTTAAATTACCTAATATATATTCATAAAAATGAAATAGGCTTTTTAAAGATTTACTTAAAATTCAAAAAGTTGTATATATTTATTACTTTCGACTGGGATATAGAACTTCCAAATATATATTGAAAGGTATCAAGAAATCCGGAGTTTTGACGATAATGTATTGAATAACAATTACGATTCGTTTGCAGTAACAAAAGAAAGAAGTTGAAAATATGAAGACAGAATTTTTATCAAGCTATATTACATTATTCAGTAGTCTAAATTCCAGTTTATACGGAAGATAAACTTAAAATATCACAAATAGACGAAGTGATCCAGACACGGTGGCGGTCGAAGACATAGAGCCACGCCAGCTATGCTGGCGAGTGTATGGATTACTTCGGAGGTAGGCGAGCTTTAGCGAGCCGATATAAAAGCCCCCGTTATCTAACAGGGGGGTACTCTTACAAAAGACAAGAGCAAAAACAAATACAAAACTGCTGATATGCAACGATTTATAAGGTTATAAGAACTTATTTCACTTCACACCCTATTCTTTCGTAAGCGCTTAAATTTTAGACATGGATACAAAAATCCCCGGCCACATTTCTGCAACCGGAGCACCTTGATAATTCACATATGATTGATTATTGATTTGAGTCGTTTGCACGACGTTCGATTTCAGCTTTGACTTCTTCGTTCCATGGGGCAAGCCTATCTAACTCTTCATCGCTCATCCTATCATTCGGGAGTTTTTCCAGAAGATAGGTTAGATAGTGATAGACGTTTACTCCATTTGCTTTCGCCATTTCTACCATTGTGTAGACGATAGCACTGGCCTGGGCGCCGTTTGGAGTATCACAGAACAGCCAGTTTTTCCGGCCTACTGTAAACGGACGAATAGCGTTTTCACTGAGATTATTAGAAAAACTGCAGTGACCATCTTCCAAATAGGTCATAAGATAGGATCGGCGATTCTGAATATAGGTAACTGCCTTATCCATCCTTGATCCACGGACTGGATTTTGTTTATCAAGCCACGACAAAAAGCCTTCTACTATCGGCTTTTCTTTCTCAAGACGAGCTTTCTTGATAGCATCGAAGGATGAGTACTTCGCTTTAATGACATCTTCCAAATGGAAAAGCTGGTTGATATACATCATGCCTTGAACAGATGGCTGTGTATAATCCAGTTGCTTTCCTTTCGGAATCGCATCTGTCAGATATCTGCGGATGTGTGCCCAGCATGCTGTCCGTTTGGCATCAGGAACTTTGTTGTAACCACTGTAACCATCACACATCAGATATCCCTTGAATCCCTCAAGGAATTCTACTGCGTTATTCCCGGCACGGGTTTCTGAATATTTATAAAGGATGATTGGGAATCCGCCATCTTCCCCGCTGCGGAATAACCACATGTAAGATTTGGTCTGTGCACGCCTACCGGATTCGTGTAATACCTGGAGTGGTGTTTCATCTGCCATTGCGAATTCCCTTTTTAAGAGTTGCCGGTGGAAGTAATCATACATCGGGGTGAAATAATCCAATGTATTACGGATTACCCAGTTTGCCATCGTTGCTCTTGTGATAGCAACACCGTACTGTTCCCAGTCTTTTTCCTGCCGGGTATAAGGAAGACTGTTACAAAACTTCTGATACATGACCCAGGCGATAGTATCTGCCGCAGCCATACCGTGAAGCATATGTGCATGGCCGTCTTTTCCCTTTTTGATAACAGTAACGTCATCGTTATTACATTCCGGGCAAATATAATTTAAGCTGTATATTTCGATCACTTTTAACTTTGCCGGTACGAAGGAAAGTTCGCGGCGTACGAATTCTTCACCGATTTTTACCAGAGGAGCGTTGCAAACAGGGCAGACTTTTTCTGCATCCGGAAGATCCAGATATTTTTTGACTACTGGAATCCCTTTGAACCGTTCTGCGTTAGTTGCACGGGATTTCCGCTTTTTTGTCTCTTTCTCAGGCAAAAGACTTTCCAACGCTTCTGGTTCTGCAATAGTTGGATTCTGTTCCAGTTCGGCTTCATTAAATAAATTCAATTGTCCCGGAACATCCATGGAACGTTTTTCGCTGGAAGAACCGAAAAGCTTTTTGCGAAGCAGATCCACTTCTTCCTTTAAATTATCCCGTTCCTGAGTAAGAGCCTCTTCCCGTTTGTTAGCGGCATCTACAGTTGCCTGAAGTGTTTTTATCATTTTTTTCAGATCGTTGATCATGTCTTTCAACTCACGGAGTTGAAGGTCTTTAGAACTGTCTGCCACTGCGTTTCCCTCCCGGTTTTTGATACTTTTATTATACCAGAAATCATGGAAAACTCCTAGGAAAACGGGTCAATAAGAGGCTTGAAAAACGCTGAATTTTCAAGGAAATCCAGTGCTTTTATGTGTATTTTTTTGCCGTACAGTTTAAGTGGTTTTAATAGCTTTTGGCTGCTCGATATCGATGCCTGACATCAGCCAGTCGAACTCTCTCCAAGTGAGATTCCGGACTTCTGATTTATCCCGGGGCCACCGGTAAGAGCCTTGGGCGGTGAGTCTTTTGTAGATCATAACAATTCCGTCAGGCTCTTTTAAGATAGCTTTAATCCTGTCGCATTTGCGTCCACAGAATAGATAGAGCGAATGGTCGATTTCCATAGAGAACTGCTCCTGAATAATTGCGCATAATCCATCGATAGATTTACGCATATCTGTTCTGCCACAAACGATATAGATTGCATCGACATTGGAAATGTCCGCTAACATAATGGCTCCTTTAATGCATCCATTAAAATTTTTAGAAGCATAGGCTGAACAGTATTGCTCATACGGATTGTTAATCCTTTTGCTTCAATCTCAATCGTATGTGAATTGTCAAGGTACATAGAACTGCTTCTTTCATCTTGAAACAGTTCTGCCGGAGAAAGTTCCGGTTCTATAGCAATCTGAACGACATCCTGTTTGTGGGATGTAAGATCAAGAGTGCTGGCTTTGCCAATCGGATCTGGTATCTGACAGGCTCTTTTGCGCAGACGGGAAACGGCATTATAGAAGCAACTTGGAGAAATACCTTGTGCTTCACACCATGCAGCGTCTGTTAATCCACTTTGCCTGCATTCAGTTACCAGCTCCATCCAATCATCCAAGGAACGCCTTGGTGCACGTTTATCACTCATAATGAAACCTCCAAATGTAGTAAATTTCTACTTTCTATCAAAGAAGTGGAGTAAAAATCTATCTTCTATTATTATGAGTTAGAAAAGGGCGAATATCTAGTTACCCAAAAACTAAGCGCTTACATTCTTTCTACCCGACAGGTCTAAAACAGCATATCAATAGCAAATAATTATAAGATACAAGGTGTATGCTCCTATGAGTATATGCCTTTTTTGATTGGAGGAATAAAGCATGAATGATATGAAATTTATTGAAACATTAAAGCAAAAGAGAAAAGCCTGTGATTATTCGCAATCACGACTGGCACAGGAACTACAAATCAGCAGGCAGAACTTAAATGAAATTGAAAACGGAAAAACAAAAGCCGGTAAAGAAATGAAGCATATACTTTTACATTATCTTGATTATTGTAATTGTACTCAGCCTTTCACTTTAACGATTGACTACCTGCGTGTTCGTTTTCCCACCACAGACGCATTGGAAATTATAAAAAATGTACTGGCAATGAAGAGCGAATATTTTATTCATGAAGATTACGGAATGTATGGCTATGAAGAACAGTATGTCTATGGGGATATTAGTGTAAATGCTTCTAAAGATAGTTCTATGGGTGTTTTATT
>ENA-OWPJ01000205-OWPJ01000205.1-human-gut-metagenome-genome-assembly--contig:-NODE-205-length-76558-cov-9.58634_pt1 | contig 76558 bp, 69 predicted proteins | sample MGYA00248264_ERZ651846 | MGnify/ENA primary metagenome ERZ651846 (study PRJEB26924, sample SAMEA4378271) | human gut metagenome | biome: human gut; feature: human-associated habitat; material: faeces...
ATTATGGGCGCTGCCCAAACCCGCAATTTTTGAAAAAATTGAGTAAACTTTTTTGTTTTTTGGAGGATAATTTAGCGTTAGCTAAATTTCAATGCCCGACCGACACTCCGCTAAACCATAAATTACTCCAACTTTTGATAAAGATTTCTTACAAAAAGCAAAAAAGCTATCACAAATCGATGTGATAGCTTTTTCAGCATTAATATTCAGTTGTTGGCAAGTGCTCTTTCGAGCCAGATGTCAGCAATATCCATTGCAACAAAAAGTCCGTGCTTTTCGCTTGATTTTACAAGCTGCTTTCTTGGTGAAAGGTCAGGGTCAGTGGCAAGTAACTGAACAGTAACTTTATCCGCAACCTGAAGTCCGTTTACCTCGTTTTTGCTTTTTACCTGAAGTCTGATAACATATGGTTCAGACATATTGCCGTAATAAATCTCATCGCCACACCTTACGAGCGGTCTGCCCTTATAGGTGGAAAATTCCTGAGCTGTTTTTTTAGCTTCTGCCACGAAGCATCAGTCCTTTCTAAACATTAAGGTAAGATTTTACGAGTGCTTCAAGTAAGTCGTCACGGTCAATTTTACTGATAATGTTGCGTGCGTTGTTGTAAGTTGTTATATATGTGGGATCCTCACTAAGAATATAGCCTACTATTTGGTTTATTGGGTTATAGCCCTTTTGTCTGAGAGCGTCATAAACGATGGTAAGACTTCTTTTAATAGCATCGTCCCGTTCCTCACCAAGTGAGAAAATCATAGTCTTATCCAACATACCGAAACACCTCCTGTAAATTATTCTTTTTATATTATATACTAAATCAGTTAATTTTTCAAGCCCGTTTTCGTGAATTTTATGTGAATTGTTTAAATTTGCTATTTTATTGGTTTTTATAAATCAAAAAGCCTCCCAATTCAGGAAGGCTGTAGATTGTGCCACAAATATGTAGCACATAATCAGACATTAAGTCCGAAAGAAATAGAAATTGCGTCATTTATTTCGCTCATATAGTTTTGGTCAACCGAGCCCATTTTTTCTTTGAGTCGTTTTTTATCTATGGTGCGGACTTGTTCAAGCAAAACAACGCTGTCTTTGGCAAGTCCCGAAGAATCTGCATTGAGCGGAATGTGTGTGGGCAGATTTGCCTTTGACTGCTGACTTGTGATAGCCGCCGCTATAACGGTAGGACTGAATCGGTTTCCCACATCGTTCTGAACTATAAGTACGGGTCTTATTCCGCCTTGTTCAGAGCCTATCACCGGACTTAAATCTGCATAAAAAATATCCCCTCGTTTGATATTCAAGACTTTCACGCTCCAAATAATTAGATTACTGATATTTTTCCCTTTCCAAAAGTTTTTATACAGCTACTATATAATATTTTTGGGCGTAAAAATTGTGAAGGCTTTTAGTTTTCATTTTATTAACCAAGCTCGTATTGATTGCTGAAATCAATACGAAAATTTTTAGAATTTATTTGCGCAGATAATATATATCCGTTTTTATCTACGGAATATGTGCATTTGCCCTTTGAAGTTTCCAGTATATATGTATCGGATTCATTATTTTTTTGATAAAGAATTTCTCTCCCGTCACAAATCTCTGTTGCAACACAATGTATAAGTTGCGGAAGATTGTCATTTGGCAAATATGCCTCGTCTGCAGTACTTGTTAAGTCATCTATTTCAATGGATATTTCACCTCCGTCATTGCCGATTTTTAACCCGTCAACAGTTTGCGGTTTGTTAAAAACAAGTTCGGTTTGACCGTCATTTGCCGTTATACTTCCTCCTGCCGAAAAATCTCCTTTGTTTGCCGTAAAATCGGCATTAAAATTTGTAATTACACTTTTTTTAACTTCATTACTTTGGCAAGCAGAAAAAATTATTGCCATTAAGAAGAATAATACAAAAAGCCTTAGTTTTTTCATATTACGCCACACTCCTGTCTTTGCTTAATTATATGTAAAAAACAAGGCAAAAATTATTTATACAAAAAAATAAATGGCAACATAAATAACTTTAATTATCTATGCTGCCAATATTTAATTTGCTTTTGAATTGTCAATTAAAACAATCCATTTACCGTTTCTTTTTCCGCTTTCACGCTTTATAAAGCCTTTTTCCTGTAAAAGTACGGTTTTCCTTTTTATAGAGCGTTCTGATTTTCCTACCTTAACGGCTAAATCCTTTTGAGTGATTTGCGGATTTTCTTTTAACGCTTTTATGATTACTAAATCTTCAAGAGATAATTCCAAAGTGCCATTTTCTTTTTCAAAAGTGTCATTTTGGCACTTTGAAATTTCATATGTGGCACTTTGAAAATTTTTATTATAGTCGATGTGTAAATACCTGTTTTTTAAATCATGGTTTGCGTTTAATAAGAGATTTTCAAAAAAAAGATTAAGATATTTGGTTGTTGAGCTGATACCTTTTTGCAAGTTATTGTAGTTTGCCCTGACAAGCGCATTTCTAAAATACCACGAATTTTTTGCAAAAACACTATTACTTAAAGAAAAACCGAATGTACTAAGATATTTTAAAATAAATACAGCTGTTGTTCGTGTATTTCCTTCGCAAAAAGGATGTATTTGCCATATTCCTGCCGTAAAATCTGATATATGCTCAATTGCTTTTTGTATTGTTAAGCCTTCATATGAAAAGGCTTTTTCTTGATTAAAATCATAATCGAGTGTATCTTTTATACTTTCAAAAGATGCATAGAAAACAGAATCACCTTTTAAAACCCATTCTTTTTTTGAAATATTGTAACTTCGGATTTCTCCTGCATGTTTAAATACTCCCGTAAAAAGTCTTTTATGAATTAAGAATAATTCAGCAGGGGAAAACTGAAAAGCTTTTTCAGAAAGCAATTGTGTGATTCTTGTTGATACTATATCGGCTTCTTTGGTATCATTTTCAATATTTTTTCTGTCGGTACGAACTTCATAATAATTACTGATTCTCTCTTGTGCAGTCGATATATCTATTTTTCCTTCAATATGTTCCTTTGCGGTTTCAAGGAGATATTCTGATGTTTTTAATCCGTCGACATCTTGAAGACCTATCGCTGTTTTCCAAGCAATACTTTTTTCAGATTGTTCAGGTTCACCTTGACGGATGTATTCTTCCAAATCTGTTTGCCAAGTGTTTTTATAATTCATCATTGTTCTCCTTTCGTATTTTTTTATAAATATTACATTAGTTTCAAATAAGCTGTTGGAATCATATCTATCATATCGGTTGGCAGCATTGATATTTTACCGAGTTTTTCTGCGGCAAGGTCGCCGATTGTGCCGTGAAGAAATACTCCTGCCGCTGCTGCATTGATAGGGGATGCACCTTGAGCGAGCAGTGAGCCGATTATTCCTGACAAGACATCACCGCTGCCTCCGGTTGCCATTCCCGAATTGCCTGTGTGATTAATATAAACTTCACCGTCAGGTGATGCTATTATTGTTCCCGCACCTTTTAAAACAGTTACTACACCGAATTTTTTTGCAAAATTAATCGCAGTATTTTCTCTGTTTAAATTAACCGTCTTTGGAGTTGAATGTAAAAGTCTTGCCATTTCGCCGGGATGAGGTGTAATAATGGCAGGCGCTTTTAAATTTTTAAGAATTTCCGGTTTATTGCAAATGCAGTTCAATGCGTCGGCATCAATCACAAGCGGCTTTTCGCAATTTGTAATTACAGATTGTACTAAATTTTTTGTGTCATCACAAACCGAAAGTCCGCAGCCTATTACTACGGCAGAAGATTTTTTGCACATTTCAAGCAAAAAATCGGTGTTTTTACTTGAAATTACACCGTTTGAAGTTTCTTCAAGCGGATAATATATGCTTTCAAGAATATTTGTTGCACAGACAGGATAAATGCTTTTCGGTACGGCAATTTTTAATAAACCGATTCCGCATCTTAAGGCTGCCTTACATGCCATAATTGCAGCGCCTGCCATTCCGTAACTGCCGCAAATGCACAGTAAACTGCCGAGAGTACCTTTATTGGAGTCATCGGGACGGTTAAAAACAGCCTTGTTAAAAAGCAATCTATCTGTTTCTTTCATAATTTAGCCTCTTTTGTAAAAAATCTTGAGTACAATGTCTTTCTTAAGATGACCTTTCATTGCATTGAGAATTTTCTCGTTAGGCGCAAATACAAGCAAAGTTTTGCCGTATGCCGCAGAATTAAAAACAGCATAATAGTTGTTTTCGTCATTAATATCGGCACAAGCCTCAATGCGCTTAGCAAATCGCATTGTATCAATTACTTTTTCATCTTTGTCAAGAATTTCAATGTCGCTTATCTGCAGTTTGCACATTGTTTTTCTTTTTCTTAGAGCAATAATCTTTGAAACCTCAATAATTCCGCCTGAAACCGAATATTCATATTCTACACGCTGAATACTGAAAACATACCAAACTATGTATATTCCTATAAGGAAAATAAAAAACGCCACATAGATAAGGTAAGCAAGGTGGAGCGGATATGCAAGCGCAATGCAAAAGGCGGGAATTGTTATAAGCAATGCTACCGATAAAATTTTAATGATAAGCTGTTTTGGCTTTTTAGCTCTTTTTACAAGCTGTTCGTTAAATATTTCCAATTTTTTTACTCCTTTTTTAAGTAGATTAATAGTATAATAACATAATAAGCGTTTTTTTTCAATAAAACTATTGCAAAATCAAAAAGAAAATGATATTATACTAATGATAACACGCTGACGAAGAGAGTAGCGTTTTTTATGCCGAAAAGAGAGCAATGTCAAGGCTGAAAGCATTGTGCGGCGGAAATTGCGTGAAGTTCACTTCCGAGTGGTGAGGCTGAAATAACAGTAGGTTTCAACGGCTGACTCCGTTACAGGTCGGGAAGTGTTTGCTTCTTTAAGCAAAAATCAGGGTGGTACCACGGATATTATTCGTCCCTGCGTAAGTGATTACGCAGGGATTTTTATTTTTACGGAGGTATGTATGAACGAGAAAATCATAAGCCTTATGGGCGAAATCAACGCCAAGGTTTCAGAAATTTCCGATCTTGTCGAGCTTGACAAGATCAGAGTTGCTTATCTTGGTAAAAAGGGCAGTATTACTGCACTTTTAAAGGGTATGAAAGATCTTTCTCCGGATGAGAAAAAGGCTTTTGGCTCTGAAGTAAACCAGCTTAAGGCTATGGCGAGCGAAAAGATTGAGCAGAAAATCGAAGAACTTAAGAAGAAAGAGGTAGAAAGAGAAATTGCCTCTATGCGTCCTTTTGATATTACCGCTCCGTCAAATATTGTAAAAGGCTCATATCATCCAATCACACTTGTACAAAGACAGTGTGAGGCTATTTTTAAATCAATGGGCTTTACTGTAGAAGATTATTCTGAAATTGTAACCGATTACGAATGTTTTGAGTCACTTAACATTCCTAAGCATCACCCTGCAAGAGATATGCAGGATACTTATTATCTTGATAACGGTCAGCTTTTGAAGTCACAGACTTCTGCCGCACAGAACGCCATTCTTAAAAAATACGGTAAAAACCTTATTGAAAACGGTGTGCCAATTAAGGCAATTTTCCCGGGCAGATGTTTCAGAAATGAGGCAACCGACGCTTGTCACGAAAACACATTCTTCCAGATGGAGGGTGTAATGGTTGACAAAAATATTTCAATTTCAAACCTTATCTTCTTTATGAAAACTATGCTTTCCGAGGTTTTCCAAAAAGACATTAATGTAAGACTCAGACCGGGATTTTTCCCATTCGTAGAACCGGGCTTTGAGCTTGACATAAGCTGTCTTATTTGTGGCGGTACAGGTTGTCCTTCATGTAAGCACAGCGGTTGGCTTGAGCTTTGCCCATGCGGTATGATTCATCCGAATGTACTTCGTGAGGGCGGCATTGACCCTGACGAATACACAGGCTTTGCTTTCGGTCTTGGACTTACAAGACTTGCTATGATGAAGTATGGCATTAAAGATATAAGAGATTTGAACAGTGGCAGTTTAAAGGCATTGTCACAGTTTACAGACGATAAGTAAGGGGGAGAATAGTAATGTTTTTATCAATGAACTGGATTTCAGACTTTGTTGATTTATCAGGACTTGACAAGGTTGAGCTTATTCATCAGTTTTCTCTCTCTACAGCCGAGGTGGAAAACGAAATTTTCTTCAAGGGTTCAGAATTAAGCGGTGTTGTTGTAGCTGAAATTAAATCAATTGAAAATCACCCTGATTCTAAGAAACTGCACTTACTCAAGGTTGACGCAGGTGAAAGCGAACTTGTTGATGTAGTTTGCGGTGCACCGAATGTAAGAGTAGGTATGAAAACCGCTTTCGCAAAGGTTGGCGCTAAACTCGGTGAAATTACCATTGCACCTCGTCCGCTCGCAGGTTATACTTCATACGGTATGTGCTGCAGTGAAGCGGAAATCGGAATCAGTGACGATAATTCGGGTATTATGGACATCACAGATGATGTTGCAAACGGTACAGATATTAAAGAAGTTTACCAGATTGACGATATAGTTTTTGAAGTTGACAATAAGTCACTTACAAACCGTCCTGACCTTTGGGGACATTACGGTATTGCAAGAGAGTTTGCTGCACTTTCGGGCAGAGCATTAAAGCCGCTTGAGGTTGAAGATCTTACTCCTTACAATGAGCTTGCAAAGGTTGATATGAAGATTGAAGATCCGCTTTGTCAGCGTTACAGCTGTTTGCAGGTTGAGAACATCAAGAGAAATGTAAGCCCCGTAAATATGAGAATCAGACTTTACTACTGCGGTCTTCGCGGTATTAATTTCCTTGCTGACCTTACAAACTATCTTATGCTCGAAATGGGTCAGCCAATGCACGCTTTTGACTCAAGAAAAGTAGAGAAAATTCGTATTAAGCGTTTTGACAAGCCTTTTGTATTCCGTACACTTGACGGTGTGGACAGAAACATTGACGAAAATACACTTATGATTTGTAACGATAATACTCCTGTTGCAATCGCAGGTATTATGGGAGGTCTTGATTCGGAAATTGTTGACGATACAACAACTCTTACTCTTGAGTCTGCTACATTTAATGCAGTATCGGTTCGTAAGTCAACAGTAAGACTTGCTCACAGAACAGACGCATCTATTCGCTACGAAAAGTGTCTTGACCCTGAAATGACAACTGTTGCAATCGCAAGATTTGTTAAACTTTTAAAGACATATGACAGCGATATTAAGGTGGTTTCAAGTCTTACAGACGAGTATGCTTTCCACTATGAAAAGATTACTCTTGAATTTGACAAGACATTTGTTGACCGCTATACAGGTATTGAAATCAGCAACGAAAGAATCGTAAAAACTCTTGAAAGCCTCGGATTCGGTGTGCAGCTTGCAGGTGATGATTTCACAGTAACCGTTCCGTCATGGAGAGCTACAAAGGATGTTACAATCAAGGCTGACATCATTGAGGAAATCACAAGAATTTACGGTTATGATAACTTTGCCGTCCATACAACCCGTTCACCTCTTTATCCTGTAAGATCAGGCGAGTTAAAGAGTAATGAAGATAAAATCAAGGATATTCTTGTTCAGAGATACAACCTCCACGAGGTTCATTCATATGTATGGGCATATAATGATGAGCTTAAAGCACTTGGCATTGAAGTTGAGAACAATGTTAAGCTTGCAAACGCTACCAACCCTAACATTGAAACAATCAGAAATTCAATTATTCCTACACAGCTTTGTCAGGTTAAGTCAAATACTTCGTATTCAAATGATTTCGGTATTTTTGAAATTGGCAGAGTTGTAAAAGGCCTTGACGAAAACAACCTTTGCATTGAGCAGAAAAAACTTGCAATCACACTTTTCAGCAAAGTTAAGGATATTAAAACACTTTACTTTGAGCTTAGAGATATGCTTGTTGTACTTTCAGAGGACATTAAGCACAAATCGCTTGGCTTTAAGAAAGCAGAGCCGACACACAGCTATGAACACCCTGTAAACCTCTACACAATTATGATTGACAATGAGGAAATCGGTACAATCGGTATTGTTCACCCGACTGTGGGCAAAAAGCTTGACAAGAAAGCAAGCGTGGTATTTGCTGAGGTTGATATGAATGCATTTACCGATGCGCAGACCGCTCCGATCGTTTACGATGAGCCGTCAAAATTCCCGCCGATTGATTATGATATCAGTGTAGTTGTTCCTGAAAAACTTTTCTTTGAGGATCTAAGCAAGTGCTGGATCGGAAAGGGCGAGGGTATCTTAAAGGGAACAAAAATTGTTGATACCTACGATACAGACACAGTACACAGTATCACAATCAGATTTGAATTTTCATCAGCCGAGAGAACTCTCTCATCAGCAGAGGTTCAGACTGTAATGGACGAAATCATTGCAGAACTTGCAAAAATCGGTGTAAATTTAAGATAATAAATTAAAACAACCGACCGTAATTAAATTTTACGGTCGGTTTTGCTGTATTGTTATATTGACAGTAAAAGAAATGATTTAAAAATAAAATATATGAAAAATTTACATATTATAAAAAGAAAACTACCGCAAACAATACTATTGCGGAAGGAAATCAAGAGGTTGAACCTGACGCTTAAAATATAAAATTAACTAAAAAATAATTAACAAAGGAGAAAACCAATATGTCAAGCAATAACAATCAGCTTAATGTACCACAGGCAAAGGAAGCAATGGAACGCTTTAAGATGGAATGTGCAAACGAAGTGGGCGTAAACCTTAAACAGGGTTATAACGGCGACTTAACATCAAGAGAAGCCGGTTCGGTAGGCGGACAGATGGTTAAAAAGATGATTGAATCATACGAAAACAGTATGAAATAATTTGATTTAATAAATAAATCATAAAAATATATCGGGGCATATGGCAACAGCTGTATGCTCCGATGTTTATTATGCAATATTATTCTTAAAATATCAGTTGATTTTCAAATTATGCTCTTTTATGTACTCCAAAAGTGCTCTGCAACCATTGTCAATGTCGGTGTAAGTAACATCAAAATTGCCTGTGTACCATGGATCTGCCACATCTCGTGAATAATTGGTAAACTCAAGCAGGCGGTGAATTTTCTTTTCATTGTCAAAACCGACTATCCGCTGTAAATTGCGCAAATTCATAGAATCCATAGCAATTATGTAATCATAATTTTTGTAATCGTCTTTGGTAATCTGCACAGCATGGTGTGAGGTGAACGGAATGTTCATTTCTGTTAATTTTGCCTTTGTTCCACGATGAATACCGTTGCCGATTTCCTCCGTACTTGTCGCAGATGAATTAATTAAAAATTTATCGGCAAGCTTGTTATCCGCAACAATTTTTTTCATTACAAATTCCGCCATAGGTGATCGGCAAATATTCCCATGGCACACAAACATTATCTTAATCATAACAAAATTCCTCCCGATTTGCCGTAATATGCCGTGATTTGCAAGGATGAATTGAGTGTAACAGGAATGAGTATCACTTTTAATATTTCATCAAAACACGCAAATCAGGGCAAAATGTGGCATATTAGATTTTTCAAAAGTAGTCAAATAGTAGTCAGTTAAGGGGGTGCAGACTACTTCCAAAATCAACCGTATAACGATAGCTTTTCCACAAGGGGGTGCAAAATGGATTTTACATCAAAATAATTCTTTATCAGAACTATAATTCCGATTCAATCTATCATCAACGGCATTAAACAGTAATTATATTATAGCATATAAGAAGTTATTTTCCTATACTTTAGTTAGCATTCATTTCTAGAAAGATGTTACATATTTTTATTGCATAGTAGTTAATAGATTTTTTAGTGTGAACTCTTGAAATACTTTGAGAAAAATGGTAATATAATAAACATAAAATACTTTATAAAAGGATTTTGATTATGAATTCTGTTCCAACAAACAATATGGATGTAAAAAAGCAAAATAGAATAAATACTCTTAGATGTCTGCTGAAATATGATAGAATTTCACAGCCTGAGCTTGCACAAAAGCTTAACCTCAGTTGGCCGACTGTTTTGCAAAATGTGAAAGAGTTAATCAATCTTGGATTGGTTCATGAGGTTGGTGCTTACAAGTCTACAGGCGGAAGGAAAGCAAAAGCTTATGCTTCAATTCCTGATGCAAAATTAGCCATCGGAGTTGATATTACAAAAAATCACATAGGTTTTACGCTTGTTGATTTGTCCGGAATGGTTATAAGATATACAAGAAAGACAAGAGCTTTTTCTTCTGAAGAAAATTATTTTAAAAACTTAGGCGACTTGATGAATAGTTTTCTAAAAGATGATGAGTTTGACAGAATTATAGGAGTAGGTATTTCTATCCCCGGTATTATAAGTGATGACGGAAAGAGAATAATTTTTTCTCATGCACTTGACATTTATGATTTCAGCACAGAAAGATTTGTTGAATTTATCTCATACCCTTGCTTATTTATCAATGATGCAAATGCTGCCGGTTTTGCGGAAATGTGGGATAAGTCAGATATTGATAATCTTATTTATCTGTCATTAAGCAATACTGTCGGCGGTGCAATTATTTTTTCGGGAAAGCTGTTTTGGGGCAATAATCTTCGAGCAGGTGAATTTGGTCATAATACATTAGTTCCTAACGGAAAACAATGCTATTGCGGTAAAAAAGGCTGTCTTGACGCATATATTTCGGCAAAGGTATTATCTGAGCAGGCTGACGGAAATCTTGCAATGTTTTTTGAAAAACTCCGATGCGGTAATGCTGAAGCCGAAAAGGTATGGGACGATTATCTTAAGTATCTTGCAATAGCTATTAATAATCTGAGAATGACTTTTGACTGTGATATAATTGCCGGTGGATATGTAGGAGCTTTTCTCGAGGAATTTGCACGGGAATTAAAAAATTATGTTGCTGAACGAAATACATTTGAAAGTAATGCCGATTTTTTGAAATACTGTACCTTTAAATTAGAGGCATCTGCAGTAGGTGCAGCACTTATGAAAATAGATTCGTTTTTACAGGAAATATAAATTATTAAAAGCAGTGATTCTGATAAATGTCGGAGTCACTGTTTTTTTGCACAAATCATAGTGTTAATATTTAGCAAATGTGATGATTTTAAAAAAATCTATTGACATCAATGTGTGTTTGTGATTTAATATAGTCACTTAATAAAACACTTTATAAAAGTATTTTTAAACAGGAGGACTAATTATGAAAAACACTATGAAAGTTGCTGTAATGACAGGCATTAAAAAAATGGGATATGTTGATCGTCCGGTGCCGACACCAAAGCCTAATGAGGTATTGGTAAAGCTTGAGTATATCGGCATATGCGGCAGTGATATGCACTATTATGAGACAGGTGCAATCGGTGACTATGTTGTAAAGCCCCCTTTTGTTCTCGGACATGAACCGGGCGGTGTTGTCGTTGAGGTAGGTTCAGATGTAAGTCATTTGAAAGTAGGTGACCGTGTCGCTTTAGAGCCGGGGAAAACTTGCGGACACTGCGAGTTTTGTAAAACAGGCAGATATAATCTTTGTCCCGATGTAATCTTTTTTGCTACCCCCCCGGTTGACGGAGTATTTCAGGAATATGTAGCTCACGAAGCAGATCTTTGCTTTAAACTTCCCGATAATGTATCGACACTTGAAGGTGCTTTAATTGAGCCTCTTGCTGTTGGTTTTCATGCTGCAAATCAGGGCAATGCCCACGCAGGACAGACAGCGGTTGTTATGGGTGCAGGATGCATCGGTCTTGTAAGTATGATGGCACTGAAAGCAGAGGGTGTCAGTAAGGTATATATGGTTGATATTATGCAGAAAAGACTTGATAAGGCTATGGAACTCGGTGCTGATGGTGTTATAAACGGTAAAGACGAGGATGCTGTTGAGGCTGTTATGAAACTTACAAACGGTGCTGGATGTGACCTTGCAATAGAAACTGCCGGTACAGAATTCACTACTCGTCAGTGTATTCATATGACCAAGAAGGGCAGCAACATTGTGCTTGTAGGTTATTCAAAGACCGGCGAAATGAATTTGCCGATGAGTCTTGTTCTTGATAAGGAATTAACCTTTAAGACTGTTTTTCGCTATCGCAATATTTATCCTATGGCTATTGAAGCTGTTGCATCAGGCAAAGTAAACTTAAAGGGCATTGTAACAGACATATTTGATTTTGATGATATTCAGAAAGCTATGGATAAAAGTGTAGAGGATAAGGCAAACATTGTCAAGGCTGTTATAAAAATGTGAGATAGGTGATATTATGAAAAATCATCAGGAAACAAATGTAAAAATTCCTTTTATAAGCAAACTTGCGTATGGATTTGGTGACATAGGCTGTAATTTCAGTTGGATGTTCGTGGGCAATTTCCTTATGATATTTTACACGGATGTGTGTGGAATACCAATGGCTGCAGTTTCTTTATTGATGCTTATATCAAGATTTTGGGATGCAATTAACGATCCTATAATCGGCTCTTTAAGCGACAGAACCAAAACAAGATGGGGCAGATACCGCCCGTGGCTACTGATAGGTGCTCCTTTAACGGCGATAGTTTTAGTATTTACATTTTGGGCACATCCTACATGGGATGACAATGCAAAAACAATATATATGTATGTTACATACTGTATTCTTGTAGTCGGCTATACCTGCGTAAATATTCCTTACGGCACACTTTGCGGTACATTAACTCAGAATATTGAAGAACGAGCAAAGATAAATGCGTTTCGCTCGGTTTGTGCAATGATTGCAATAAACATAATCAATATGGTTACATTACCTCTTATTACATTTTTCGGCGGCCAGAATCAGTCAAAGGGATACCTTTTGGTTACCATCCTTTACGGTTCAATATTTGTTGCCTGCCATTGGTTCTGCTTTGCAAAGACAAAAGAAGTGGTAAAGCCTCCTGTAAAGGAAAAAATACCTATTAAAATTCAGCTTAAAGCCGCAATGCAGAACAAGCCGTATCTTATAGCATTGGCAGGACAGGTTTTATTCGGCATTACATTATACGGTAGAAATGCAGATCTCTTGTATTACTTTAAATATGTTGAAGGAAATGAGGGGTTCTTTACTATTTATTCACTGATACTTATTGTGCCGTCAATTTTAGGTGCAGGAGCATTCCCGTTTGTATTTAAAAAAGTCGGCAACAAAGGCCGCACAGCTGCAACTTTTGCTGCAGGTACAGGCATATGTATGATTGCTCTGTATTTCTTTAGTGCCTCAAACTCACCTATCGGTTTCTATACAATTTCAGCTCTCTCCCAATTTTTCTTCTGTGGTTTCAATACAGCAATTTATGCAATTGTTCCCGATTGTGTGGAATACGGAGAGTGGAAAACGGGCATAAGAAATGACGGATTCCAATATGCATTTGTTTCCTTGGGAAATAAAGTAGGTATGGCAATCGGAACAGCATTGCTGTCTGCTACACTCAGCGGATTGGGTTTTGTTGCAAACGGTGTTCAGAACAGTGCCGTTCAGGCTACAATGCATCACTCTTTTTCAACAATTCCGGGTGTGTTGTGGATAATAACAGCTGTTGTACTGTTTTTTTATCAAATAAATAAAAAATCATACAACAAAATCATAACAGAATTAAATTCAAAAAAGGAGCAGAATAATGATTGATATTGTAAGCTTAGGCGAAATTTTGATAGATTTTACTCCGAACGGAACTAACGAACAGGGAATAGCATTGTTTGCACGAAATCCGGGGGGAGCACCGGCAAATGTTCTTGCAATGAACAGTAAGCTTGGCGGTTCATCGGCTTTTATCGGTAAGGTCGGCAACGATGCATTCGGTTCTTATTTAAAGGACACATTAAGCAACCATAATATTGATATTACAGGTATGGCAACTGACAGCAATGTGCCGACAACACTTGCTTTTGTTCAGCTTGACAGCAAAGGCGACCGTTCGTTTTCTTTTTATCGAAATCCAGGAGCAGATATGAAGCTTAATGCCGATGAAGTGAAAAAAGAACTTATTGATGAATGCAAAATTTTCCACTTCGGTTCATTATCTTTGACAGATGAACCTTGCAGGAAGGCGACATATGATGCTGTAAATTATGCAAAGAAACTCGGGAAAATAATTAGTTTTGATCCTAATTATAGATCTCTTTTGTGGAGTGATAGGGAAAAAGCGGTAAATGAAATTTCAAGAGCGATTACAATGGCGGATATTTTGAAAGTGTCTGAGGAAGAAATGTATCTTGTTACAGGAGAAACAAATCTTGAAATCGGCTCAAAAAAGCTTTTAAATATGGGTGCGTCATTAGTTTTGGTATCGCTCGGAGAAAAAGGTGCTTGCTATCGCAACAAAAATCATTTTTGTGTATTTCCTGCATACAAGGTCGATGCGGTTGATACCACAGGTGCCGGGGATGCTTTTGTAGGTGCAATGTTGTGGCAGTTAAAAAACTATAAACCCGATGAGATTGCTGATATGGTGCTTGATGATAAGATACTTTTTGCAAATGCTGCGGGTGGACTGACTGCAACAAGAATAGGTGCAATTCCTGCGTTGCCCACATTAGATGAAATTAAAATATGTCAGAAAGGTTGACAAGTATATGAAAATAGTAAAAATCAGACTCACACAAGTGGATCAGGTCAGAGAATTTGTTGAATTAACTTCCAACTGTAATTATGATGTTGATTTAGTTTCAGACCGTTATACAGTTGATGCAAAATCTTTACTGGGCATTTACAGTCTTGATTTAAGTAATCCATTGCAAGTTGTTATATACGGTGATGACAGCGAAGAATATGAAAAAGCATTGGAAAAATATAAGATTTGATGATCTGCGCTAAATAGTTTATAAGTTAATATATAGCTTTCCTTAAAACAAAAGTCACGTTGCAAATTTGCAGCGTGACTTTTGCTATTATGAACTAAAAAGCAATCACATCAATTTTGACAATTTCAGCAATTCAATAAGAGTACATATTTCTGCATTACGAAAGAAACTGCGTGCGGCGCTCGGCTATGACCCGATTCGCAATCGCATTGGTGAAGGATATGTTATGGAGGAAGAAAAAGAATGAAAAAGCTATCCTTGCAATGGCGCATAACTTTGATGACTGCACTTCTTATCGGAGCTACCTGCATTTTTATGAATGTTCTTATCGGCTATTCCGGCAGCCGTTACATGGATTCCATAGGTTCTTATGTTACAGGTTACGGAGATACGGACAAAGGAGAACCCGAATTTTTCGATCCCGAACACGAAAAGCTTGATCGTGAATTGACTATTGTAATTAACGGAGTACAGGAATCCTTTATCGCTACCAATTGGTATATTACGGCGGTGGCAACATTGTTAGGCGGTGTGCTTGCGTATTTTTTAAGAGGGCATGCGCTTAAGCCTCTGCGTACTTTTACAGCTCGGGTTGAGAAGGTTCAGCCTAACAATTTGACGGATATGAAGATAACCGAAGAGGTTTTGCCTGAAATGAGACAATTTGTCAAGTCATTCAATCTGATGCTTGACCGTCTTGATGAGGGATTCACAGCTCAACGACAGTTCACGGGAAACGCGGCGCACGAGCTGCGTACGCCGCTTTCGCTTATGCAGGCACAGCTTGAACTTTTTTCGGCAGAGCATCCCGAGGTATTGCCGGAAACGGCTGAGTTTCTCCGATTGTTATGTGAGCAGACCGAACGAATGACGCAAATGACAAAAACCTTGTTGGAAATGAGTAAGCTTCGTACAGTATCGTGTGCCGACCGCATAGAGATAGGACCTATGGTAAAAGAAATTTTCACTGACCTTGCGCCCCTTGCAGAGAAGAACAATATTGCACTTGAAAGCACGGGCGACGCTGTTATGACAGGCAGTGACACGTTGATTTACCGTTTGTTATATAATCTGACCGAAAACGTTATACGCTACAACCGTTTTGACGGTACAGTGAATATTACCGTAACGCACAAAGACAATCAGCTTGTTATTACGGTTGCGGATACCGGCTACGGCATCCCCGAACAATACAGAGAAAGTATTTTTCAGGCCTTCTTTCGTGTGGATAAATCTCGAAGCAGGGAATACGGTGGCGTAGGCTTGGGACTTTCTTTGGTGTGGGAAATCGTCACATTGCACAATGGTAAAGTCCGTGTGGAAGAAAGTTCGGAAAAGGGTACGGCTATAGCCGTAAAGTTTCCGACCGATACGATAAAATTTTAATATTTTGCAAAAATTTTTTAATAAATTGTTGAAATTACCGTAGTCCTGTGTTATACTATAGTTAATTAATTGATTAGTTATCAAAAGGAAGCGAACATTATGAGAACAACAGAGGAACAACACAACGAGCGTAAGCGGGAAATGATGGAAAAATGCTTTGAATGTTATGCTGAAAACGGGCTGACCGGTACGGGTATCAAGGCTTTGGCGGCAGCGTGTGGGTGTACAACGGGAAATCTGTATTCCTATTTCAATAGTGTGGATGAACTGATTATTGAATCAACTGCATACTGTATGGAAAAGGTCGAGGACGATTTCATGGAAATGGCGCCCACCGACCCGAATGATGTTGTCCGATTTGTGAGAGAGGTTCCGTATTGGACCGCAAAGAAGCACGGCAAAAAATATCGGCTGATGTATCAGGTCTATACTCATCCGAAATATATTGAGTACGGCAAGAAATTCTTTCAGGGAGTGAATGAGCGCTATACCGAATATGCCAAGCGGTTGGAGCCGAAAATCGGTATTCCGTACACGGTGATTACACCGTTGATTTTTATATTTGTTCGTGCCTGTGTACACTATGCTATGTTTGAGGATGAATATTATTTAAAAACCCAAATGGAGGTCTTAAAACAGGGTGTCGCTCTGTTTGCGGATAAATACCGTTCACAATATTTGAAGGGAGGAAACGGAAAATGAAAAAACGAATACTCTGTACCCTGCTCACCCTATGTATGGTGATGTGTGTTGCTTTACCTATTATGAGCTATGCCACTATGGGAGTATCGGCATCCGACTCGAGTGCATACGGCACACTGCTCACACCCGACACAACCCCACCGGTCGGATGGGCAGAGGATGAAAGCAACCCGTACGGCACAAAAAAGGGTCAGCCCTTTGCCATCACCCCATGGTATGAGCCGATCATTTACAGCTATCGCAACGCAGAGGGGCAGGCAGCGCAGGATCATACCAAGGTATACAGTAAGTGGAATTTCGGGATCAACATTGCCGAATGTACACCGAGTGCCCATCGGGTTTCTGCTGTCGATAATGTTGCATTTGCTGTTGGAACAGCTTACGACCCACTCGGCACGGGCAGAAACGATCATGCTATCTTTGTCGGTCTTTGCGATATGGATAATTCCAAGAACACTGCGAAGATCTGCTACTGGGTACAAAACCTTGTAAACAACAAGCGCTCCGAGCTTCAGAAAATTGCCGACGCTCCGATGTGGGCGTGCAAGAAACCCGGTTACGGCGAGCTGGAATACCAGGAATTCCGCCACTATTTCAATGTCACGGCGGGCGACTATGATGGTGACGGAAAGATGACCGCCGTTATCACCTACGTCGGCAATGATGATTTATGGGGAATCGCCGGCACGGGAATTGCCGGAGAGCAGGGACTTTCAAGAAAATCGTTTGTCAAATCCAAAGGCAGCGGCAATGCCTATTTCGACGGCTGGAACACGACTCTGTATGAGCGCGACCAGATCACGAAGTCGCTTGTCTCGGCGGATATTGACCGTGACGGCTGCGATGAGCTTATCGTGTACGCAGGCATTGCCGAGCCGGATAAGATCGACGGCAGGGACAAGGAGATTTCCGGCGATTCCTTCCGTAAGGCTGTTTCAAAGCTCTCGGTATACAAAGCCGAAAACGGAAACCTCAAAAGAGTGGATCAAAAGTCCCTGATGACCCTGAACCGCGAGGATGAAAAAGCGGACGGCAGCCGTTACTACGATCATATCCGCTACGGAAACCTTGCCGCGGGAGACATCAACGGCGACGGCTGGCAGGAAATCATAATTGCCGGATATTTCCGTGAAGTCAGGGAAGAAAAGAAGAAGGGCTTTATCTGGGACAAGAAAACCGACAACGAAAACATGGGCTTTGCCGTTTATTACGGTCAGAACAAGTCAATAACGAATGTGCAGAAAACCACCATGAGCGGTTATACCGCAAACGGAACAAATGATCTGGGCGTGAAGCCGAAGCCTGCCATGACAAGCGTTGCGATCAACGGCAGAGGTACGCCGGAGCAGGTATGGATCGCAGGCGGACTGTATGAGGTGCAGCAGAACGGCGCGCTTAATCTTCTGCGCGACACCGCGCGCGAAAAGAATTCAAGCGCGAGATGGTGGTGGTACCATGATGTCATTGCCGGCAATTTTGACCACAACACGGAAGGCCGCGAGCAGGTGATCGCGCTTGCCGCCGAAAGGCAAAAGGGAAGCGGTTCGGCGCGCAAATTCGACCTGTTCACCGATGTTTTCTACGGCGAGAATTTCGGCAGCGGCACTCTTTCGGTCGCCGGGAAGTATACGGTAACAGCCGAAAAGGACGAGTTTTCCAAGCTGTGCCACGATGCCGACCTAGCATGGGATATGCCGTATAACTGCATACTGCTTGCGGCGGATGTGAATAAAGACGGTCTGTTTGCTCGCTATGAGGGCAAGGGCTACGGATATTCCGATGCACAGGTGCAGGCGGTGCTCCAGGCGGCTCCGTATTTCTCGGAGCTCGGTGACTATGATCTTGATTTCTCCGACGGCTCAACCACCTACACCTTCTCCTCAGGCTATTCGGACACGAAATCGTCATCGCAGAATACCTCCTTCGGTGCGTCCATCGTCGCACAAGGAGATCTGAAGGTATGGAGATACGAGGCGACCCTCGGATACACCATGGATTTTACAAAGAGCACCGAGGATACCCTTTCTAAGGAATACAGTGCCTCATTCAATGCCGGCGGCAACGATTCTGTGGTGCTGTACCGCGTGCCGGCAACAACCTATTATTACTCGCTTTATGACCCGCAAAAGGGCGATTTTGACCTCAGCGAGCGAAATACCATTGCCCTGATGATCCCCGGGCAACCGGTTTACACCATGCTCGACCGGGAGTATTACGATGAGTTTGCGGTACTGTACAACGAAACCTACAAGAAAGACATTGCAGCGGGAAAGGCAAAGGCTTTGCCGATACTGAACAGCCATGTACTGCCGGAAAACGCCGAGGGCGACCCGTTCGCCTATTGGTCGAATACCGCTACTACCGCCGACTATGTTTCGAAATTTGAGTCGCTGAGTAAGCAAAAATATGAGCTTGGCTTCGGTGCAAGCAGTATCACGAACGACTGGACTACCACATCTGAGCATGCCGAGGGAGTTGAGATGGCTCACGGCTTCTCCGCTTCGATGAAAAGCACATGGGGCGTAGACGCATTCAATATGGGTTTTGTAATCGATTTGAGCTACAGCAAAGCAACAGGTACGGTCTACACCACGACGGAAAGCAACGGCGCCAGCGGTACGGTAAACAACATCGACCGCCGTTCGCTCCTTGCCTCCTACGGAATCGACTACGATGTTTCAAACAAATACGGCTTTACCTGGGATTTTGGTATGCGTACATGGACGGCAGGAGATCAGAAGATTCCTGTGTTCGGATATGTGCTGACCAATCTTCGTGCCGCACCGCCCATACCTACACTTACAGGCGTATCCGTAACAGACAATCAAAGTGCAAAAATCACCTGGAAGGCACCTACTGCAGACAGCAGACGCCCCTATATAGGGTATCATATCTGGATGCGTATGGATGACGGCGATTTTGTGCGTGTGACTGATGCTCCGCTGTCAGACACGACCTTTGAATATACATACGATACTCTGGAAGAGGATACCACCTACACCTTTGCGGTTTCCTCTGTCGGCAATAACGGAACGGTATCGGCATTATCCAATACCAAAACCTTCTCAACCTTTACGGGATCGGACGGCAGAGAAATAGAATTACGCAGTGACGGCAGCAGTATCCAGTGGCGATATGTGGGCGAAAGTGACGACGCTTACCGTGTTCTTGTATCACTTTCCGAGTTGAAGGGAAATGACGGCGCAGATGGAAAGCAAATTGAACTGAATGTATATAATGGATTCATACAGTGGAAGTACAGCGATGATTCTGTCTGGAATAATTTGATTGCCTTGTCGGAGCTGACGGGCGATAAAGGCGATAAAGGTGACAAAGGCGACAAGGGTGACAAGGGAGAAACAGGTGCGCCCGGTCAGGACGGAAAAGACGGTGCAACGCCTAAGCTAAAAATAGGTGATGATAACTTCTGGTATATCTCCTATGACGACGGACAGACATGGGTATCCCTCGGTGTGAAAGCCACCGGAGAAAAGGGTGATACCGGTGAAACCGGACAACAAGGCGAAAAGGGCGATAAAGGCGATAAAGGCGACAAAGGTGACAAGGGTGACAAGGGAGAAACAGGTGCGCCCGGTCAAGACGGAAAAGACGGTGCAACGCCTAAGCTAAAAATAGGTGATGATAACTTCTGGTATATCTCCTATGACGACGGACAGACATGGGTATCCCTCGGTGTGAAAGCCACCGGAGAGAAGGGTGATACCGGTGAAACCGGACAACAAGGCGACAAGGGAGAAACAGGTGCACCCGGTCAGGACGGAAAAGACGGTGTAACGCCGAAGCTTAAAATAGGTGATGATAACTTCTGGTATATCTCCTATGATGACGGACAGACATGGGTATCCCTCGGTGTGAAAGCCACCGGAGAAAAGGGTGATACAGGTGAAGCCGGACGACAAGGTGAAAAGGGCGATACCGGTAAAGCCGGACAACAAGGCAAAAAGGGCGACACCGGAGAGACAGGTGCATCGGGACAGAACGGCAAGGACGGAACAAATGGAACAAATGGAACAAACGGTGCAAACGGCTCTGACGGCAAAGACGGTAAGGACGGCATCGGAATAGCCAAAGCGGAGATCAATGCAGACGGCGAGCTTGTTATCACCTATACCGACGGCAAGGTAGTCAATCTTGGTAAAGTTGTCGGTGCGGACGGCAAGGACGGTCTTACCCCATTTATCGGTGAAAACGGCAACTGGTGGATTGGTGAGAAAGACACTGGTGTGAAAGCGGTGGCAGATGTAGCCGTTCCCGCAGGCTTCGGAAACATATCCGAAGGAAACATATCCGAACCCGCATCTTCACCTGCTTTGATTGTTATCGGTTCTGTTGCGGGACTTGCGCTGCTTGGTAACCTCGGTTTAATATTATACATTGTACTGAAAAAGAAAAAAGTATAGTTTGAGATTGCAAAATGGAGGTGGCAAGAAATGAAGAAACGAATACTTAGCATCTTACTCTGTCTTTGCATGGTGGCGTGTATGCTCCCCACCGTGGCGTTTGCGGCGGATACAGGAAAGGCGATCCGGCTTGTAAACACAAACAACCCGACAGGCGGGATTTTGGGCTACAAGAACAACAACAACAGCTACGATTATATCTACATGGGAAGCTACAATAGCAGCCCTGTCAAATGGCGTGTGCTGGACGACCAGACCAACACGGGCGCAACCGGACTATTCCTCTTGTCCGAAGATTTGTTGGGAAGCGGGGGTCACGGAGATGTATATGATGTATATTTCGATGGCACAAGCCCGTATAGCAACGCATGGCAAGGCAGCGACGCGCAGGGTTGGTGCAATACCTTTGAAAGCAGCAATCTCGATAGCCGGGAACTTGCTGCAATTCTGTCAACAACGAAAAGCGACGAAGCATTTACGAGCAGCACACATAACGCTTCCTTTGCTGCTTCTACCAATATTCTAAACAGCGACCAAGTGTTTTTCCTGTCAGCACAAGAAGCGGAAAATGGACAATATGGCTTTACCGATGAAGCGGCGCGAGTTGCCAATTATGGCGCGTACGCGAGTGTGTGGTGGCTCCGTTCCCCTTTCGCTAAATTCACTTCCAGCGCGGGCGCAGTCGACGGCTTCGGGAGGGTGTACGACTGCGGCGTGGGCATTGTCTGGGCGGCTCGTCCCGCTTTTAACTTAAATCTGAACTCTGTCCTCTTCACATCCGCCGCTGTGGGCGGAAAGCCTAACGGAGGATTGACCGCAGTCCCCGAATACAGCGGAAACGAGTGGAAATTGACGCTTTTAGATAGTAGACGCAATTTTGCCGTAACGGAAAAAACTGTAAGCGCCGCCCCCGACGATACCGTTACGCTGAATTACAAAGGGGCGACCACAGGGAAAAATGAATATATCTCTGTCATCCTGGCGGATAACAACGGCGCACAGTATTACGGCAGAGTAGCACAGCCTACTGCCGAAAGCGGAACGGTTGAAATCAAAATCCCGTCTGATATTGCACCCGGCAACTATACCTTAAAAGTTTTCAGCGAGCAGTACAACGGCGATTATAAAACCGACTACGCAAGCAATTTCACAGACATTGCGCTGACGGTGGAAAAGCAGGTGGAAGAGCAGTTTTCCCTCACCCCCGGCGGCAGATATTATTTTGACCTTTCGGCGATGAAGATTCCCGGAACGGCAAACGGCGATCTGCCGGACAGCACGCTGCATTATGTTCCCTTTACCTACGCAGGGACGGTGGACGCCTACAAGCTCACATCGGAGATGGCAACCACCGAGGAGTATGCACAGCGGGAAAAATATCCCCACAGCCTGTTTGTGGCGGACTATGTCGTAACGCATACGGTAAGCTGGAATGACTTAGATACTGCGAGTCTGATTTTCGGCAAGGACTATGTCGCCGGCAGCGTGGACTATACGCTGCGTGCGCCGTCCGTGGGAAGTAGTTATACAGGCTCAGGTGATTCAGAACGCGGCACGCCCAAAAGCAACGAATGGGATAAGATACTGGATAAGGACGACGGATATATCAAAAACTGGGGGAAGATGCTTTCGTGTGGACAAGATACTACTATAAGAATTTCGGCGTCGTTCCGTGCGGTTCGCGGGTGGAAGCGTTCGGCCCGTTTCTGGACCAGCTACAATACCTCTTACCAGACCTTCGGCTTCCGCCCCGTCCTTGAAGTCCCGAACCCCGGCACGCTGGGCGCTGACGGGCTGAAAGCCGTTACCCTCAACCTTGGCGGCGGCAAGCTGGGCGGCAGCTCCGATGCTATTCACATCATCGTGAAAAACGGCAGCGCATTTACCGCCCCTGCGTCCGACGGTTTGAACCGCCCGGACGGAAATACAGGCAGCTACTTCATGTGGCTTGGCAGCGACGGTAAGCTCTACGCACCCGGCGACAACGTTCCGGCGGACGTTACCAAGCTCACGGCGCAGTTTGCTTTATCAGAACAGTTTTCCCTCAAACCCGGCGACACCTATTACTTTGACCTTTCGGCGATGAATATTCCCGGAACGGCAAACGGCGGAAACTCAGATGGTGCGGTTTCTTTGCCGGATACGTCGCTGCACTATGTTCCCTTTACCTATGTGGGAACGATAGAAGCCTACAAACTCACGTCTGCGACGGCAACCACCGAGGAGTATGCACAGCAGAACAAATATCCCCACAGCCTGTTTGTGGCGGACTATGCCGTAACGCATACGATTAGCTGGGGTGGCCTGAATGACGAAGGTCTGATTTTCGGCAAAAATTATGCCAGCGGCGGCGTGGACTATACCCTGCGCGCACCGTCTGTGGGAAGTATCTCTACAGGTTCGGGCGATTCCCAACGCGGCGTGCCCCAAAGCAACGAATGGGACACGATGCTGAACAAGAACAGCGGATATATCCAAAACTGGAATAAAATGTATTCGTGGGGACAGGATACTTCTTCTGCCGCCGAGTCGTTCCGGGCGTACCGTGGGTACAACTCGGCCCGCTTCTGGTATTACACCTCGTCCTCGTTTCGGAACGTCTACCTCGGTTTCCGCCCCGTCCTTGAAGTCCTGAACCCTGGCACACTGGGTTCTGACGGACTGAAGGTCGTTACCCTTGACCTTGGCGGCGGCAAGCTGGGTAATAGCTCCGAGGATATTCAAATCATCGTGAAAACCGGCAGCGAGTTTACCGCGCCTGCGTCCGACGGTCTGACCCGCCCGGCCGGAGATACAGGCAGTTACTTTATGTGGCTTGACAGCAATGGCAATTCCTACGCCCCCGGCGACAGCGTTCCTGCTGATGTGACGGAACTGACGGTGCAGTGGACAGCCCCGACCTATACCGTAACCCTGCACGCAAACGGCGGCACGATCAACAACGGCAATGTCACCGAATACACCTACGGCGTGGGTGCAACACTCCCGACAGATGTGACGCGCACCGGGTACACCTTCAAGGGCTGGTATTACAACGAAAATCTGACCGGCTCTCCTGTTACGGCAATCGGCGACACAGAAACGGGCAATAAGGAATACTGGGCGAAGTGGGAAATCAATCAGTACACAATATCCTTTGATACCAACGGCGGAAGTGAGATCGCTCCGATTACGCAGGACTACGGCACGAAAATTACCGCCCCTGCCGACCCGACAAGAAAAGGCTATACCTTTAAGGGCTGGGATAAGGAAATCCCCAAAACTATGCCTGCGGAGAATATGACGGTTAAAGCACAATGGGAAATCAATCAGTACGCAATAACCTTTGATACCAACGGCGGAAGTGAGATTGCACCTATCACGCAGGATTACGGTACGAAAATTACTACCCCTGCCGACCCGACAAGAAAAGGCTATACCTTTAAGGGCTGGGATAAGGAAATCCCCAAAACTATGCCTGCGGAGAATATGACGGTTAAAGCACAATGGGAAATCAATCAGTACGCAATAACCTTTGATACCAACGGCGGAAGTGAGATTGCACCTATCACGCAGGACTACGGTACGAAAATTACCGCCCCTGCCGACCCGACAAGAAAAGGCTATACCTTTAAGGGCTGGGATAAGGAAATCCCCAAAACTATGCCTGCGGAGAATATGACGGTTAAAGCACAATGGGAAATCAATCAGTACGCAATAACCTTTGATACCAACGGCGGAAGTGAGATTGCACCTATCACGCAGGATTACGGTACAGCAATTACCGCCCCTGCCGACCCGACAAGAGAGGGCTACACCTTTATCGGCTGGGATAGGGATATTCCCGAAATCATGCCTGCCGAGAATATTACTGTCACGGCACAGTGGGAAATCAATCGGTACACAATCACCTTTGATACCGCAGGCGGCAGCGAGATTGCTCCGATCACGCAGGACTACGGCACGAATATTACCGCCCCTGCCGACCCGACAAGAGAGGGCTACACCTTTATCGGCTGGGATAAAGCGATTCCCACAACCATGCCTGCGGAGAATATAACTGTCACCGCGCAGTGGAAAGACAGCGAAAAGCCCACGGGCGAAATTAAAATCAACGAGAACAGTTGGAAAGCGTTCCTCAACAATATCACCTTCGGGCTGTTCTTTAAGGACACGCAAACGGTGACGATAAACGCCGCCGACAACAGCGGCGAAACGGTAACGGTTGAATATCTGCTGTCAGATAAGGAATTGACAAAAGCGGAGCTTGACGGCATGACCTTCACCGTATACACCGCACCGTTTGGCATTGACCCCGATAACGAATACATTATCTATGTCAGACTTACCGATAAGGCAGGCAATACGGACTACATCTGCTCGGACGGCATTGTGCTTGACGGCACAAGCCCGGTTATCACCGGCATTGAGGACGGCAAGACCTACTGCGAGGCGCAGACGGTCACGATCACCGAGAAATATGTGGACACCGTCACCGTAAACGGCACGGCGGTCACGCTTGACGCAACCGGCAGCTTTACCCTTGCTCCGGCGCACGGCGAGCAGAAAATCGTTGTCACCGACAAGGCGGGCAACACCGCCGAAATGACCGTAACGGTCAACGACGGGCATACCTTCGGCGAATGGACATCAAACGGCGACGGCACACACACCCGCCAATGCACGGTAGACGGCTGTACGGAAGGCATCGAAACGGATAATTGCACCGATGAGGATAAAAACCACATATGCGACATTTGCGGAAATATAATCTCCAACCATGAGGATGCGAATCAGGATCACGTCTGTGACCTCTGTGGCAAAGTGATTTCCAACCATGAGGACGCGGATCAGGATCACGTCTGCGATCACTGTGGCAAAGTGATTTCCAACCACGAAGATGCAAACAAAGACCACGTCTGCGACTATTGCGAAAAGGTAATCTCCAACCACGAGGACGCGGACAAAGATCACATCTGTGACCTCTGCGGAAAGACAATCTCCAACCATGATGATGCGGACAACAACCATATCTGCGACTATTGCGGAAAGACAATCTCCAACCACGAGGACGCAGACAAAGATCACATCTGCGATCACTGTGGCAAAGTGATTTCCAACCACGAAGATGTAAGCAAAGACCACGTCTGCGAACTCTGCGGAAAGACAATCTCCAACCACGAGGACGCGGATCAGGATCACGTCTGCGATCACTGTGGCAAAGTGATTTCCAACCACGAAGATGCAAACAAAGACCACGTCTGCGACTATTGCGGAAAGGTGATAACAAACCACATCGGTGGTAAGGAAACCTGCAGGGATAAGGCAGTATGCGAAGTCTGCGGCAAATCCTACGGTAAGCTTGACCCGAAGAACCACACCGACTTAAAGCATTTCCCAGCCAAGGCGGCGACCGAGGATGCCGATGGCAATATCGAGTATTGGTACTGTAGCGGATGTAATAAGTATTACAGTGACAAGGACGGCACTAAGGAAATCGCCAAGGCCGACACCGTAACGGCTAAGTTGCCGAAGTCTCCCCCGACCGGCGACAACAGCAACCTCATGCTGTGGATCGCATTGCTGTTCATCAGCGGCGGTGTTCTGACATGTGTAACGGTATTTGATAAGAGGAAAAGGCATTCCGTCAAATAATCAGAGATAAGTAACAATTAACGATCCATCACGGAAACATCGCAAATACGGCACAGAGGGCATAAAAACCTCTGTGCCGTATTTCTTTCAGGGCGACTGATTTTGAAAAACTTGGCGAGTATCTTAAAAATCTCTTTTTATACAGACGGCTGCAAGGCAGTCAGAAATTTTACATTTTTTAGATGGTATAATTACATTGTATATTTTAAATTAAATTATGATATGAGGCGATTATATGTCAAATGCAATTCCTACAGAACTTTCGGTAAACGGTAAAAATTACTCTGTAATAAAATTGCTTGGCAAAGGCAAGGGTGGTTATTCTTACCTTGCATCCGACGGTACAAATCAGTATGTTTTAAAGCAGATTCATCACGAGCCGTGCAGCTATTATCAGTTTGGCGACAAAATTCAATCCGAATTAAATGATTATAACCGCCTTAAAAAAATCGGAATAACTATGCCGAAAATGCTCGACATAGATATTGAAAACGAAAGGATATTAAAGGAGTACATAGAGGGCGACACAATATTTGATATGGTAAAGGCAGACAGAGTAAAGTCAGAATATGCGGAGCAGGTAAAAGCAATGTGCAAACTGCTTTACGCAAATAACACGAATATAGATTATTTCCCGACAAACTTTGTAGTGCAAAACGAAACCCTTTATTACATAGACTACGAATGTAATGATTATATGGAAGAGTGGAATTTTGAAAATTGGGGTATAAAGTATTGGTCAAAAACTCCTGAATTTATTGAATATGTAAATACACATTAATTTTAAAATCGGTACGCTCTGTGCCGATTTTTTAAATGCAGATTGGTTATACTGTTAATGTAAATCTTTTCAGAGGTGCTTTAATGGTAAAGATAATAACAGATTCTGCATCGGATTTTGAACCGAACGAACTGAAAGAATTAATGATTGATTGTATTCCTCTTTCCGTAAATTTCGGCGATGAGGAGTACAAGGATAATGTTACTATTTCAAAAGCTGAGTTTTTCGATAAACTAAAAAATACAACGGAAACCGTCAAAACTTCGCAACCGTCACTGCATGATATAGTAGAAGAATTTGAGGTTGCCGAGCATAGCAAAGACGGAGGTGTGGCAATTTTTATGTCGTCAAAAATCAGCGGAACGGCAAATACCGCACAAATGCAAAAAGCGTGCAAGCTATTTTTTAACTTACACACTTTATTTTACAAGCTCATATGGACAAAGCAGTCAGTTAAGATATATTCGAGGATTGTTTGTGCTTCCGATTGCGTATGTGCAAACAAAGCCGCCAAAGCACAGAGCGAGGAATTGGTGTATCTACGCACCGGAAGGGCGAGCGGCTGTTCATAAGTCGCTTGAAAAAGTGAATGTAAATATCCTGCACTACCTTATGGAAAACCCTGTGCAGGGCAAAAGCATTGAGTATAACGATAATAGATTAGCGTTATATTGTGCCCAGCAAGGTAAATGTGCTATTACAGGGCAACCTCTTGTAATTGGCGATATACATTATCATCACAAAACTCGAAGAGCAGACGGCGGAGACGACAAATATTCAAACCTTGTACTGATAAAACAAGATGTCCATATTTTATTACATGCTGTCCATGCAGAAACTATAAGCTATTATTTACAGAAATTTTCATTGAACAGCAGACAGAAGGATAAACTGAACAGGCTGAGAAAACGCTTAAATTTAACCCTATCTAACCACAAGGATTTTGTTGTTTTAAAGAAAATATGATTATTGAATTTGTATACACCGATGGAACGCCGGATGAGTGGAAATCGCTCATGTTCGGTGTGAGGCGGGGGAAAAGGTGGCGATAGTATCAAACCCTTACCTATCGCCATTGCCAAAGATTGAATCGGCTGAAATGATGTTCTCTGCCTCTCGTTCAAGGCGGTTACAGATAGTACCAATCATTCAATCCTTTGCACAGTTGGAGAAGAATTACGGCAAAGAGGGTGCTGATGTTATCATAGATAACACACAGCTGACCATCTTCGGAGGCTTTGCTCCGAACAGCACAAGTGCAGAGATGCTATCAAAAGCACTCGGTTCAAGAACTGTGATGTCAGGCTCTGTAAGCAGAAGCAAAAATAATCCGTCACAATCCTTGCAAATGATTGAACGACCTTTGATGACTCCCGATGAGTTGAAGTCACTTCCAAAAGGCACATTCGTTGTTATGAAAACAGGCTTTTATCCGATGAAAGTTAAATTGAAATTATTCTTCAAATGGGGAATAGAATTTGAGGGAAAGTATGAGGTCATGGAAAATGGCAATCGTGAAGTTCATTACGCAAACCGTTCGGAGTTGTTCAATAACATAATTCAGACATACTGTCCTCAATACTTTGAACAGCCTGTTACCAACTCGGATTTTGATGAAGCGAGCGATGACAAAAAGAAGAAAAATGAAAATCTTAAGACCTCTCCAAATGCGGAACAGACCGACAGTGACGATACTATTAATTCAGAACAGCAAGACGAATCAACAGAAGAACCTGAAAATTCAAACGTTGAACAGAACGCAGACAAGCAAAGAAAAGTAGTTATAAGAACCGAAAGACCACCACAGGAGGTGCTGGACAATGAGTAGATTAACTTTTCTCTATCAAATGGACTTACCACACAGAGCCGTAGCAGTCTATACCTATCTCCACGACCGAGCCAACAAAAATGGCGAGTGCTGGCCCTCAGTAAACAAAATAGCAGGCGACATAAAGCTGTCGCCTGCTACCGTCCGCAGAGCTATTAAAGATTTGAAAAAAGCCGGATTAATCGAAACCGAACAGCGTTATCGTGAACAGGGTGGTAAGAGCAGTTTGCTATATAGAATAAAAAATAAAACATTATAAAAGTATGATGGTAAGAACATATAATACATATTATTTTTTAGCCAAATATACATTAAAGGTATTAAAATCACATTTGAATGAATCAACCAACTCTAAATCAAAATTACTTTGTATATATTCGGGTGTTTTAGTTAATTCATTCTTTACAAACCAAACGGTATCGTTGGGCGGAATTTTATTGGAAAGTTCGTTTTTATTTATGCATTCTATATTATCAAATGCCACAAACCAAGGCTCACTGTAGGTGCAGATATGCGTGTTTTCGGGATAATAATATGACAAAATTCCGAATGAGCTGTCGCAATATAAAAATGTATCTGTTGAAGAAGCTATTTCATCAAAGCGGTTGAAAAAATTATTCATTGACGGGTTGTATTCAAATATTCCCGTGCCGATAAGACAGGCTACGTTAAGTGCGCAAAGCAATATGCAAATAATATTTTTAACTTTTTCTTTTATATGTTGTGTGCCGAAAGCGACAAGCAGCGCGAAAATTCCCGATATAACAACGCTGTACCTCGCTATGTAAAAGGGGCGAATGAAAATTGTCACAAGCAGACCTATCGCCTGAACGCTTAATACGCAGGTTATCGCAAATATTACAGATAACCTGCGGTTTTCCTTTTTGGCGAGTATCAGCGTCGAAATAACAATTCCCGATGCAAACACAACCACCGAAAGCGGTTCTACTCCTTTTAGCCAGAAGCTACCGGCAGCCGCCTCGGTTTGATATAACAGCGGGATAATCCACGGAGAATATCCCACCGTCATAGCTATATCAGATATTATGATTGCTTTTATCAGCTTTCCGTCTTTTACAAAAGCATAGATATTCACGAAAATGAAAATCACGCCGACCGCAAGCAAAGCGTAAATGTGGTTGTACGCGGCAAACAAAGCGGTGATAACAAATATAACGCAATGCCGCGTCCCGTGATTTTCAAGAAACAGCAAAGCTTCCGTAAAGCAAAGTGTAACAAAAAATATGGACCATTGATACGATCTCTGCTGAACGCTGAAATAAAGCGACATAGGAATTGCCCCTATAGTAAGCATATATACCATTGATGTATCCGAACCGAAATGCTTCTTAACCACGGCACAGCCAAGCAAAAGCGTTGCAATGTAACCGAGTACCGAAAAAATTTTAGTTACTAAAATCGAATAACCGAAAATCTCACAGAAGAATTTCAGAGATATAAAGTATAGAGGAGGATGCATATCCGATTTTAATATTTCAATTACTTCGGAATAATTGTGCTGAATTAGCGACAGTGTATAAGCTTCATCAAACCATACATTATTGTTAAAAATCAGACTTATTGAAAACAAAGATAGTATTGTGAAAATTATATATGATAAATTGTTATAGCGATTTTTAAAACATTTCATTAGATATTCCTTTTCCTGATACTATAATTTGATTTTTAACATCAAAATTACATAAATAATTGTTGAAACAGACAATAGTATCAATGCAGATAGATTATATAAGTCTAAGAAAATATAATTTATTTCTAAAGAGCGATACTTAAGCACTTACATGATTATTATAAAACTCGAAAAAGCCTAGATAAATCGTAACTGAACAGTGTTACCGTGAACATGGGGGTAAAAGTAGCTTGCTATATAAAATGTTTAATAGGCAAAAATAATAACAATAAATCCAACTGCAAAACTTTTATATTTGCAATTTCTTTCCGATTCTTAATTCCATCAATTAGATCTCATCTTGTTGATATCAGTATTATTAGGTATTGGAATTTCTCATTATATAATGCATTTCATTAGTCAAGGAATTATATGATTCGATTACTGCGTTATCTCCGAATTTCAAACACAATGTTTGAGGTGAAGGTCATATCATCCTCATTGAATTTCATATTTATTTCACCGTCATATTTTTTAACTACTCTTTTAATGCTTTTTAGTCCCGTTCCATGTATTGCGTCAGATTTTTTTGATGATGCTATGCGGTTGTTCTTGACGGCTACAATATTCTTGACCGAGTTTGTAAGCTGTATTGACAGATATTTATTTTTGCGGACGAAAGCCGAAAAATCTATAAATCCGTTCTCTGTATTTTGTGCCGCTTCAACTGCGTTTTCAAGCAGATTGTCAAGCAGAGCAGTTATGTCAGGTTCGCTCATAAAGCTAAAATCAGCACTTCTGATGTCAATATTCATCTTCACCCCGAACTTGTCACAGAAGGATTTGTACCTGTTGACGATTGAATTGACCATAGGATTGTTGCAGTAATCAACAGATTTATTTATGCTGAAGTCTTCAATAAAATCGTCTATGTACTCTGTAACAGCCTTGTCTTTGGCGATGCTCTTAATAGCGTTTAAATGCCGTTTTATGTCGTGCATAACAATTTTTGAGTTTTCATTTTGCTCATTGAGTAAATCGTAATACTCAGCTGCAGATTTTAGTTTCTGCTTTTCATATTCCAATTCCATATTGCGGCTCTGAGTTTTCAGAGTGAATTCATAAACCCAGAACACCGCTATGTTTGAAAAAAGCAACACCACTATGCCGATTAAAAGCAAGGTTAAAAAGACTTGTCCTAATTCATATTCTGCAAGTGAATATAATATTGCATATATAATCAGAGTACTTGATATTGGCAGAAGAAACAGCATAAGCGACGTAGCAGGACTTTCCTTACGACGCTCATTTGATGATACCTTAGACAGTATATACATTGAAGAAAAATAAAGCAGTTTGCTGATGGTTGATTGAAAAATAAGGTTTACCGAATTATCAAGACAGGCGAGTAGTTCAGTCCCGAGTATGGCAGCTGAAAATAACATAACAACAAATTCTGTAGTAACATTAAATACTAAAAGTATACTGCAATGGAATATTGCGGACTTTATTTTTGCCTTGTAGCAAAGACGAAGCAAAAAGAAATTGCAGACAAAAAATGCGAGCATATTTACAACGGTTATATTAAACAGCCTTGCAAAGTACAGAATTGTATAAGCTGTCGGTAATGAGATTATCAGAAACTTTTTACTTGCCTTTCTTTCAAATTTGTTTTCAAAATAAAATAGTGATATCAGAATTTCTGCAAGAAAAATAAGTGCATAGCAAATTGTATATACCATTTTTATACCCCTATGTATGCAAAATATGCCTTTTTAAAGTTTGAATAGTTCCTTTGAGATATAGGTAGAGTTTCACTTCTTAAATCTATATTAATATTAAGCTGAGTCTTATTAAAATCCGAGACATACCTCAGATTAACAAGATAGCTGTAATGCGGTTGTGCAAAATAATCGTAATCCTTTAGTTTTTCTTTCCAATAACTTAATTTTTTATTTGTATAAAACTTCTTCTGACGTGTTATAATAGCAGCCTTTCTTTCTTCAATAGTTATATATACTATATCGCTTGTGAAAACAGAATAATACTCGTCATAGTATTCAAGAGTTATTATTTGAGTATTGGAATGATAATAGTTAATAGCCGTATTTAATGCTCTGAAAAAACGGTTATTGTCAATAGGCTTTGACAGATAGCGAAACACGTCCAAATCCATAGCGTCATCAAGATAAGCATCATGCGAGGTTATAATAAAAATAATTATATTAGAGTTTACCTTTTTTAATTGTGCGGACAAAGTCAGACCATTTACCAGAGGCATTTCAATATCAATGAACGCCATATCATAACTGATATTACTATTCAGCAGTTCTACACCATTGTAAAACAAATCAATATCAAAAACTATTCTATGTTTATCTGAAAATGTATTCAGATTGTTTTTAATTTCATCGACAATACATTTATCATCGTCACAAATCAATACTTTCAAAAGGAAAACCTCCCGCGAATTATAACATAATTATAACATATATTGCAAAAAATGTCATTGTTTTAGGTATAATTTTTTTATTTTTGACGAAATAATTAGAAAAATACATCACTTTGAATGAAATTGATATCATTTTTGCAAAAATTATGTTTTTATTTCTAATATGTGTTAAAATTCCAACAAAAGGAGGAAATAATACTATGAAGACAATTAAAACCATTATCTGCAAAATTTCACCTGCAATTATTGCTAGTTTTACATTAGCACTCTCAATAAATGCTAATTCATCCACTTGCTTTTTTATGTATCAGCCTAAGGCTCCTGCCAAGCTTGACAAATTTAAAAAGATAAAGTAATGGAAAAGTTTAGTTCAAAACTCATAGAGTTTTTTGTATCAAACGACCTTATAAAAAACGAAGATAAAGAAATTTACGAATATGCTGCTAATATTATTTTATCATCATTAATACATATTGCAACTGTTATGATATTAGGATTGTGTTTCAATTTATTTATTGAAAGTTTAGTTTTCTATTTTTCTTTTATAGCTATCCGTAAGTTTGCAGGCGGCTATCACGCTAAAACGCCGGTCAGGTGTTATGCGTTTTCTGTTATTTCAAGCATAATAGTGTTGTGCTTAATTAAATTGTCAAATAGTGTTGGTAATATATTTACTTATTTACTCATAATATTTGAATTGCTTTGTGTGGTGTTGATAATATTAATGTCCCCTCTTGACACAGAAAACAATCCATTGAATAGTTACGAGAAAAAGTGGTACAAAACATTAGCTGTTTTAATTTCAGTCTGTATATTTATCATATCATTATTTTGTGTTTTAACAGAACTCAGAAACATATGGTACTCTTTGATATGCGGAGTTATAATGAGCACCTTGGTGTTATTAATGAGAAAAGTCCAAATTACAAATTAAACTAGGATTAAACTAAGCATTTACGATTTTAGGTTACTGTAGACAAACTCAACAAATATAAATGAAGAACATAAATACAAAAGAAATTATTTATTGTATTCTCAGGAAGGAGGAGTTTCCGATGTTTTAATAATTTGCGAAAAATTATAAATATATTAAAAAGAAAGAGGTTTTACAATGAAAAAGAAAATGTTCTTATTAGGATTTTGTATCTTAATGGTTTCAACGATAATGTTAGGTTGTTTTAGTGCATCAGCTGCAACCACAACCAGTTCGGGTTCGTACGTACTCAGTAAGACCGATCAAACTGAGAAAAAGCATACAAAATCGCTTTCGGTTTCTGGTGGAGGTAGTGCAACAGTCACCGCACAACATTGGAAAGGCAGTACTTTCCCTACATATTCTGATACAGCTTATTCCAAAATTAATAGCAGCAGCGGTTTAAAATCAACAAATGTCAAAGTTTATATTTATAAAACAAACGGTGACTTGGCCGCAAGCGGTTCTTCTTCAAATTATGTAAACAAAGAGGCAGGCTACGGTACTACTGTTGGTAGCACTAAACACATTTTCACGTTGAGCAATAACAGCAATACATTAATATACAATGTTGTGGGAACTCAATCATAAGTAGATATTCAAGTTGAGGGTGTCCTTATACTATAAGGAACCCTTTTGAGGATGAAGCTAATGTTAAATTTATCAATTAAAATCTTTTGGCATTTTTTTAAAAATAATAAGTTATTGGTTGGATTTCTTTGTTTAATACAGATAATATCAATATTTGCATCTCTTTTTGTGTTTTCGTATTTTGCAAGCTATACAAATGCAAATAAAAAATATGATAGTTCTAAGACCTATACTGTATCGTTTAATGGTGCATTCATCGATGATAATACGATGCTAAAAGAGATAGAGCATTTTAATAATAAGTGTGATTTAGAATTAAATGCAGTCTCCATAAAAGCTAATATTGATGATACAAGAATAATGTTTGACTATCTTTACTATCCCAATCACATTAAGCATGGTAGATATTTCAACCAAGACGAATTTGTGACAAACAAACATGTAATAATATCAGGTGATGAAGGTGTGATAGAAGAGGATAAAATATCAATATGCAATGATAAATATACTGTAATTGGTACATATTCAGTTGGCGGTTATAATATATTGCCTATATCATCTATAAATGATGTGAAGCATAATAATGAATCTGTATCAATTGTTTTAGATAAATATCCTGATGACGATGAAAATAATAAAATTATTTCTCAATTGACGGAATGCTTTGAAAATGCAGAAATAATCTATCCGGAAAGAATAAAAAATATTGACAGCTTATGGAATGATTCTACTACTATTATATATATAGGAATATTTTTGTTATCAATGATAAATGTAGCATTTGTCTATTTATATATATTAGAAAAGAATAACAAAATTATTTATATTTATAGATTGAACGGTGCGACAAAAACAACTTGCATTTTTCTCTTAGCTAATGTAATTTTCATTATTGCTTTAATATCATTTGTATGTGGATGTATTTTTTCAAGATGTGTCTTGCCAAGCATAATTGAATATGTACAATATGAGGATTTTACATACAGCTTAGGAATATATGATTACATTAGTATGATTATAGTGTACTTTATAGTTATTATTATTACTAGTGCTCCTGTAATTTCAAAATATGTAAAAAATATATCTATTTCCGAAAAAAGATTGGGGTGACAAAATAATGAAGTTAATTAAATTTTCATACCATCTTTTCTGTAAGAATATATTAATGAGCATAATTATAATAATACAATTAGTTGCTTCCACTTTATTATTAAGCGATATTTTAGTTACTGCAAATAGTTACTTTGTTACAGTTGATGAGTACATTAGCAGTGGACTTTCAAATATAAACGGAATAATAGTTGATAATGGCGGTAATTCTGTTCCGGAAAGATTATTAAATAAATTGCCCGAAAATTCAATAGATTATTGTGAATTGGGTGGTGTAGCTTACTTAGGAGAATATACCCTTTATGGATATAGCGATGAATTTGTAAATGATTATACTCCCGAATTATTAGAAGGAACATGGCTAAACGAGTGTACAGATGATTTAAAAGATATTCCTGTAGTAATACCTTATTCCTTAAATAAACATTTTAATATTGGTGACATAATTGATATTGATTCAGAAAATGGTTTTACGGGAAAGATTGTTGGTATATTAAAAACTTCTTACTACTGTACTTTTAATAATGGCGGTACAGAATTGAATACAAAAGATATGTTAGGCAAAGCAGATGAATCATTTGAAATTCCGTTATTAACATTATATAATTATTTGCCAAAAGAAATTATTAGTACCGGAATGACTGAAGCTATAGTTTTAAAAAATTCAAACGATTTAAATGAAGCTTATAAACTGTTTAGTAATTATTATTATGTCAGAACTTTTTTTGATGTGTTAGAAAACGGAAAAGAAGATGCTTATGCAAGAGTTAGAGCATTAGGTCCGATTCTTTTAACTTTATCTTTAGTTTCGTTGTTTGGAATGATTGGTTGCATTGCTATTTCTACTTATAAGAATCTTTATTTTTATTCCATTTTATATCTATGCGGTGCTTCAACCAAAAAATGTTTTTTGATAAGTTTATTATATACTGTTATCTATATTGTTCTGACATTGGTTGTATTCTTTGTAATATTTATTTTTGTTATGCAAAAAAGTATGTGTTGGCTTAATTATATTGCTATAATAGCTATAATTATGATACTGTTATCATTATCGTTAATTCCTTATAGAATATTAAAGAAAAACCCACCTATAGAAGTTTTTAAATATAAAAGATAATCGGAGGCAACTATGATTGAAATTAAAAATTTGAACAAGATATATTTAAAAGGGAAAAAAAATATGGTTCATGCGTTAAACAACATAAACCTAAAAATTGACGATAGAGAAACGGTTGCAATTATAGGAGAAAGCGGTGCGGGTAAATCCACATTATTACATATTATGTCATGCATTGATAATTTTGACGGAGAATATTATCTTGATAATATTGATATCAATAAACTTAGCGAAAGTAAAAAATCAAAGCTAAGAAGTTCTAAGATTGGAATAGTATTGCAGGATTTTGCATTGATTGATGATTTTACTGTTTTTGAAAATGTAATGACACCCTTATATTTTAATAAGAAAATAAAGGATAAAAAAGGTTCAGTAATGAGAGCTTTAAAGAAAACAGGAATTGCGTCCCTGAAAGCTAAAAAAGTATCACAGCTTTCCGGTGGTCAAAAACAGAGGGTAGCTATATCGCGTGCTTTGGTTACAAACCCAGAATACATATTTGCCGACGAACCTACAGGCTCATTGGACAGTAAAACATCGGAAGAAATAGTGAAAATGCTCTTTGATTTAAACAGGAATGGAATTACCATAATTATAGTAACACACAATTTAGATATAGCAAATAAATGTCAACGCGTTATTGAGATAAAGGACGGAAATATTATTGAGGATAATTGTTCGTAATTAAAAATAAGAATATAAATGCCGACAAGTTATAGCTTTTAATGCTATTACCTGTCGGCATTATTTTTTTGCCTTTTTTGCATTGAAAGCAGAAAGGGCAGTTATGTTTTTTAAAAACAGAAGTCCTCCAATCTACCTGAATTAATAAAAATTCAGATAAACTACAGATTAATAATTTAGAATTATGTTAAAATATATATAATCACAAGGTGAATCATTATGAAAAAAGTGTTTTCAAATAGTATAATTTTAGCAATTTTATGTGCTATGTTATTGAGTTTTACTTCTTGTGATGAATACAAAATCAAAAGTAACGAAAAGTTAAAATATTATACTTCTAATGCAGAAGACGATTTTAGTTCTCTTATAAAACAATACAATAAGATATGTTTAGAAAAATATGATGAGTCTTATCAAATAGAGATAATTGAATTTGAAAATAATGATGATATGTGCACAAAAATGTCAACAGAAATTATGGCTGGAGAAGGACCTGATATTATTTCATAGAATCAGAATCTTCCGTTTGAAAAACTTATAGAGAATGAAGCTTTTTTGGATATTAATAGTTTGATTAATAATGATGAAACTAAAGATAAAATTGAGCTTGATGAATACAATTCTTTTATAATGAATGTCGGTGTGTATGACGGTAAACGTTATATTGTTCCGCTGTCTTATGGAATGGATGTGCTTGTTTCAACGCAAGAGAGGTTAAAACAATTTAATGTTTCAGGTAACAATGGTGAAACACTGACCTACAGCAATGTGTCAGTCAAATTTTCTCCTTTTTTTAATTCAACAACGAATTACAGCTTTGTTTCAAATGACAGTGATACCGGTTTATGGTTTGATCACCCTATGCAGCTTTTTAGCAGATTTATAAATAGTTATATAGATTTTGATAATAAGTCAACATTTTTTACTGATGATGAACTCAAAGATAATCTTGATATTATGCGTGATATGGTAATAAGCACAAGGGAAGATAACTCAAATGCTTTGTTCGATGATTTATATATTAATCGTTCCTTACCGCTTATTACAGGGAAATATGCTTATTACAAATCAATAGGTGAAACACCTGTTGTATTTAGGGGATTGGTGAAAAGTGATGATATTTATTCTGCTTTTTTAGAAATAGGGTTTGCAATAAATAATAACACAAAACTTCAAGAACAGGCATATGCTTTTATAAAATATGCTCTTTCAGATGATTGCCAAATGAGAATATGTGGTGCAAAAGGCAATTCACTTTCAGCGAGTATAAGCTTTCCTCTTAATAACAAGGCATATGAACAATTGAAATACACAGCAAGCAGAGTAACAGATGATGATGACAGAATAATTGGCATAGATAATGATTTTATAAGCACATATATGAAAATAGCAGATTATGTTAATCAATGTACACTTTATAGGGATGCATCTCATTCATATTACAACTCGTCAGTAATTGGTGACATAGTTGATAAATATTTAAGCGGAGATATTTCAAAGGAAAAGTTTATACGTCAACTCACAGCGGCAACGGAAATTTATTTAACGGAATAGACTAAGGATAGAATGTATTATGTTCACACGCTTTTTATTTAAACCACATGAATCTATTAAAGCCATAATAGCTATACTTTTAAGTGTTATAATAATTACTTCATTTTCAAGTTGTGCAATAAAAAATAACAGCGAACAAAATCATCTTGTTTATTATACATTAAATGATAAAGATTCTCTGTCTTGGATTATAGAAAAATATAATAAATATTGCATAAACAGTAATAATCCGTCTTTCCAAATTGAGATAGTTAAATTTAATTCTGAACAAGAAATGTCAACGCAGATATCAACTGAAATTATGGCAGGAAGTGGACCTGATATTATTTCACTTAGTCAAAAATTGCCTTTTGAAAAATTAATTGAAAGCCGTTCATTAATGAATATTTATGATTTGCTAAAAGATGATAATTCTTCAAATGCAATAAATCTTGATGATTATAACGTTAACATACTCAACGCAGGAGTTTATGATAACGGTTTATATATTGTACCACTGTTTTATGGAGTTGATGTATTGGTATCTACAGAAGAAAGATTGAAAAATTTCGATATCAAAGAAAATAACGGCTTTTCTTTGACATACAGTAATTTTTCAGATGTATTTGAAAATTATTTTTTAAATGATGAAGGCTATTCATTTGTATCTAATGAGTTGTCGGATTTTTTGTGGTTTGATTATCCAATGCAACTCTTTTGCAGATTTTTAAACAGCTATGTTGATTTTGAAAATAAAGCTGTGTATTTTGATACCGATGAATTTAAAGATAATTTAGATGTAATGATGCAGATGTTGACGATTTCTCAAAAAAACAATACAAATGAATTGTTTGACGGATTGTATATAAATCGGTCATTTCCGTTGATGGCAGGAAATTATTCTTATTATCAATCTATAAATGAAACACCTGTAGTCTTTCGTGGATTGACAAAAAACAAAGATGTTAATTCCGCACACATACAGGTTGGATATGCAATTAATAATAATACACAACTAAAGGAGCAAGCACTTGCGTTTATAAAATATACTCTTAGTGATGAAATTCAAGAAATTGGTGCAACAGCATCAGGAAGTTTGAGTTTTCCTGTGAACATGTCTGTTTACGATAATGCTAAGCTTGTTGCCGGCTCAAGAACGGATGATAACAATAAAATTATCGGGATTGACAACGATTTTATGAAAGCATACATTGACATTGCCGATAATGTAAACGCTTGCACCTTGTATCAAGATGTGTCACATTCATATTATAATGACAATGTTATCGGTGAGATTGTTGACAATTATATAAATAAGGGTATATCAAAGGATAAGTTTATTCGTCAGCTCTCGGCGGCAACGGAAATTTATTTGACAGAATGAACTGGTATATTATGATTAGATTTAAATGTATATTACAAAATGATGAAACAGATTGCGGTCCGGCTTGTCTGGCCGCAATTTTTGGAAAATACGGTTTAAAAGTATCTATAGCAAAAATTAGGGATATTGCAGGTACGGATCGACAAGGTACTAGTGCATACGGTCTTGTAAAGGTAATTGAACATTTTGGTTTTCAGCAAAAGGTTGTTGAAGCAGATAAAAGTGTGTTAACTAATAAATTGCCTTTGCCTGCTATTGCTCATGTAGTAATTGACAATTCCTTATTGCATTATGTAGTTATAACTAAAGTTAAGGGTGATACTGTAGTAGTTTCCGACCCTGCAAATGGTTTATATGTTACTTTCAATTATTAATGAAGTGAATTTAACTCAGTGCATATACTTTGGCTTTGTGTTGCAGGAATTTGAAACTTTTATTATCGAAAAATTTAAATAAGGTTTAAAGCTGCTTCCCTAAATAAGAATTATAGAGTGCAATTTTTGTCGGATTTATTACCATTTTTGCAAAAATCAACATTCACAAATATTTTTTTGATAAATTTATAATAAGAAGGTTGATTACAACGAAAAACAAAAATTCATTATCAAGTAAAATTAAGGACGGAGTAAAAAATGCACTAATACAACAGCACATACAAAAGCTGCACTAAATTATGCAAATACGTACAGTCCATGTCTAGGTTTATATCAGGTAACTGGAAAATCAAGTGTTGTATTTCTTGGATAATAATTAAATAGCAACATCATTTCCTATATACTTTTAACATGTTATCCGTAAATTTTGACATAGTTGTATCAATAAACTTTTGTTTAAAGTAAATTATTATTATACAGAGGAGTAAGCTGATGAAAAAATTTTTAAGTATTTTATTGGCAGTCGTATTAATATTTTCTGTTTTAACCTGCGTCGGATGTGAAGCAGACAAAAAAGAGGAGAATACAATTACTTATTATCACTATGAACCGCAAGTATCAACAGTCAGCTCCTTTATATATGATTATAACAAGAAATTTGGTAATACAGATTATAAAATAAATGTTGTTGAGTTTGATGATATGAAAGAAATGGCAAGTCGTCTTTCAACCGAAATAATGGCGGGGAAAGGTCCTGACATTATAACATCAGCTGAATTGGAAATGTTGTCATCATCAACAGAAAAACTGATAAAACAAGGGATATTTGCGAACCTTGATGATATTTTTGACGATGATTTATCTGATGATAAGTTGGATTTATCAGATTATAATTCTAATATTCTCAACGCAGGTGTTTATGAGGGAAAAAGATATTATTTACCTGTTGTTTTTGAACCACAAATATTATTAACATCATCCGTTGAGTTTTCAAAATATTCAGATGATAATGCTGAGAGCAAATTAACATATGACGGTGTGGTAACCCTGAATAACAATATCCTAAAAGATAGAACAAATAATAGATTTTTTTATGACTCAGAAGATTATAAAAGAATTCTCCTTAATTATATTGATGAGCATGTAGATCTCTATTCTCAAAAGTGTAATTTTGACAGTGAAAATTTCATGGAATCAATTACTTCGTTAAAAGAGTTTTGTAACAGTAATGAAAATAAGACAGATGAAATTGTGCCTATCTTTTCTGTTTCCGGGCAGTATGAATTATTTGCACTCTATGATGAAATTGCGGCGATTGATAATGACGGAGACAAACCGTTGATTACAAATATGCCAAATCAGGATGGTGCTCCGATAGGAAAGATTATGGATGCAATTTTTATAAACAATAATTCGAATAATAAACAAAAAATACTGAAATTCATTAAGTATGCATTGTCAGAGAAAGTTCAAAGTGACTATTGCGGAGCAAATATCAAAAATTATGAACCCGGTACTTCATGGGGAACCGGGTGGGAGTATCCTGTAAATAATCAATCTTACGATAGTTTATTTAATAAAGCACAAGCGGTAAAATATATTGACAACACCACAAGTGTTTCAGAATCTGATTTTATGTACGCAAAGAACTATATTGATAAAATAAAAGAATATAAGCTTTGCGGATTATATGATTATTATAATACAGAAGTTATAGGCAGTACTGTTGATAAGTTTTTATCCGGTGAATTTAATAAGAATAAATTTCTTAAAGAGCTTAAATCAAGAACTGAAATTTATTTAGATGAATAGTGTTATGCAAAAATTCAAATGTATATTACAAAATGACGAAACAGATTGCGGCCCAGCTTGTCTGGCCGCAATTTTTAGAAAATACGGTTTAAAAGTATCTATAGCAAAAATTCGCGATATTGCAGGTACAGATCGACAAGGTACAAGTGCATACGGTCTTGTAAAGGTAATTGAACATTTTGGTTTTCAGCAAAAGGTTGTTGAAGCAGATAAAAGTGTGTTAACTAATAAATTGCCTTTGCCTGCTATTGCTCATGTAGTAATTGACAATTCCTTATTGCATTATGTAGTTATAACTAAAGTTAAGGGTGATACTGTAGTAGTTTCCGACCCTGCAAAGGGAATTGCAAAGGATTTATATGTTACTTTCAATTATTAATGAAGTGAATTTAACTCAGTGCATATTAATTTCGCTACTTATCCGTATGAATTAACAAGTAGAGTGTTATTGTTGATTTAAATAATAAAAATTCAGATAAACTACAGATTAATAATTTAGAATTATGTTAAGATATATATAATCACAAGGTGAATCATTATGAAAAATAAAATTGTGATAATTTTAACATTACAATTTATTATTACTGTGTTTGCTTTCAGCGGATGTGGTGAAAGCACAGCTTCAAGCAATTCCTCAAAGCTTACATATTGTGCATACTATGAGGATGATATTTGCGATATTATTGAAAGGTACAATAAATATTGTACAAAGCATTACGATGAGTCCTATCAAATTGAAATCGTGGAATTTGATTCGGAAGATACTATGCTTACAAAAATATCAACGGAGATAATGGCGGGGAAAGGACCCGACATAATTTCATTGAATCAAAAATTACCTTTTGAAAAGCTGATTGATAACGGTTCATTTGCGGATATAGATGAGCTTGCGGAATTATACAAATCCGATATAGATTTTGATGACTATAATTCAACAATAATGGATTGCGGAATTTACAATGGAAAGCGATATATTATACCTATAGCTTATTGCCCCAATATACTTATAACAACTCAGGAAATATTAGATAAATATAATCTGGAAAATACTAACTTTTCATTTAAAGAGTTAGAGATACGGTTATCTGACAAAGACCATAGTTATGCGCTTTTTGGAAATAAAGATGAAACATATAAGTTCTTCCTTTCCTATGTTAATGAATATGTGGATTTTTATAATAAAACTACAGAATTTTCAAGCGATGAATTTACCGAGAGCTTAGATTATATTGGAAAAATGATTAGGAATGATAATTCAAGAAAAGAAGGAACTACATGGGATATAATAGGTAATTATTTGTTTCGTACTTCACAATTATCTTTCGACGGTTCTATGATGAGTACGCTAAATTCTTATTTTTATATTTATAATAATAACAGCACGCCGGTTATTATTCCAAACTACAATAAAAAGGCGAATGCAGTATCAGCATTTGTTCAATGTGGTATTGCATTGAATAATAATTCAAATAACAAAGAAAAAGCATTGGCTTTTATTCAATATGTTTTAAGTTATGATATTCAAAAATTATGGAGTGAAAGCAGCTCATCACCATCAATAGTGGTAAGGGCACTGCCTGTAAATAAAGCTGCTTTTGAATATGTAATTGACTATACGTCAAAACGTGTATATGATATTAATGATGATGGAGAGTATGAGAAATCTGAGGAAGAATATTCAGATGAAATAAAAACTAAGTTTTTTAATGAATATTTAGATATGATTAACAGTATAAGCAGTTGTACTTTATATGATTATCTGGAATTTGAAAATACTTATTACAATTCCTCGGTTATCGGAGATATTGTGAACGATTACTTAAACGGGGATATTTCAAAGGAAAAGTTTATACGTCAACTCACAGCGGCAACGGAAATTTATTTGACTGAGTAGGAATGAATTATGAGAAAATCTAAATTAACAAGGAAACAAAAAGAGCATATAGCAGCATATCTGTTTATATTGCCGTCTTTTTTAGGCATAGCGGTGTTTTATATTGTGCCATACATAATTTGTTTTATAAAAAGCCTATTCGTTGGAGGCACTTTTGTAGGAATAGAAAATTACATACACCTTTTTCAAAATAATACCTTTTTGCTTGCTTTAAAAAACACATCAATATTTACTGTTGTTGCAATACCGCTTTTAATGGTGATTTCGTTTTTAATTGCACTGTTTCTTAATTCTTTTAAGAAAATATCATCGTTTTTCAGAAGTGCCTTGCTTATCCCTGTTGTAGTGCCTGTAGCTTCGCTTATCTGCGTGTGGCAGGTGGTTTTTGATGATTACGGAGCAATTAACGGAATACTTAATTTTTTCGGTTTTAATACTATTGAATTTTTTAATTCCGAATTTTCAATGGTGATGATAATTTTTATTTACATTTGGAAATACTGCGGATTTTGTGTGATTTTGTTTACGGCAGGACTTGCAAATGTTCCGCAGTCGCTCTATGAAAGTGCAAGGCTTGATGGTGCAAGTTCATTTCAAATAGTTACAAGAATTACTATACCGATGATTACACCGACAACATTTTTTGTTTTCCTTATGGAATTGATTTATTCTTTCAAAATCTTCCGTGAGGTCTTTGCATTGTTTGGTGATTATCCGAATTCAAATGTCTATTTTCTGCAAAACTTTATCAATAATAATTACTACAATCTGAATTATCCCAGACTTTCGTCAGCATCAATAATTTTATCTGCGTTTATGATAATTGTACTGCTTGCTTTCTTCATTTTCGAACGAAAGCACAGCTTTGCAGAATAGGGGGCAGTAAAGTGAAAAGAACGATAAAAATTATTAAGTATATTTTTCTTATTTTAATTACAGCGATTTTTCTTTTCCCTGTTGTATATATGATTGCCTGCTCGTTTATGTCAAATTCGCAGGTCGCTTCAATGCTGGATTTTACTAACGGAGCATATAAGGAGATTAACCTCATTCCTGAGATGTTCTCACTTGAACAGTATTATCAGGTGTTTTTCAGACGCCCTGAATATCTTCTTAAATTCTGGAACTCGGTAATTATAACATTTCCAACAGTAATAGCTCAAGTTATAGTATCTGCACTTGCGGCATTTGCTTTTGCAAAGCTGAAATTTCCTTTCAGAGATAAGCTGTTTTTTGTTTACATTGTTCTGTTAATTTTACCTTTGCAAGTAACACTTGTACCTAATTATATTGTTCTTGACAATCTTGAACTTCTTAATAACTTTCTTGCAATAATACTGCCCGGTACATTTTCTGCATTCGGAATTTGTCTATTAAGACAGAGCATAAAGTATATTCCCGAATCATCTATCGAAGCAGCAAGAATTGACGGTGCGTCATATTTTAAGATATTTACAAATATTATTCTCCCCCAGATAAAGGGTGGACTTATAACCCTTACTTTACTGTGCTTTATTGACAACTGGAATGTCGTTGAACAGCCGCTTATCTACTTTGATGATGAGGCTATGTATCCGCTTTCAATAGGTTTATCTGATATAAGCAACTCTGATTACGGAATTGTCTTTGCCTGCGGAGTTATGTTTATGATTCCGTCATTACTGATTTATTTGTACGGGCAAAAAGATATTGATTCACCGTTTGTTCAGGTCGATAAAAATTAGGAGTGGCAGATATGAAAAAAGATAAATTAAAGAAATATTCAATACGCTTTGGAATTACATTTTTAATTGTAATAGCCTTTCTTACATACTTTTCCGGTACAATAGATAATATGCTTTTGCCACAGGTGAAAGTCAGCGATGTAGCATATGGCACCATTAACGGTGAGCAGAGCCAAGACGACAGGTATTTAATACCGATTTCTGCGGTTATTGCTATGGGAGATACCGGCTCAGTGTTTGTTACAAGAACAGACGAAAATAACAAGACAACCGTAAACGAAGCTACTGTAAATCTTAAAAACAGTGACGATTTATATTATGAGGTAACTTCTGATGAAATGTACAGCGGTATGAAAGTAGTATATTCAACCTCAAAGAGTATTTCAAACGGCGACAGAGTGTATATTGTGGAGGAATAACAGATGTCAAAGAAGAAAATTTTGTCTGTTGCTTTGATAAGTGTTTTGACGGTATTTGTATTTTGTCTTTGCTTTTATTTCAGCGGTAATGCGCTTAATCAATTGCCAAGCATAACGCAGATGAATTATAATCTCAAGTCTGATGAAAAACCTTTGACAGTAAAAGATATGAATAATTTATCGGACAGAATTTCATTTAATCAAGTCAGCTTTTGTGTAGAACTTGATGAAACAAATGTAAAGGAAGAAACTGTTACACCTGTTCTTACAAATGAATTTTATTTTGAAATTTACGGACAAAAGCTTAATGGTAATAGCATCACCGAAGAAAATATAAAAAATGAAAACAAGGTTGCAGTTATCTCAAGCAGCCTTGCACTTAAATTGTTTTTTAATACCGATGCGGTAGGGAAGACAATAACGCTTAATGATGAAGTCTATACGATTTGCGGTGTTATTCAGGAAAACGAAAACATCATAAACAGTATATCGGGCGACGGAAAGCAGAGAGTTTACATACCATATACCTGTTACAGCGGCTATGAAAATTGTGATGTATATACTATTTCATATGACAATTCGGCAAGCTCTGCACCATTAATTGAGCAGATGAAATTATCTCAATACCACTCGACAAATTTTTCTGAAAAAGCGAATGTCATCAGGAACTTTGAAAATATCATATTTCTGATACTCTTCATTGCGCTGTGTTTTTTAGCTCTAAGGCTATGGTACAGAATCTGCAAAAAACTTATCAAAGATATAAAAGAAAATCTGAGTGAGAATTATATTTTAAATTCGCTTAAATCAATACCGATAAAATATGTATTGCTGGCTATCACGGCATTTGGTATACCTGTCGTATTGCTGATAATATTTTTTCTATCGGATTTTAGTATTTTTATAATATCGAAGTACATACCGTATAACAATATATTTGATGTGTCATATTATTTGAACACCATTATTGAAAATTCAAATATGGCAAACAATCTTGCCTTAACAGGGGATACTTTTTTGATTAATCTCTACTCAAATTCATTCTCTTTGCTGATATGGCATGTTATAATCTTTGCTATTATTTTTATTGCAGTACTAAGTGTGATTTGGAAAGCTTTAAGTAAACTGTTGTCATATGTATAGCACTGCCTGCCGTTCTGTTTGTAGGTGCATCTCCTTGTCCTAAATAATCCTTTAAAATTCCCATAGGTCATCATCCTTCCTTGAAAAATAAGTTGCATCTTCTAAATCGGTAAATTCTCAAAGTAAATGCAACAGTAGCAAAAGGTAGCATTTAACTTGAGAAATCGGTAGCATTTAGTTTGAGAAATGGTTAAAATATTAACTAAAACAAGAAAAAATTAGCGGTATAGTTTCCTTCCCGGTCACAGAGCTGATTTCCTTTGGTGCTGCAATCATACTGCTTATGATTTACAACAGAAAGTCAAAAAACAAGCTGCCCTCTTGAATCATAGACGAGCTTGTAAAATAAAGTGTGTAAGTTAGAAAAATAGCTTGCACACTTTTTGCATTTGCGGGAAAGTGTGCTACAATGGAAGAAAGGACAGAAAAGGAATGAACGAAATGGCAAAGAAAAAGGAAAGCACACCGGGTGAGAACCTCCCAAAGCAGATCATAGAACAGTATCATCCGAAAAGCGTTGCAGATATGCAGGACGCCTTGAAAGACATTTTCGGACCGATGTTTGAGGCAATGCTGCAAGGCGAAATGAACAATCACTTAGGCTATGAGAGCAACGATCACGGTGCAAAATCAACCGATAACCGTCGTAACGGCTACACCAATAAGAAAGTCAGGACAAGTGCAGGAGAGGTTGAAATTAAAGTTCCTCGTGACAGAGTTTCAAGCTTTGAACCGAAGCTTGTACTGAAGCGTCAAAAGGATGTATCTGAAATTGAAGAAATTGTTTCCATATTATTGCATTAACTTTTTTAGCACTTGTACTATCAAATATATCAGTACAATTTACTTTACAAAAAAATCCTGCCTCTGATTTGTTTCCATCAATATCATAATGGTAAGTTTTTATAAAGCTAATATTTCTTATATCAAGGCTATCTTTAGGAGATTTACAAATTCTAACATTATAAGAAATAGCATTCCAAAAATGAAATACTACATATCTAAAACCGTCGGGAGCATCATATTGGAAAAGTATGTTCGTTCCAATATTTGATAATTTAGCAATGTTAGAATAGTAGCTATCTTTGTATGTCAAGAAAAGGAAATTGTCACGATAACTCTGTTATGGAAAATTTCTTTGGAATATTAAAGCAAGAAATATATTATGGAAAAGTTTATTACAGCTATGAAGAGCTTAAACAAGCAATTATCAAATACATTGATTACTACAACAACAAGAGAATCAAACAGAAACTCGGCTGGTTAAGTCCGGTTGAGTACAGGATTAATGCCTTAGTTGCATAACAAAAGCGTAGCAGCTAAAAGCCACTACGCTTTCAAATCTAACTTTTGGGGGTCACCACAAAACACCAAGCGGTTAAATATTTTTTATTTAAAATCAGCCGTTAAAAGAATAGTTTGGAGCTTCCTTTGTAATCTGAATGTCATGTGGGTGGCTTTCACGAAGACCTGCACCTGAAATTCTTACAAACTGTGCTTTCTGATGAAGGTCAGAAATAGTTGCACAACCTGTGTAACCCATACCGGACTTAAGACCGCCCATAAGCTGATAAATTGTGTCGCCGAGAGTTCCCTTGTAAGGTACTCTGCCTTCAACACCTTCCGGAACAAACTTGTTGTTGCTTGCCTGGAAGTATCTGTCGGAGCTGCCTTTGCCCATAGCGCCAAGGCTACCCATACCACGGTAAACCTTGAACTGTCTGCCCTGATAAATCTCTTTTTCTCCCGGGCTTTCTTCGCAGCCTGCAACAAGTGAGCCGACCATAACTACGCTGCCGCCTGCCGCAAGAGCCTTAACTATATCACCGCTGTACTTGATACCGCCGTCTGCAATAACCGGTACACCGTACTTAGATGCCTCACAAGCCGCATCGTAAATTGCTGTAATCTGCGGTACGCCGATACCTGCAACAATTCTTGTTGTACAGATAGAACCAGGACCGATACCAACCTTTACTGTGTCTGCGCCTGCCTCAATAAGAGCCTTGGCAGCCTCTGCTGTAGCAATGTTTCCGGCAACGAGCGGAACATTAGGATAAGCCTTTTTAACTTTGGCAACTGTTTTTATAATGTTTGAGTTGTGACCGTGAGCAGAGTCGAGGAAGAGTACATCGACCTGTGACTCAACAAGAGCGGCAACTCTGTCGAGAACATCTGCTGTAGCGCCGATAGCCGCACCGCAGAGGAGTCTGCCTTTGTCATCACGGGCTGAATTAGGATACTGAACCGACTTTTCAATATCTTTAATTGTAATAAGTCCCTTAAGGCTGCCGTCAGAGCCTACAAGCGGGAGCTTTTCAATTCTGTGTTTACGGAGAATTTCCTGTGCCTGCTTTAATGTTGTGCCTACAGGAGCGGTAACAAGGCTTTCGTAAGTCATAACGTTTGCGATAGGCTGGTTAAAGTCAGCGCCGGTCATAAAGCGAAGGTCACGGTTTGTGATAATACCTACAAGTTTGCCGTCACGGCAGATCGGAACACCGGAAATTTTATATTTGCCCATAAGGTCGTTAGCGTCACGGACTGTATTTTCAGGAGAAAGGAAGAACGGATTTACAATAACACCGTTTTCACTTCTCTTAACACGGTCAACCTGGTCAGCCTGCTTTTCAATGCTCATATTCTTATGAATAGCACCGATACCGCCCTCTCTGGCAATAGCAATAGCCATTGCGGTTTCGGTTACAGTGTCCATTGCAGCAGTAACAACAGGAGTGTTAAGCTTAATATTTTTTGTAAGATTTGATGAAATATCAACATTCTTAGGTTCTACATCAGACTCACCGGGGATGAGAAGAACATCATCAAAGGTAAGACCTTCTTTGCCGAATTTCTGATTGTAATCTGTATTCAACATAAACTATCCTCCATTTTCCTTTTCTCATAATTGTTTATTATTAAATTTTATTATATCAAATAATTCACTCAAGTGCAACAGATAATTTGCAGTTTTTAAAATTTTTATAACGAATTTTCTGAGACTGTAAAGAAGACGGCATTTTGTGAATAATATAAAATGTTTATAAAGTATTATTGTGTATTCGGCAATTGTACTTCGTTGTTTTCAATAGTATTTTAATGTTTTAATATGCAAAATGACAAAAATATTTTGCTTTTTAAGATGTATAAAAAACGCTTTTTATAAACTTTATTACAACATCAAAAAATCCTTGCTTTAAAAACTTATGCGTATTATAATATAGGATAGTTATTTGGCTTATGATTTACGAAAGGACAGATTTTATGCCTTTTATAGATGTTAAAACTAATGTGACTTTCTCAAAGGAGAAAGCAGACGAACTTATGAAAGAGCTTTCCGGTTCGCTTAAGGCAATCGGCAAGAGCGAGGCGTATGTTATGTGCGCCGTTAATGACGGATTAAAAATGAGTTTTCAGGGTAGCAGTGACGAGCCTGCGGCAATAGTTGAAGTAAAACTTCTGGGCAAGGGTACAAAAGACGGCTATGCCAAAGTTACCGAGAATATCTGCAATATTATGCAGACAAACGGCATTGCGGGCAAGCGTTGCTATGTTAAGTACGATGAAGTAGAGCATTGGGGTATGGACAGCTTTATGTTCTGAAAACAGACTGTTATTTACCGAATAATTATCTATATATTTTACGGGAGAAAGAGTTATTATGAGAATTGTTGTTCTTGCAGGCGGATTAAGTACAGAGCGTGATGTATCAATATCTTCGGGTATTAAGGTAGCGTCTGCTTTGCGTGAAAAAGGTAACGAAGTAGTTTTGCTTGATGTATTTATGGGTTACGAAGAGAATTTCTGCGACATTGACGCACTCTTCAAGCACAATTACAGCTTTACGGACAGCCTCGGTGTCGGCACGGAAATTCCCGACATTAAGACAGTCAAGGAGAACCGCCTTGATAAATCATCAAAATTTATCGGTATGAATGTTATTGAAATCTGCGCCGAGGCAGATATTACATATCTTGCTCTTCACGGCGGTGAGGGCGAGAACGGTCAGATTCAGGCTACACTTGACCTTTTCGGCATCAAATACACGGGTTCGGGTTATCTCGGCTCTGCGCTTGCTATGAATAAGGCGCTTACAAAGAGCGTACTTATTCAGAACAGAGTTACAACCCCTGCGGGCAGAGTTTACAAGTCAGCTCAAGACGCAGAGGATTGGAGTTACTATCCTTGCGTTGTAAAGCCGTGTTCGGGCGGTTCAAGCGTAGGCATTACAAAGGCAGAAAACAGAGCGGAGTATTTAGAGTCTGTAAAAGAGGCTTTCAAATATGAAAAAGAAATCGTAGTTGAGCAGTTCATAGAGGGCAGAGAGTTCTCCGTAGGCGTTATCGGCGGCAGAGCATTGCCTCCGATTGAGATTATTCCTAAGACAGGTTTCTACGATTATGTGGCAAAGTATCAGGCAGGCGCAACAGACGAAATTTGCCCTGCTGACATTACTGCAAGCGAGGACGATGTTCTTCGTAAAGCTGCCGAGGCTGCATTTAAGGCTCTCAACTTGCAGAGCTATGCAAGAATTGACTTTATTCTTGATAAAGTATCGGGCGAGGCTTATTGTCTTGAGGCAAACTCACTTCCCGGTATGACTCCGACAAGCTTGCTCCCACAGGAGGCAGCGGCAGAGGGTATTGACTATCCGTCACTTTGCGAAAAAATCATTGAAGTTTCTCTTGAAAAATACAATTAATAAAACAGAGGTGTTTTGCCGTGAAAGAGGCTGTACTTCTTTATAATTATAAAGGCGACAGACTGAAAGCCGTAAGAAATACGCTTTTGTCTATGAAAATACCTGTAAAAACAGCGGCGAAAAAGGAATTTTCAAAGCCTATAGGAACATTGTTCGGATTAAAGGATATTGAACCGTTGCCCGACGATTCTCCGAACTTTGACGATGAGCTTATGGTTATCAAGGATTTTCCGCACCTTACATTTAATGTTATGCTTAAAAAACTTGAAAGCCACGGCATAAATAAAATGCCTCTGATTTGCGCCCTCACTCCCGACAACAGCCGTTGGAGCGGAAACAGACTTTATCAAAAAGTCAGCGAGGACCATTTAAAAGACAATAACCTTAAGGTTAAATTATAATTTACGGTTTTGCAGAGCGGTATCGGTGTAAATATCGCCCTGCTTTTGTTTTTGCTTTTTTAAGTGACGGGTGAATGATTTGGCGAAGTAACAATTGGGTGACAAGGCTGTCTTCTTTTATTGTAAAAATTTGTCTTAAACAGTGCATTAAAAACCTAAATTTCAATATCTTTTCCCGTAACGAAAAAATTACAGAATTTTTACGGATATTTTGTAGGAATTAGCAAATTTATCTTACCTTTTTTACTTGATTTATTTTGGTTTTTGTATTACTATAATAGATGTATGATTTTTTTAAAAAGAAAAGGGGATCTCTATGAAAAAAGTTATTTCATTGGCGCTTGCGGCCGTAATTTGTTCGGCTTCAATGCTCCTTGCCGCTTGTGGTGGCAGCACAACAAAAACCATTGCAACTGTTGATGACCTTGAGGGCGCAAAAATCGGCGTTCAGCTCGGTACAACAGGCGACATTTATGCAAGTGATTACGAGGAAAAGGGTTCAACGGTAGAACGCTTTAACAAGGGTGCAGACGCTGTTCTCGCTCTTACACAGGGCAAGATTGACTGCGTTATCATTGACAGCGAGCCTGCTAAGGCTTTTGTTGCCGCTAATGACGGTCTTAAGATTCTTGACGAACCGTTTGCGGAAGAAGAATATGCAATCTGCGTAGCTAAGGATAATACAGAACTCCTCGGCAAAATCAACACAGCTCTTGCAGAGCTCAAAGCTGACGGTACAACAGAGTCAATCGAAAAGAACTTCATCGGCGACGATACAAAGGGAAAAACACCTTATGTAACTCCTGCAGGAACAGATTATCCGAACGGCGAGCTTCATATGGCAACAAACGCTTTCTTTGAGCCTTACGAGTATTATGACGGCGACACAGTAGTAGGTATTGACGCATCTATGGCACAGGCTATCTGCGACAAACTCGGATACAAGCTTGTTATTGACGATATGGACTTTGATTCTATCATAACATCTGTTCAGACAGGCAAGGCTGATTTCGGTATGGCAGGTATGACAGTAACAGATGAAAGATTACAGTCAATCAACTTCTCTGACAGCTATACAACAGCTACTCAGGTAATTATAGTTAAAGAATAATTAAAGATTTTTCCGGAAAGGCAGCATAAAAGCTGCTTTTCTGATATATAAAGGAATTTAACATATGGATAAGTTTTTTCAAGAAATAGCTGCGAGCTTTCAGAGAACTTTTATTAATGACGACCGTTGGATGCAGTTTTTAAGAGGTCTTGGAGTAACGATTGAAATCACAGTCGTTGCTGCCGTTATAGGTATTATCCTCGGTTTTTTAATCGCGATGGTTCGTTCGACTTACGACAAGAACCTTACCGGTAAAAAATGCAGAAAGCCGAGTGATTATTTACTCAAGTTTTTAAATGTTCTCTGCAATATCTATATTACTGTAATCAGAGGTACTCCTGTTGTAATTCAGCTTATGATTATGTATTACATCATATTTTCATCGTCAAGAAACGGAATTATCGCAGCGGTACTCGCATTCGGTATCAATTCAGGCGCATATGTAGCCGAAATTGTGCGTTCGGGTATTATGTCAATCGACAAAGGTCAGTTTGAGGCAAGCCGTTCGCTCGGATTTAATTACAGCAGCACAATGCTCCATGTAATTCTTCCGCAGGCTTTCAAAAATGTTTTGCCTGCACTCGGCAACGAGTTTATTGTGCTTGTAAAGGAAACTTCAGTTGCCGGTTATGTTGCACTCCAGGATCTTACTTATGTGGGCAATCTTATTCGTTCAAGAACTTACGAGGCATTTTTCCCGCTTATTTCGGTTGCGGCAATCTACCTTGTTATAGTATTGATTCTGACATACTTCCTCAAAAAACTTGAAAGGAGGTTGCGCAGCAGTGACCACTAACAATGATATTTTAATTAAGGTCGAGGGACTGAAAAAGTATTTTGGCAATAACGAAGTGCTCAAAGGCATTAATGCCGAAATTCACAAGGGCGATGTAATGGTGGTTATCGGTGCGTCGGGTTCGGGTAAATCAACTTTTTTGCGTTGCCTTAACCTGCTTGAAGAGCCGACAGACGGAAAAATCATTTTTGACGGCATTGATATTAACGACAGAAATGTAGATATAAACCTCCACCGCAGAAAAATGGGTATGGTGTTTCAGCAGTTTAACCTTTTCCCTCATATGACAGTGCTTAAGAATATGATTCTCGGCCCTGTAAAACTTCTTAAAAAGAGTAAGGAAGAGGCTACCAAAGAGGCAATGGAGCTGCTTGAAAGAGTAGGGCTTGCAGACAGAGCAAATGACTATCCGTCACAGCTTTCGGGCGGTCAAAAACAGCGTGTGGCAATTGTCCGTGCGCTTTGTATGAATCCGGAGGTAATGCTTTTTGATGAGCCTACTTCCGCACTTGACCCCGAAATGGTAGGCGAAGTTCTTGAAGTAATGAAAAGGCTTGCAAAAGACGGAATGACAATGGTTGTTGTAACTCACGAAATGGGTTTTGCCCGTGAAGTAGGTACAAATGTTGTATTCGTTGATAAGGGCGTAATCGTAGAGCAAGCGCCGCCGCAGGAATTCTTTACAAACCCGAAGAATGACAGATTAAAGGAATTTTTGTCAAAGGTTTTTTAATTAAATAAACAATATGACAGTTTGATAAACAATGAGTTTGTCAGACTGTTTTTTTGTGCGATTTTTAACGGTTGCTAAACAATTATAAAAGTTTGGTCAACCTTTAAAAAGGCTTGACCTGAATTTTTAAATTATTTTGCTTAACCCGACTGCTATACCATAATTTCCTCCAATTCTTAATAAAGAACCGTTTATAAAATATTTTCGAGATTTACTTACATTTACAATTTTTAAAAATCAAAATAATTTGCAAGCAATTGCTTGCATTTGCCGTCATAAGTGAATATAATATAGTTAAAGGAGCGTGATTTATATGGCAAATACTTCAGCAGTTTATGCCCGTATTGATACAGGCTTGAAAGAAAATGCGGAAAATATACTTGCACAGCTTGGTATTACTCCGTCAAGTGCAATTCAGATGCTTTACAGTCAGATTGTACTTACAAGAAGTCTACCCTTAAATCTTCAACTTCCTGTGGTTAAACCGCCTGCTATCGGTTCAATGACTCAATCTGAATTAAATGCCGAATTAATAAAGGGTGAAGAATCTATAAAAGCAGGGAAAACCTATACGGCAGATGAGGTGGACGCTGAACTTGCAAAGGAATTCGGTATATGAATAAGTTATATTCGGTTGTGTACTCTCCGAAAGCAAAGGACGATTTAAAAGAAATTTATACTTATATTGCTTTTGCTTTGTCAGTTCCGACAACTGCCGAAAAGCAGATAAATCGAATCAGAAAAGCAATTCGTTCCCTTGATTTTATGCCGTTAAGAAATCCTGCCGTTGATTGGGAGCCTTGGAAGAGTAAAGGAATGCGCAAAGTTACAGTTGACAAATTCATTGCTTTTTATACGGTAGACACCCGCAGTTTGACCGTTACGGTTATCCGTATTTTTTACGGAGGGCAGGACATCGCAAATATTGCAGCGGATTTTGAAAACTTATAAATTGCGATTATCAGCTGTTGATAAAATCTCAACACCTTTTTACCTCAAAATCGGTATTGATATTTCTTTACACGCTGTCGGGTGTTGCATTTTGCGGCAAAAATAATCTCCACAGGATTTATTTTCCTGTGGAGAATTTTATTTGCCTAAAAATCAAAATTTCTGAAAAATTTTTGCTTTTTTAGAAAAAAGCCCTTGACAACCTCCCTTTGGTAGCGTAAAATAGTACAATGTACCATAATGGGGTTATGTACCGACACAGTCGGACAAATCGTCAAAAAAATTTATCTTACAGGGGGATATTATCACAAAATCTCCAAAGTGTCAAGAGGTTTTTTTGACAGGGGCATTGCCCTCAAATTTATTAAGGAGTGATACGCCTATGGTTAATGTCAAACCCGTTAAGCTCGGCAATCGTGAACGAATGAGCTTTGGCAAAATCAATGAAGTTATTGATATGCCTAACCTTATTGATGTCCAGAAGCAGTCTTATCAGTGGTTCCTTGACGAAGGTCTTAAAGAAGTATTTAAGGATGTGTCGGGAATTACCGATTATCAAAATAATCTTGTGCTTGATTTTATTGATTACTCTATTGATGTTGATCACCCAAATTACAGCATTGTAGAATGTAAGTCAAGAGATGCTACATTCTCTGCCGCTTTGCGTGTTACAGCAAGACTTTTAAACAGAGCTACAGGTGAGATTAAAGAGAGCAATGTGTTTATGGGCGATTTCCCGCTTATGACACCGAGCGGCACATTCATCATCAACGGTGCAGAGCGTGTTATTGTATCTCAGCTTGTAAGAAGCCCGGGCGTTTATTATAAGATGGACCACGATAAAACAGGTAAAGAGCTTTACAGCGCTACCGTTATTCCTAACCGTGGTGCATGGCTTGAGTACGAAACAGACATCAACGATGTTTTCTATGTTCGTATCGATAAAAACCGTAAGCTTCCTGTTACAGCGTTTATCAGATCTTTAGGTCTTGGCACAGACGCTGAAATTCTCGACTTCTTCGGCGACGACGAGAGAATGAAAGCTACTATTGAAAAAGACCAGACAAGCAGTGTTGAAGAAGGTCTTATCGAAGTTTACAGAAAGCTCCGTCCGTCAGAGCCTCCTACAGTAGACAGCTCTCAACAGCATATCAATAATCTTTTCTTTGACCCCGGCAGATATGATATGTCAAGAGTAGGCAGATACAAGTACAACAAAAAACTCGGCATTGCCGACAGACTTGAAGGCCAGGTTATTGCAGAGCCTATCTCTAACCCACGCACAGGCGAGGTTATGGCTTTCAGAGATGAGAAAATTACTAAAGAAAAGGCTTTAGAAATCGAAAATGCCGGCGTTCAGATTGCTTATGTAAAAGCACAGGACGAAAAAATCGTTAAAGTTATTTCTAACGGTATGGTTGACATCAAGGCTTATGTTGACTTTGATGCAGAGGCTGAATGTGGAATCCGTGAGAATGTTCGTTTTGATGTTCTTTGCGAAATTCTTGACGCAGCACAGAACGAGGAAGAGCTTAAGGAAATGCTCACAGACAGAGCAGACGAGCTTACTCCTAACCATATCACAAAAGATGATATTTTTGCTACAATCAACTACCTTAACTGCGTGGCTCACGGTGTCGGCAGAACAGACGATATCGACCACCTCGGCAACAGAAGAATCCGTTGCGTAGGCGAACTTTTACAGAACCAGGTAAGAATCGGTTTCTCAAGACTTGACAGAGTTGTAAGAGAAAGAATGGCTACACAGTCACAGGATATGGACTCGCTTTCTCCTAACTCGCTTATCAATATTCGTCCGGTAACTGCCGCAATCAGAGAGTTCTTCGGTTCTTCTCCGCTTTCACAGTTCATGGACCAGACAAACCCACTCGCAGAGCTTACTCACAAGCGCCGTTTGTCAGCACTCGGCCCGGGCGGTCTTTCAAGAGATCGTGCAGGCTTTGAAGTTCGAGATGTACACTACACCCACTACGGCAGAATGTGTCCTATCGAAACTCCTGAAGGACCTAACATCGGTCTTATTTCATACCTTACATCATTTGCAAGAATCAACAAGTACGGCTTTATCGAATCACCGTACCGTAAGATTAATAAAGAAACAGGCGTTGTTACAAACGAAGTTGTTTATATGACAGCCGATGTTGAAGACAACTACACCGTAGCACAGGCAAATGAGCCGCTTGACGAGAACGGCAGATTTGTTCATAACAGAGTTGTCGGCAGAAGAAGAGATGAATTCGTAGATCTTCCTGCAGACGAGTTTGACTTTATGGACGTATCTCCTAAGCAGGTACTTTCGGTTGCTACAGCTATGATTCCGTTCCTCGAAAACGATGACGCAAACCGTGCTCTTATGGGTGCGAACATGCAGCGTCAGGCAGTGCCTCTCCTCAGAACAGAAGCACCTATCGTAGGTACAGGTATGGAGTACAAGGCAGGTACAGACTCAGGCGTATGTATTCTTGCGGAAGAGGACGGCGTTGTATTAAGCGTTGACGCCCGCAACATTCGTGTACAGTACGATTCGGGCAGAATTCAGGACTTTGAGGTTATCAAGTTCCTTCGTTCTAACCAGGGTACATGTATCAACCAGCGTCCTATTGTTGAAAGAGGACAGAGAGTTAAGAAGGGAGAGGTTCTTGCTGACGGCCCTGCTACAGACCACGGTGAAGTTGCTATCGGTAAGAACGCACTTATCGGCTTTATGACCTGGGAAGGTTATAACTACGAGGATGCGGTTCTTCTTAACGAAAAAATCGTAAGAGATGATGTTTATACATCTATTCATATTGAGGAATACGATACAGAGGCAAGAGATACAAAGCTTGGCCCCGAAGAAATCACAAGAGATATTCCTAATGTCGGCGAAGATATGCTCAAGTACCTTAATGAAGACGGTATTATTCAGGTAGGTGCAGAGGTTCACGCAGGCGATATTCTTGTAGGTAAGGTTACACCAAAGGGTGAAACCGAGCTTACTGCCGAAGAAAGACTTTTGAGAGCTATCTTTGGCGAAAAGGCAAGAGAAGTAAGAGATACTTCACTCAGAGTACCTCACGGTGAGAGCGGTACAGTTGTAGATGTTAAGGTATTTACAAGAGCCGACAGCCGTAACGAACTCCAGCCGGGTGTAAATAAGGTTGTCAGAGTTTATCTTGCATTAAAGCGTAAAATCAGCGTTGGCGATAAGATGGCGGGTCGTCACGGTAATAAGGGTGTCGTTTCAAGAATTCTTCCTGTAGAGGATATGCCATTCCTTCCTGACGGCACACCGCTTGACATTGTACTTAACCCGTTGGGCGTACCTTCTCGTATGAACATCGGTCAGGTGCTCGAGGTTCACCTCGGCTATGCGGCTAAGGCACTTGGCTGGAAGATTATGACACCTGTATTTGACGGCGCTCACGAAGGCGATATTTTCCAGGCACTTAAAGATGCAGGTTACAGCGAGGACGGTAAGACATGGCTTATCGACGGCAGAACAGGCGAGCGTTTTGACAACCCTGTAACCGTCGGTTATATGTATTACCTTAAGCTCCATCACCTTGTTGACGAGAAGATTCACGCAAGAAGTACAGGTCCTTACTCACTCGTTACACAGCAGCCTCTCGGCGGTAAAGCACAGTTCGGCGGTCAGCGTTTCGGTGAGATGGAAGTTTGGGCACTTGAGGCTTACGGTGCGGCTTATACACTTCAGGAAATTCTTACTGTTAAGTCTGACGATGTTATCGGCAGAGTTAAGACTTATGAGGCAATCGTTAAGGGTCAGAACATTCCTGCACCGGGTATCCCTGAATCATTCAGAGTTCTTATTAAAGAATTGCAGTCACTTGCTCTTGATGTTCGTGTTCTTGACGCACAGGGCGAGGAAATTGACATTAAGCAGAAGTTTGATGAGGACGAAGACATTACAGATGCAGCTACAACCGAGTTCAACGAGGAGAGCGTAATGACCGAGTCAATGGACGGTTACAACCTCGATGAAGAAGGCGAAGAGGGCAATATGTTTGACGATTCGGGCCTTGCAGCAGATGACGATGACAGCGACTACTTCGACTTTGACGACTTAAACAAGAATGATATGTAAGGAGGAAGTATAAAAATGATAGATAATAACGCATTTGATTCAATTAAAATCGGACTTGCTTCCCCTGAGCAAATTAGAGCCTGGTCTTACGGCGAGGTTAAAAAGCCCGAAACAATCAACTACCGTACATTAAAACCTGAGCGTGACGGTTTGTTCTGCGAGCGTATTTTCGGACCTACAAAGGACTGGGAGTGCCACTGCGGTAAATACAAGAGAATCCGTTTTAAGGGTAAAATTTGTGACCGTTGCGGTGTTGAGGTTACAAGAGCAAAAGTAAGAAGAGAGAGAATGGGTCACATTGAGCTTGCCGCTCCTGTTTCTCATATCTGGTACTTCAAGGGTATTCCTTCAAGAATTTCTCTTATGCTCGATATTTCTCCGAGAACACTTGAAAATGTTCTTTATTTCTCAAGATATATTGTTACAGATCCCGGCAACTGCCGTGATCTTGAAAAAAATCAGTGTCTGAGCGAAAAAGAGTACGCTGAAATGCGTGAAAAGTATGACAACGACTTTGAGGCAGGTATGGGTGCAGAGTCTATTCAGAAGTTACTCAAGGAAATTGACCTTGAGCAGCTCTCTGCACAGCTTAAAGAAGAGCTTGAAACAGCATCGGGTCAGAAGAGAGTTCGTATTCTCAAGCGCCTTGATGTTGTTGAGAGTTTCCGTCTTTCGGGCAACCGCCCCGAATGGATGATTATGGATGTTATTCCTGTAATTCCGCCTGATATCCGCCCTATGGTTCAGCTTGACGGCGGCAGATTTGCTACTTCTGACCTTAACGACCTTTACAGAAGAGTTATTAACAGAAACAACCGTCTTAAAAAGCTCCTTGAGCTTAACGCTCCTGAAATCATCATCAGAAACGAGAAGAGAATGCTGCAGGAATCTGTAGACGCTCTCATTGACAACGGCAGAAGAGGCAGACCTGTTACAGGCCCTAACAACCGTCCGCTCAAGTCACTTTCCGATATGCTTAAAGGTAAGCAGGGTCGTTTCCGTCAGAACCTCCTCGGTAAGCGTGTTGACTATTCGGGTCGTTCGGTTATCGTTGTAGGCCCTGAACTTAAGATGTACCAGTGCGGTCTTCCTAAGGAAATGGCTATCGAGCTTTTCAAACCGTTTGTTATGAAACGCCTTGTAGAAACTAAGGCTGTTATCAATATTAAGGCTGCAAGAAAAGCAGTTGAGCGTGCAAAGGACGAGGTTTGGGATGCACTTGAGGTTGTAATCAAGGGTCACCCTGTTCTTCTCAACCGTGCGCCTACACTTCACAGACTCGGTATTCAGGCATTTGAGCCTGTACTTGTTGAGGGCAGAGCACTTAAGCTTCACCCGCTTGCTTGTACAGCGTACAACGCCGACTTTGACGGCGACCAGATGGCTGTCCATGTACCGCTTTCCGCAGAGGCACAGGCAGAGGCAAGATTCCTTATGCTTGCAGCCGGCAACCTCCTTAAACCGTCAGACGGTCAGCCTGTAACAGTTCCTACACAGGATATGATCCTCGGTTCGTACTACCTTACACTTGATAAGGACGGCGAGCGTGGCGAGGGCAAGGTGTTCCGTGATGTTGATGAAGCTATGATGGCTTATCAGACCGGTGTTATCCAGCTTCACTCAAAGATTAAGGTAAGATACGAAAAGGTAATTGACGGCGTTAAGTATTCCGACCTTGTTGATACAACAATCGGTAAGATTATCTTTAACAACCCGATTCCGCAGAACCTTGGTTTTGTTGACAGAAGCAAGCCTGAAAACCGCTTTAAACTTGAGGTTGACTTCCTTGTAGGTAAGTCTAAACTTAAGAAGATTATTGATAAATGTATTAAGATAAACGGCACAGAGATTACAAGCCATGTTCTTGACCACATCAAGGCACAGGGCTATAAATACTCAACAAGAGGCGCTATTACTGTTGCCGTATGTGACGCCGTTATTCCTCCTGCCAAGAAAGAAATCATCAAAAAGGCAGAGGCTGATGTCGATGCAGTTCGTGAGGACTATATGATGGGTCTTCGTTCCGATGAGGAGCGTTACGAGGAAGTTCTTAAGATTTGGGAGAAGGCTACAAACGATGTAACCGATGCCCTCCAGAAGAACCTTGACCGCTACAACCCAATCTTCATGATGGCTGACTCAGGTGCCCGTGGTAGTATGAGCCAGATTCGTCAGCTTGCAGGTATGCGTGGTCTTATTGCCAATACATCAGGTAAAACAATCGAAATTCCTATCAAGGCTAACTATCGTGAAGGCCTTAACATTATGGAATACTTTATTTCATCTCGAGGCGCTCGTAAAGGTCTTACAGATACAGCGCTCAGAACAGCCGACTCAGGTTACCTTACCCGTCGTCTTGTTGATGTATCACAGGAAGTTATCATTCGTGAGGACGACTGCGGTACAACAGACGGTCTTGAGATTTTCGACATCAAGGCAGGCGAAAACAATGTTATCGAGGGACTTCACGAAAGACTTATCGGCAGATACCTCGTTGACGATTTCTGCGATTCAAACGGCAACACCCTTGTTTCTAAGGATGTAATGATGGGCGACAAAGAGGCTGACATTATCGTAAACAGCGGCGTTGAAAGAATTAAGATTCGTTCCGTACTTTCTTGTCGTGCTAAGCACGGTGCTTGTAAGAAGTGCTACGGTTCTAACCTTGCAAACCGCCAGCCTGTAACAGTCGGTGAGGCAGTAGGTATTATCGCCGCACAGTCAATCGGTGAGCCGGGTACACAGCTTACAATGAGAACATTCCATACCGGCGGTGTTGCATCGGCAGAAGATATCACACAGGGTCTTCCAAGAGTTGAAGAGTTGTTCGAGGCCCGTAAACCAAAGAGCCTTGCAATCATCAGTGAAATTGACGGTGAAGTTAGATTTGAAGAAATCAAAAATGCTCGTCACGCTATTGTATTCAACCACGAAACAGGCGAAGAAAAGCAGTACCTTATTCCTTTCGGCTTTAGAGTTAAGGTTCAGGAAGGTCAGATTATCAAGAAAGGTGACAAAATCACCGACGGTGCTGTTAATCCGCACGATATTCTTGCAATTCTCGGTTCAGACGCAGTAATGAACTACCTTATTTCAGAGGTACAGAGTACCTACCGTTTACAGGGTGTTGAAATCAACGATAAGCACATTGAAGTTATCGTTCGTCAGATGATGAGAAAGGTAAGAGTTGAGGACGCAGGCGATACTAAGTTTATGTCCGGTCAGACCTACGATAAGAACGATGTTCTCTTTGAGAACGAGCAGATTAAAAAGCGTATTGCAAACGGTGAAGAAAACCTCAGAGAGGCAACATTCACACAGCTGCTCCTCGGTATTACAAAGGCAGCACTCGCAACAGACAGCTTCCTTTCTGCCGCATCATTCCAGGAAACAACAAGAGTTCTTACAGATGCAGCTATTAAGGGTAAGATTGATCCGCTTATCGGTCTTAAGGAAAATGTTATTATCGGTAAGGTTATTCCTGCAGGTACAGGTATGCCGAGATATGCAGGCGTAAAGCTCGAAGAGCCGAAGTCAGAGGTTGAAGATGCAGATGAAAATGCTGTTGAATCAACCGAAACTGCAGATATTTCCGAATAATTTTAACTAACATTTTGGTTTAAAAAAATTAAATGCCCGACAATGCATTCAGTCATTGTCGGGCATTTGTGCGTGTGCTTGTAGTTATTAACAATTTGTTATAAATGTGGTAAAAGATTGTCGGTTAGGTCATTAAAAAAACTGTGGTTTAACACGGTGCTTAGGTCAAATGATTAAAAAATTTAGGTCAAGCCTTTTTAAAGGCTTGCAGGTTTGGGCAGCGCCCATAAAATCTTCCGATATAACAATTTATCAGGCGCAAACAGCGTAGTTGTTTGCGTGCTAAAACTAAGTTTGTTAAAACTGGCAATAGCCATTGTAACCGGAAACGCTAAAAACACGGTCAAAGCATTGCGTTGACCGTGAAAGGGAAGTGTATTTTCTTTTGTTGCTCTCGCAAAAGCTAACGCAGTTATATTCAAGCCGCCAAACAGCAGGCTGTTTGGCTATCGTTAGATTGTGTAAACGAAAAGTATTTGTGGGCTTTGCCCACACCCACAACCTTTGAAAAGGTTGACCAAACTTTTATAATTAAATGTCGAAAACCTAAATTTTTACAACATACAAAATGAATATTTATCAAATTAACAATCAATAAATATTCATTTTAATTCAAAAATATACATTTATTATACAATAAAAATCGTCCGAATTTGCAGCAAAGGTCAAACTCGGACGATATTATTTTGTTTTAACAAAAACAATATTTTATCATTAAAATACGCTTAATCTAAATAATATTATAAGATAAAGCCAATCTTTTTCATAACTTTATTCATTGTACGACTGCTGATTTTAAGTGCAATTTCATCCGCTTTACGGTAGCACTCTTCAAGGTAAGCCTTATCCTTGATATATGACTCGTAGCGCTCACGAATAGGACGGAGTTCTTCTACAACTGCCTCGCCGACAGCTGTCTTAAAGTCGCCGTATCCCTTGCCCTCAAAGTCGTGCTCAATCTGCTCAAAGCTAAGACCTGTGATTGTGCTGTAAATACCCATAAGGTTATTGATTCCGTCTTTGCCCTCGCCGTAGTGAACATGAGCCTCACTGTCAGTAATCGCACGCTTGAATTTGCGCATAATTGCCTCAGGTGTATCAAGAAGATGTACGCAGCCGTTTACATTTTCGTCCGATTTACTCATCTTCTTGGTTGGGTCCTGCAAGCTCATTACTCTTGCGCCGTTCTTTGGAATAAATCCTTCAGGAATTTTGAAAACATTGCCGTAAAGACCGTTAAAACGGGTTGCAATATCTCTTGTAATCTCAATGTGCTGCTGCTGGTCTGCACCTACGGGCACTTTATCTGCCTGATAAAGCAAAATGTCGCCTGCCATAAGTGACGGATATGTAAACAAGCCTGCATTTATGTTGTCTGCGTGCTTTGCCGACTTGTCCTTAAACTGTGTCATTCTCGAAAGCTCACCGAACTGTGTGTAGCAGTCGAGCACCCATGCCATTTCTGCGTGTGTATGCACATGGCTCTGAATGAAGAAAAGGCTCTTTTCTGCATCAATTCCGCAAGCAAGAATTGATGCGTATGCGTCGAGAATATTTTTTCTCATTTGAGCCGGCTCTTGTCTTACCGTAATGGTGTGTAAATCGGCAAGAGCGTAAATGCAGTTGTACTCGTTCTGCATAGTAACCCAATTGCGGATAGCACCAAGATAGTTGCCAAGTGTTATTGTGCCACTCGGCTGAATGGCACTGAATGCGATTTGTTTCTTTTCGTTTTCCATAAATATTCTCCTTTATTTCAGCTTGCTGTTTGCCAGCTCGCCGAGTATCTTAATGCCTTTTTCAAGCTGTTCGTCGGTTGGTGTTGAAAAGTTGATTCTGAAACTGTTGCACTTTTCGTTTTCGTCTGTAAGAAATGCATTGCCCGGTACTACGCATACCTTTTTGAGCACGGCTTCTTTGCAGAATGACGGCATATCAATGCTTTCGGGCAGGTCGCACCAAATGAAAAGTCCGCCGTCAATTTTATGATAAGTAATTGCGGGACTTGCGTATTTGTCGAGCAAATCCATACAGAATTGTGCTTTTTTAGTGTATAGCTTGCGTAATTTTTCAAGATGTGCGTTGAAGTCATATTTTGTAATAAACTCATCGCAAACATACTGCGACCATATATTGGTGTGAACATCACTGCCTTGCTTGCATACTACGAGTTTTTGGAAAATCTGCTTTGGCGCAATGCAGTAAGCAACACGCATACCCGGTGAAATTACCTTTGAAAACGAACCACAGTAAATTACGATTTCGTCCTCGTCAAAGCTCTTGATGTTTGGGATAAATTCGCCGCTGTATCTTAAATCTCCGTAAGGGTTGTCCTCAAGAATAAGAATGCCGTACTTTTTTGCAAGCTCATAAACAGCCTTGCGTTTTTCAAGGCTCATTGTAACGCCCGACGGATTCTGAAAATTTGGTATTGTATAAATAAATTTTGCGTTTTTGTTGTCTTTAAGCGCCTGCTCAAGGGCGGTAATGCTCATTCCGTCAGGCTCAACGGGAACGCCGACAAGTTTTGCGTTGTAACTTCTGAATGTGTTGAGCGAACCGATAAAAGACGGCGCTTCGCAAATAACAACATCACCCTCGTTTACAAGAGCCTTTGAGCATAAATCCATAACCTGCTGTGCACCTGTGGTGATTAAAATATCGTCACCCTCTCTGCCGATGTTATGTTCTTTTTTCATATATTCGGTAAGGTGTCGGCGCAGGGGAGTGTAGCCCTCGCTTACGCTGTACTGTAATACGGAAATAGGATTTTCGGCAAGAACTTTTGCGGAAATCTCTGCTATTTCCTTTGTGGGAAAGGCATCGGGGGAAGGGTTGCCCGCAGAAAGTGATACAACCTCGGGGTCTGCCGCATATTTAAAAATTTCTCTGATTGCACTTGGCTTAAGGTTAGAAACCCTGTCGGAAAATGTATATTCCATTTAAAAAATCTCCTTTTTGCATTTTTAACTGATAAAGTCAAAAAGCAATATATTTTATTGTAACACGATAGGCAAAAATATTCAAGCTACCGGGAGGGAAAAGCTACAATTTATGCCGTAATTTTTTGAAAATTATACTAAAAATACAAACAAATAATCTGCAATTTCAGTCTGTTGCAAAAATAATTAAAGAAAGTTCCGACATAATTAATGAAAATGCGGTTTAATTCCAATATCGAAAAATAAATTATTGCAATTATGTTACTATGTATATGAAATTGATTACTTATATTAAGGTTAATCAGGAGGATAATGGAATGGACAGTTCAGAAATCAAGCAGCTCCAAATCCTTGCAACAAAGGCAAGAATGGGAGCAATTCTCGGCACTTTTTGTGCTAAGTCGGGACATCCGGGCGGTAGCCTTTCGGCAGCAGATATTTTCACATATCTCTACTTTAAGGAAATGAATGTTGACCCTAAGAATCCTAAGTGGGAGGACAGAGATCGTTTTGTTCTTTCAAAGGGCCATTGTTGCCCAAGCCTTTATGCGGTTCTTGCACTTAAGGGCTATTTTGAGTGGGACGAGCTTACAAAGCTCCGTCATGTAGGCGCAATGCTTCAGGGTCACCCTGATATGAAGGGTACACCCGGTATTGATATGAGCACAGGCTCACTCGGACAGGGTATTTCTGCGGCTTGCGGTATGGCGCTTTCCGCAAAAATCAGCAACAAGAGCTACCGTGTATATTCTGTACTCGGCGACGGCGAGGTTGAAGAAGGTCAGGTATGGGAGGCTGCTATGTTTGCCGCTCACAATAAGCTTGACAATCTTGTGATTTTCGTTGACCAGAACGGTTTACAGATTGATGGTACAGTTGACGAAGTTGCAGGCATTGAGCCGCTTGACAAAAAGTTTGAGAGCTTTGGTTTTGAAGTGTTTAAGATAGACGGTCATGACTTCAATCAGATTGAGGACGCACTTAACAAGGCAAGAGAAGTTAAGGGCAAGCCTGTTGCTATCCTTGCAAAGACAGTAAAGGGCAAGGGCGTTTCATTTATGGAAAATCAGGTTGGCTGGCACGGCACAGCTCCTAACAAAGAGCAGTACGAGCAGGCAACAGCCGAGCTTCAGGCTGAAATTGACAGATTGGAGGGCAACTGCTAATGGCTGAATCAAAGAAAATTGCTACTCGTGAGAGCTTTGGTATGGCACTTTGCGAGCTTGCTAAGACTAACGAAGACATCGTTGTATTTGACGCTGACCTTGCAGCGGCAACAAAGACAAGTATTTTTAAAAAGGAATTTCCCGAAAGATTTTTCGACTGCGGTATTGCCGAGGGCAATATGGTTGGCGTTGCGGCAGGTCTTGCGGCAGCAGGCAAAATTCCTGTAGCGGCATCATTTGCAATGTTTGCAACAGGCAGAGCATTTGAGCAGATCAGAAACTCGGTTGCTTATCCGCACCTTAATGTTAAGATTGCAGGCAGCCACGCAGGTATTTCTACAGGTGAAGACGGTGCAACTCACCAGTGCCTTGAGGATATCGGTATTATGCGTACAATTCCGGGTATGGTAGTTATCAACCCTGCCGACCACTACGAGATGATGGCTGCAACAAAGGCAGCTATCGAGTACGACGGCCCTGTATATATCCGTCTTGGCAGACTTGCTATTGAGAGCTTTAACGACCCTGAAACTTATACATTTGAACTTGGCAAGGGTATTACACTCCTTGACGGTGACGATGTGGCAGTTATTGCAACAGGTCTTTGTGTAAATGAGGCTCTTAAGGCTTGTAAGCAGCTTAAGGAAGAGGGCATTAACGCTCGCCTTATTAATATTCACACAATCAAGCCTATCGACAGAGAAATCATCGTTAAGGCTGCAAAAGAAACAGGCAGAATCATTACAATTGAAGAGCATAATGTAATCGGTGGTCTTGGTGACGCTGTATGTTCTGTAGTAAGTGAGGAATATCCTGTTAAGGTAACAAAGGTTGGCGTAAACGATTGCTTCGGTTACAGCGGCCCTGCTCTTGAGCTTCTCGATAAGTTTGAGCTTACAGCTCCGCATCTTGCAAAGAAAATCAAAGCAGCTGCTCAGGATAAGTAATTTAAAATCAAATAGATTTGTATTTACCGCTCGACAAAATTGTCGGGCGGTTTTTTCTTGTGAAATGTTGTGTTAATAGTAAGAAGTGTGGTTTAACACACAAAGTTTAGTTTAATAAATTCAAAATTTAGGTCAACCCTTTTTAAAGGGTTACGGGTTTGGGAAAATTTGAAATTATAAAAGCAAAGTACTGCTTATTGGACACCTTAGTTGTTATACTTTAGATAAGGATAGAGAATATAAAACTATTCTTATAATACTATAAAGGAGATATGACTATGGGAAAACTTACTATTGAAGGCAATGCAAAGCGAGTATGTCATTGCGATGTGATGAAAATTACTGTTGATTTTAGAACTCGCGAAACTTCAACGACAGAGGCACTCGAAAAGGTGATGAACCAATGTGAGGAGTTCCTTTCTGTACTTGATGAGAACGGCGTTGATATTGAGAATATAGTTTTGGGCGATACTTCGGTTGATGCGAGGTATTATGATGAGGGCGAAAAAAATTTTTATGCTAGCAGAGAAATAAACATTTACTCAGCATTTGATATGAAATTTTTAAATTTTATTATGTCATTTATAAAGAACAAGAATTTTAATGCAGATGTAGATTGTGATTATGGCATTTCAAATATAAATGTAATACATAAAGAACTTTTAAAAGAGGCGGTGCTTGATTCAAAGACGAAGGCAGAGGCAATCGCAGAGTCTGTTGGAGAAAAAATTACGGGAATAGATACCATAAAAGGTCCGAATAGAGATGATGATGAAGAAATTCACATGCTTGCCGAGGGAGTACATAAGATTAGTGCAGGTCCATCGTATAAATTATCAGACAAATTAAAGTCACCTGTTAGTACGGAAGAGGAAAAGGTGACGGTTACTTGGATTGTTGAGTAATTTAAAATACAATAAAGATAAAAGAGCAAAAACACAGCCCGATTCGTTTCTTGAATCGGGCTGTGCAGCGTTTAATTATAACAAATTATATTGCGAAGTCTGAAACCTCTTTATTATTTGCTACAGTTTTAACCTGTTCTATAAGTTTACTTGGATTTGTCTTGTAAAGGTGTCCTACGCTTATGCCGTTTACCTCTGCAAGGTATTTGTTTCCGTCTGCATCATAGAATTTAACTGTATCTGTACTGCCGTCTGTATATTTGTACTCGGCTGTAAATACCGCCTTTCCGCTTGGCTTGTCACTGCTTGTGTCGCTTTTCTTAAGTAATGTAAGGTTCTGGAAGAATGTTGAGAAGTATGATGAGTTAATCTCACTGTCACCGTACATTACAGATGTTGTGGTTGTAGTTGATTCCTCGCCGTCATCGTTTGTTGTAGCGGTTTCCTTTGTGCCTATGTCAAAGGTATAAGTGTCGGAACCGTTGTTTACCGTAAGTGTGGAAACAGCCGTCATAAGCGGATGGAGAACATACTCTGACGAAAGTTTTTCGTAACTCATATCTACCCAAGGCAAGTTTGCGGATGCCATTGAATAAACAACTTTTCCGCCCTTTTCCATAATGTTTACATTGCCCGAGCCGTCAGGCTGTGATGCAATAAGGTTTATTGTTGTGTCCGGATACACAGCCTCAAGAGTTACATACGGATCTGCCAGTCCGAGTTCTTTGAGTTGAGCGTCGGACGGTTTTACCATTTTTACCGACTTGGCATACAAGCCTCTGATTGCACCCGATACCTTACTGCTTGCATCTTCGCTTGCGTAAGCCTTATTAGGTGAAGTGATAACTGTTGCAGCGGAGTTCTTTCCGTCGTTGTTCGGTTCAAGAACTACGGCTTGCGGGAAGTTTTTACCCGAAAGTGTAATTTTGCTGAACTGTGAATTGTCTGTATCCGATGCGGCATCGTTGATTGCCTTTGAGAACATATCGGTAAGGCTGTATGAGAACGAGTCTACGGCATCGCTTGCTACAAGGTAGATTGTGTCGGATGTACCGAACTTTACATATGTTCCTGCCGATGACGGAGCATCGCCGCCTACAATGAATTTAGCCTTTGTATTGTCTGTATATGTAACAAGGACTGTTGCTTTCGGATTGTCAAAACCGCACTCCGAAGATTTTGCACCGTCAAGGCTGATTACTTTGCTGAAATCAAGTGCCGCAGCATCGTTTGCGATTGCATCGGCGTAGCCTGTCTGCAAATCAAAATCTTCAAAGCCTACAAGAGTATAAACGGTTTTTTCTGTCTTGCCGTTATCATCAACGGGAGTTTCGGACTTTATGTCGAGTGTACCCGATGTGTTTTCAACATTGATTGTTGAAATCTTTGCAGGCACATAATCAATCAAAGTACCGTAGCTGTTATTTTCAATTTCGCCCTTATCGTTTGTTTTGATGGTTGCCTGGTGCATACCGTTTCCATCAACAGATGTTGACATATCGATACCCGGGTCAATGCTGTCCATCGGGTCTGCGTTATCGCCTGATTTCGGCAGGAATATCAGCAACAGCATTACGCCTACGAGCACAACTGCTGCGGCTGCGATTATAATAAGAAGTTTAACATTCTTTTTCATTATTTGTTCCTCCTGCGTAACCACATTACAATGCCTGTTATGAGAACTGCAACAGGAACTACGATTACAAATATAACGAAGAGAGTGTTCTTTGTTGTTGCATCGGTAATTCCGAGCTCGGCATTCTGCATTGATTTACCCTCAATGGTAATACCCGCATTGTCCTTATCTGCAAGTGTGTTAATCATATTCATAAAGTAGCCTGAATTGTTAAAGCTGTTGTATGACATAATGTCAGAAGTAAACATTGAATATGAACCGAAAACAACTACCTTTGAAGATGCGTTGTCTGTATTTGACTTAACACCCTCGGCGGCAACATTAATATTTTCTCCTGTAATGCCGTTTTTGTAATTCCAAGTGTCATCTGCGTCTGTCGGGTAAATACCTGCTGATGTAGATGTTGTAAGAAGTGCATGTGAAACGCTTGAATCCGAAAGTGTAACGCTTCTTGCAAAGAGTGTTACAACAGGGATATTAGGATTTTTAAGTCCTGTTGTGTAGTAGTCGGTGTAGTCAACTGTGAAGATGTACGGTGAGCTGTTGCTTACAAGGCGGTCTGTGCTTGTTTCATAAACATAGCCCGGATTTACCTGCATACCCCACTCGTTTAAAAGACTGTCAATGTTTGGAGTGTCTACATTGTTTTCTGTAGGGATAAAGATAAGGTTTCTGCCGTATTTGCCGTCATTGTCAAGCCACTTTGAAATCTTTTCGACTGTGCCTTCGTCAAGGTCAACAGACGGTGCATAAAGGATTGCAAACTTAGCGTCCTCATCAAGGTCGCCTGTAGCGAGAGAAACATCGTTTACCTGATAAGCGTTGTTCTGTAAAAGAGTTTTGATTGCCGACGAATCCTGCTCCTGGTTACCTGTAATCATATCAACTACAACTTTGTCTTCTGTAGTAACATTGAGAATAGCTGTAACAACGGCCTGCTCAACAAGTGAAGATGTTACATAGTAAGTGCCGTACTGTGAATAGTAATCCTTGTCGTATTCAAAGCAGTCGTCAATTGTAAGCACTCTGTACTGGTCGCCGCACTCGACGATCATCATATTTGAGTTTTTGCTCCAATCTGCGTCTGAATATTTCTGTGAAATAGACGGATTGCTTGAAAGGTCAATGTAATTAAGTTTGATTTTGCCGTTTGATGCGCTCTCCATTTTTTCAAGGAGTTTGTTTGCCTGAATGTAATACGCACCCGAACCCTCAAACTTTTCTTCTGTTGTAAGTACAGTGATTTTAATGTCTTTGTCAATGTGAGAAACATAGTCTATAGTGTCGTTTTCAAGTGCAAATGAAGATTCTTTGGTAAAGTCAAGAACCATATTAGGGAATCTTCCAACGAGAAGCGAAACCACTATGTTGAGAACGATAACAAGTGCGATTACAATTGCAACAATTGCCGCCGCAATTGAGCCGTGGCGGGCTTTTCTTGATTTTAAGAAATTCTTAAATCCGCCGTTTTTCTTGTCTTTCTTAGGCTTTTCGGTTTTTTCGGTCTTAGCCGCTTTATCGTCGTCTGTTTTTGTTTTAACTTCGGCAGTGTTTTCTGCCACGGTGTCTTTTTTCAATTCGCTCATTGCTCTTTACCTCCTTAGCTCCAGCGTCTTTTTTCAAGTACACGGGCGGTAAAGAACAAGAACAATCCCGTAACACTTAAAAAGAATATAATGTCTGTAAGATTAAGCATACCGTATGTAAAGTTTGTGTAGTATGTAAGAAAATCAATTTTTTTAACAATAGTTGCGATCCAGTCAACGGTGATGTTGCTTGAAAGGTTGCTTAGCATATAAATAAGAAGACCTACGCCCATACCTGCAACTGCGGAAATAATCATACTTTCTGTAAGTACAGAGATGAAAATGTCAATTGCAATAAGAGCAGAGCCTAAAAGCAAAAGTCCGAGTACGGTACAAAGCACAACCGCCCAGTCGGGAGAAGTGAAGAATGAAATTACAAGTGCATATACAACAAAGATAAGCGAGCATATTGCAAAGAGAATAAGTGCTCCGAGGAACTTGCCCATTACAATTTCAAAAAGGCTTGTAGGCGATGTAAGGAGCGCCTGGTCTGTACGCTGACGCTTTTCCTCTGAAAAGCTCTTCATTGTGATAATAGGAATTATAAAAAGAATAATAATAAACATATTTCCGAAAACATAGGAAAGGCTTGAAGTATCGTTTTCAATACAAATCATACTGAAAAACAAGCCCGAAAACAGGAAATATACCGCCATTACAACATAGGCAACGGCTGAATTAAAATAAGAAGAAAGCTCTCGCTTTAAAATTGCCACCATTATTTTTTACCTCCGACTGTGTCATAATTGCCGTTAGCAGTAAGCTTAAGGAACATTTCCTCAAGTGTTTCGTTGCCCGACTGCATATCAAGAATCGGACAGCCGATTCTTGCCATTGCGTTAAATACATCACGGCATATGTCGTGATCTTTTTCGTACTCAACCATATATTTTGCCGAGTTGCCGTTCTTTTCGGAGATTTTATTTACACGAATAACCGCAGGAATGTTTTTGATTGCAGAGATAATATCCGAAGCGGCACCCTCGACCACAAGCGCAAGTTTTTCTTCGCCTGCGGTAGAAGACGAAAGCTCGTCTGTCTTTGCATCGGCAACTATTTTACCGTTTGAAATAACAAGAATTCTGTCGCAGGTTGCTGAAATTTCCGACAGCACATGAGAAGATAATATAATGGTATGCTTTTTGCCAAGACTTTTAATAAGTTTTCTGATTTCGATAATCTGCATAGGGTCAAGTCCGACAGTCGGCTCGTCCAGAATAAGCACGGGCGGATTGCCGAGCAAAGCCTGGGCAAAACCGACACGCTGACGATAACCTTTTGAGAGGTTTTTAATAATTCTGTCTGCCTGTTCGGTAATACGAACAAGTCGCATAACCTCTTCAATGTGTTCTTTTTTAGGAAGTTTAACCTTTTTGAGGTCAAACATAAATTCAAGATACTTTTTCACCGTCATATCAGTGTAAAGCGGTGGAATTTCGGGGAGGTAACCGATTTTTGCCTTTGCCTCTTTCGGATTTTCAAGTATTTCCTTTCCGTCAATAGTTACTGTGCCCGATGTGGAAGAAATATACCCTGTGATTATATTCATAGTGGTAGATTTTCCGGCACCGTTCGGGCCAAGAAATCCGAGGATTTCGCCCTCGCCAACAGTAAAGCTGATATTATCAACAGCTTTGATGTTGCCGTAATTTTTTGTGAGTTTTTTAACCTCAACCATGTGACTTGTTCACTCCTTAATAATAGTAAGCATATAAAAACTTTGTGTACTCCGCAAAGTCATATCGCAACAGCATATATTATACTATATAAAAACAGTTTTGTGTATATTTTTTATGAAAAATCATAGCGGCTACACAAATTTTCATTTTTCTGTCACATTTCGGAATAAAAATCGCACATTTGCAAATAACTAAAGGTAATAAAATCTTGTAAAGAGGAATTGTTATGGATTATATAAATGCATTTTGGACAGGTGGACTTATTTGCGTAATCGGTCAGATTTTAATTGACAAAACAAAACTTACTCCCGCCCGAATACTTACAGGCTTTGTAGTGGCAGGTGTGATTTTGGGCGCAGTCGGACTTTATGAACCCTTCGCCGAGTTTGCGGGCGCAGGCGCATCTGTACCGATAAGCGGCTTTGGTTTTTTGATGAGTCAGGGCGTAAAAGAGGGACTTGCTGCAGACGGAGCACTCGGTGTTCTTACAGGCGGACTAAAAAGTGCGGCGGCAGGTATTTCTGCGGCAATATTCTTTGGCTTGATTGCAGGTTTAATCACTAAGTCGGGAGATAAATAATATATTTTTTCAAAAGGAATCCGATTGTTATGTCGGGTTCCTTTGCTTTTTTTGACCTTACATAAAGCACCGTATAAGCATAGTCGACTCCGCTAAATTTTACAAAGCATAAGGCATAATACACATAAGTAGCTCAAATTATTTGTAAATATTGCCGTATTTATTTTTTAATTAGTAAAATTATGGTAATTGTGATAATTATGTGATAATATTATTTATGACAGAAATTCAAAAATAGGGCAGATTGCCCTTTAAATTAATTTTGAAAGGAGTAATCAAACTAATGAACAAGCACGGAATGCTAAAAGCGACAAGCGTTGCAATTGCACTTTGCACC